>ERZ890953.1760-NODE-1760-length-10351-cov-5.963578_pt1 | contig 10351 bp, 14 predicted proteins | sample MGYA00521264_ERZ890953 | MGnify/ENA primary metagenome ERZ890953 (study PRJEB32303, sample SAMEA104408629) | aquatic metagenome | biome: Brackish water; feature: Chemocline; material: water | place: Baltic Sea | collected 2014-10-26T21:54:00 | depth 200 m ... | reverse complement strand
AGCTAAACCAGCTAGCAATCAACCTAAATATGTCCGAGATTTCTTGGACGAAGCAGCTGAAGGTGAACTAGCAGCTGGTAAGTGGGAGTCCAAAGCTACTAGATGGGTTGAACGTAAAGAACTAGTTACGGCTCAGCTTGCCTTCGGAGTTATGTTCCTACTAGTTCTAGTGGCAGTAGCTGGAATCTACGTAGTGGGAGGACAGTGTTAATGGCTTGCGATAACTGTAATGAAGATTTTATGGATAGAGATACTAGCCATAGATGTAAGGCTGATTCAACTTCTTGTAAAGACGGAGAGAAGTGTCCTGATTTTATCGGCGAAGGCAACTGTGATTGTAAGGAATGTAAGTAAATGGCTAGTATTACCGACCTGAATATCGTTAACGAAATCACCAGTAACTTAGGAGTTTACGGGGCTGGTACAGCTGAAGCTGACGAACCAGTTACTCATATTATTATCTACGGAAATATGTTTAACGGCGGAGTTACTTACTCACTAGCTTACAGCGAAGCAGAGTTTAAGCACCAATGGGAGACTGGCTTCTTCGCTTGGAAGGAGGTTTACTGGACACTAGAAGACGGATTGACACCCATCCCTAGATGGCTAGAAGAAACAAGTGTTAAGTAGTTAGTAACAAGTGTTAAGGGGTTATGAATGGTCACAGATATTAAGCAGCAACCGAAACAATACACAGTTGAGGTTGCTATTAAGCACTTAGTTAAGTTCTTAGATTTATACAAGGAGAACCACTGGAAGAGGTTCGACACTCCGATAGCAGAGGACTATTTTCTAGGAGTTTACTTTCAGCAGATGCTAGAAGCTGGGTTGCAGTTACTAAACGGTGACATCGGCAGACTAGACGGTGCTGATTTAGACAAGCGGTTAAGAGATATAGCTTGGGAAGGCGGCTATCGAACTCCAGAGTTTGATACCTACCTTGTTCCAACACTAGTACAGGAGGTTAAGTAATGTTTGGAAAAACAGACTTAAGTAAGATCGAGAGGCTACTACGGCAAGTGGTAGCAAACCAAGAGCAACTGCTCAATTGCTGGGAAGCGTCACCAGTACAAGCTGTACCTTCAGCTAAGCCAGTCGGAACAGTACTGCAAAAGGAGAAGAAGGGAATCAGTGTTGAAGCCGCAATAATAAATTACTTCACATCAAAGGTAAGTAAGTCAGCTAGTGCCGAAGCTTTAATAAGCAGAATGAGCTGGTGGAGAAACTATTACAGCAAAGCTGATGCAGAAGAAGTAAAGCTTGAAGGCAGCGAACGGCAACGACTTGTCGTAAACGGATTGTTAAACCTGATGGAGTCCAAGCAGCTAGTTGCAAAGACAGGGATAAGACTTGGAAGCTTAACCGTACTGTTTGGTCTGTCGTTAAATATACCGCCCCAAAAACGAATATCCCTAACTACTGCAAAAACCCTGCTAAGAGTGAGATTCCCTGAGGACATTAAGTAAATGGATAGCTGCAAGTTCTGTAATGGCTACGTCACTGTGATTGATGATGAAGCTAAGTGCATAAATTGTGGGCGATTGGCTAGTTCCGTTTTGCCTCACTTAACTTTATTCACAGTTACATACCGAAACCTAGGTGGTAACAAGGGAACGGCATACAGGCACTACGACCTAGAAGTACGTTCTCACGTTAAAGCTTTAGAGCGTTGCCTAGAATTTTGTATTGGCTCTGGCTTAGCTGGTTCAACCTTAACTGCTAAGTACGTTGGTACTAAGAAAGGTGGGACTTCGATAGACAAGGGGCTATGCCGTATATGTAGTAAGAACGACTTCGTTACTAAAGACGGAAGGATGGTGACTCACGAACCAATCGACCCACTCGCCAGCGAGATAAGGGGTGCGCTTGAAAGAGTTGGAGGGACAGCAGTAACAAACTAACTAGTGTATAATATATTATATCATATCATATGATGATATGATGTAATAATATATAGGTTGCCAAATCGGTAGCCAATCGAATAGTAATAGTAACTTGGAGTTATATATGGAATCCGTTTTTCTCTCGTCTTATGGCGAAGACATTGTTTCAAACCTTAGCAAGCATGACCCTGACCCTGTTCTTCTCATCGGAGATACAGGTTGGGGCAAGACAACATTGCTTAAGCACTACGCTGCAAAGAACGACAGACAGTTTACTGGTGTGAACTTCTTCCCAAAGCAGAGTGTTGACCAGCTAGTTGGTATGTGGCGACCAATCAACGGTGAGAAGGGCATCTCAATTGAATGGCAAGATGGCTTGCTGACCGACGCAATTCGGAACGGCAAGATATTCCTAGGTGAGGAACTGACTAGAGCACCTAGAGATTTGGCTGGTCGTATGCTAGGTATTCTGGATAGTGCAGACCGTTACTGGTCGTTGCCTGAAGCTGGTGTACCAAACGTACCAGTTGCAGATGGCTTCTGGTTCTTAGCTAGTGCCAACCCTACGTCTGGTAACTACGCCACAGTGTCACTAGACCCTGCATTGGCTCGACGGTTTAGTTACATCTGCCAAATCTCTGAGCCTATTGCAGATGAGTTGAAGCTTATTACTGCACTAGCTAGTTCTAAGATTCAGGACGCTGATGACTTTGCCAAGCGAATGGTTGCTTGGGCAACTGACTTGCGTAAAGGTACTGGTACAAAGATTAATACTGGTGACTTGCGACGAGTTGGTTCAGCAATTGTTGAGAAGCAAATTGCTATGCCAGTTGCAGTTGAACAGACACTAGGGTTTAAGTACCAAGACATTCCAGCCATGCTAGTTAGTATGGGTGCTCACTTTGAGACCTTTGACCTACGCTTTGACAAGCAGTCTAAGAAGGCTGTGAAGGAAGCTGCTGCTGTTGCTGAAATCAAGGCTCACGTTGAACACAACGAAGCTATTGAAGAGGCTAAGCCTGTTAATGCAAATGCTGATTTGCTAGCACAGTTGCAAGCACTACTTGCTGGTAACTAAGTAGTTAACGACATAGGGGGAGCGCATCTTTCACGCTCAAAAGTACTAGGAGTTACGGATTGAAAATTAAATTTACAAAGCCAAAGGTTGCAGACTATAACGGTCTCTTCAAGATGGTTTCAAACAACGAAGGGTTAGCTGTAAAGCGTGGTAATAAAAACGCTGACAACAGCCCTATCAATACATGGCAAAACGCTCAAAGTGTTCAGCTTAGAAGTGGTGCTAGCAGAGAAGAGAACCTACTAGTAAGTGGAAGGCTTGCTCACCCTGCTCCGATAGTAGACTCTCGTTCAGTAGTCGAAGCTATACGGCGTGGGTCTAGCAACATACTAGATGTAGACGAACGATTGCTACAACAGCTACTAGCTGCTGCTGAATACGCTAGAGGGGCAAAGGTTTCTGATGGTCACTACTCAAACCCTCACATTAGTAAGTCTGCTGTCGAGATAATTCAAGAATCAAAGCCAGAGTACATTCGTACTACGGAAAAAATCGCAGAGAACGCAAGCTTAAGACTTCTTGGTGCTTCGATAAAGTGGGACAGTATTGAGGGAACCTTTCCTACTAGTGGTATAGCAAGGATTAGTGGCACAGAAATCCTTGATGAAAACGTTAAAAGTTTCTACGAAAGGTTTCTTGTTCAAGTTATGCCACTTGTGGTTAGTGACAAGCAGGAACTTAATCCTCCTCCACCTCCTCCACCACCGATAAACGAGACAGAAGGCGGCGGTCAAGAAGGTGTTGATGAACAGCCTGTTGATAAAGAGCCTGACCTTGAGGCTGAAGTTAAAGAGCCTGAAGTTTCTCCAACTCCACCAACAAAGGTTGAGCAGCTAATCGAACACATTAGTTCTAGGATTGCTACCAACGCCAAAGAAAACTTTGAGCGGTTTCAAGACCAGCAAAAAGTAACAGCTGAAACTCTAGGTGCTTTAGATGACCAGCCTACGGCAAGCGAACTCCAAGAGATTAATGAGATGGGTGTCCCTGAAGTATTCAGGAGAGAATGGGAACAGAACCTTGAATGGGTAGCACCCAAGTTCAACCTAAGTTCTATATCTCCTATACAAGATGACGGTCAAAACATCAGGTCGTTTACTGGTATGCCGACTAGTGACGTATGGAAAATGTCCATGCTTGGCAACGTCAACGTCATGGATGGCACTAGTACTAGTGGAGAGGCAGCTAACTTGCTTATCCTAGCTGACGTATCAGGCTCTACTAGGGACAGAGAAGTAACTACCCAATTCGGTAAGGGTTGTACCCAAGATGCTATCTGGGCATTGGCTGGTAAGTTGCTTGAACTTTCAGTTAACTCTAGGTCGTATGGGTTTTATTCCAGCCACCGGAACCACGTATCAATTGTCGAAGGGCAAAAGGCAGGGCTTGCACCTAAAGGAACGGTTGGTGGCGGAGGAACACCAACGGCAGAGGTACTAGCTTGGGCTGCTGATAAGAGCGAGTCATCCGACGATGTAATTGTCCTGATTACTGACGGACTGCCTGACCATAAAGCACCAGCTATGGTGAAACGTATGACCGACAACGGCTCAAGGGTTGCTGTAGTGGTTGTGCCAAACACTCACGATACAGTTGACATTAATAGGTCACAAAGAACGGCAAGGCAATTCGGTGGAGAGATGTCTACCGTTTGTGATGTACGAAACCCTAAAAGCATTGATGCACTTAACGAGTTTATGGCTAACTTAATAGTCTAAGGGGAATTAACTATGGCTGAAAATGAATACGACTACCAAGCTTTTATCTGGAAAGATTTAGCAGAGCGAATAATGGAAGAAAGAGCTATCCCAGAGACAACAGTTGAGGACCTAGCAACCAAACTAGAAAACGAGTTTGACGCTCAGGTATCAACCGAAGCTTTTGAGTCTGCTGAAAAGTGGCTTAACGGTTTCGACAAAATTATGCCGTCGCTTGACGGAGTAGATATGGGGGATGAGGGCAAGGCAACGCTAGTGTTTAGCATCCTAGGGGCAAACCTTATGGCGATGCTTTGTGAATCACTAGAGGTAAACACTGAAAGAATAACGATAGAGCAAAAAAAATCTGCCACTGGTTATCTACGTGAGTACAGCAAGATTCTCGTATGGATGGGCGGAAACATAGAGCAACTCAAAAAGGATGTGCCAAGTGCTGACTAAAGAACAAGAACTAGCTGCTGAGTTATACGAACTGCAACAGACTAAGAGGAAAGTAAACAAGCTTACAACTCAAGTTACCGAAGACTTAATTGCTTTAATGCAAGAGCAAGAGGCAAGGCTGGTTATGTTTCCAGACAAAGATGGAGTCATGCATGAGTTAAGTCTCACTATGTCTGGAGCGTTAGATGCTATGGAAGTAGCAAAGGTGTACGACCTGTTGCCAGAGAACCAAGTTGATTCTCTCAACCGGAAACTTGTGTACTCAGAGGTTAAAGAAACCAGAAAGGTGGATGCAGTAAGAGCTAAGCAGCTAGAAAAATTAGGAGGCGAAGTGGGTAAGGTTATTCGTTACGCCAGAGAAATAAGTCAGAGTCCGAAGTTAAGTATTAAGGAAGTTAAGTAATGCCTAAAGTAGAACAGTTCCCGTATGTAATAAGTGAAGTCGAAGAGACCCGTATTGCAGACACCCCGAAGCAGCAAGGCAACGACAACGTTCCCTTGCACTCAGTTATGTTTGAGCAAGTTGACGTAACTATCGAGAGAGTATGGGCTGGTGGAAGTTCAATAGGATTTTCGTTTGAAGAAGATGTCCCGATGGACAACGGCTACAAGCTTATTTGGAACATGAAATCCGAATGGGATAGTCAGTCAAATAGGTTCCTTCCCTACGATGCAGGGGCAGGAAGACAAGGCACAGCTAGTGACGCTTTGACTTGGGTTGAAGGTGACAAAGTTAAGGTAGCCCTTTCAAGGCGAGACTACTGGCACAAAGCCAAGCAAGAGTCTACTGCTAAAGGAGTTGTTGCTTTTGGTCGGAAGGTTGGAGGAAGCGACGCTCAGCCTAGTGAAGCAACATCTGCTCCGGTAGCTGCTCGTCCGTCAGCATCGTCTACTAAAACTAGCATCCTAAAAGGTATGGGCTTTAACAACATGTCGGTAATTCTAGCTGCTGCAATAGTTGCTAAAGATGCTGACATAGAAGAAGAGTTAACGCCGATGTGGAGAGAGGCACTTGAACATGCCGTAAGAGGTGAAGAAATCTTCCAGACAGATGACCCTGAGGTACTAGACTGGCTTCCCTTACATGGTGAGGTTATCCCGAAAGAGCAAGGGACTTTAGGGGACATGCTTAATGATTCTGCTGCTACGGAAATAGAAGTGCCGGTAACTGGTGCTGCTGCCGAAGGCTCGTTGCAAAAGGCAAGTGGACGGATTATCCAGAACATCTTCAACGAAGATGTAATCAACCTAGCTGACGTTCCTGTTACAACACCAAGCCCTGAACTTATGGACTACATGATTGCAAGCAAGGAACTCTTGCATGAAGAGTACGGAGCAGACGGTGCTGCTGAAGCTAGCCAGTGGCTAGAAGATAACGTCGGTATGCCATCAAGCTTTAAGAACGACAAGGCTTACTGGTTTGCCGCCTACCTGAAACTAACAAAAGTGTTTAACTAGGAGTACTAAGTGATCGACCAAGCTGTTACTTACTTAAAGAGGGGGATGAGTGTCATCCCCCTTAAGCCCCAAGATAAAAGACCCTTGCTTTCTAGCTGGAAGGATTACCAGCGAAAGCAGATGGGTATTGGGGACTTGAAGGGCTTCTGGAAAGAAACTCCAGAAGCAAACATAGGAATAATAACTGGTGCTATATCAGGCATAACAGTTGTGGACGTTGATGGTGATGACGGTGCTGCCGCTTTGAAAGAAGCCAACATCCAGCTACCAGAAACGTACACAGTAAAGACCCCGAAGGGATGGCACTACTATTACAAGTACAACAACTTGTTTAAGACTGGTGCAGGATTCCTTAAGAACGTTGACGTTCGGAACGATGCTGGCTATGTGGTAGCCCCACCTAGCAGCGTTAATTCGACAGACTACGTAGTTATCGTAGATAACAACGGAGAGTTCTCAGAGTTTGGTGTAGTTCCAGAGCCTTTTATTAATAGAAGTACTGGTTCGTTTAGTCCTGAGAACACTGGCAACATAGACCCTTGGATTACAGAGGCACTAGCTAACGGTGCACCTGAAGGACAACGAGACCATACAGCCACAAGGCTAGCTGGTTACTTCTGGTCGAGAGGTATTAGTGAAGACATCATTAAACCTATGCTCGAACAGTTCGCTTCTAAATGTACCCCGCCGTTTCCTGAGAAGGACATAGACAGGGTTGTTAATTCTGTTAAGCGGTACAAGCAAACAAAAGTTAGAGCGTTTACAGACGGAGTAATACCTAGACCGTTATGCAAAGTTACTCCGACTGGTGACGTAGAAATTGTCTGGTCTGACAACGGAGTTACGATTACGTTTAGTAATGTCCGTAAAACTTTTGAACGGTTGTCTTGCCAGTTAGTTGTAAGAAGCCACCAAGTAGGGGACTTACTAGGTCCTGTTGCCTTTGACTTAATGTCTATGAGTAGACGTAAGGAAGCTATCGCTGCCTTAAACAATACTCAGAATGAAGATTGGGCAGCAATACTAGACGTTGCTTGCCGTATTGCTAGGGACGCACAAGAAGATACGACAGAGTTCTTAGACATAAGCAAGTCTAAGTTCGACAAGACCGCTACTGACTGGCTAATCGACGGCTTCTTGCCTAAGGGTCAGCCAACAGTCTTGTATGCCGACGGTGGTACTGGTAAATCAATGCTAGCAATAGCTACTGCTATGAGCGTTAGTTCTTTACTCCCGATCATCGAAGGCATTAAAGAGCCTAGCGATACAGGGGCTGTCTTATACCTAGACTGGGAGACCGACGAAGCAGAAGTCATGCAACGTATGAACTTTATCGCTAATGGGGTGACACAGAGCGGGCGTTCACCATTCCCTTTGGTACGAGAAGACTTCCCACTCACTTACGTGAGGTGTACGGCTGCCCTGACAGCCTTACAACCGAAGATAGCGAAGTGGACAGAGGCTAATGACTGCAAGCTAGTAATTGTTGACTCGTTAATCCCTGCCCTAGACGGTGATGCTAACGACAGTGAGACAGCGCGAAAGTTTATGAACACTTTGAGGTCGTTCAATTGTTCTGCCTTAGTGCTTAGTCATACGAGTAAGGAAGGCAAGCTGTTTGGCTCTACCTTCTGGTCGAACCTAGCACGTAATGTCTGGGAGATACGGAAAGAACAAGACCTAGGACAAGATTATTCTGACCTTGCGTTAATACACAAGAAGTCTAATAACTCTAGCTTGGCTAAGCCTATCGGCATAAGGATGAAGTTCGACAAGCAGAACGAATCGGTTACGTTCAACAAGTTCAATGTTGCAGACACTACCGGAACACTCGCTGCTTCACTCCCTGTTAAGTCAAGGATTATCCAGTTACTAAAATCAGAAGGTGCTTTGACTGTTAAAGAAATAGTTCAACAGCTTGGCTCTTCAGTTACTGAATCATCAGTTGGAATGGCTTTGAACAGAGGTAGTAGGACAGAGTTCGTTCTTACCACAGATGCTGCCGGTGTTAAACGGTGGGGTCTCCTTTTAAAGCAATGAAGATAACAAGGGTAATAACACCCCCCCTTAAGGGGGTGTTATACCACTACCTAATAGAAAGTATAAAAATAATGCCAGAAACAAAACTACCTCCTCCACTGATGACTGTCGGTGAAGTAGCAAAGCGTAGCAACGTCACTAACCAAATTGTGTACCGATGGATAGCGAGAGGAGAGCTAGACTTTTACAACATCGGAACAGGTTCCAAGAGAGCTAGCTTTAGAATCTCTGAAGAGCATTTAGAATCATTCCTAAACGACAGAGGAGGACGAAGCCTTGACGCATAGCGGAACATGGAAAGCATCCGAACGTCGGATAGCAGACATCCTTGGTGGTAAACGAGTACCAGTCAGCGGTCGAGAGAGAGGCTTCGCCCCTGACGTAGAGCATGACAAGTTTGCTATCGAACACAAGTACGGCAAGGTTCTTTCAACTAGGTTTCAAACTGCCATAGAGCAAGCACTAGCTGCTGCTGTAGGCACAGACAAGCTACCACTAGTTACGTTTGAACATGCTCGCAAAGGCAACGTCGGTAACATCATCGGAATCACCATGCTTATGGATGACTTCTTAAAGCTAATCGAAAAGCTTAAGTAAGGTACAATGCTTGTAGGTTTAAGGGTGTCTAGGAAATCTTCCTGCTTGTGATTAAAGCTGGTGAAGACTTGCCACTCCTTTCGGTTTCATGGCACAAGGTTCTTACTTAAAAAGTCATAGTCCAAAAGGGTTCTCTTGTAACCCGATCATAGGCAGGGAGTGCTGATGGCTTCCCTGCTACATAGGACTTAAGGTTGGACTGTTCAACCTCCTTAAACAAAAAGCCCCTAGCTGTTAAAGGCTAGGGGCTATTGTTAGCAGTTATCACAAACGTAAACTCCGAACCACAGTACGACTGAGTAAACAAATACCAGCACGAATATGGGTAGCCAGTCTTTCATCGTAGACGCGTCCACATACCATGTGCGGTATCGGTTCGCTTGAACAGAGTCCACTCCCAATAAATCATGGCGATTAATACCCACCAACTGGGCAGTTTAGGCATGGTCGCTAACGTGTCCCTCTTTAGAAACCTTCCACATTGGAGAGTCTAGTACTTCTTCAGTGACCCCAATCTTCGACCGTAGTACCTCTTTGGCTAGCCGTACAGGGTCAGGGTGTCCTGCTGCGATCACCAAGAGAGTGCGAGTTGCTGCTCCCTCTTCGAGAAGTTTCCGGTTGTACAGTTCATATATGTTAGTCATTCCAAAACTCTTTAAATTTATAAGCCGTGTCTCATAAGGCTTCGTCTTACTCTACTAATAAAAGCAAGGGGACTACGCACAAAACTACGCACGAAACTACGCACAATCCACGCTAGTAGTGATCGTCCTCTTTGCACCATAGGCAGATCAGCAAAGTAGTTACCTTCCTCTGCGTGAGTAAGCCAACCAGCAATCAAGCCAGCTTCGTAAAGCAAGAGCATTGGGATTGCCACAAGGAAAGTTAGAGTACCGTCTAGTGACGGTGTAATAAGTGCAGCAAAGATAAACGCTGATGGAACAACCCACTTCCGTAGCGTACTAGCCCTTGCATACGAAACAACCCTAAACCTAGCCAGTAACTGCATCACGATAGGCAACTCAAAAGCTACCCCAATCCAGAAGATCAGCGACAGCAACAGAGCCATGTACTCAGTCAGCAGGATTACCGGAACAGCAACCCCTTCACCGAACGTGAGTAGGAAGTGAAGGCTC
>ERZ890953.1759-NODE-1759-length-10352-cov-7.383704_pt1 | contig 10352 bp, 12 predicted proteins | sample MGYA00521264_ERZ890953 | MGnify/ENA primary metagenome ERZ890953 (study PRJEB32303, sample SAMEA104408629) | aquatic metagenome | biome: Brackish water; feature: Chemocline; material: water | place: Baltic Sea | collected 2014-10-26T21:54:00 | depth 200 m ... | reverse complement strand
CATCAGCATCAATCGTTTTATTTGTAAGCGTATCAGCCGAGGAAGCGCTAAATGGCCCCGCAGCAGCCGGATCTACCCCACCGTAATCGCCCATTATGTAATCTCCATTATTGACATTGTCATGTCTACGTCATTAATCGCCCCAGCCTTGGCTTCTACTATATCGCCAGCCTCTAACACCAGTTTCTCCCCCTCAATACCCTTTAAAGCGGAACCGATAGGGATGGGGGTTAGTGGGGCAACATGATAAAAGGTTGATCCAGAAACTCCCCTTTTGACCTCCGTGGTGACCTGATTGAGACTGTCTATATTTGCAAGCCTCATGCCTATAACAATGGCCGTTGTTAAAGCCGGAACTGTGTAAATTGTTGCTAAACTGGCTGTCAAGAGAAGCTGTTTTCTTACAAATGTATTAGCCATTTCGTATCCTTAGCTTAATGCAATTATATCGCCAATGGTAGCGGCGTGAGTGTCGATCATTTCTTTTGTCCCCAAAACAGACGGAAATACTGTGTCAGACGTTCCGGAAACATTTTCAGATGAAGTCGATTGCTCGACAACCCCAGCAGATGTCAGAGTCGCAGCTTGTTTGATATTAGCGAACGATGTGGCCGCGTTTGCAACATCACTTAAATTATTTGCAGCGAGTAAATCCCCGGTACCAGTACCCCCAGTTGCTTGCCATGCCGCCCCGTTATACTGCTGAATCCCTGCATCCGTAGTCGAATAAATAACCAAACCCGTTGGAGGTGTAGGGATCGCATCTCTCTGTGTATTCGTCATGCGCGGTAGCAAAATACCCTTGGTGGTAGACTGCCATTCTGCGATAGCAACAGCATCCAATCCAGCCGCCAAAGCTGAATCCACCACAGAAAACGGCAACGCCAACCAAGCTGAATTAGCCTGATTCCTGATTTTCAAGACATTTAAAGTCGTATCAAGCCAGAATTGCCCCGCATAAGTAGTGAACGGTTCAGTGGGGCCAAGAGAATTTGAGGCCATAGCCTGAAATGCCAAAGTAAGATCAAGCCTTACAGCAGCAAGAGGGGCATCGGCTATTATAAAATCATTTTGGCTCATAATGAATCCATTTTAGCGATATAAGTATCCATTCTATTTGTGAATAAATCCATATTAGTAGCAGATCCCTGTACTATATACGCCAAAGAATTTACTTTATCCTGCAATTCATCAAAGAAAATCTGTAACACTTGGGATGCGAAAACAGGCTTACCTTCTGCATCAAACGATATTTCTGCCCCATGCTCAGGCTTGCTCGTGATTTTATTAGTTCCCAAGCTCATGCCAGTATACCAGATAAGCTGTCACAGGAGAAATTAATATCCTCCGTTGTGAATATTCGTATTGCAAGAAAATTCTCATAGGTTCCGAGTCCTCCAGCGTATCGCCATGTCAGCCTTGATGCGTATTCCCCCAAGACCCCAACATTCCGATACAAGGGATTCCCAAACGTCACCCCGTCACGGCTCATCTGTATAGCAACCGACCCAGCAACCGTGTTAAACCCCTGGGATAACCCCAACGATATTGATTCACATGCAATATAGCCACCATTTTCTTGCGTAAAAGCGACAACCATTGATCGAGTAAAGCTATCACCGAAATCTTTATTAATATCAGCCAGCACCCCAATTTTATCAGCATAAGCGGTATAATATTTATTGTCTAATTGGGTTATAAATCCACCACTCCAAGGGCGTGATGCTCCTGCTCTGATCGTGTCCAAATTAAACCAATTACCGCCTAAGAAGCCAAACGAAGCTCCTCTCAATGTGAACGTGGCAATGTCAAAGCCCCTCCATTTAAACCTGCTGGCGATAGCCTGTGATAGCTCAGTAGCCGTGTGGTCAGAAAGTATTTTATCTATTGCGTGGTTCGATATTTTCTCTGCTTTACCTTGAGCAATTGCGTAGATTCCAGCGTCTTGGTCAGACTCGCTACCGATAAATAATTTTGTGTCAGCATACTCAAGTAATCCTCCGATAAATCCGTAGGGTACTCTGCTCCCAGTTACTCGAATAAATGGGTTCGGAACGGCTCCGGTGTCTCTAAATGTTTCAAAAGATTCTGTGCCACCAATATAAAGGGTGTTTTTTATTTCAAAGCAGGTGGTGTTTTTATCAGGCAATTCCTCTGCATCAAAGAAACTTAATACCTGGATTGTTCCAGCCGCCCCAACATCAGAGAAAAAGGCGGGACTACCATCAGCAGGGATATAGACGAACCTGCCATTCAAGTGGGTTACCTCAACACAGGAAACCATGTTCGCTACGCCGGATATGTCTGTCAGCACGTCTGAGCTATCAAGCTTGTAAATTGCACCATTCTTTACGACAATTACAGCGTTATTGAACCCGATTGCTGTCCTAATATCGTCTGATCCAGCGATAGTTCCTATCGTAGAGAATGCGCCAGTGGTCACGTTGGTGATCTTAATGAGAGACTGAGAGACAACCTGGTATAGGGAATCATTCCATTTGAACTGGCCCCTTGCCACTGAGCTAGTCGTATTTAACTGGGTTATTCCGGGCCTTTGCACAATAGAACCTTTCCCATCATTAAAGCAATTCGTGAGTTCACGCCTTGTTTTTGGAAGTTCCTCTACTGATACGATGCCGTTTGGCAGCTCAATCTTAGCCATCTAAAGTCTCACCTTCAGCGAAATATTGTCTGTCACGATACCCGACATTCCCTTGACCTTTGGGGAGAGTACTGGAAACAACTTTTGAAGGGATATAATGAACTTGGTATGCAGATTTGATAAAATCCATCTGACTATTGGCAGTTACAACCACCAATGGGGAGATAGGTCTGCCACCCGCACCATAATTAGGTTGGAGTAGCATTGCGAGATTATAAACAATCCCCAAATAGGCATCCACAGGCTCATTTAACTCATCGCCCGGAACCTGCAATGGAGTTGCCCCCATATCAATCCCGATTGATAGCCACGATTGAATCATTGAATTCAGCGTATCCGTACCGATTGTGATTGACTCAGGATCGGCGGGGGCAGCAATCGAATGTGCCCCGATCAATCTCAACGCCGCTTTAACTATTTTAGTGCCGGAACTCATAGCTATTTACCTTTTCCATGTTTCTCGCCAGACGAGGCCGGAACAGGAGGAATAACTTTCTTCGCCTTCTTAGCCTCTGCTGGGGTTTTATGCCATCCATCTTTCAGGGCTTTAGCGACATCTTCAAGAGTCTCGTAAATAACTCCATCATCGTCCTTGTATAAAAAACGTGGGACATCATTACTATCCACATTTACATCGACCATCTTGATTCTCCTAGAAGTTTAAAATTAGGGGCCAAGATCGCTCCCAGCCCCTAGCATAAGTTTAAATCAAACGATCATCAAGTCCCGATGATATTACCACACATTTCAGGACATAGCACGTTCGCACTCATCCACATTGTCAGTCGATACTCGGTTGTTAAACCTCGCACCTCAGCACCCTTGGCGAAAAGAATTTCAATTCCGCTATCGGTTGCCATTGACATCGTGGAAACGCCAGCACCATTCATATCCATTGTAGACAACGAGCCATGAATGATCTCCACAGCGTCATTTACAAAGAAAATGTTTGAAGGCTTGCTTGCGGTCAAGTTCAAGAACGTGAGAGCCGCACCATTCGCAGGGATCGAATTACAGTTTGCGTAATCCACGTTTGCTTGTGCTCCACCACCACCCGTAGCAACAACAATCGCAGGAGTAATGGTAATTGTTTGTGCCCCAGCCGCACTAGCCGTTGAAGTAACACGGAAGGTCTGCAATTGGGTCGTGACATTTTTGTGGATATTACTTACCGCGAATACGTTTGCAATCGTGAAAGCATCGCCTTCGTTGATTGCGTTCACTCCGGTGTTGATAATCAGGGATTGAGTCCGGTTGTCGACATTGTTACCATTACCGTCCACAGACAGAGGATCGTGATCTTGGTTTGCACCGTTGACCAGATAACCAGCCGCAGTCGTTAATACTTGGGTAGGCATGAAAGATGCCTTAAAGGAATCGAATGTCGCGATGTTCGGGATTTTAGACCGCTCATACGCCGTCAAAGCAACTCCCGTAGGAACCGCATCACGCTGGGCCAGATTAGCGGAAACCCCATTATAATCTTGGGGATTCATAATCAGGGTACGAGCCGCAGTCAATGGAATATCACGGATGGTCATCAACTCCTCACACTTTGCCATCTGAGTGTAAGTCGTCAAAGCAGCTGCATCCTTGATGAAAATTGAGCCACGTTTCGCAACTTTGGTTGCCACAACATTGTCAACGATAGACGAAAGCTGTAAAACAGCCGCCTGAGACAATTTTTTGACCTGCAACGGATCGTTCAACTCAACCGCATTCATTTTGAATGGGATATTTTTGATATCCGATGGTGAGCCGACATTCGCATTCAAGGTCGAAGGAACTGTCAATTGGGTGCGATCTGCAAATGCGCCAGCCGCCAGAGTCAAACCTTCAGTGCCAAGGGTGATGTTCGGGATAGGACGATGAACTGTCAAAGACGAACGCTCATACTCGGTGGAATTGGGTTTGAATTTACTTACCTGCTTTGCTGTGATGTTGTTGGGAGAAAAACCCTCAAGAACCTGCTCGAAGAATACAATCTCCTCTTTACTGAAGTTATTAGCCATTTTTTATTTTCCTTTATTTTTGTTTTGCCTTCAATTCCATCTTATACGCCATGAGTTTCTTCATGTCCCCTGTACTCTGAGCCTCCACCCGCAAGCGTTCCAACTTGGCCTCGCTATTTTTGGCCGGAGTCCCACCTTCAAGGGGTTCGTCTGGATTTGGGGCATTGGATGATTTATGTTTGACTTGCAATTCTTTTTCTAACTGAGCCATGTGAATTACAAACTGCAACGGATCTGACTTTGCCAATCCAGCACTATGAGCCATTTCATCAGGGTTTTTGCCCATATAATAAAACAGGACATGAGGATCTTTGAATTTCTGGATTAACACGTTTACCGTGTCATGCCCCAGCGATGCAATAACCTTATCCTCTGCCTCAGCGTATCCCTTGATTTTCAGGGATTCCACCTTGCCATAGTGCTTTTCTTGTGCTTTTCTGACGATTTCGTCCCTTTCCCTGTTTTGGGATTCCTGAATAAACCGAGCTTGCTGTTCCTGCACCTGCTTGGCAGAAATAGCCGCATACCGTCCATTCTCGTAAGCATCCCGCTTTACCTTGTAATCAGGGTCATATTCGCCACCGTCAAATTCATCTGGGTCGGGAGCTTGAAGCATAGCCGGAGCCGGATTCCGTGATTCGTTTAAAATACGATTCTTTTCCAACTCAGCCTCGTATTTCAACCGGTACTCCTCAGTCGCGGATTCTGCCTCGCGCTTCTTAGCACTAATCTCGTTTACCCTTTTATGCGCCCATGATGGTAGTCCGTTGCCTTCTGAAGGTTGCGATCCTTCTGGTGTCGCTCTCGTAACTTCAAATTCCTGTTCCTCAGACCCGCCTTCAGGTGAACCTTCTGCACCTTCAAGGGCTTCGTTTACAGTTTCTTCGGTCACTACTGGCTCGACTGCCGCTATTTGCTCAGTTACTTCGTTCATTTTTACTTCCTCTATCTTAGAGTGATGTTACCGTGAGTTTTACGCCATCCGAGGGCTGAGTGTTATTATCTCGCCCCAAGGGGCAATTCCTTAACTCGATTCAGCGTTCGATCTCTGATCTCGATCATTAATTTCAGTTTATCAACTTCAATTCCGGACATAATCTTCGCTGTTTCAGCATTTTTCTTCTGAGAATCGGCGACTTTCTGCTGTGACGAGGCATCCAAACTTCGGGCCTCTGCCTGTTGCTGTTGCGCCATAGATTCCATTAATTTCTGCTGAGGATCTTCTTTCGGCTGTTGCGCCTGAGCGAAAATCTGTTCTTCTTCAGGTGTCTCCGGCTTAACAATTCCTTTGGCGACCTGATCGTTCCGGACAATTTTCTTAATTCCCTCTAATCCTGTGCCGGACATATTCTCAACAATCGCGGCCACCATCTCAGGAATCAGTTTTTCTGTGCCAGGGACTCCACTCAATGCGGAAATCATCCCCTTCATATCCTCAACCGTCTGATCACGCTGGGATTCAAACGCCCCACTCATATCAGCATACGCCTTAAATCGTTTCCCGTTGATTACATTCGATTCGATCAGTCTGCCGGATTTATCATCGAACATAGGTTCATGCAATTTCTGCATCGTCTGCCGACCATCTCGGCCGACAATCTTCATCATTCGGGAACTGTTGTATATTTCAGAGGCCATCGACTGATAAACCGTACCGCCCCACTCTATCGCCGATGCAATATTATCCACAATGACCTTCGTGTTCATATTCTGTCGTTTAATCAGCGCATTGATCGCCTTCCCTGACATTTCAGGATCAAGCGTATCCTGTGGCGCACCACCCGTTACCTGCTGAATAAACTGAGGAACCGTTGCCAATATGGCCTGAGTATTCCCGTCCAACTGTGGAGGCTTCAAATAACTAACCGGCCCTGTAGCTATGATCTGACCACTCGCATCCTTCAGTGGATTTATCAGCATGTACGACTTGCCATTCCTATTCGCCCAAAAATGTTCAAATCCTTGGATCTGTCCCGGTGTGAAAATCGGGACTTCCTGTCCAGCACTCGCCGCATTTTCTGCTAACTGTGACATCTGCTGATTAAACAGTCTAGCCGGGTCAATCAGTTTCCGGACTAAACCTCGATACCATTCAATTCCACCAACGTACGCTCGGTAACCATAAAACGGGATGATCGGTAACCATTCACCTGCGATGCGTTCCGGCTTGGAAATAATCTCTGCACCACTGAAAACCGATTTATATATCGACCTTTTCACAACATTACGTTCACGTTTAAACTTATGGAATTCGCTCGATTTCAATTCAGCTTTCATTTCCTCGTGTTCTTCCTCGGTGTAACTTTCTATTTTGCCTTCCCGAAGATTCTCATAAACAAACACTTTAATTTTATTATTTTCAACATGGTATCGAGTCGCAACGAATATCTGTTCAGGCGTAAATAGATTCCCACCAACATTGCGTGGAGGATTAATCGCTGATACAGCTTCCTTATCCTTCCCAAACTGATGCTCAAATGAATCCCTTGTATACGCAGTAAGCTCGGTAACGTGCCGAGCATCAACCTTCTCAATCCGTTTACTCGCCGAATCCCAGACAACAGTTTCGTAAGCATTATGAATCGGGGTGAACTCGATAACCTGGTTATCATTCTCAGGATCTCCTTTATTCTCAAACACAGCCCGGAGTTTCATAGCACCGGCCCCGCATGTGGATACTTCTTCAACGGCGTTCACGGTTGCCATCATCCCGAATCTATCTCTGAAATCAGTACGCCGGACACCGTTCAACAACTCAGCGTCCTTGTCAGTCGTTGCGCTATCGTCCGGTTTGTACTCAACATCGACAGGGGAACTCGTCCATTCGCCTACGAATTTATTACGGTAATCAGAAACCATATCGAATTCGAGTTTCGTTCGCTTCTCGTAACTCCGATCAAGGTAATCTTTCCACTGGCCCCCAACTATATTCAGAAATCCAAAATCTATATCAGCAGCGTCACGTTGATCCTGAGTGCATTCGTAATCGGTATTCAAATCCTTCTTGAATTCCTCAAGCATCTTATCTACTTCGTTCGGCTTATATTCTAGCTTGGTCGCTTCTATCCGTTCAGGCATTTAGATTCTCACAATATCTGGAATAAATATCTCGCTATGGTCTATTACAGCATTTACCATAGGAACGTCAAGCACCATCATAGCACTATCTGATAAATTTGGCGATGCTAATTTCATTTTAGTGCGCATATCCACCTTCGACATTATCTGAATGTAGCCATTCCCATTCTGCTTTAACGGTATTCTGCACACTTCTGACCTGAATTGTTGTAAACAAGACACCTCACTCGAAATACTGAGCAAATCGTCTGGATTTATATACTGTTTTTTCACGATGGCTAAATATGTATTATACATTCGATCCCTGAGTTTAATATAATACTGTGCGCGTTTATTCCGAAACGTCTCCCGATTCGTCCGTGATTTTTTATCCAGTTCCCGTGCGTCCGGTTGGTACAGGGCATCAGGCCGATCAGGAGATTCGCTCCCTTTGAACATCTGGTATTCGATCCGTTTCCCTTGCAACGCCTGAGCCACCTGTCTTTTCAGGGAAACGCCTAATCCGTCACCATCCCAGATAAACCCATCAGCCTGTACTTTAATCGCATAATCAGTGGCCCAGTCGCACCCCTCATTAACATCCCCGGTCGTCTTCTCCCTGACATCCAAAATCACCGATCCGTGACGATACACCAAACCCTTGCTATCCCCTCCTAGATCCGATGGGTCATGCGCTACAATTTTCGCTCCCTGAGGCTTAAACCCTAACTTTATGTGTGCATCTATGCAGGAATCGAACCATTCTGCTTTTATAATCGCATCGTCAACCGTATCGTTAAACGCTCCCTCCCATATGTGATCGTACTTCGCTCGGCTGAAATTCTCCTTATCCCACAACCTCTGGCCTTCAAGCTCACCATGCCAGGGATTATCCCGCCAGTTCATAACGATAATCAGGTGCATATCATCTTCGTAAAATCCATCCCTGTCCAATTCCTTCTGAAACGGCACGATGAATCTCTGAGAAAACGGGTCACCACTCGCTTGCGGATTCGCCGTAAAAAATAATTTGGAATTATTCGCACGAATCGTTGGCAACAAATCGTCCAGCGACTTCTCACTTAAATCCTGAGCCTCCTCGATCCAAGAATATTTAAATCCCTGTGCTGATTTAACCGCCGCCGAATTTCTAGCAAAACCTTTGAACCGAAAACCCCCGCCTCCAATGAGGTCTATTTTCTTATCCAGTACATTCGCACCTTGAACGCCCAATTCCTCAATCAAATTTTTGAATAACTTATGAACCGAATCCTCAATCGAATTCTGATATTCCCGCCCACACAATATATCCGCACACTCAGTCTGGGCCTTCATCAACATTATCCGGCCAAAACCCTCCGACTTCCCTGATGATCTGCCACCTATCACAACTATCAACCGAGCCTCCGTTGTCAATACTTTGTGTAATTTTTCTGGTAATTCTATTTCTGGCATAATTTAATTCTCCTTGTGCGTATGTATGCTTAACTGTTAGTGTTAATCTGTTAGTTTATGATGGTAGAGGAAAGGGGTATATCCCTACTCACGCCCGCATCCACACAGGCGGGTTGATCCTGACAGCCGATTCTGACACCATAAACCCTAGCTATTACTTAAGTTAGCTATCATTCCATAGACTATGCATCAGCCACCGCTCAACCGTTTATGCTCTACATCGATGCAATCGATAGCCTTGACAGGCCCGGGAGCTTTGATAGTTACGCTCCATTTAGTTTCGATAGCTCCCCCGTCTGGGCCAGATATTTCTTGCGCTTGCCTTTCTACATGACCATGACCCGATAGCAGCAGCTTAACGATCCCGCTATTGAAGTCACCGGTTAGCCCTTTGGTTAAGAGTATTCTTTCCTGCTTGGCCCTGATAGCATCTACCAAGCGAGCGAAGTCTTCCTTCTCTTCCTCCTTTACCCAATTGGTGATAGTCCTCTTGCTAACGCCTAGCGCACAAGCCAACCCGGCGAGGGAGGGTATGACATCCCCGAGCTCCTCATAGTGCCTCAGATAATCACAAGCCAATGGCATAGTCTGCGACGTGTATAGTGTATGGCTGCCCTGCCCGCCTTTTTCTTTCATCACACCCAGGCCTCTTTAACCTGGACACGCTGAACGTGATCTTGCGATTCTGTTCCATCCGTACCGGTAACGATTATCTGCCATAGTCCCACCGATAACGTAGCGGATTCAGCCGCCGTTATAGTCCCAGTGATATGGCCGGCACTCAAAGCTGTGAGAGCACGCGATATCGCCGCCGCGTCACCAGGATATTTTTTCACCTGGAAACTATAGCTATAACTTGCCACAGCATCCGACTCGAACAGTGATTTAAAGTCATACGTTTTACCCTTGATCAATTGTGAGGCCGCACCTGGTAAACTTGCTGGCTTTGCAGTCGGTGTTTGCGCTGTCATTTTCCTAGCTCCATTTCCAGTTTTTATTAGACTAAAGAATATCATAATCCAGATGACAGCGAATAGCAAAGCGAAACGGAAAACCGGCTAGTGTTAGCAGTAACTATGGTGGAAATTAAAGGGGAGAAAATTTGGATGAAAAGCCATCCGTTATGCACGCAGAAACATAACGATCACATCTCATAATATATCCCT
>ERZ890953.1758-NODE-1758-length-10358-cov-5.899544_pt1 | contig 10358 bp, 6 predicted proteins | sample MGYA00521264_ERZ890953 | MGnify/ENA primary metagenome ERZ890953 (study PRJEB32303, sample SAMEA104408629) | aquatic metagenome | biome: Brackish water; feature: Chemocline; material: water | place: Baltic Sea | collected 2014-10-26T21:54:00 | depth 200 m ... | reverse complement strand
ACGCAAGTAGCACGGTTTTGAATCTCGCCCAGAATGACAGCGATAGCGATGACGGTCTGGATCTGAGCTCTATTTCGATTGTTTCTGCACCGGCACATGGATCTGTCGTGGTTAATGCTAATGGCACGGTCGACTATAACCATGATGGCGGCGATACCCTGTCCGATACTTTCAGTTACACAATTAAGGATTACAGTGCAGCTGTATCCAACACAGCGGCTGTGACGATGACGATAAACGCTGCGGTTATCCCGAATGAAATCCCGCTGGCGGTGAATGATGCCTTTACCGTGGACAACGCAAGTAGCACGGTTTTGAATCTCGCCCAGAATGACAGCGATAGCGATGACGGCCTGGACCTGAGTTCTATTTCGATTGTATCTGCCCCGGCCAATGGCTCTTTAGTGGTAACCAGCACAGGAACCGTGGAATACAACCATGATGGCAGTAATACGCTGACCGATGAGTTTTCCTACACGATCGAGGATAACAGTGCCGCATTATCCAACACGGCGACTGTGAGGATTACCATATTGCCCGTGGTGACTACAACTAATGTTAAAACAGGACTGTATGATTCTTCGGTCGTTGAGGGGGCGGATAATCTTGAATTTGTTGTTACTTTGTTAACGGCCAGCAGCGAAACAGTCAGTATCGATTTTCATACTGAAAATGGCAATGCTGTAGCCGCTACGGATTATACGGCTAGCAGTGGAACACTGATATTTTCACCCGGTGAAAAACGCAAATTTGTTTCTGTCCCTGTACTGGTTAACCCTGCCGCAACAACACTCAGTAGCAGGAATATGTTTCTTGTACTTGATAACCCGCAACATGCTGACATAGTCGAGGATACCGCAACAGGCACTATTATTGATCGTGACAGCATAACGACAGATAGTGCTTATGATCACAACTGGTCTCAGATAGGTGAATTTACCAACGCCGCTACCTGCGGTGCAACTTGCCATAAAGCATCTAACCCTACGCTGACTTATTCAGGTAAAGACATCAGTCCGGGAACACAGTGGAAGCACAGTGTGATGGCAAATGCATTTGCCGATCCTTACTGGCAGGCCGCAGTCGAAGATGAAGTTAATAGTTTTCCTCACCTGTCGGGTTTAATCGAAGATACCTGTACACGTTGCCATGCACCTATGGGTAGTACACACGCACATGATAATGACTTAAATCTCGATATAGATGGTCATTACCGTTTTGATACGGCACAAACAGAAATGCATTCCAGAGCAGGTGTCAGTTGTACGGTGTGTCATCAGATAGATGCTGGTAACCTTGGAACAGCTTCTTCATTTTCAGGTGGGTTTACAATTATAAGTGACCCTTCAAATACGGATTACAAAAAAATATACGGCCAGTACGGAAGCCCGACAGGAAATAATATGTTTACCCAGACAGGACACAAACCAACCGAGGGTGCACATATTTCGCAATCTACTCTTTGTGCGACCTGCCATACGCTGTATACACCTACACTTGATCCGCAAACAGGCATACCGACTGGCAACAGTTTTCTGGAACAGGGGCCTTACCTGGAATGGCAAAATAGTGTGTTTGCGACCGGGCAGGCACAGGAAGCTCAATGTCAGGATTGCCATATGGCCGAACCCGAAGCCGGCTATACTACTGCGATAAGCCTGCAGCCCAGGTCGGCACCGAATCGCACACCTTATGCACAACATACATTGCCTGGTGGAAATGCCCATCTTCTGGAAATTTTGCGTGACTATCGGGGCGAACTTGGACTGGAAGCTTCAACATCGGTTTCAGGCTTTAATAATCAGATTTCTGAGACACGAAACTTCCTGAACAGTGCAACATCAATCGCAATTTCTGCGCCTTCACAAATTGACAATAATCTACAATTTGCGATAGAAATTACCAATCATGCTGGTCACAAGATGCCATCGGCCTATCCCAGTCGTCGCATGTGGCTGCAGGTAACGGTTAAAGATAAAGACGCGAATATTATCTTTGAATCAGGAAAACCCGATGACAGGGGCTATATCTCAACTGACGAAATGCGCCTGAAGGCGGATTGTATGTCTGCTCATAAACTGGAAGGTTTCGATAGTCAGTTATGTTATGAACAGCACCGGGATGTCATCAATGATCAATCGCAGGTAGCAATCTATGAAACCGTGCTGGGAGATGTGAATAACCAAATCACCCATACTCTATTGCAGGGTTCCAGTTACCTGAAAGATAACCGTATTCCGCCATCAGGTTTTACCAGTAGCAAAGCTGCCACAATTGAGACACAGACCATTCCGGCAGGAGTTACTGGCGATAATGATTTTAACTGTGTGAATTCGGCAGAAGGTTGCGGTGCTGATACCGTGCATTATCAGGTTAATATTACCGCTCAGAATGGGCCTTACAGTGTTGAAAGCAGGCTGCTTTATCAGTCGACTCAACCCGGTTTTGTCGATGGTATGCATAACGACGGAGAGCGGATTAACCGTTTCAAAGTAATGTATGATGCGGTGCCACCAAGTGTTGAGATCCTGGCTATCGCTAGCAGGTAACGACCCTGAATAATTAAAGCAGATTAGTAAATTTTTATACTTTATCTTTAACTTGAACCGGTAACTCATGACGAAGGGAGCTACGGATTCAGGCTTAAGACAATAAAAACTTTATTGAAATGCATAGTACTTAAGTCTAGAGTTACGGACTTAATTACTATTAAATGGATTATCAAATGAGTATTTATCTAGAGCTTAAAGATGTTGATATTAAAGGTGATGTGACGTCCAAAGGTTTTGAGGACCATATTAAGATTGAGTCTTTCAATTTTAATGCCAGTAGAGACAAGCAATATGGGCATGATACGGCTCATAAACCAGCAACTTTGAGCAATGTAATGGTTTCTAAATTTGTTGATATTTCATCACCATCTCTGCTGCAGGCTTCATTTAAAGGCGATCACTTCACAACCGCGAATTTTAAATTTACCAGAGATATCGGATCCATCGTCAAAACTTACATGGAATATGAATTATACGATGCTTATATAATGGAATATTCTTTTGATTCAGAAGGTGAAGCTGAACCGAAAGAAATTATTACATTCGCTTTCACAAAAATAAAATATTCATACGTTGATTTCACCCTGCAGGGCAAACCCCGATCAAAACAAACAGTGTCCTACGACCGAAACATGAACAGGGCAAAGTAGTCATAAATTGAAACTAATGAAGTTTGAATAGCATGTTTGTCATGCATCACTCTATACAGCCTGCCAGGGTTAGAGTGGAACCGCAAAGTGACCCATGAGTTGAAATAAATGGATATATTTCATTAATGATCGATAAATCTATCCTGGCATGGCCTATGGGAGCAAAATATCATTCCCTCCCTACGACCATCCAGCTCAGACAGACTTCCTGGCTAAATCTGCATTGTTTTTTATCTATGCTAAACTAAAAAAAGCGGTGCAACTTTTCAATTGCCTGTAGAAATGTTACCCCCATAAAATGGGTGCATAATTACTGAAGTAACCACTATTAATAAGTCATCACTATCACTTTTTTTATTTTTACTTTCCTTACTGTGCGCTAATGTGCCAGTGTTTGCCAGGGAAGAAGTTCGTATATTAGTACTGCTTTCTCTGGATGTGACTTACCCTTATGTAAAATCCAAGGTTGATGGACTGGCTTTTGAAGCAGTCAGAAACCCTCTAACAATCCTGCTGGATATTCAGTCTGTAGAAGACGAAAGATTTACCGATCCGCAAAAACTGGATCAGTATTACCGAAGTAAAGCTGAACAGTTTAAAAATAGTAAACCCGATGTAATTGCTGTTTCCGGTTCGCCGGTCATCTTTTCTTTTTACAATAATTATATTTTTCCAATCATGCCAGATGTACCTATGGTTGGAGAAACACGCTCTATTCCGTTAGATTTTAAACCGCAAGCCTTTAGCTTTATTCAATATCAGCAAAATATGGCTAAGACGGTCGATATGGCACTTAGTTTGACTCATCCGAAAACAGCTTTCCTGATAGGTGATGCGACACACCCTGGATCTATATTATCAATGGACCTGGTGGAAAAAAGTATTTCCAGACATTCAAATATTAATGTAAAGCGACTGGATATGCCGCTTGATGAACTTGTTAAAACAGTTAAAAGCTTACCGCGGAATTCGGTAGGTTTCTTTAATCTTATTTTTAGTGACGGCAGGGGAAAACGTTTAATCCCGGAGGATGCACTACAGGTAATTGCTAATCAGGCAGCATTTCCTATCTATGCTTTTCACGAAACCATGCTGGGTTCGGGCGCTACCGGTGGGGTTGTAGCAAAAGGTGAAAATGTCGGTATACAAATGGTGCAGGAAAGTATGCTGGCTTTTCAGTCTGGCCCATTTAGTCCGCCAAGAATCGTTCCTGCTATTAGTACAACACTGTTTGACTGGAATTATTTACAGAAATTTGGAATTGATAGCGACAGTTTGCCTGATGGGGCAGAAGTAATAAATCAGAACCCAGACCTTCTTGATAAATATTTTTATGAAATTATTGGCGTTTTAATGGTTATAGTTATTCAAGGGCTAACCACGGCATTACTCATTTTTTATTCCCGGCAAAAGAAAAGATTATCGATTGAACTATCGGTTACAAACAAACAGCTGGAGCAGAGGGTTGAAGAAAGAACTCATGAACTGCAGGAAATGAATAAGGCATTAAAGGTCAAAGAAGAGAAAATTACTCATCTTATGCTTACCGATGTATTGACAGATATCCCTAATCGCAGATTTTTTGAAAAAGAGGCTGAAAGAGAATTCAAACGCGCTCAACGAACTGGTTCTGAACTGTGTATTGCTTTTTGTGATATTGACTGCTTTAAGCGTGTTAATGATATTTATGGCCATCATACTGGTGATATTGTATTAACTCGAATAGCGGCATGCATCAGTAAAACTATTAGAAGTAGTGACTTCGTGGCACGTTGGGGCGGTGAAGAATTTGTTATTCTATTTATTGAAAGTGACCTTGAAACAGCGAAATCAACGGCAGAAAGAGTGAGGTTAGCAGTTAGCGAGATCAGCTTTGAAATGATTAAAGAACCGGTAACGATTAGTATCGGTATTTCACAACGGCAACCCGGTGACAGCCTGACTGACATGATGAAGCATGCTGATAGTGCGCTTTATCATTCAAAAGATGAAGGCCGTAATTGTATTTCTTTTGGATAGTTTGCTGCTCTCATCCACTCCACAAAATAGCAGGAGTTTATCTTCAGATACACTGTAGACAAAGCCTGAAAATGAAAAGCTTTCAGAATTACTGCCAGGTTTAAAATTTATCGCTTTATCAATCAATTCCTTTTTATATGTACCAGTTTAACTTTGAGTGTATTTGATAAAATAACGGGTCGTATTAAACCATCAACCCTGATAATTTTATTCCATTAATCAGCCACTGTAGCTGGAGCTTTAACAATGATTTTTCGCATAACCGGTATTTTATTATTTCTCATTACATTATCAGCCTGTAGTGAACCACCCTATACCAACCTGAATAATGAGCAGTTAGAAACCATGCTGCAGCAGCACAAAGTGCCTGTTTATGACATACGCCGTGTCGACGAATGGAAACAGACGGGCGTCATTGAGAATAGCAGGTTACTCACCTTTGTAGATGGAAGCGGTCGCCTGAAACCGCAGTTTTTCGAACGATTTAGTGAAAAAGTAGGTAAAGATGACCCGGTAATTCTCATCTGTCGTACAGGCAACCGTACCGATGTACTGGCTCGCCACCTGGTTGAACAAATGGGCTATACACAGGTCTATAATGTGCGTAATGGTATTACCAGCTGGATAGGCGATAAACTACCTGTCAAACGTTTATAAAACTTGATTATATTATTAGAGATTCCAGATGAATAAAACCTCCGGCACTGACTCACATACAATTGCTCAACATAAACCACGACCTATAGTGGATATGATGATTAGCATAGTAATTCCATCCATCATCTTAATGAAAATGAGCGGCGAAAGTGGTCTGGGTGCGAGTGGCGCATTAATACTGGCTTTGTCATTACCGTTAGGCTGGGGTCTATTCGAGCTGATCAGATATAAAAAATTCAATTTTTTAGCTCTGCTTGGATTAATCAGTGTACTACTTACAGGCGGTATTGGCCTATTGCAACTGGATACGCAATGGCTGGCTATCAAGGAAGCCGCAATTCCCGGAATTATTGGAATTGCAGTTCTGGTCTCCACCCGAACACGCTATCCATTAATTAAAACAATGCTTTACAACCCTAAAGTGCTGGATGTTGATAAAATCAGACAACGTCTTGATGAATCAGGCAATAGCGTCGAATTTGAAGCTCGTTTAATGAAAGCCACTTATCTACTGGGTAGTACTTTTTTCTTTTCCTCGGTGATGAATTACATCCTGGCAAAATGGATCGTCACCAGTCCTTCCGGTAGCGCGGCATTTAATGAAGAACTTGGTCGCCTGACGCTGCTCAGTTACCCGATGATAGCGATTCCCTCAATGGTAATGATGATTGCCATTCTGTATTATCTGTGGCGCAGTATCCGTGACATAACGGGTTTTACGCTGGAAGAAATAGTCCCTGCATCCATGCGTCAAGATGATGTTTCAACCTGAAAACGCAGTTGAGCGCGAAAAAGAAGCGTAACAGGTTGATGTGCATGGTGAAATCAAAAACACCGTTGTCACCTGATTGATGAAGAGCGTGTTTTTGATTTTATCAGGTGCATCAAGATGTTGCGTAGCCTTTTGTGATTCAACTGCGTTTTCAGGTTCAATTTAAGCCGGGCTTAATTGATTACTTGAACTGCAGACTTTGTATCGCCTGATCTAACAGCGGTTTACTTTGCTCATAGTCATTAAACAGTATAACCAGGTAAGCATCGGATAAGTTATTCTTGTGTAAAGCGACTAAAAAAGCCTGTTTATAGTCAGAAGAATATTCCTCCTCAATATCAAATACAGAAATTGCCGCCCAGTCTGCATTAAATTTTTGTTGTGCCTCTTCCAGTTGATATTCACGATGAGGGCTGCTACCTCCATTTGAAAGTCGGCCGATAAGAGCTGTAAACATCATGCTAAAAATATGGTTCGGTTCAGGCGCTGAACTATGGGGATCCTGATAATTTATTTCCATGCGCGATAATGGCCGGATAGCATAACGAATTTCCAGGGTATTATTTTCATGCCTGAGCGCATGCTCGTATGGAAACAATTCATTTTGCTGAATAGCCTGCTGACTAAAATTTGCGGGTAGTACAAGGGTTAATCCCGCCTCATTTAATAAATCATCAAATGAGTTTTCAGGTTGATTTGACAGAACCTGTAGCGGTAGCAGCAGCCACAAAAACAGTATAGATTTCAGTTTAACAGAAGTCATAAAAATCAGGACTCACTGTTAACATCATCTGAACCCGGCAGAGCTGACTGCCATTTTTCCAGCAACTGTTGAGCAGTCGTTTTCCATTGACTGTTATCGGCCATTTCCATAAAGCGCTTGATATCCTCAATGGCACCCTGATGATCACCCGATGCATCTTTCGACGAAGCCCGGTTAAAATAGGGTCCGGCGGCGTGCGGGTCAATGGCGATGCAGGCATCGAAATCTTTCAGCGCCAGTTCAAATTCCCCACTGCTATAGTGAATAGCACCCCGGTTAAAGTAGGCAGCCATCAAATCCGGATTTAACGCTATCGCCTTATCCAGATCCTGCAGTGCTTCACGAATACGTCCAAATTGACGGTAAGCCTGCGCCCGATTAGTTAATATAGCGGGGCTATCCGGTTCAATTTTTAATGCCGATTCAAAATCGCTGAGCGCCGGTGATAAATTATTTTGCTCCAGATAGAAACTTCCCCTTACCGCGAATAATTCGGCACTCTGGCTATTCATTGAAATGGCCTGATCAAGCGCTACGAACGCCTCTCCCATACGCCCTTCTGCTTTATGCTTTAGTGCGACCTGTACATGCATCTGCGGGGTTAGTTTGGCATGTGGGTTATGACTACCATGAGCACCACCTTCACGCAGACTCGGCAATGGCTTATCCTGCTCAACCCTTTTTGTAATGCTATGTGGCTTTTCGATGGTTTCCGCATAAATTGTGGATGCAAAAACCGGTAATATAAAAAAACTAAGTAGTATTGAAAATTTTAACGAGTTCATATGCTTAACTCTTATTGAAATAAATTTTAAAGATTAAAACCGGCTCACCTGGTTGCCAGGTGAGCCGGTATTAGTTTACTTCTTATTACTCAAATCAGAAGCATAAGCCCTGAACAGCTTGTTCATCAACTCAATATGCTGTTGATCGTTCAAACGTCCAGGCGTAGCTACCTTATTCCATAGCTCGGCATTGCTCATTTCACGGTGACAACCCATGCACAGACCGGTGCGATCCATTGCATCACGCATTTCCTTCGGTAAAGCACGCGACAGAGGCCAGTGTGTTCCAACAGTTTGTACCTGCTGACCATCTTTAATAATGGTTGACCAGTCAAAATCGAGCTGTTTTATCTGCGGTATTTGAACCTGGAAGGTACCGGGTATTACCTGACCTGTTTTCTGATCGATCAGATCTTCTACGATATTTTCAGGGTAACGTGCCTGAAATACACCACCGGAAATTCCGTAACCCATTGCTTTCGGGTTGTTATGGCATGATTCACAGGTTCTCGCCTTACGTTGCGCTGAGTGCGGTTGAACCGGTGCCATATCTATCGCTAAAGGTGTACGCTCCTGACCCAGTGCCACTCGCTCATCTTCAGATTCTGCCATCTGATTCAACGCAATAGTCTTACCCTTACTATCAATAACCGTGTAAACAATTTGACAGCCAGGCATCAACGGAGTGACCCGACCTTCACCATTGATACCCAGTACTGGTTCTTCCCAGCGCAGGTAGGAACGTGTTTCAGATATAACACCTGGGCTCTGAATACCTTTCACACCCAGTGGAGACTCTGCAGTAGAACCATCTGGATTACGCACAGAACCGGAGGCTATCCAGTCGGTATCATGCTTCTGCTTACCATCTTTACCCATGCTGTAATCGGCCTTAACATGACAACCATAGCACTGTGGCACCCAGGAAGCATGACAGGCATAACATTCCAGACTTTCTGCATGTTTTGCTACTTTCGACATAGCCACTTCTGCATCCTGATTCTTCCAGGCATGATCCACAGATAACTGCTTCAATAATGGCACCTGAAAATCTGTGCCAGTTGCTGAGTGCATGATGACTTTTTTGCCATCCTTTACTACATTGCCAAATGGATTACCACGAGTCGTTTTCAGGTATCCATCTTTACCGGGATAGGTAGTTGCAAATTGCATGGTTTCAGTTGACGGTGTTTTGGATAACCCGCGTTCCTTATTGCTCAGCGGTTGCTGGAACTCTTCGCCATAACCCATCGGCAATTCCCATGGATATTGTTTCGGTGTCCCATGACAATCTTCACATTCAATTTCTACCTGGGCGAGGGTTGTTCCAAAAATGTTTCCATCGCCGTGCATATCTATAGATGTATGACAATCCTGACACAGCAGGCCACCTTTCGGATTTTCTGGCCGACTCTTGATTTGATGATGTAAATCATCCGAGATAAACAGGTACTGTTTGGTATGTAGCTTAGGTTGCTTATTACCATTTTCGTCATAAGGACTTCCATAAGGAAACTCCATTAAGCCCTGATAGGTAACACCAATACGCTTGCCACGGTTGTGACAGGAGTTACAGGTTTCAACAGGAATACCGGAATAAGTCACATCACCAGCCGTAACCTTGGACTTTCTGGTGGCCTGAATGGTGTGAACTAAAAGATGTCCTTTCTGTGTTTTATCGATGGTAGGATCATTACCCTGATAGATGCCTTCGTTGCCATAAGGAATATGACATGAAGAACAACCCTGTCCGCGGTAATCTCCACGCTTTTCACGTCCTTTAACAGTGACATGACAACGTTGGCATTGCTGGCGCTGATAGGTAAAACCTGCAAGCTTTGGATCTTTTTCGATCTCTTCAACTGTCGGGTTAGGAATCTGTTTGAGTTCTGAGGGAAACTGTTCCTTGTGGGCTGCCATCATAGCCTTCATATACTCCTTGTATTCAGGAGTTCCTACTGAAGGAATTGGTCCGTCGCCATCCTTGATATCATAATTACCCCATGGAACACGGTAATTCTGAACTTCAGGAATGCCCCAGGTATGCAAATTACCCTGAATTTTACCCGCTTCGGTATTCATCAGGGCTTTTTCAAGTCGATCAGGATATCCCTGATGACATCCACCCTGTGCGCAGGTGAAATTATTAATATCCATTGC
>ERZ890953.1756-NODE-1756-length-10372-cov-4.246874_pt1 | contig 10372 bp, 8 predicted proteins | sample MGYA00521264_ERZ890953 | MGnify/ENA primary metagenome ERZ890953 (study PRJEB32303, sample SAMEA104408629) | aquatic metagenome | biome: Brackish water; feature: Chemocline; material: water | place: Baltic Sea | collected 2014-10-26T21:54:00 | depth 200 m ... | reverse complement strand
CTCCGCTGTAACTGGGCGATCCGCATCGTCAAGCGTTACCGGGCCAAGCGCCTGCAGAATGAGTTGCAGCAAGTATTGATCAATTGCAAAGACGCCATCGACGGAGTGGGCACTGCTATAGGTATACAGATATTCAGCCCAAAGCGCCGTGGTCGGAAAATCGGGCGACCAGTTGGCATTGCGGAAGGTGAACATCCAGGCGCGAATATATTCTTGCATTTGCCAGGGCGGCGCGGGATATTGTCGGGTGAGGTCATCATAGACATACGAGTCTTCTACCTTGAACGCGATGATTTTGCCATCTTCCACAGTGACAATTGCCGCCGCGGCAATAAAGCCGCCCGTGGCTCGAATTTCATCTTCGTTCTGAATGAGGATCAGGTAGGTTTGTGGCCCGTAGGGTACTGCGCCCAACAATTTGGGGACTGCGCTCAGGGCGTTGACTCCGTCCTCCAGCAGCGGCAGGTAGGGGTCCACGTTCTCGAACAGAGGGCGCGTCTTTGGAGATAAGGTATTCACATCGATAACGGATCGCGCAATTAAGGCACGCTGCACAGCAGCCTGAGCCGCTTCAAATTGCGGTTGGGCGGCGCTCAACCCGGCCAATGCATCGGTGATCGCAAGACTCTGTTCAGCATCTTGCAACCCGAGGAGCATTGGAGCGGCAGCCTGCCAGCCTTCATCCGCAGCAACCGCCAATCCGGCGGCGAAATCAATCAGGTCACCCGCGGCGGCGAGATCACCCCCATATACCGGCAACCACGCCAACAGGCGCCCGCCCCAGCGATAGGGCCAAATCTGCCGCTGTAAGGCGACCACATCCTTACGAGTCTGCCTCACCAGGCTTCCCACCTCCCCCAGCATTTCACCGGACGGCTGCGATTCAAGAAATCCTTGCAACTGATCGACATCCGTCTTAAAAGCACGATACAACTGCCAGGTGCGCAATCCCTGCCAGGTAAAAAATAATGCCAGCGCGAACAGCAGCGAGAGCCATATTTGGCGGGTGTGCTGACGATAAAAAGCCTTCACTGGACTGGGTGAGTTGGCGATCGGAGCGGAATTGGCTTCCAATACAATATTTGTGGCTTGCGGATCCAATACGATTGAGTCACGGGCGAATTGGGCACTCAGCAGTCGTTCACGATCGTGCAGGCTTTCGGCCAGATGTTCCAACCCGCGCACATGCCAATCGCTGATTGTGCTGACAGGTCCGGCCTGAAATTCGTCGCCAACCAGGCGGTAACGATTGATCTCATCCGCCGGGAGATTTTCACCCGACCGAGGTGTGATATAGGCCAGTATGACTTCATCAATGCGACCCCAGGCATCCAGTAAACTCGGCGGGCGCAGGGTGCCAAATTCAAACGGAGCAAAATACAAGGCACCGACAATGCCAAATTGACCCCATCGGGTATCAATCCGCTTCCCCTGGCGCGGCGGTGTCCCCGGCATCGTTTCGCGGAACAAGGCACTCAACGCGGCCAACAGGCGATACCCAGCACTATGCGAGTTGAGTCCAGGCTGCTCGAATGCGAACTGCTGCACCCACAAGCTCTTGGTCCAGGGATGCAGATCCAATTCAGCCGGAGCTTGCACGTGTTCCAGAATAGATTTGAGTTCTGCGATGGTAGTTTTCAGGGTTTCCACTCTTTAGTTACTGAAGCGTATCAATAGTATTAAGGCTCCTTGGGAACTGCCGTGAGAAATCCCACATTTAGGGGTATTGGGCGTGCAGAGCACGCCCAATACCCCTAAATGTGGACAACATACGAGGATTCCCAGAGACACAGTATTAATCAAAAAACAGGTGTGCATGATCGTCACCCCACGCACACCTGTTGTATCTACATTTATTTAAGCTGCAGTAGTTTCAATCATTTTTGAGCGGGTGTGGGGTAAATGACCCAGTTTCCAACCGGAATCCGAGCTCCAGCTTCCAAACTATTGTAATACAGCAAGTCGGAAGCTAAAACACCCAATTCAACTGCCAGATCTTCGACTTGGGTTTCCTGTTTCAATTGGAACACAGAAAATCTTTTGATTTCCGCCGGATCCACAACCTCCGGCAAGATTACCAACACCTGACCAAGTTGGATACTGCCTTTGATCTCATTGGCCGCATAAATCACTTCCGTTGAGGTCAGGTACAAATCTTCAAGAACAGGCAAGCTTTGCCCAAGACCAACCTGGTGAAGCACATAAGCCTTTTCCGGGCCAAAGGGAGCCGTGAGCGCCAGGCTGAAATCCGTTGAGGGGATCGCGGTAGGCGCAACAGTAGGAATCACAACCCGTTTGGGGTAGATCAGCCAGCGTCCAGCCGGAATCGCATCGTGCGTGCCCAGGTGGTTATATTGATTAAGTTCTTCTACTGAAACACCTGTGCGGGCTGAAAAATCAGTCACCAACACATCCTCCGCCAGGAATAAAACCGATAACTGTTCAATTCCAAATGAATCCGTGCGTCCTGGCATAATCACAATCACCTGATCAGGCTGCAAGCTCTGATTGGCGATCAAGCCATTGGCCGCCACGATCACATCTCGGTCGGTTTGATAACGCTCCGCAAGTTTGGGAAGGTTATCCCCAAATTTAACCTGATGAAGAAGATATTCACCCTGCGCCCCGAAGGGAGTTGCCAAACCCGGCCCTGGAGTGGGTGGCAGTAACGTGGGCGTGTGCGTTGGTTTGGGTGTGGGTGTTTGTGTATAGACAACGGTCACCTTCTGCCCTGAAACAGTCGCCACACCCAACTGCTGGAAGGTAGGGGTGGGTGAAGCATTCTGCGCCATTTCTGCATCGGCCGTCAGGGTCAAAACCTGTGCGACCGACATGGCTGTTGGTGTTGCCAAAGCGTTGTTACCGCCCATCCAGGCGGGCAATCCGCGCCCGGTAGTGAAACCCAATCCCAGCCAGCCTAAAGTCAGTAGGAGAGCAGCGGCCACTACACCGCCGATTACGCGCCGGGTTAGCAGCCCCTTCCCACCACCATCCCCTTCCTGACGTCCATAATATTGCTCATCATAACGATAATAATACCCGTAGCGTCCAGAGCGCGGATCCACTTCGTTGATAACAACACCAATCAGATTCGCGCCCACTCGACGTAGTTGCTCCACGGCTTGAAGCGCAGCATCAAGCTTGGTATCCCCTGGTTTGACGACCAGCAAAACACCATCCACCCGTGGCGCCAATACTGCCGCATCCGTGACAGCCATCAGCGGCGGCGAATCCACAATCACCATATCGTGATCCAATTTCAAGCGCTGCAAGAACTGGTTCATCTTTTCAGATGCCAGCAACTCGGATGGATTAGGTGGATTTTTACCGGAGGTGACCACACTCAGGCCATCAGTTTTAGAAGGCTGCATTGTGCCTTCCGGCAGCGCCTCCCCTGTAGAAAAGCTATTCGGGTAAACGAAAATTGAACTCAAGCCAAAGCGATTCGCCAAGCCATGGTGTTTGTGCTGTGTTGGGCGACGCATGTCGGCATCGACAATCACGGCACTTTTTCCGCCCTGCGCCATAGCAATACCCAGGTTAGCTGAGATGGTCGATTTACCAGCTCCTGCCGAGGGACTGGTAATCAACAATGTGCGAATGGGGTGATCCACGCTTGCATATTGAATATTCGTTCGTAAAGAACGAAAAGCTTCCGCTGTTGGCGAGCGCGGTGACCCTACGGTTACTAATGTACCATTGGTGGTATCGTGCCGCATGATGGTACCTAAAACTGGTAACCCCAGTTGGCGGGTAACATCATCGGGGCTTTTAATCGTATCATCCAGCGCTTCCATCAAGAAAATCGCACCCACAGCCAACATGCCCCCCACCACCAATGCCAGGGCGGTATTCATCATCACGCGCGGGCGAATCGGAGTTTCGGGGGTGATAGCCGGTTCCACTTGCACAACATTAGAAGTACTCTGCGCTTCCGACACACGAATTTGCTCGTAACTCTGCAATACCTGGCTATAGGTCTGGCGGTATTGCGTCACTTCGGCTTCCAAACGAGAGCGCTCTGTCTCACTTGCCGTGGTATCGCCAAGGCCCTCTAATTCTGCAACCACATTATGGATTTGTCCGTCCAGGCGGGTTAACTGCTGTTCCAAACTGGTCTTTGATTCCGCAAATCGTGACGCCTGCAAGGCCTGGTTTTGTTCGGTAAACACATCGACAACCGTGTTGGCAATCAACGCTGCCCCATCCGGGTCGGTATTTTCCACGCTTAATTCTATCAACTGCGTATCTCGGACAAGTTGAACTGTGATCGTCTTTTTGAAGGCGTCAATATCTTCATTGCCAATGGATACACCAAGCGCTTCCATGCGCAGCAAGACTTCGTCCAATACCGGGCGCTTGGTGAGCATTTCCGAATAGGTGCGAGCAAGCCGCTCACTGGTCAGAATCGCCGTATAGTCGCTGGTCTGCGCGGTGGTGGCTTCATTAATCAGCAGCGTGGTCGTCGCCTGATAGACCGGATCTTGAAATTGACTGGTGATATAGGCCGCGCCACCAGCAAGCAAGGCCGCTAGTATGATTAACCAAGACCATCGCCAGAGCAAAGAAAGATACTGACGTAAATCCGCCTGCAATGTTGTATCCGATAAAAATTGTGATTCCATACAAAATCCCTTTTTTATTTAGGCTTCCAGCAAATGGCTATTCGTAATTCAACCGTGCAAGTTCTCGAATGCGATCATACCCATCGCGTAAATAACGATCCAATTCATCGGCGGTGTCTTCAAAATCAATTTGTGGTCCACCGATTGGGTCGGCAACATCCAACGAAATTCCAACCATTTCGCTAAGCATGTAGATGCGCTGGCGTACTTCGGGGAATTCAACCAGTAGAGCTTCTTTATGGCCTTGTTCCATCACCAGCACCAACTGATATGCTGCCAATATTTCACGCGTAACCGCCCGCGAGCGGTGTTCACGGATGTCGATGCCACGCGATTCCATTACGATATGCACGTTAAGCGCAGCAGGCTGTCCATCACGTGCCCAGGTTCCAGCGGAGCCTATGTTCCAGTTTCGTGATTCAGCAGAAACTTGTGCCCGGAAGAGCGCTTCAGCCATTGCAGAACGGTTGATATTGGCTGTACAGACAAACAGAAGAGAATAATACATAAGGGTAAATTATACCGGAAGCATCACTCCGTGGGTAGCGTACTCGTGTTGTTTTTTGCCGTCCAAACCATCTGCACACCAAATACGATTGTCATCGCCAGCCACACAATCCGTTCCCAGGCCACATCGCTGGTGGCTGCCAGGCCCAATGAAAATAGCACCCCAGTCAGATGTAGCGCCACCTGCCAGCCGCGCTGATTAAGTATCTGCCCAAGTTTCTCCCTGCGCTGTACGGCCTCCCAGCGCGCAAAGCTGATCGCTGCCAGCGCCAGGGCCAGGGCAAGAATCCACAAGGAGTTTGCTGCCAGGTTATACCAATCGATCATAATTTATCAAACCAACCTCGGTTGAGCGGATCCGCACTATCCTTCCCCCAATAGGCGAAGTTTAAGTTCATTTGTAGATACCTGCAAACGGACAACACACTGGAGCAGTTCAGAAATATGGTTAATGATGTCTTGTAACATGGGCACAAGATGTTCAGACGCGTATTCATGAACAATCTGGTTTCGTATTTCGCGGATTTCTTTCCACGCGAACGCAGATTGTATATGGCCTCTTTTTTCAGCACGATGGATTCGATCTAAATACGTTGACCCCACTGGTAGAAATTCGACCATATCAATTGCCCGAAACACTCTTTGAGTTAGTATATCCGCCAAACGTGCAAAACGAGCTGCAAGTGCATCCCAATATTCCCAGTCGGCGTCACTAAAATCAACACTCGGGCTGATATCTGGCCGATGGTGATAAGAATAGCGCAAAACCTGAGCCGCCTTCTCTGCCAGGGAAATTTGCTCTAGGAGATTTGTAATAGTTAAGCGTTCCTTATCTGTCAGGGCCATATGCGAATAGCCTCCAGAAGTGCCAGACGTTGAAAAATAGTCTGTTCATCGATTGAACTCGGCGCAATCAGAATATCAACGATTTGATCCCCTAAATAATCTTTGATCGCAATGCGAATTTTTTTCGTCAATTCATATGCATGCGGTACTGCTTCTTGAGATACGATCAGGAAATCTAGATCGCCCCCGCGTTGCATTGAATCAACTCTGGAACCAAAGAGATAAACTATCGCATCTGGGTATTCTTCCAAACTGGCTTTGAACAAGTCTGTCAAAAACTCAACATGGCACTGTTCTAAGCGAATCGTGCTCACATCACTCATCAATCGTTTTCCACTTCAGTGTATACTGGTTCGGATTCTATCACATCCCTACTTTTGAATACCTGCCCAAACAATCCGGCAATTAGCCCCAAGAGCATCCAGAAAAGCAACCCGGGCTTGGCGCCCAGGGCTACAGCATCCGTCAGGCCATACAACAGGTGCGCGAACAAACCGCCACCCAAGCCCAAGGCCGCCACCCGCTGCAAGTTGAAGATTGGATAATGCCGCCAGACCCGGCTCAACATCCAGAACGCTCCGATATACAGCGCAATCAAAGCAATCATACCAGGGATACCCAAATCCAGACCAGCCTGCAAAAACTCGTTATGAGCATGCCCCATATCCACATCGGGTGCGATCATAAACAACGGATAGAGCACATGCACGACCTGGCGAAAGGTATTCATACCCATGCCGGTGAACGGAAAATCCTGCAAGCCATAAATTGCACGCGACCAGACTTCCAGACGGCTCTCCAATGAATTCAGCGAAAAAGCCTGTTCGCTGACCACACCACTGCCGGTCAGCCAGTCCACACCCTGCGTAATACGCTCGCCAGACAGGTACGCCCCCCCGGCAATGCCGACAGCCACCATCAGCCCCAGAAATATCCAGCGGCCTTTTCCCGGCAATACCAGCCAGAACATCAAAGCCAGCGTCAAGGCCAGCGCCAAATAGGCCGTGCGAGATTGTGTCAAAACAAAAACAGCCCCCATGAAGAGCGTGCTCAGCCAAAGCGCAATACGCAAGAGCCATAACCACCAGGGCCTGGCCTTCAACCCCCAGCCGCCTTTCTCTGTGGGAGAAGGGGTCAACCGGGCAAAACATAGGACAATCATCAACGGCAGCACCCAGCTCAAGGCGCCCGCAATTTCATTCGGATGAAATCCACTCTCCGCTCCCTGCAAGCCGCCAACCAGCTTAGGGATATGGGATGTGATTGGATTAAGTAAACTAATTTTCCAATTGAACCAATTCGTCCCCAGCAAACCCAGTGCCGCCATGCCCAGCCCGATGCCCACGAACGCAACCAGGCTCCACCCCCAACCACCCTTGCGGCGCCTCAGGCGAGCAATCGCATAATAGATGCCAATCCCCAATACCACCCCGCTGATCTTGGGCAAGCTGAATGCCAGATCATAGGTCGCCCACTCGCTCACCAGCACCATCACGGCCAGCAAGAGCAGAATGCCGTTCAAAGGTGTGAGTGGCAAAAAGGGCGCCCGATAGCCGGGATGTTTTTTGATGCGCCTGCCCCGTGCTACCAGCCAATGCAGCAACCAGGTGCCCGGCACCACCAGCATCGCCGGGGTACGCGCTGGATTAGGAAACAGCAGAAAGGGTGCCGCCAGCGCCAGCCACAGCCAGTGCAGGCGGTCGATAGCAGAGAAAAATCGGCGAAATATTTTCATCAATGTAGGGGGGAAATGTTCGAACCTTAACTTGACAATGCCACAGTACCAACCAAGAAGTCGAATCAATCACAACCTGTTATTCTGTGCGATATGACTCGTGGACGGCTTCCTGCAGCGCGCCGCAAACGATCTCGACTTCATCGGCGTTCATATTCGTATAAAACGGCAGCGCCAAAATTGAGTTCCCAGCCGCCTCCGCTTCGGGGTAATCACCTTGCTGGAAGCCATAGTCCCGCTGATAAAACGGCTGCAAGTGGATCGGCGAAAAATAGGGCCGAGCCGGAACGCCCATTTCGGCCAATTTCTGCATGACCCTATTGCGATCGATGTTTCCTTCAAAACGCACAGAATACACAAACCAGCTCATACGGGTGGTCGCGGGGACAATCGTCAGTGGAGACACCCCTTCAATCGCAGCCACCCGGGTAGTATACAACTGTGCCACCTGATTTCTGCGCGCCAGAAAATCATCCAGGCGCTGCATTTGCACCACGCCCACCGCCGCATTGAGTTCCGACATGCGATAGTTATACCCCAGGCGTGAATGATTGAGCCATTCATCGAATTGATCACGCCCCTGATTGCGCAGACTACGGAAAAGCCAGGCCCACGCTTCGTCATTGGTCACCAACACCGCCCCCTCGCCCGTCGTCATTTGCTTATTGGGGTAAAAGGCAAACACCCCCGCCTTACCCAGCGTGCCCACCCGGTGGCCGCGATATTCCGCCCCGATGGCTTCTGCGGCATCTTCAATCACCAGCAAATCATGCCGCTGAGCGATCTCTTGAATGGCATCCATATCTGCGGGCTGCCCAAACACATGCACCGGGATAATCGCTTTGGTGCGCTCGGTGATGGCGGCCTCGATCTTTTCCGGGGAAATATTCAAGGTGACCGGGTCAATATCGGCGAAAACCGGCGTGGCCTGCTGGTAGCGGATGCAATTGGCCGAGGCGACAAAACTAAAGGGGGAGGTAATCACCTCATCGCCGGGAGCTACCCCGGCGGCGATCATCGCCATATGCAGCGCTGACGTGCCATTGGAGGCGGCCACGGCATAGTTGGCTCCGGCTTGCTCGGCAGCCATCGCCTCCAACGCTCGAACCTGCGAACCAATGCTCAGATTGCGGGACTGAATCACACGCACAACGGCCTGAATTTCCTGTCCGGTCACATCCGGCATCGCCATTGGGATACGAAAATCAGACCCGCCTTCATCAACTGGCTCATCCAGGAAACGGCTCATGGATGGCATCGTAGCGCACGAAATGCCCGCTTGCTGACAAACACCTTTCAGACTCTCGATGGTCTGGGCAGGCGCACTCGGCATGGCAATCACAACTTCTTCGATCTGCTGCCGGGCGATGACTTCGGGCAGACGCACCAACGGCCCATAGACCGGCAAGCCCCCCACCCGTCGCGCAATTTTCTTGGGGTCATCATCCAGCAAAGCCACCGGCTGGTAACCCAGGTGCGGATTTTTCACGAATTCTTGCACCATCTGCGCACCCGCAGAACCCGCCCCAACAATCAGAGCGCGTCGTGGCGCTGGCAACTGCAGCGCTTTCCAATCCACATCCCCGGGGAAATGCTCCAGTATCTTCAGGCTGATGCGCAAGCCGCCCAGGAAAACCAGACTCAAAATCGTTTCGATCGCCAACAACGAACGCGGGAAGGTTTCCATATAGCTCGGATATAGCCAGACCAACGTCACTGCGGCGATGATCAGGGATCCGAGTAAAAGCGAAAAACCAAAATGGAAATAATCTTTGATGGTGGCATAGCGCCAGATGCGCTTATAGACTCCGGTGAAATAAAATATCACCGGTCGCAGCGGCACAACAAAGAGAATATACGGCCAGATGGCCGCGAAAAAATACCCCACATAGATGATCTCCAGCCGCAGCATCAACCCCACCGTGATAGAAAGCAGCGTCAGGAGTGCATCCGCCAGAATAATTTGCCAAAGACGAATCATAGGCTTGTGGTGACCTCTTTACAGAATAATCCGGTTTCCGGGCAATCGCACCGATTGTTTTGCATTTCTTGCATAACCGCCGGATTATAACATACCGCAGGCCGCGCCCCTTAATCCCCCAAGGCTATTTGGAAGTGGAAAAGTGACTCCGTGAGATTCCGCCTGCACTCTCGCGAAGCACTCCGTTAAGAACAAAGGGGCGTGCCTCTCCGCGATGGCCCGTTGTCCGTGCTTTCCGTGCGCGTCCGTGGCCCCGTGTTTGTCCACACCCTTTGGGTTCACTCAAGCGTGCACCCAAGGGCATGCTCCGCGAGGCTGCGCACCGCTCCACTTGCAAATTCCCAATCCGTTTGAAGTGTTCCAGATTAGTGGGATAATGGGCAGCTATCGCCTATCAGGTTGAGTTATTTTCTCCCGCACAAAGGTCAAAAATTCTCGCAGCGCTTCCTGTGGATTGCTGCTGATGGTACTTTCAACCACATTGGTTTCATTCCCATCGTGAAAATGTCGCGGGAAACTCTTGACGGATTCCCAACGCCTATGCGGTGCGTTATCGTGCCGGTAGATCGTCCTATCCATTGCCCGCCGTTCCCAATGATAGCTGTAGCGACCAACCAGTTTCAATGAATGACTCCACTGAAAAAACTACCGTGCAGGTGTTCCCGCCGGAATATATGG
>ERZ890953.1755-NODE-1755-length-10372-cov-6.748473_pt1 | contig 10372 bp, 6 predicted proteins | sample MGYA00521264_ERZ890953 | MGnify/ENA primary metagenome ERZ890953 (study PRJEB32303, sample SAMEA104408629) | aquatic metagenome | biome: Brackish water; feature: Chemocline; material: water | place: Baltic Sea | collected 2014-10-26T21:54:00 | depth 200 m ... | reverse complement strand
ATCAAATGCCTGTGCAGGTGCTTCATTTTTGATGCCTGCCATCATTTTCGCAACCAACGGCATATTTTTTGCCGATTGCTCAGCCTCGATGGTAAGAGCGTTAGATAGTTTTTCTATATGATTTTCTGTGGCTACGTACAGAAGCCAAACAGAGCGAACAAGAACTTCAAATTGTGCTCTGTGAACAACAACTGCTGATGGAAGCATTCCTGCTGCAAGGATTCGCCGTATGGCATCCCAGTGTTCAAAAGCAATTGAGCAGGAAATACCGCTAGTAACAATACGATCAGAGCTATCATGTAACGGTAAGTCGATTATCTTATACAGCTCTGAAGCAAATTTTTCTGACTGTTTGAAAATTAGCTTTTGCATAACATATCCTTCTTACCTATAGCCTGGGCTCAGTTGAAGGCAATTTGGTGTATTGACTAGTCAACAGAAGTGATTTGTTAGAGGTGTTTTTAACATTCAAAGTAATTACCCCAGAATTGCCCCCAATTACTATCTAAAAAGCTCTTAATCTTATTCTTAATGTGATTTATATTTTTTGGTGACGATATAATAAAAAAAGCCCGCGCTGAATAAGAAGAGTATCTTATACAAAACACTGTATGTTCAGTATTGACTTTTGCTTTTAGCTCCTGCGCTCTATTTTTAATTTGTTCAACATGAGTGCCAGTCGCATTATTTTCCTGTGATGCTCTCACACATTACTTTTTTATCATTGACTGGAAATGCTAAATCCGTCTACTACAGCACGCAATATCTATGTCCGCTCTTGATGTATTGTAAGATATATTCAGATTTATACTTTTAAATACTCAAACTGCCCCAAATCATAATTCAACGGTCTTACCCGGATACATTCCTTTTACACTATGAAATAATCGACACTACAAACTCACCCTTTATAAACTTATTTTTAATTACCGCCGCCACATGTACCATTTCCTGATTATTCATTGCGGCAACGACAGTTTCACCAACAACGTCAATCTCATTAATCAAGAAATCGGCTCCGCAAAAAATTGTAACATAAGCTGCATTCGATTCTTTTAACGTAGATACGCCCTGGTAACTTAGCACAGAAAGAGCTTTTTCAGCTGCTAATTTTGCCCTGTTTTCACCTTGTGCTTGCCCTACTCCCATTCTTCCTGTGCCTATAGCGTCAAATACTAACTCAACATACGAGGGATCTACACAAGGAATTGCGGCCATTGTTACTGGATTAGTTACTGCCTCAAAAGAACGCATGATGACTTCATTTTTTGTCATATTCACAGCTTCTTTTACCGGCGTAGACTGGTAAATAAATGTGGGAATAATAAACAATGCACCTACATTGGCTTTAAGTATTGTTAAGCTATTTCGATAGCTAATCTCATTTTCCTTACTTTTTTTCTCGGTATGGTCAAATGCAATAACAACTGTAAAAGATATATTCAGCTTTTTGGCAATATCTGAAACTATCAATGCTGTTTGTAATTCATCTTTAGAGTCAATATCTAATAGAATAATTAAAATATCAGTCTGCTTAAGTAGCTGATGAATTCCTTCTTTATTTTCTAAAATCACTTCTTGATTATCGAAAAAATAATTGATCCTAACCCCAATACTGAGAGGCTCTTGCTGTAAAAATATTTCCTTCAATTCCTCATTAACAGTAATTACACTTACTATTAAGTCATCTATTAATTCAACCATAACGCAACCTCAAAATAAAAAAATAGAGCCATTTTAAAAGCTCAGTAAAAACTGGATTTTTAACATGGAAAAGCTAAAAAAGAAGTGCCTGATTCCATTTGTGTAAATTGTGTTCAGCGTAAAAATAAAATATCTATAAGAGTAAATTAGCATCTCAATCTCTCAAGAAAAACTATCAGTAGTGGTGGTATAACAGCAGGCGCATGACGACCTACTTATTATCCCATGTGTCTCTATTGTTATTGTGTGCATGCACTGGGGATGTTGCTGACGGTTTACATAACGGCGTTATTGAACAGTTTCTTGGAAGAATAAAACTGACCGAGTAATTAAAATTACTAAACCAACAGAAGTGATATGAAAAAGCATGATACCTACTTTCACATGAGGTGTTACAACTTTGGAGACTAAATTGAATACTACGAATGATCCTAGTTTACTTATCTGCTGCTTATTAATATGTGAAAGCTGACATTTATATTAAGCCGTTTTATCGAAGGACTCAGGTATTTTTTTGAAACCAGAATGATATCCATTTCGTCTTCAAAGTGGCGTTTGGAGCCATTCGAGGTAACAACCAAATTTCTCTGGTCACCATAAATAATCTATATTCCGAATTTTTATTTATTGGATCTACAAAGAGAAAGCTGACGTTCAGGATAAAAATAAAACGCCAGCTTTCTCTCTATGAAAAAAAAACAACCCATGTAACTTATAAGAATCTTATCTTATTCACTAAATCTAAACTTTCTACGCTGTAACTCCATAGAAAACAAGCTTAGAGTACAGAGTATAAACAACATCCATATATTAATAACCCCTCCTCCACCACTATCACTTGTATCTTTATTAGGTAGCACATTAACGGTGAACGCAAAGGTCACTACATTTGACTCATTCTCTTCGGGGTCTCTGGCCTGAACCTGTACTTGAGTTGTTCCGCTAAATCCAGCTTGTGGGTGTGCATGAATACTGTTATCCGTTCTATCCATAAACCCTGTACCATTCATACCTATAGTCAGTCCAAATCGTGAATCAATTGACCCTGCATTAACAATGCTAAACTGAATATTACTGCTATCTGTATCAGGATCAATCACATATTGCGTCAACTCAGCTGCATTATTGTTCAGGTGTAAGACTTCACTTTCAGTAATAGAAAGTGATGATATCGAATCAAGTACCGGGACTTCAGTCGCGATGGCATTAGCTACAGCTATCACACCGGGGTCTTCAATGACTCCATTGGCAAGTCCGTCACCATCATACTCACCTCCATCCACTAAGGTCAGGCGTAAACAATCATCACCCTGTGTCAGTCCATCCGTATATAAAAGACTGCTCACATCCGGGCAAACCCCATTGTCTGACTCTGTTGATTCTAGATTATAACCACTTCCCATTGTCAGAGTGACCCATCCCAACTGAGGCAAAAATTTACGATAGACTGCATTTTCTGGCAGTGGATTTCCCAGTGCAATAACCAGACTGACAATCTCTCCGGGCTGAGTAAGCCCTTCAATACTAAAGTCGAGTATTTCACTTTGTGCAGAAAATTCTTCATCACTACTGCTTACTCCACCGGCTGAACCACCAAAACTGGCTATATCAGAGACTGTAGTTATTGCTGTAGAACTATTTCCACCAAAAGCACTCTGCCCAATTGTCAGACTAAGCCCATTGGCTGTTTGCATGCTTCTGCCATCAGGTAACGGTAGTATATTTTCAGGCTGTGAAGCATGATCCTGATAATCGGCAATACCATCCAAATCACTATCCCCGGTGCCTTCGTCTGCATCTGAAATACCATCATTATCGACATCGCTTGTGTCTGACAATGGCAATTCAAGTGCCTGGACTCTTACCCATAGAGTTACCTGTGTACTGTCTGCTGCTTTATCAGTCACCTTCAAGGTAATATCATAAAGCCCGGGATTTAATACCGATGGATTAAAAGTAAAACTACTTTCATCCGAGTCGTGATCCACCAGGTTGTTATTACTCATTGACCAATCATAAGCATGAGTTTCATCGGCATTTGGATCGATAATTTTGCTAGTGATAGTGACAACTCCACCTGTCTTGATGATATTTCGAGTCACCACAATGCCTTGTTTCGCTTTAAGCTCAGCGATAGGAATAATATTAGACTCAACAATCGTGACTGTTTGAGTGGCATCATTTGAAAGTGCTGTATTGTTAGCCTGTACCAAGGTAAGAATCAGTGTTTCGTCACTTTCTCCAGTACCATCATCGGTGATATCAATATCCAGTTGCCCCGTAGTGCCACTATCGATTGTCATGGTTCCATTAATAGCATCATGGTCATTAATGTCAGCAGTACCGCTGATATTGTAGTCAACTGTCACTGGATAGCTGACTGCTTGACCCGTTAAGGTAAATGGCAGGCTAATATTTTGCCCCTCACCTGTCACTGTATCTAACTCAAGTTCTACCAAAGGGTTGATATTGATAATCTGTTCATCAACTTTTTTGTTTCCAGCACTGTCTGTAACCGTCCAGATAATCTCATGATGCCCAGAAGGAAGTGGACTCTGTTTGTCGGCATAAGCGAATAAAGTACCATCCTTGTGATCATCAACGGATATTGGAGCTAGATTTACTGCTGTCAGGTAACCTGTTGCATCAAGCAATAAACCATCAGGTGCTGTAAATACAGGGACAACGTCATCAACTAGCGGATCAGTTCCAGCCTGGACTTCTTCTAAGTTAGTTTGCCCATCTCCATCCAAATCTCCTGAAGCATCATCAGGGTTATTTTTATCTAAACCTAGCTCATCTTCTACAAGATCGGAAATACCATCTTCATCTATATCAGTAATGATAGCCTCAACACTGACACTTCGAGTCACTTCAATAGCAGCATTGCCAGCTGAGTCACTGACATTGTACGTTAATGTGTAGATGCCTACGGTACTGGTTTCTACAGCATCTCCGCCGACTTGAACTATCAGACCGACATCTACATTATCACTGGCCGTGGCTCCCTCATCGATAAAAACATCACCTACACTCAAAGTGATAGAACTACTGCCTATCAAGCTAATCACAGGAACATTCTGATCTGTCACGGTCACCGTAGCAGTAGCACTTCCGATATTACCAGCACTGTCGGTTGCACTAAAGGTAACAGTGGTGACACCTAACTCAAACTGGACACCCGCATTATGGGTAACCGTGAGTCCTGTATCCACATCATCCGTGGCAGTAGCTGCATTTAAGAAAGTAGTGATTGCACTGTTTGTCGCAGATGTTCCCGTTGTATCCTCTGCGGCCACGGTAATATTCGTAGGAGGTGTAATGACCGGAGCCTGCGCATCCTGAACTGAGACACTCCGAGTCACTTCAATAGCAGCATTGCCAGCTGAGTCACTGACATTGTACGTTAATGTGTAGATGCCTACGGTACTGGTTTCTACAGCATCTCCGCCGACTTGAACTATCAGACCGACATCTACATTATCACTGGCCGTGGCTCCCTCATCGATAAAAACATCACCTACACTCAAAGTGATAGAACTACTGCCTATCAAGCTAATCACAGGAACATTCTGATCTGTCACGGTCACCGTAGCAGTAGCACTTCCGATATTACCAGCACTGTCGGTTGCACTAAAGGTAACAGTGGTGACACCTAACTCAAACTGGACACCCGCATTATGGGTAACCGTGAGTCCTGTATCCACATCATCCGTGGCAGTAGCTGCATTTAAGAAAGTAGTGATTGCACTGTTTGTCGCAGATGTTCCCGTTGTATCCTCTGCGGCCACGGTAATATTCGTAGGAGGTGTAATGACCGGAGCCTGCGCATCCAGCGGTAATGGTTGAGGCGTAGGATTATCCGGATTAATACATAGACCAGGATTTTGAAAAGTGATATTGAACGTTTTATTACCTATTCCAGGAAAGTCAGTACGGTATACATAGAAATCTGTAACTACACCATCTATGCTTCGTTGTATCACAATAGGTTCATAGATATTTCCAATACTTCCATCATCAGGCCATGTTGCTCCGTCCCAACCACCTGATATTCCAATACTCACATCAGTGAATGTAGCTGCGCCCATTTCTACTGGATATGAAAAATATACATACTCGTTAATATCAGGATTATCAATAGTGATCTGCATATCGGAGGTTGTTGTATACCAGGTGACAGGCATAGAAGCTAGTTCTTCAGCTGTATCTATACCGGCGTTAGCATAAAAACTAGAAGGATAGGTGGATATACAATTAGTCGGTATCACTTCAGGGTAGCTAGCTAACATAACTGGGTTATTATCACTGGTATTCTGAAAAGAATTAATCAGAGTACTACTTCCAATGCTGTTGTAGTTGACAGTCCAGACTTTGGTATCGTCATTCGCATCAAGCGTACTTGACAAGTAAGACACAAAATCCAGTGCAGAAGAACTGTACAGATTAGGGAAATAGTTGGTATCAACACCTCCATACTGTGTCTCCCAGTTTGTTAAACCTATTAAATCATTTACCGTAGGAAGCTCCCAATTTGTTTTGCCACAAAAACCACCTTGGTTCATTTGCTGCATATAGTTAGATGTAGTTTGAACGCTATAAAGAGCTGTCATGTTTGATGGTGTTTTTACCTCCCAGACTATTCCACTTATGTTATCTCGCACACAAGACCATGATGTCGCATTGTCTGCAAGCTCGACGCCATCACTGTCTAACTTTGTATAATCGAAAGAGCTCCCGTACGCATTACCTCTGACTAACTGAATATCAGTAGCCCAACCCCCACCCGCATCACTATCTGAATAGCCAGTAGAAAGCACAAGAAACTGTACACCGGTATATGTTTCGGAAAAGTCTGAACTTGAAAGATAGTAAGAGCCATTATTGTTAGGGAAATAGTTTGCATCAATAGCAGAACCAGTCCGTGTTCTATCTATAATACTATTGAGCTCAGGAAATGTAGGGACACGCCAGTCGGTATAACCGCATTGGGCTAGGCTATTTGCGGTACTTACATCTTGATGAGCGTCAGCATCCCAGATTTGACCAGTCGTATTATTACGTACACATGACCATGAAGTCGCAGTATCTGCAAGATCAGTACCCGCAGAACTAATTTTGGTAAATGACGTACCTGCATAAACAGTCTGACTAACAACAAATAATAAAAGTGGTAAAAAATACAGCTTTTCCATAATACCTTAACTCCTTTATATAAATAATTTAGCTCTGTAGATAGGCATATAAGTAGAAACCATCTGAAATTGGCGTCAATCTATAGTGGTCTTAACTGGAACCCATTTTGACTTGGAAATATTTTATTAATATCAAGTTTTTTGAACACTACCCTTCCTTCTTAAAATATGCAGTAATAGTATTCATGCATGACCTTAACGAAGTACCTCGTCAAACAGTTATAGACCGAATAATTCATAAATAGGTGAATATCTTCTAACCAATTGATTTCCGTCAAGTATAGAAAAGAAGACGGTTAGATTTAAAAGCATTATTACTACCGTCCTGCCAGCACTGAAGCTGATGAGAAAACTAGTATATTGAAGGTATCACATGCTCCTCATTAAACTCTATTAGTACGCTGATTTACTTTACATGATCGTATAACAATATTTCTGGGCTTATTTCCTAATTATTTGCATTAGGCAGACCTTTAAATAAGCATAAAATTCTGTTTCATGGCTCTTCTCTGCTCTCTATCATCCCTTAAATCATATCGAGCTGTTGTTTGTATATCTGAATGCCCTGCTAACTGTCTGACTGTGTTTATATCTATGCCTGACTCAAGCAGTCGAGTCACGAATGTCCTTCTCAAATCATGAGGACTGCAATGATTAATACCCGCATCAACTGAACGTTTCTTGATTAAATCATAGAGACTCTGAGTCGTCATTTGTCGTTGTATAATAGCAATCTTATTATTGATAGGATAAAAAAACTGCCCTGCACTTTTACCACGGCAATTGAGCCAGGGTTTAATCAGTTGCCTTGCGTCTACTTGAATAAACACGAGTCTTTGTTTATTTCCTTTTCCTGCTTTGACGGTCAACTCTCCGTTCCTTGAATTATAGTCATCAATATTCAGTGAAACGACTTCTGAGCGTCTTAGCCCTGTTGATAACATCAGAGTCACTACTGCTAGATCACGCCTTCCTGCTATCGTTTTATCTCGCTTACAAACGCCTATCAACGCTTTGATTTCTCGTTCTAGCAACTTTCGTCCTGACGGTAGTTTTTTGCCTCTGACCCTTTTTACTTCATTAATCAACATGAGTTGATCTGCTTTTATGAGACCTAGATTAAAGCAAGCTTTCATGACTCCCCTACAAGCTGCTATTGATAAATTGATTGTGTTTGCTGCTTTGCCTTCATTTTGTAATTCAGCGCGTAGCTTAGCAATATGCTGATACTGTAGTAACGGCCAGGGCATTTTAGTCAGCTCTCCTTCAAAGCCAAATACATCTGAAGCTTTATGTAACAAAGAACGCATTGAGCGTCTGCCTGTTATTGCCAGCCCTTCCAGATATAAGGTGACAGGGTCATCTTCATCTGATTCTAAAAATTGAATGTATTTATTTACAGCTTGAGATTTATCAAGGTTAGTCATTTGAGTGTTCCTTTTTTGATTGTTTAATTCGTTTATGTGATTTGCAAAAAAAATCAACTTTTGATAATACTTGTTAACAAAAGTCGCTCTGTGCTGATGAGTTTTAGGGTTGAGACTGCGGGTGGTGAGGAAGCTTATTCAGCCACTCATGATGCTCTGAAGGTCATCTAACATCGCTTTAGCATCATTTAAGATTTCGTCTTCATCGACTAACCGTCGAAGACATCTGCGTATTTGTAATTCAACATCATTGAAAGCTTCATCGTGTTGAAACGCGATACAATGAGCACATTCATGAATAGCGATATCGAGAACATCGCCGATCAACCAGGCGGTATCGATGTATTTCGGATTAATCAAGATTTTAATTTCAGATTCAGTCCGTATATTGAGACCTTCTATAGCTTCACTAAAGATAAAGCCGGTACTGACGATTCGATTTGTATGATCTGAGTCACGAATAATATAACGGTTATTTTCTTCATCAAATTCAATATCGAGACAGTACTGTATAAACTCAGTGTTTAAGATCCATTGCACCGCATAATACCAACACCAGGCGAGTATCTTGATACGCTGTAAACTCAATGATTGTTTAACAAAAGGTAACGTTATCTGCTGAGTTTTATGACGCTCTCTTCGCAATAAGATCGGCGTAATATGCACATAAAAATGATCCGGATAAGTAATAACAAGATCATGCTCTTGAATCTGATTAATTAGCACAATCAGTTGTTTATTAAACATTATTTTATTAGGAGCACTAAAAGGCAAGACGCTTGCAACATCAGCACGAGGATCTTCTAATCGATCATCAATAGGATTAAATATGATCTTCAATTCATGCTGATTTTTGAACAAGTGCTGCTGCTCAACGAGTTCATAGATTAATAGCTCTAGCTGTTCACTGGCGTCATGATTTAATCCATCTCGATTAGCGGTTAATAGTTCGGTAGACCCACTCTTTAAATCCAGCGTACCGTTAAAACCTTTTTGCACTCGATTGATTAAGTGATATGAAAACATCGGCAAGCCATGCACTCTGATCAAGAAAGTGACATCATGTGATTCTTCTTCAGAAAATTGTAGACGCCCTAACTCTGTATCAAAATCATATTCATACTCAGCAAATGATGTTCTAACTGCTCTGTTGTTGAGACTAAACTTGATGCTAGTTTGATAATTTCTGATCAAATGTTTGCAATAGTTGATCAGTTCAGTCTCAGTTGCTGTTTTATCGATGTACACACTGATCTTTGTGCCTTCAAGAAATTCAGTTGATGACGTAATCGCATATTGAATACCTGTTCCCGACACTCGTAAATCCTGAGTATCAATCTGATACTGTTGATGAGCAAATAAGATGATATGTTTTGCATAGCCGAATCCTCCTATCGTTTTATTTTCATTTTGAGATACCTTCTGTTTTATTGACCCGCCTAAAGTAAGTAGTCCTTCTGTTAACGATTTTTTATTCAGACCATGCCCGTTGTCTTGAACCGTCAATTTGATTGAGTGTTTTAGTTCTGTGATTGTAAAATCAATTTGAGAAGCTCCGGCATCAGAAGAATTTTGAACAGTTTCTCTAAACCAGGCAAAGTGCCAGTTCCGATATTCCTTGAGTGTTTTAGAAAAGAAGTCGCTCGGAATATCAATAAGTTCACTGTGATCATTCATTACAGCATTCCTTTATCAGCCATAGAAATTGTCTTTGAACCGCCGACAATAATATGATCGAGTACCCTGATATCTAATAACGCTAGTGCTTTGCAAAGTCTATCTGTAATGTGAATATCACTTTGACTCGGTTCAGGATTACCGGAAGGATGATTGTGTGACAGAATAACGGCAGCTGCATTGAGCTTAAGCGCACGTTTAACAACTTCTCTGGGGTAAATGCTGGCACTGCTGATAGTACCCTGGAACAGCTCTTCGTAAGCAATCACTCTATGATGATTATCTAGAAACAAAATACTGAAAACTTCGCGTTCTAAATGAGGCGGATTCAACTCTGAAGTGCAACGCAGTTAATTCCAGATCTAGCGA
>ERZ890953.1754-NODE-1754-length-10374-cov-6.186258_pt1 | contig 10374 bp, 7 predicted proteins | sample MGYA00521264_ERZ890953 | MGnify/ENA primary metagenome ERZ890953 (study PRJEB32303, sample SAMEA104408629) | aquatic metagenome | biome: Brackish water; feature: Chemocline; material: water | place: Baltic Sea | collected 2014-10-26T21:54:00 | depth 200 m ... | reverse complement strand
GTATGTCATTGATGATCGACAGCAGGTGCCCGGCCGCAGAGTCGATCTTATCGAAACGATCAGACTGCTTAGGTGTGTGTTCAGCACGTTTTAGCAGGTGAGTCAGCCCGATGATGGCATTCATCGGGGTGCGTATTTCGTGGCTCATATTCGCCAGAAAGGCGCTTTTTGCCACGTTCGCAGCTTCTGCCCGAATCTGCGCATCCGCCAGCTCGCTGGTTCGTTCAGTGACCAGTTTTTCCAGGTGGTGTCGATGGTCATCCAGTTCCCTGCCGATCTGTTTCTTTTCGGTGACATCTTCTTTAACCGCTACATAATGGGTAATAGCGCCATCCTGAACACTGATGGGAGAAATAACGGCAAACTCTATGTATTCACTGCCGTCCTTGCGTTTGTTAATGAATTCACCCTTCCAGGAAATACCCCGACCCAGCGTATCCCATAAATTTTGATAGGTTTTAGCGGGTGTTTTGCCTGAATGCAGCAGTCGTGGGTTGCCACCAATCGCGTCTTCCCGGCTGTAGCCGGATGTTTGTAAGAACGCCTCGTTGACGTATTCAATTTCGGTACTGGTATTGGTAATCATGATGCTTTCCGGACTTTGCTCGACCGCCTGTGCCAGTTTGAGTAGCTGTTCATCCATTTGTTTGCGCTTGTTGATATCTTCTATCACTGAGATGAAATAAAGTGGTGTCGAGTCATCTGCACGAGCCAGCGAAACGGTCAGTCGTATCCAGCTCAAATTACCTGACTGTGTGATGTAACGCTTCTCCATCGAGTAGGTGTCACGCTTGCCCGCCAGTAACTCACCCAGCAATTTCAGATCTTTATCGAGATCTTCAGGGTAAGTGATGTCCTGAAAAGTTTTCTGTAGCAACTCCTGCTGGGTAAACCCAACGATTTCGCAGAGCTTCTGATTAACCTCCAGCCAGCGCCCATCAGTATTTAACCGTGCAATGCCTACTGCTGCCTGATTGAAGGTGGCACGGAAACGTTGCTCACTGTCAATCAACTCTAATTCTGCTTTTTTTCGGTCAGTTATATCAAGAGAGATGCCGCCCAGCATCGGTGGCAGGTCGTCAGGACGAATTACAAACTTGTGCGTTTCGTATTCACGCGGGTTTCCTTTGGAGTCAGGAACAGTCAAATTCTCTGCCGTATGGCCTAGCTCCCAGGCTTTGCGGTCGGCTGCCATGATAGCCTCACCGGCAGCACCGGGTAACAGTTCGGTGGTAAGCTTCCCCTGCCAGTCCGTTAAGGCTAATTGTTCGATGCTATACCTGTTGGCATAGATCATCCGGCCATCTTCATCCTTGATAGTCATCGCTGCCGGAGTGTGCTCCATAAATGCCGCAAAGCGTGCCTCGCTATCGACTAAAGCCCTGTTAAATTTTTCACGTTCGGTTTTGTATTGCAAAAATCTATTTTTCAAATTACGTGAAATTAAAAATGAAATTATTGATAATACGAGAGTAATTAACAGGCTTATCTTAAGAATAACCCCCAAAACTTCATTTCTGTTATCAATTAATGTTTTTTCCCTGGACTCTAATTCTGCGCTCAAGGCCTGAACGTTGAAGCCGGTTCCTATCACCCATTGCCAGGTATCAAACTTTCTAATATAGGAGATTTTTTCGTCGAACTCCGGGTTATTTTCTGTTTTTAGAGGGGCTATATATGACATATAACCTGATTCATTTTTAAGCGCAAAATCAATCACATCTTTAACGACAAAATTACCTTCTCTATCCTGAAGATTTATCCTGTTTATTCCGATCAATTCTTGTTTTGTATGTGCAAGGCAAATACCATCAACGGTATATATGAATATATAAGAACTTTTCCCATATTTACTATTTTTGTTGATATGCTCTAGTACATACTTTTTTAGTGCTTTTTCAGAAGTTGAACCGGGCTGTAAAACTAACCTGGAGTATTCTCTTTCAATAAAATTGTAGACTCTATCGACCTCTTCCTTAACTCGAATTTTATTAGATCTGAAATAGTCATTTTTTATAAGCTGAATATCATTCTGATGCTCTTTGCCTGAATTTATTACTACTAAATTAGTAACTATTACCGATAAAATTATGATGAATATGGTTGGGGCATATTTAATTAAATTTACAATTTTTTCATCAGATAATTTACCTATCACTGGATACGCCTCTTCTTTGAAACCTATTTTATAATTCTAATTCAGGGTGTTAAATCGTGGTTAAGAATACACCCTGGAATGGTATATTTAGTGAGTCCTGTTAAAAGCACGCTTTTATTACCGCCATCCAGATTATAGTACTAGAAATCAATCTTGAGACTTTATATCAGTTTTTAGATAAAACTGTTTGCTCGGAATAGTGCATCCTCTTCAACAGTTGGTAGAATCTACAGGTTAAATACCTTACGCCCCTGTTCTGGATCTAAGGTGATCCGGAGTAAAAGTCACTTCGTTTGCTACTCAACACAACTAACCGTTCAAAGTGACAGATACTGTATTGTAGAGGTAACTCAACAACTATGGACTGAAAGCCATTGGTTGAAATGTGACGACTGAAAGTCGTCTCCTGAGTAGCTTACTTTTGCCTGGTATGTTGTAGGGTGCGCTGTGCGCACCCTGCCAAAAATATTCACATGATATCTATCTGAAATACATAGCTGGAGAGGTGTCGGAGTCGGTCTACTTAAAACTGATATTAAAAAGCAACTATATAGTTGTTAAAATTGGCTAATCCAGAATTTATGTCGACTCCAACACCTGAAACACTGAGATTGATTTATAAAGCAATTAATACACGCTGAAACATCATTCAATATTTTGCACCTGCTCCCTCATCTGTTCGATTAATACCTTCAGATCAACCGCCAGACGGGTGGTTTCTGCATCCTGAGATTTTGACGACAGGGTATTGGCTTCACGATTGAGTTCCTGCATCAAAAAATCGAGGCGGCGCCCTACTGACTCATCACGATCAAGCACCTGCTCTACTTCAGCTACATGGGCTACTAATCTATCCAGTTCTTCTTCCACATCCAGCTTCTGCGCCAGTATGGCAAGCTCCTGCTCCAGCCTTCCGGAATCTGCTGATTCGGACCATTCGGCCAGTTTATCATTTAGCTGTGCAGACCATTTCTGACGCATTGCCTCCATCATTTCGGGGCGACGTTGCTGCACCTTATTGACAATTTCAGTTACCTGCTTACAGCGTGAAGCAATCATTTCATATAACGCCTTACCTTCCCGTTCACGACTGTCAACCAGTTGCTCCAATGCGCTGGTAAGACTGGACAGTGCTAATTCCTGCAACGGTTTGAAATCTTTTTCCATTTCATCCACTACACCCGGCCAGCGTAAAATATCTGACACAGACAGGCTGTGGCCCTCATGCACAATAGTGAGAACTTCACGTTCTACCTTGCGCAGGTTCTTAACCAGATCAGCATTTAACTGTATGGATGTCTGAATCTTACGGTTGAGCTTATAACGCAGTCCAATATCGAGCTTTCCGCGACTTACGAAGCGTCCCAGTAGCTGCCTGATATCGGGTTCCAGCAATTTAAAGTCCTCCGGTAACTTGAACATCGGCTCAAGGTAGCGGTGATTAACTGATTTAATTTCCCATACGATTTCGCCAATGTCATTGCTTTGCTGCACACGGGAAAATGCCGTCATACTTTTTAACATAGTAATATCCTTCGTTGAATCATTGCATTCTACCTAATAAGAATTTAGATCACATCTTATAAGGAATTTTTTATTTTAAAAAACCGGTATAATCCGCGCATTTTTCAGGAGCAAACCATGAGACCCAGCGGTAGAGAGTTAGACCAACTCAGAGATATCAAAATCACCCGACATTACACCATGCATGCGGAAGGTTCGGTATTAATCGAATGCGGAAACACCAAAGTGCTGTGCAACGCGTCTATCGATGAACACGTACCCGGCTTTCTCAAAGGCAAAGGTAGCGGTTGGGTCACGGCTGAATATGGAATGCTGCCACGCTCCACCTCCAGTCGTATGCGACGTGAAGCCAGCGCAGGTAAACAAGGTGGACGTACGATGGAAATTCAACGTCTGATCGGCCGTTCTTTGCGTGCCTGTGTCGACACTAAAATTCTGGGTGAACGAACCATTACCATCGATTGTGATGTGATTCAGGCTGATGGTGGAACCCGTACTGCGTCTATTTCCGGTGCTTTTGTAGCACTGTCTGATGCGATACAGACCCTGCTGGATTCAGGCAAATTAAAAGAGAACCCGATTAAGTGCCAGGTCGCTGCAATTTCGGTTGGAATTTTTGCCGGACGTCCGGTTCTGGATCTGGATTATCCCGAAGACTGTAGTGCTGAGACTGACATGAACGTGGTAATGGATAGTAATGGCGGCTTTATTGAAGTGCAGGGAACCGCCGAAGGATCTCCATTCAGTCAGGGCAATCTCGACGATATGCTGGCTCTGGCAAGCAAGGGTATCAACGAAATTTTCATTCTACAAAAAGGGGAATAAACATGCGTAAACTGGTCATCGCCTCGGGTAATCAGGGTAAGTTGCGTGAATTGTCAGCCTTGCTGCAACCACTGGATTATGACGTGCACACCCAGGCAGAATTTAATGTGCCGGACGTTCCCGAAACCGGCACTACCTTTGTCGAAAATGCTATTATCAAGGCTCGTCATGCAGCCGAGCTCACCGGTTTACCGGCAATAGCAGATGATTCCGGTATAGAAGTCGATGCCCTGGACGGAGCGCCCGGCGTTTATTCCGCTCGATTTTCTGCACCCGACGCCACCGATGAGAAAAACAATGCGTTGCTGGTGGAAAAACTGCGCGACGTGCCTGAAGATCAGAGAACCGCGCGTTATCGTGCGGTGATTGTCTACATGAAGCATGCCAAAGACCCTTCTCCAATAATTTGCGAAGGTAGCTGGGAAGGCCGTATTGTGCTGGAACCTCATGGTGAAGGCGGTTTTGGATACGATCCTTATTTTTTTGTACCCACCCACGGCTGCACCAGTGCCGAACTCAGTGCCGAAGTGAAAAACTCCCTCAGCCACCGCGGTCAGGCACTTCGTGAGCTGGTCAGCAAACTGACAAAGTAAGCTATAGAGTCTGATCGGTTGATATTTACCAGTAATCCACCACTTAGCCTGTATATACACCTGCCCTGGTGTGAACGGAAATGTCCATATTGTGATTTTAATTCGCATACAGCCGATAACTTCGATGAACAGCGCTATATCAAAAGCCTGATCGAAGATTTGCAACAGGACTTGCCACTGATCTGGGGCAGGCAGATCAGCAGTATTTTCATTGGCGGAGGAACCCCTTCGCTATTTTCTGCCGAAGCCATACAGCAATTATTATCCGACCTACGTGCCCTGCTGAATTTTAACTCCGGTATAGAAATCACCATGGAAGCCAATCCGGGCAGTGCCGATGTATCGCGTTTCAAGGGTTATAGGGATGCTGGCGTTAACCGCTTATCCATCGGTATACAAAGCTTCGATGATAGCAGCCTGCAGGCCATAGGTCGTATTCATAACGGTTCACAATCTATTGCAGCCTTCAATAAAGCCCGTCAGGCGGGTTTTGATAACATTAACCTTGATTTAATGTATGCCCTGCCCGGACAGTCGTTACAACAGCAGATGGCAGATATAAACCGGGCATTTGACTGTCAACCGGAACATATTTCCCTGTACCAGTTGACCATAGAACCCAATACGCTGTTTCATAGCAAACTTCCAGGAAACCTGCCAGATGATGATTTAAGCTGGGATATGCAACAACAGGCTCAGCAGGCATTATCAACAGCAGGTTATGAACAATATGAAATTTCTGCATATGCACAACAAAACAGGCAAAGCCGGCATAATTTAAATTACTGGTCTTTTGGTGATTACCTCGGCATCGGCGCCGGTGCTCACGGCAAAATTACTCTGCCGGCTGAAGGACGCGTTATCCGCAGAACCCGAATTCGCCACCCACAGAGCTATATGCAACATCAGGGGATCCATCGAATCAGTGAACAAAGAGAACTGCTCGCACAGGACCTTGTTTTTGAGTTCATGCTAAACGCATTACGCCTGGTAGAAGGTTTTGATAAATCGCTTTTCAGTCAACATTGCGGGCTTTCAACCCGGCTGCTAGATTCTGCCATTCATCAAGCAGTGGAACTCAAACTTTTAGTGAATTCAGATGGACACTTAAAACCCACATCACATGGTTTGCAGTTTCATAATGATTTACAGGCTCTTTTTCTTGATGTAGACATCAGTCAAAAGCTATCCATCCAGCCAGAAATTCTGTTTTGATATTATCATCAAAAATTAAGCGGATTACCGGCCACTAAACAAACACAAAAAGAGCCGTGACAGGTTAGCGTAAAATTAAATTATTTTTTTCTTGCGAATACTAAATTCTGTGCTAGCGATTACCCCAAAAAACCATGAATTCAGCATAGAAAAGTATAAATCTGGTTAAATTTTGTTGTTTTTATACACAACTTGAAATATCTCGCGTTTTGTCAATAGGAAATCTTTAAAAAAATTAAAAATCTTTTAATATATTCATAACTTATTGTTTTATAAGGTTAATTACAGACTGGTTAAAAAATGACTAATTTAACAAAAAGCCTTTAATTACAAGCCTTATAGACCATCATGAACCCTTTATTCACAGACTTATCCACAGGTTTTGTGGATAACAGGACTAAGCCTAAAAGGAACATGTATTTTCTAGCACTTTCTGATACTTTACATTAACTTTACGACGTAAATTACAATTAGAGTTCACTAATATTTATGCCTGATAATACAGCTTGGTTAGAGTGTAAAATTCACTGCTAATTTCAGTGGTTTTAGACCGAATATTGAAGAACTTACAGAAATCTATCCTCCACTAAAAAATATCACTTGCACTTTTCCTCAAATAGGGGCAGAATTCGCGACCTTTTTAGCAAGTGCCGAACTTAGAGATATGAAACAGGATATCCACCCAGTATATAAAGACGTAGTTTTTCAGGACACTTCTTCTGAATTCGCAATCCTGACGCGTTCAACGCTCAATAGTAAAGAAACTATCAAGTGGGAAGATGGTAATGAATACCCTCTGATCAAACTTGAAGTGTCTAGTGCTTCTCATCCTTTCTACACCGGTAAACAGCATGTATTGCAGTCTGCCAAACAGGTTGATAAATTCCGCGAACGTTACGGAAAGTAATTACCAGTTATTAGTTTTACCGAAAGGGTACCCACGGGTACCCTTTTTTGTGGCCAGGGAAGGCCTTATACCCGATAGACAAGGATAGCCTAAAGAGGGTGCTTGCACGCTAGTATTCGCTTCAATAGCAATCAAGCTGCTATTACTACGGCACTCTGAACTAGATTAATTCACATTACTTCCATTAAAATATGATGGCTATGTATTAAAATCATGTAATGCCGTCATTGGTTCCGTAAACGGATCTAAGGATGAAACCCATCGAACAGCAGCTTATTATTTTCGATATTGCTTCAATTCAAAATGGATTCCGGCTAAATTCATGCCGGAGAAGTGGTGCAGGGTTGCACCGTTAACGGAAACTAGGGATGTAATGACGCCGTTTGTAAACAGAATCGATCTACATGATCTTTTCTAGAGGGCCATTTAATATATTAAATATGCAGGACCCCAAAATAGTTTTAAGATTAAGTTTTACAATTATTTGAAACCTGGTCATCATTTGCATAAGCTCTAGGTTATTAAACTTAGATCTTCTTTTCATAACCTAAATAAAATAAACCACACCCAGTATGAATATAAAAAACCTGCAGCAGGATGCCCTGACTTATCATGAACACCCTACCCCCGGCAAAGTGGCTATTCAAATCACTAAACCGACCGCTACACAGCACGATCTGTCGCTGGCTTATACCCCCGGAGTTGCAGAACCGGTACGTAAAATTGCGGCTAATCCGGATGCCGCCTACCGTTATACTGCCAAGGGTAACCTGGTAGCGGTTATCACCGATGGCACCGCCGTTTTAGGGCTGGGTAACGTAGGTGCACTGGCAGGCAAACCGGTGATGGAAGGTAAAGCCGTTTTATTCAAAGCTTTTGCCGATATTGATGTATTCGATATCGAGGTTAACGCCGCCAGCACCGAAGAGTTTATAACCACCGTGGCTAATATTTCCTGCGGTTTTGGTGGTATCAACCTGGAAGATATCGCAGCACCCAGGTGTTTTGAAATTGAACAGGCACTGACTGAAAAGCTGGACATTCCTGTATTTCACGATGACCAGCATGGCACCGCCATCATCATAGCGGCAGGCCTGTTAAATGCGCTGGAAATTCAGGGTAAGACCCTGGAAGAAGCACGCATTACCTGTGTGGGCGCCGGCGCTGCAGGCCTCGCATCGATGGATTTATTGATATCGTTAGGAGCGCAACAGGACAATATCACTCTGGTGGATAGCAAAGGGGTAATTCACTGTGACCGAACTGACTTGAATAAATATAAGCATGCACTGGCCCGAGAAACCGAAAAAAGAACCCTGGCAGATGCCATGGAACAGGCAGATGTGTTCATTGGCGTATCCGGCCCCGACATATTAAGCGCAGAAATGCTGAGTACAATGGCTGATAACCCTATCGTATTTGCGCTTTCCAATCCCGACCCGGAGATTCTTCCGGAACTAGCCTTTAAAACCCGCCACGATCTGATCATGGCAACAGGTAGAAGTGACTATCCGAATCAGGTTAATAACGTACTTGGCTTCCCGTACATTTTTCGTGGTGCTCTCGATGCTCGTGCTACACACATTACCCTGGAGATGCACATAGCAGCAGTAAATGCGTTAAGAGAACTCGCTAAACTGCCTGTACCTCAGGAGGTTCTGGACGCTTATAACCTCGAATCACTGGAATTTGGTAAAGATTACATCATTCCAAAACCGTTTGACCCGAGACTCATCGATACTGTGCCTGCCGCCGTTAAGGAAGCAGCTATAGCCTCTAATGCCGTGCATAAAAATCTATAAGCTCAGCACGGTATCATAGTAAGGCTGGTGTGAGATTTACTGTTCTATTTTTATACTGCTGTATCCAGCTTACATTCGCTGAGACCTACGGCAGTATAAATCAGCTTATAACGGCTAGTCAGGCCTGTCAGAAAGTCAGTCAAAAACTGGCCAGCGTGAGTTTGGCAGAATGCCAGGCATTGAATTTACAGTCTGACGGATTTAATTCCGTTAACAATTTTCCGATTTTAGTGAAAGAATACCCGCCCTTAAAAGGCAAAAAAAATAAAGGACGGGTATTACTGATAGGCGGTACACACGGAGATGAACTGGCTTCCATCAGCATAGTATTTAAATGGATGCAAACTCTGGAAAAACATCATTCCGGGTTATTTCACTGGCAGGTAATCCCGTTGATGAACCCCGATGGAGCTTTAATTCCCAACCAGAACCGGCTAAATGCACACGGCGTCGACCTCAACCGCAACTTTCTTTCGGCTGACGATGAACAGTCGGCCTTATCCTACTGGGAGGATAAAACAAAGCGTAATCCGCGTCGTTATCCGGGCGAGAAACCACTCAGTGAACCTGAAACACAATGGTTGAAATATAAAATAGAGCAATTCAAACCGGATGTCATTATTTCGGTTCATGCTCCTTATAGTCTTGTCGACTACGATGCGCCGAATCGTGACAATGCTCCAAAACGTATTGGTTACCTGCATAAAAATCTGATGGGCACTTATCCCGGTTCATTAGGAAACTATGCAGGCATTCTGCTGGGCATTCCTGTCATCACGCTGGAATTACCGCACGCTGGAATCATGCCGAACAAACAACAGATCAGCCATTTATGGACTGATTTAATCCGCTGGCTAATTAAAAACATTTGATTTTCACCACGCAGCGTGTCAGCCCGTTGCGCGAGCCCAGTCCTACAAGAAACAAGGTTTTGTTACCTGGAAGTCACGAAGAAAACTAAATTTACCCGGTAAATTTTATTTTAAATGGCTCTGTATGAAAATCATGTAAAACCTCTCTATACCAAAACCACTGTCATTCCGGCATGTTTTTAGCCGGAGTAGTGGTGCATGGACGCACCGTTAACGGATCTAAGGATGAAATCAATTACAGATATGGCACTTTTAAAAGTTTTAACTTCGTTATTAATGGATTCCCGCTAAAAGCATGCGGGAATGACGACATTACATGATTTTCATACAGAGCCATATTATTTTTTATGTGGAAGGATGTAATTGCATAAAACTTTAGTGTTTTTAGATGAAATTTAAATATTTACCTTCGTGCTCTTCGTGTCTTTCGAGTAGACAGGAGACTCCCCTGACCGTAGGTTGAAGTTAGTTTTCTCTG
>ERZ890953.1753-NODE-1753-length-10375-cov-3.545736_pt1 | contig 10375 bp, 11 predicted proteins | sample MGYA00521264_ERZ890953 | MGnify/ENA primary metagenome ERZ890953 (study PRJEB32303, sample SAMEA104408629) | aquatic metagenome | biome: Brackish water; feature: Chemocline; material: water | place: Baltic Sea | collected 2014-10-26T21:54:00 | depth 200 m ... | reverse complement strand
AAAGGCGGGTTTTCTGGTCAGTTCCTGCTCGCGCTTCCGATTCATCAAGCGCTTTCCGGTGACATCGAGCGGGTCTGGCGCTGCGGACATCATTCTGGATGAGAGGTCGGGCGTGAGCAGTCCGAATTGCGCCGCCAGCCCCATTAAATCGGCTTGGGTAGGAGCGGGCCCCGCGATGGAGTTGGGAGGCTGTTGGCCCTGGAAGCCTGGCGGGCCTCCAGACATCCGCCAATCGACCGGAGCCCGGTTTTGCGGGGCCGATTTGTCGGAAAGCTCGCCGAATGCCTTACTGAATCCCGCTTGATTCTTGGCGGCGATTGCCTTCAAATCCAAGGCATCCTGCTCACGCTGGCCGGCGGCATGTTGCTTCTTCATTGCGAACATCTCGCGAAATCCGTCCACCATCAAAGCCTTGTCACGGGTGCCCAATTCGCTGAAGTCTTCCGGGCTCATTCCGTCGGGCAGGATTTCCGGAAAGCTCGAGACCATCATGTCCGCGGACTTAGCCTTTTGCTTACGATCTTTGCGCTGGGCGGACATATCCTTGACGGTGTCCGCCAAGCTGGCCATGCCGCGCTCCAGGCCGTTGGCAAAGAGTTGTCCCGAGACATCCTGAACGCCTGGGTTGTATCGAATTCCAAAGCCGGGTTGATTTCCTTGTTGTCTTGGCATGATATTATCCTCCCCCCGCAATACCGCCCGCCGCACTGAACACCGATCCGCCCAAGCTCGCGACGCCTCCGATTAGCGCGCCTCGCGTCGCGGCTCTGTTGTTGCCAGCCGCGATGCTGGCGGCATTGCTGGCGTTGGCGTTGAATGCTCCCGCCTCCTGGAACGCGCCCTGAATTGGCAGGAAAGAGCTCGGGCCGGCGTTCGCGTTGACTGCGCCCGCGGAGTTAATGAAACTTTGCGAGACCGGCAAGCTCCCGGAGGATCGCCCGAATATCGCCTCGAACGGATTTCCGAAGTAAGCCTGCTCCAGTCCGATTTGACCGGTGGCGTCGCCTTGCCGGCGGCGTTGGCGATCTTCGGCAATCTGCCCCATGTTCAGGGCTTCCATGAAGATCGACGATGGAGAGTTTCCCATGCCGCGAAAGGCTGGATTCGAGCGTAAGCGCTGCTCATGCTCCCGGGCTTCCGCCGAACTGAGATTGCGCCCCGCTTCCAAATCCTCCATGCGCTGCGAGCGCATCAAATCGATCATTGCCGTGATCTCGGGATTGAATCCCCGCTGCGCCTGGATGAACTCCGGACCCAATTCCTCTAAATCCGAAATCTCGGCCGCGCGATTGCGGCGCATACTTTCGTTTTGCAGGCGATCAGTGGTCGGCGCGATCTCCTCCAGCAAGGCCAGCAAACCATCACCCTCCCCAGCAGAAATCTCGCGCGTGTTGGTGAAGGATTCCGTCGTCGGACCCGTCGTGCTGATGGTCGGTTGGGCATAACGCCTTCGATCTTGCGTCGGGTGCGTGCCCCCGCCGTAAGGAAGAATCGCATTCCGATGCTCAAGCGGCACATCCTCCCACGAACCGTAGGTATCAATAGCGCTAGATACAGCATCGATGTGCGATTGATTCCAATTCGCGCCGGCAACACTATCAAAGCCCGCCACCGTCGTTTGCCCGGGAACCGGGCGCGTGTCGATAAACTGCTCGAATCGTGTGCCTCCGGGACTGCCCAGCAGAGTATTGCGGAGGTTGTCCGTTTCAAGCTGCGAGTAGCCCGGTTGCAGGCGTCGGGCGAGGTCGAGAAATTCAGGGCCTAAATCCAGCTCTGCCTCAAGCTGATCCCGGAGGGACTCCGTCGGGTTGACTTGCTGCACGCTGCCGCCGCCGCCGCCGCCCTGGCTCCCTGCGATGCCGCCGACTACTGCGCCGGCCAGAAGTGGTATTAAAAAGGCCATTTATTGTTCCTTGTTCAGATGTTTGTAATAGTGAAGTTCCAAGGGCTGGTATCCCTTCCGCTTTAAAAAACTGTGCATTTTGGAGGCCTTGGATGATCGCAATTGCATAGTGTGAAGGCGATTGGCCCCCATTGCCCGCGTGCGCTCCTCGATCTCATCAAGGAGCCTGCCGCCCAGAGGGCTTCCACGATCCGCCGCGCGAACATACCAAAACATTTGGCTGGCGATCAGCTCATGGTTTAAAGGATCGGGCACCACTGCGGCGCAGAACGCGCCAACGAGGTTATCCCCGCGCCAGGCTCCCAGATAGACCGCGATCTTGCACTTAACCAATAGGTGCAATGTTTCAATCCATTTCTCCGCAACGAGAGCCCCCGGCGGCGTGGTGCGATCGAAGCATTCTTGAGTCAAATCCGCCACGGCCGGGTAATCCGCCTCAGTCAATTCCCGGATCTCATCAGTGAGTGCAGTAACCTTAGCTTGGGGTGGTTCCATCAGGGCAGGCATTACAGTCCTTTCTTGACGATAACTTTGAAGGTGCCCAGGGCGGGATCGAGTACACCGGCGGAGTAGTTGTTGAAGCGCACTGTGACAGTGTCGGTCGTTGACACGAATGCCGTGAAGCAGCTATTGGCCAATACCGAGCCATTGGGCACGCCCAGGATGACGGGATCATTCAACGCCGCACCAGTGACTGTGATGGTCAGATCCGTGTGATTCTGCGCGGCGGTCGATGCGAAATCCAAGGCGGCCGAGGCGGTGAGGTCTTTCCAGGCGGCCGTCGGCGTGAGCAGTTCGAAGAACCCCGTCGCCGAGCTGTAACGCGCCAGGTGCGGTGCGCCAGGTTGAAGATCGTTTGCGACCAGGGTTTCCCCGCCGGCTTTCTTCACATCCTTCAGGCCGATGGCATCGACATTGACTTGCACGGCCGCGGTGTTCACTGCGGCAACCACGAAGCCGATCAATTGCCCGTTCGCATAGGCAGTGATGGGATTCTCATGGGTGACAGTGATCGCGTCGCCGGTGCCTCCGACCGAGCTGGCAAACCAATCATCCACGGCCATCTGCGTCCAACCCAACGCGCCGGCCATGACCTGGCCCGCGACGATCTTGGCATGGGCGGTGAGTTGCCATTGCCCTCCGCTTCCGGTGTCGTAGCGCAATTCGTAGATTCTCCCACTGATGAGCTCGCCAATCTCCAGCGCGGTCCCGTCAGGCTTCACGATCGTTTTGGCGCCCACGGAATCGAGATTGAATGTCGGATCCACGACCGTGTTGGTTCCGGGCGCGGAGAAGGCGGCATTCAGCCCCAGTGTATAGGCCGCAATTGGAGTGTCCGAGGTTCCGGTGAGAATGTCGCCCGTGCCTCCCGAGGTAATCCAATGCCATGCGCCGCCCTTGGCCTTGGCCCAGGTGACTGCGCCGTCCGTGATGTTGGCGGTGTCCATCGTCCCGGTGAAGGTGAAGACCGCGCCGGCCATGATCTGATTAATCAGGGAGGGCGTGACGCCGTCGTTCTGATTCAGGAGACGGCCGGGAGCAAATGAAATTGAGAGCATAATTTTTCAGGTAAATGTTCCGAGACTGCGTTCGCCTTCGTTGGCGGTGGCCTTGACCTTGCGGAGAACGATCCGCCCGGCCGTGCAGGTAACGCGGATTTGAATGTGCTTGCCCCGCTCGTTGACTGCGAGGCGGTGATCGTGCTCCTGGTGGCGGGTGAGCTGCACGCCTTCGGACATCTGCATTCCGGTGTCTGGCAGCACGACACTATACTCCCCGCGATAGGCGTCCCCGTGATCGCTGGCGGCATTGGCCGCGCTCCAGGCCGCTCCCTGCCCCCGCAGGTAGTCCGTGCGGCTAAACGCAAAGGGCCCGCCTTCACATTCTGTTTCTTCGCTGACGCCATCGACACGCGCAAAGATGCGGTAGCTGGCCGCCCAGCTTGCGATGTGCGCCCAAATCGATTTGAAGCGTTTTCGATCGGCGTCCTGGCAGGGGAATCCCCGCGTGACAAACTCGCATTCGATGTCCTGCCGGGCGATCTCCGTGCCGTCGTGCTCTTCGAGATAGAAACCGGAGGCGTCGAGCATGGTGACGGCAGGCAGCACGCCATTGGTGGCGGTGAATCGAACGCCGTGATTGATCTGAGTGGCCGTCGCGTTGGGGCTAGTCCAGGGGGAGGTCGCCGTCGGATCGTAGCCACCCGCGCCGGCGGAGTCCCGCCAGAGATTATCGCCCGCGATCGTCCAAGAACTTCCCCAATCTTCGGCAACGGCCGCTTGGTTGACGATGTTCGAGCCCTGTGGCTTGACCGTAGTTCCCCCATTCACATCGAAAGTCTCAAGGGCGGTGACTCCAACGATCGGCGAGCCGGGATGGCCATCCAGCGCGACCAGATCCGTGTAGGGCGTGGCGACAGTCTCGAGAACTTCGTCCTGATAGCCTTCGTCCATGAGCCGGATGAGGCCATCGGCCGAGATGTAGAATAGGCGTTCCTGGCCGAAGTAGTTAGCCTTGAGCCAGTCCTTGACCATGGTGATGCCATCAGCGATGTCATGCCCAGCCCACGCGCCAGCGATGGCGTCATAGACCAGAATGGCAGTGTTGACGCCTTCCTCAATTACGTGCTTGAGGCTGGCAGTGTTGGTCGCGAGGCTGGTTGCATTTCCGTAAAGCTGGAACGTCGTTGTCCCGGCGACGCGCAGGCCTGAGCCGTTGAGCTGCACACTGGGCACAGGATCGTTGAGGTAGAGGTCGTTGGCGCCCTGCTCATACCAATAGGTTTCGCCCAAGGTCAGCCCGCCGATGGCATAGGGCGATGTCTGGCTGTATTGCGATGTCGTATCCGCAAGCTCGGGGCCCAGATACCGGGCGGTATCGAGCGGGACGGCGACAAAGATGTAGTCATTCCAATGCGTGACGCGCGCCTTGGATGCGTGCAGCCAGTTAATTCGGGCGAAGGTGTTTTCAAGCTCCGCGCTCAGGGGTTGCACGCCTGGCGTGACCTTGTTTTCTTCGGTCAGGCGCAGACTGGTGAAGGTGCGATCCGTGGAGAGGTAGAAGATGTCCCGGCCATATTGGGTCCACCCATCGCGAGCAACGAGTCCGTGTCGATCGGTGACGAGATCGACATAGGCCGAGCTGTAATCACCGGCGGCGTCAGGAACGAGTTGGTCAACGATGGCGATGCTCGCGCCCTTGAAGATCACGATGCTCTGCCGGCCAAACCCAGCCAGCGACACAATTTCATCGAAGGAGCCCTCATTGATCCGGAAGGCATTCTGCGGAAACTTGTAACGGGAGTAATTGCCGATGTCTCCGACCGCGATAAAATCTTTCTTGCCGTTGAAATTGAAGGGGATGAACAGGCGATTCTGAAGGAACAGTCCTGAGTCGCTTTCAGGAATTGTCTTGGATCCATTCTCCGCCATGGCGTCAGACTCGATCTGCACGACATCCTGGAACCCTTCAGTGAAGTTTCGCATGACCAGGACCGACTGGCCTTCGCCCCGGAACATGAAGAGCTTGTTGAATGCCTGCTCGAAGCGCACATCGCCTGTGATGGTGTTGCCATTCAGAGGAATGGCCTCAGCAGTGCGATGCGGGGCCGTGACGTAGACAGTCGCGTTGGCGGCAATGATGAACCATTCCCCGCCATTGGGATCCGAGAAGACCGCGCCGCCACGAATCGGAGTCTCGAACGGCGTCAGGCCATCCGAGCCCTTTGCCCAGGGGCAAATCGCCTGGCCGAGTCGGGTCTCAGCCGCGCCTTTGCGGAAGCGCATATTCTTGGCCTCAGAGACCCTTCCCTCGGGCGCAAGGGCAGGCTCCAAGCGCTCATTGACTCCGGTGAATGCAAAGTCACCATCAACCAATGGGCGTTCGTCGAGCTGGCCGTATGTGCGTTTCTCGTTCAAACAGATTTCCTGTGGTGGACTCGTTAAGCTTGTTGGCCGGCGGCTAATTTTAACTCAAGTTTGTGAATGTCTTCCTTATGGACTTCGTGGTGGTCGTAGAAAGTTTCCACGTGTTTATCCATCCGCTTGACGAACTCTTTCTGCTGTTTTCCCATGCCTTCCACGGCATCACAGACTTGCTTGATCGCGCTGTTGAGTGTGTTTTTATCGACTTTATTTTCCATAGCTGTCTCCAGTCTGGTTATTCCGTCAGTGATTTTTAGCTCCCTCCGATCCAACACCGTATTGATGAATTTATAGACCGTGAACACTCCACCGAGAACAGTGAAGAACCCGATCATCACGACCCATAAGATTTGATCTTGCTCTGGCATTATTCTGAAAAGCTATTCTTGCCCTTAAAGACCTGGCGGGGCCTTGACTGCCTTGGCCGCTTCGCCCAGGGCTTCAATGGATTTCGCGGGAGCTTCCAGCACGGCGGCCGCATTCGTTGAGACGTCGAACGATGTGCTGGCGATCGCGAGGGTGATTGCAGTCTTGAGGCCATTGGTCAGGACAGTGCCTGTCTCATTGGTCGCCCAGCGATTGTCCCAGGTGATCTCGCCCTGCAGCCCGGTCGTCTTGCTGGTCGCCAGGACGCCCCGGACTTTCACCTTCTCATTGCGCTGCACAAGAATCGTCCCAGCCTGGTCGTAATTGGTGGTGGTGGTCGTGATCGTTTTGGTGACACAGCCGACAAACAGGAAGGCAATGAGCGTGACGAGGAGACAAGTTTTCATGGTTTTCGGTAGAACAGCCATCCAAACAGCCGGACGGCGGTGTAAATGATCCAGGTGTGAATCAAAGGGGTATCGCGAACCTTCATGAAGGTTTTGAACATGCGGTCAGCCTCCTTGCGGGACACCAACTCTGGGGAGTCCGACGAATACAAATAGTCGTGAAGGATTGCAGCCCAGCCATAACGCCCCCACTTCGGCAGGAACATCCTGCCAATCCCCGGAATGGACGCGAAGTCCGTCACGAACCCTTCCGGGACCACGAAATGCTGGAGTCCGTAGTCATAAGAAACGGCATCAATCAACCGAAACCGCTTACCATCCGCCAGCGGATCCAGTTTCACGCAACCAATATGAACATTGAATCCACTCATACGGGATCCGTGGTCTTTAAACTTCTGTCGCCCGGGCGCAGCTCGTAACCCTCTGGAACTGGGTGGTCGAACTCAGCAGGCAAATCTTCCACTGACGGAGCGGTGGTGATCCAATCGGCCTCGGCCTCTACTGTTACGTGTTTCGCAATCACCCGGCGAAACTTTGGCGAATCACGCACGGCGAAATTGTCTCCTGCCACGTTCTTGTAGATGGTGAACAGTTGATCGCAAGTGCCGCAAGATGTCGCGTTGATGCGGGCAAGCTCTGTGTGATCTGTGAAAAGTAAATAACTCATGGTCCTCCACCTCCTCCTCCTGCTATGGTACCGCCAGCGGCCCACGTTTTGAGTCGTTCCAGCTCTGACAAATGTGCGTCGGACAACCTCTCGGTCCACAGAAGCAGCATCTGAATCCGCGGCTTGCCGTAGAGCGACCCAGAGCGGCCAACCTGAGCGTTTCTAGTTCCCGCACCGATGGTTCCAGTAAACGCTTTCGTTCCCTGCGCTGTATTGTTAAGGCGCATGTCCATATCAACAGCAGCCGCGTAATCGTATCGAGTCGCAACTGACCCGTAAACACCTTCGTTCGCCGTAGTGCCAAGAAGTGATTGCCAAGTGCCTTGGTATCGCTCAAACGTCGGAGCATTAGACACTGCGGAATGCGAGAATGTTGTCCCCATGTAGCTGAAGCTGCCGATGTTCGTAGCCAAGACAAAATCGTAGGTCGTGCCGGAGGCATTCCCTCCCAGTGCAAACATAGTGCAGTCAGCGTCCTCATACTGGCCGAGCGAGGTACTCAGGGCATTCATGAAGTCGTTTGAACCATCAAAACTTATGCAAAGTTTACCCGTTGACCATTGGTCATGCGTTCCCATAGACACGCCGTCTGAAGATAACGGCTGGTTTGCTGCTGTGCCCTGAACAAGATCCGCCGAGCCGAACTGATCGTACCATGTTCTGAGCGTAGCTTCCCCTCCCGAACAGTTTGTGTCCCACGACTCAATGTCATAATCATCAGGAGGGCTGGTGCCGCCAAACCCGATGTCAAGCTCACCTGACATTTCAAAATTATCGCGAGTCGCGGAGCCAGTGTAACCTGCTCGCAAACGATTAAATCCGTAGCCGTGCGCTGGTGTCGGAACGTCAATGCAATCCAACGGGGGACCGCTGTTGCAAATTGTTTTGGGCTGTATGAAGTGTCCCATATTACGTGAGCGTTCCGATAAGCCAGATTTTCAACCCCGTTCCAGGGACTGTTGAACCAATCTGGTCGATGTCTACGGTGATTTCGGCGTCGTCTGCTAAGGCAGTGTCACTGATGACAGCCGCGCTCGACGCAGTCACGGAAGTTTTCTGGGTAGCATCAATACTGAGCTTTGTTGACAGGATGGTTGTCCCGTTTTCATTGATGTCCACGATGACAGTAGCATCTGTCGGAGCTGTGGTAACACTGGCCCGAACTGCGGTCAGGGTCATAGCATACGGCATCCGAAACGTGAGCTTCGCAGTGCCCGCGACCAAGTCCGACGCCTCGTTGGAGACTGCCAAGCCAATCTCTTTTGCGACTACGCCTCCCAAACCGCCCACAAGATTTGCTCTTGTCACGTATTTGGTTGTCCCACTCGCCCCGTGTGTAGTGTCATCAACGTCGATGCACACAAACTTATCCGCGTCCGCCGGGGTTGTGGCCAGCTCTGTGTAAGCGCCAAACTTTTTTCCTGTTGCCATATTGTTATTATTCCTCTGAAAGAATTACTGAATCATCTTCCGCTAAGAACCAATTGAGCGTTTGCTCAGATATGATCGCGGTGGTGTGACCTGCTGCTGGCGCCGCCGCCGCCTCAACAACTGGCACACCCAGAACGATGCGACTGTTTTGAACGAAGCCAGGCATCAGTCGCGGAGAATAGTGAGCTTCAATCGCAAATCGCTGGCGGCCGCAAAGGTCGGAGTGCCTTGGCAGACCGCCGCGACGTAGATCGATTTCCCGGGCGCGGTGTCGTTATTGAACAAGCCCAGCGAAATGTTGGATTTCGTGACAATCCGATTACTTCCGAGATCCACCCAATCTGCCGCGGCAATGCTGACGATCCCGATGCAGGCGTCCATGTCCGCGTCGCTGACTGCCCACGCGGCATTCTTCGCCGTGACTGTCAGAGTCTTGGAAAAGAACAGCAGATCAATCGCCGAGCCCTGATCGCCGGAGTCGAGCAACGTGAATTCCTGCAAAATGCCAGTGCCGCCATCGCTAGACAGAGCCGAAGCGAAATCCTCCAGATCCATCAGGGAGTCACCCGCTACATACGCGGCCGTGTCCACCGTGAGATCCTGCACGACAACACCGGTATCTCCACCGACGAGCAATTGCCCGTTGGCTCCGACTTTGATGGGCCGGTTGTCTGTGTCGGCCGCAAAGCGGCCATGAATTAATCCGTTCATATTATCGTGTCCTTATCTGGGTTTGGGGGCGTTGTTGCTCCTGGGTGACGAGCACGGTGACAGATTCGTCCAAATAACTCTCGGCCATGCGTTCCTCGCCATAGGCTTTCTCGTTTTGGCCGTCCGTCAGGTAATCCGCATACATCCCCTGTTTCATGTAGCGATTGAATCGCTGGAGAATTTCCACCAGTTCCCAACTTGCGGCGGTGTCATCCGGATCCTGCCCGGCGGTCGTGGCGACGATGCAATTGTAGAAATCGCCCAGAACGGTCGCCGAGGTGTAGTAAATCTGATCGCCGACTGCGTAGGTGGCCGCGGCGTCGAAGGTATCGCCCGTCAGGAGAATCGGAGTTTTGCGGTAGCGAATGTAAACGAAGGGGAGATCGCGGCGGACGAGAACGCCGGTTTGATTCTGGACCCAGTCGGACGACAGCGAAAGCGCCTCGGCCGATCGGTCGCGCTCGGGATGCTTGTCGTAGACTTCGAATACATCGCCCAATTCGTTTGCTTCCCAGCTTTGAGCCCAGGCAATGACGCGATCAAATTCGTAGAGCTTGCCCCAGGAGCCGGTAACTGTGGGCAGATTGCCCGTGGTGGCCTGATGAGCCTGGTAGAAGGCATCCTCGAGGGCGTAATAGACCCTGTCCCCAACGGCGTAAGCGTCCGCGGCGACATATTCGTCGGCGGAATAGGCAGTGGCGACGACGGCCCAACTGGTCAGCACAGTGTCACCCGCGCTATCGGCCGGCGCGACGCCAATCGTGCCGGCGGCGAGGCATGTGTAATATTTCTTGGTGGGGCGGTAGTAGACGAATTCCCCATCGTTGTTGTAGGTGGTCCCCGCCGCGTAGTTGTTGGCGAAGTATCGCTTTTCAACGCGCAGGAGATCCGGCCAAAAGTGGCGTTGTGTCCCGCGCTCCAGGCGATCGCTCGCGGCAAGGTCCTGTTCGAGGACAAGGCGGGCTGT
>ERZ890953.1752-NODE-1752-length-10384-cov-6.328880_pt1 | contig 10384 bp, 11 predicted proteins | sample MGYA00521264_ERZ890953 | MGnify/ENA primary metagenome ERZ890953 (study PRJEB32303, sample SAMEA104408629) | aquatic metagenome | biome: Brackish water; feature: Chemocline; material: water | place: Baltic Sea | collected 2014-10-26T21:54:00 | depth 200 m ... | reverse complement strand
TATCTATATTTGCTTTATTATTAGCTACTTCTACTATCTTAACAATGTTTGTACTATTTGTTTGTACTGCAGCTAAATCATTAGCTACTGCAGTAACATTACTAGCTATATCAGCAACAATAGATACATCATCATAGACTCCAGCCACTAAAGCAATATCTGTTGGATTATCAGCTAGCTCATCTGGAGCATCAGCAACTCTAATCTCTATCTGGTCATATGTAGCAACTTCTACAACAGTATTGAGGACACAAGAGTTATTAATTAATTGATATTCATCAATATCTGTTTGAACCCATACATTATCACTAACCCTCTGTTTCCATATAGCCATATGTGCTTTAGTTGCTATATGTTTTGATGATGGAAATGTTCTTCCATCTAACGCTGTACCTGTGTAAAAGCTTGATTGAATTGCCATATTATCTCCTTGAGTCTCGTTTAGTTAATGCACCTTCATAGCTCACTGTGTTAATTCTAAACCCAGTTGAAGTGCTGTTAGTAATGCTTATTCTTATGTTCTTAGCATCTCCATATACCATTGGTTTTCTATTCACAGTATATTTTGATGCTATAGTTCTAGTAGTAGCTCTTACTACATCTTCTACAACTAGGTTGAACTCACTATCATCTTCACTAGAAATCTGAACTGTCTTAAACTTTAGATTTCCACGAATGTCTTTACCAGTTCTTCCACCTTGAACCCATTCTCCAATTTTAATTACTGTTGGTATTATAGTCTCATTACCTACAGTTGTAAAGTCATCTAAGAAACTATCTGTATAAGCCTGTGGGAATATAGGAGAAATCTCTAGTTGGTCGACACCTTCTAAGCTAGCGTCATTCATTACCCACACCTGAGTATTGTCCCATACCTTACTCATATTCCATACTCCAGCTCCAATAACCCAATCAATAGCAGCAGATGGATTAACTCTATTTATTGCTAAATTAAGATTTTTACCAAGACTAAAAGCATTATAAACAATACCATTATAAGTCCACTTAAACCAAGCAGACTGAACTCTTTCTGAACCATTGTCATAATACTTATAAACCCAAACAGAATCATCAGCATCAGAACTAGTAAGAAATAACATATTATTAATAGCACTTCCAGATAACCTAGTAATAGTCTTAGGTATATAAGTCTGAACATGAGCAGTAATATCTATGGCTTCAAATGAAGAGTTAGTAGTGTTGACATCGTATTGCATTACAGCTGTATACTCTCCACGATTAGAACAGAAGAATACTTTATTGTTCATAAACAAAGGTCTTACATTAATATTAATCTCATAAGCATTAGTTTGAGTAATCTGTATGTCTTTAGGACTAAGAACCTTTCCACCATCTAGCTTAAACTGAGCCTTATCAGAGAATAGCATCATAGAGTCTTCTAGGTAAGTAGCATACTCTAGCGAGATAGCTTTAGTTGTATCAACATCTACATCAATATAATCAGAGTCTAGTATTGTAGCTGCTGTAGTTCTCCAGAAGTTACCATACTCTCCAACCTCAGATAACACTACAGTTCTTTCAGTAACGAATCCTAATCTATTCTTGAATAGAAATATATCTTTAATAGTAGGAGCAGTATTGTTAGTTGTTTGAATAAAAGATGGTGTTGGGTTACTCTCGCTATCTCCAATTTCTATTGCTGTCCAACCATCATAAGCCATAAATGTAAAGCTATCGTTACTATTTCTAACTAATACATGAGGCATTGTAGTAGCATCTAGAGAACTTGAAATAGATGGGTCTTTAGTTTCTTTCCAATTAGAACCAGTATACTCTATCCAATATGAAGCAAAGCTATTAGCACCTGTTCCAGTTATCTTAGCAATAGCTCCAATAAAGCCTATTGTCTTAGGTAAGTCTGCCGATAGAGCAACTTCATATATCCATCCAAATGAAGCTTGATTACCATAGCTATCTTTAGCCTCTATAGAAACAAACTCTTCAGTTGAAGTTATCTTCATAACACTTCCGTTACCTACTGCTGTAAATGTAGCATCAGTATTTATTTGGTCTACAAGGTCTGCTATAGCTGCTATAGTTGTTGTAGACTTTGCTGGAAGTGCAGTAAATGTTTTAGAGTTTACAGCATCAGATATAGTAACAGTATACTCATAAGCATTAGTTGGATTAGCACTGCTTAACCAAACATATCCAGTCTTTAAATGAGTGTCGCTACCAATAGTTACGTTCTCAGTAGTGGAAGTGTTTAGAACAGATGCTATGTATAGTGTTTTATCAATAGCTATAGTAGATACAATATCATACGTTGTAACTATTGCAGTTCCATCTAGCTTCTTAATAGAGATAACACTTCCAGAATAATCTACAATATAATCACTTCCTAAAGCATTAGTTAATGTATTGAATACTGCTGATACATAAGCTGAGTATAAAACTGATGGAACTTCTTTTGTCCAGTAACAACCATGAAAATCAGCTACACATATGCTAGTTGGAGTATGTATGGTTTCAATAACTATACTTTGTCCATCAACAATAACTGTAGTAGTAGCATCATATATATATTCAGCCTTATACCCACCACCTAATTCAATAGTTCCAGAATCTGTAAATGGTCCATAAGTAGAGTTTGTTAAGTTTAGTTCAGATACATATCTAGTTGTAGATGTACCAACTGTAGCAGTATCCACAAGTAACGGAGTCATAAGCCTGTTAGTTAGGAATGTATTATCTTTAACACTAGTAGCAGAGTAACCATTAATACCACCGAAAGGTAATAGATAATCCTTAGATACTCCATCATAAGTTAAACCAGAACCTTCTTTATATACTTTACCAGTTAAGATATTAATTACTTCCATCTCTCCTTCAAGTATATTGATTGAGTATTTCTCTTCAGCTATTCCACCAGTACCTCTATCATAAGCATAAGAATACATATTGTGAGAGAAGTTGATATTAGAACTAAGGTTAAGCTTGCTTGTTGGATTTCTTTTTAGTAGTCCTCTATCTAAAGTAGGGTAAGCATTAGTCATAGCTTCTACTTGAGTATTAAGCCTTTGTTCTGCTGACTGTTGATTTACTCCTCCAAATAAACCATCAAACTGATTTGATATTAAAGCCATTGTTAGCTCATTACCAAGTTGTCTCTACCATATGTAGATGTTAACATATTATATCTTCCAGTATTGCCTTCGCTTCTTCTAGCTATTAAGTAAGCATCTTCTTCATCACTTTGTGAGTATCCATAAACATTAACATCCATTATTGTTCTAGCTTGAAACTTCCTAGATGCTCTAACTGTAATAAAGTTTCTTATAGGATGAGTCAATGTATTAAAGTCTAAGTCCCATATAACATCCATGTTTTGTGGTTCAGTAAAGATAGCTGTTTGTTCAGACTTACTATACAACTCCCAGTTTCTCATAATAATATCTCCATCAGTAGATGATATATCTAGTACATTAGCTGGAATAATTATATGACCAGCATTATCTTGTGGAAAAGAATAACCTAAGTCTTTATTAAAGTCCCAACCTTCAGATAGAACTTCTTTCTTTGTTTCAATCAATACACTTGCAGCTAATTGAGCTTCTAGTATTTCAGCTAGTTCTACGTCTGTTGAAATAGGTATTTCATTAATCATCTGAAGCATTACATTTACTGATGCTATAAAGAATTTACTTGAATCATATTGAGGGTCTAGTATTGCCATTGGATAATCCTTGTTTTAAACTTTAGTGTCCCCACCGAGAGGAGGCTTGATGAGGACTAAAAATCTAAATGCTTAGGGGGTTCCTAAACATTCTTGATAGAAACTGCACACTGAGGACGAAGAGCACCCATACCGTTTGAGAAGTAAGCATTAATAAGCTTAGCATCAAGGAAGTCTGGTTGAGTATTAATATCAACTTTAATGTCCCATAGCTTAACCATTGCTGCTGCTTCAGAAGTAAACGCTAAGGCAATAAGTCCAGCAGTTGTAGGTAAGTTATTAGACTTAAATACTGTAGCTCCACCAACCATCTTAACATCTCCAATATCTAAACCACCATTGTTGCTAGTATAATCAGCAGATACAATAGTTAAAGCTTGTGGTAAATACTGAAAGTTAGTTGGACTCATACCAACATATACTTCTTCCATAACATCATTAGTTTCCATAGCTGCTACTGCTGCATAGATTGACTCGATGATTTCTTTACCAAGTAACTCTGCTGTTGCTGCTGCTGTTAAACCACCAGCTAATGCTGTGTTTGTTACAACTGTACCATTACCATTTGAAACTAAACCAGTTGCTAAAGAAGATGCTTCAATTGCTGCTGATGCTTTACGGTCAATAGCATTTGCTAATCTTGTACCTAGTTGTCTAACACTCATAGCTAGAGTATCATAACGAGCTACAGCTTCTTCAAACTTATCAATTCTACGAGACTCATACTGAGGTCTGTCAAGAGCGATAATAATCTCATCTTGCGTACCGTTATTAACTGATACTTGAGCACCTGAAGCGTAAGTAGGTAAGTGAGTTCCAGCTGTTGCTGTTACATAAGCAGTACCAGTAATGTCAACTTTATCTTCTTTACCTTCAATAATAAATGAACCAGAAGAAGCTCCACCACTAATAGTATCTACACGAATTAAATCAACAAAACGAGTTTGTCTATTTTTTGCTTGAAGTACGTCTAAAGTAACGTCTCTTTTTAAATTTGCTGCTGAGTCTGTTCCCACCGAGGGAGTAGTTGCACCTGTGTAAGCCATAATTTGTCCTTTGCTCTTGCGAGACTTTTAATTTTTAGATTAGTTAGTTTTAACCAAGTCGCAAAATCATAAGGACAAACCCTCCACCAAAAAGGTAGTTCAGGAACGTATTTAGAAGATGTTTTAATGTTAGGTTTTTATCCCAACATAATCGTGTAAGAAAAGTATATCATAAAATTATCAGTTTTTCCAAACATTATCTTGAGTTATTGCTAGTCTTGCTCTATATCTTTCTTTGTCTGTTGAGCTAGCATTACGAGAATCTGCATATTTCTTGTCTCTAAGAAGGTCTGCTTTATTACCATAACCTTGTAAAGTTGCTGGTGCTGGATTACCTCTAACTCTGTCTGGTACTGCTGTATCAACATCTCCAGAAGCTTTCTCATACATAGTTTGTAAACCAATCATTAGTGCTTCAGAGTTCTTAGGGTCTTGTATGCTATGGTTAAATGCTATCTTTTGCTCATCACTCATAGTATCTTTATGGTAATTCATAATGATGTCATAGTTCTCTTTACCACCAACATAACTAGCATTCTTATCAAGTGCTGCTTTTAATTTATAAGCACCTAACTCAATTTGTTCTGCTGTCATTCCACTTTCAACTAACTTAGCTTGCATCTCTGGAGTAACAACCATTCCATTCTCGATATACTCTGGAATTAAAGACTCAATAGTTTCTTGCTTTAGCTGTTCAGCTTTAGACTCATTGGACATACTTTCTATATCAGCATCATCAGCCTTAGCTCTATCAGCAATATCTCTATTTAAAGCAGAGTGTTTATCTTCCATACTTTTAATATAGTCTGACATCTCTTGTGGACTTGACCATCTACCACCAAACTTACCATCTTTAATATCTGCTTCATCAAATGAAAATGTAGTTTGATTATCAACATCACTAGGTAAATTAGATTGCTCTACAACTTGTTCAATTACTTCTTCTGCCATATTATCCTCCTATAATATCATCTCGCTAGAAGCGAAAGAAATCCTGTTTTAGATTAACTACTGGTGCTCGTTCTCTTAACTCCGACTTTGCAAGTGCGTGAACAAGAGTTACTAGTTCGGCTTCATTGAACTGCCATTTCTCCATAAGCATACTTGGCTTCCAACCACTGTTAATAAATGCTCTCAGCTCTTCAATAGTAGCTGGAACCTTAACACCTTTCTCTCCACCGTATTTAGTACGACCTTGAGATTCAGAATAATCTGCATACTCTTGAGCACTCCTAACAACAATACCTGAAGGTACTACAATTTCAGCTTTAACTACCTCTGGATTGCTAGCTTTAACAATCTTAGCAACTGCCTGATATGTTAATGGCTCCTCTTCTGTACTTAGTTTATCTGCAATTTCTTTATTAGAGAAACCTTCTGCATTCATCGCTACTATCTTTTCTACTTCTGGCATATTAGCCTCCTTAAATATGAGTCATAGACTCTATGCTACACACCGAAGTGTATAGTTAGAATTTACTGTTGTGGTTTAGTTAGAGTTTCCCCTGCACCTTTACCAGCAGACTTAGCTAATTCTTCTTCTCCCATCTGTCTAGACTGTGCTTCAGCTGCAGCTTTCTGCTCTTGTTTAACCTCATCAGAAGTCTTCAATAGTCCAACAGTATTAATGCCATCATAAGCAGCATATCTCTGGATAATCTCAGACTCTTTAATCCAATGATTTAATTGCAATTGAGTAATTCTCTGCATGAAACCATCTTGCTTCTGTGCTTCTTGAGAACGACCTAGTGAATCTAAACCGGTTAGTACAGCTACATCTACAGCATCAAACTTAATCTTTAGCTCATCCATAACTTTAAGTACAATCCACTTTGACCACTTCAGTGCCATCTTAGAATATACACCAGCCAATGTAGAAGCTTCCAATTGTTGAGCCATAACTCTAATCTCTTCAGCTGTAACTCTTTCAGCATCTCTTTGAACAGAACCAGTATCAAGGAAGTTAGCCATTAACTCTTTTTTTAAAGTTGCTTCTCTCTCATTAGATACTTGAAAGTCAAAATTCTTATTCAACTGAAATGCTGTTACATCCTCTGCTGAACCATCAATAACTCCACCATTAGCTGCTTTAACTAAGTCAGACTTTCTAGTTCTTCCACCTCTCTGATTAACCATAATAACTGTCTTAGCAGCTATAACAGAACCTTCAGTATTTAACTTAGCTAGCTTATCAACTTGCTCCATATCTGGATAGTAGTCTTCAGCAAATGGTCTATGGTAAGCATCTCCCTGTAACCAATTCCACCCAAAGTATCTGAATGGTAGTTTATCATAGTCTGCAAAGGTTTGTTCTTTACCTACTGCTTCTCCATCAATATCCTGTTTCATTATCCACTTGTTAGTATCTTTATCCAAAGCAAGTAACGTATATAAATCATATTCATCCTTTACATCTTTAGGAGTTATACCCTCTGGTAACATCTTGAGCTTCTCAACTATACACATAGCTAATGGCTCTCCTTGAGAGTCTAAATTAACTACGAATGAACGTAGTGGGAATATCGTAATACCTTTTCTATCGTTCTTCTCTACAATCACTGAACCAACAACTATCTGCTGTAGTAACATATCAAACAAAGAACTTCTAATCTGTTGGTTTTCTATCTCTGAGTTAATAGCATCAGTATTAAGACTTAACTGTTGTCTAATAGTTTCTACTGCTGCTTCATTACCTTGAAATAAATCTACCATAGCTTGTGCATCTGGCTTCAATCTAAAACTTGATGTAGCTGGAGGTAGTAAAGCCATACCCATTTTAGCTTTCAAGTTATTAACTTGTCTACCATTAAAAGATTGAGATACTGACTTAAATAATTCAGAACCTCCATCACTACCTTCTGCTCTAAATACATATGGTAATGATACTTCACTAATTGCTTGTGCTCTATCTTCATAAGGTTTTCTATCGCTTATGTTTGCTGTATAAAAAGCACTAGGAACAGTTGTTTTAATATCTATCATTAGTCTTCCTCATTTGTTGGATAACCATTCTTATGTATATCCTTAATCTGCTCAAGCAAATCTATTTGACCAACCATAATCATTCTATCATCATCATTCATAAGTAAGTCAGAAGGTTTAATAGTCAACTGCTCACTAAGGAACTCAATTAAAGCTTCCATTATATAGTAAACCCTAATCCAGAACGCCCAGTTCCGCCTAAAGCGGATGTCTTTGGAACCAAGAAGTCAGATGTTGAACCACCTGTCTTGTTAGCTTTGTCAACACCAAATTTAGTTTCCTCAAGTCCAATCTCATCTGGTCGAGTCTCTGATGCAATTCTATCTGACTCTGCTTTAGCTGCATCTGCTTCTGCTTTACGTCTATCAGCATCTTTCTTTGCTAACTTCTTTTGCTGTTCTCCTTGATATGCTGCACTACCAGCACCAATAATTGCTGATATACCAATCGCTGCACTTATTCCCATAGTAACTCTCCTTAAATATAGAACCCTTCAGGTATTCTATTATGCAATGCTTTAAAATCGTACTTGTCGTGGAAACCTACAATATCTATGACTATGTGAACTCTATCTTCACTACCATTAACTACTGAATGAGCTACAGTATTGTCAATTTCAACAATTTCCCCTACTGACATTCTACCACATTCTCCACCAACTGTAAATACACAGTCATTATTAGTTATTAGTGGTATATGTATTCTATGTGCATACTTATACATACCAGCTTCGTCTATATGCTCTGAAATGATACCATTAGCAAGTAGTTTAACAACTAGTAAAGACTTTAACTCAACTCTCTCATAACCATATTCTTCTTTTACTCTATCTATTACTTTTTTCAGGTATATAAAATACTTATTAAAGGTAACTTCATCTCCAAACCCATCATAATCATCTAATATATTAAATAATCCTACAGAAACTCTAGTATCTTTCTGGTTATCTAGGTTTTCTCGTATGCTTTTTCTACTGAGGTCATCTGTTCCAAGAGCAACCAATAGATAATTAAGTGTTGGTATGGTTCCAAACCTTTTAAAGTTACTCACAGTCTCTTAGCCAACATTACTTCAGTCTCTTTATAACCGAACTTCTTTAGGAATGGAGCAAAAGTATTAGTAAACTTAGCATGATGGACAACAGTATTTACACCAACCATCTTTAATATCTTCTCAGATTTCTTCAACAAGTTAACTGCTATCCTAGTTCCTCTTTTATCTTGAACAACATAGAATACATCTTCAGTTGCATATAGATTATCACTATAGTGCATATTTTTTGCGATAATAAAAACAGCATATCCAACTATAATACCTTTGTCATCTCTTGCAATCAATGTAATTAATGCACCTATAGACTCTAGTGCATAGTAGCTATCCCAGTTTGGGTTTAGCTCCATATCACTAAAGCTCTGAAGCTCTTTTCTATGTGTATCTAGTATAGGAGTTATCTGTTCTATCAACCCCTCACTAAGCATTTCTAATTCATAACTTATCATAAAATTCTCCTCTCTTATGTTATAATCATTCAGTAAGTATACCATAAAGGAAATCACTTGGAACATATGTCTTATGTATTACCATTTAATAGTGAGTTAGAAGTACCATATAGAGCAAAGAAACAGCTACAAGATAAGATAGCATACATCTTCAACCATCCTAAAGTACCAAGAGCACAGAGAGACTTATTTAAAGATATATCAACTAATGGGTCTAAGGGACTAATCAATGATATGAGTACAGTAGCTATAGGTATAACTATCTACTACCTAAAGAATCCTCAACAGTTTGGTCATGCATTAGAGAACATACATTTTGCTATAGTAAGAAGAATGTGGTTAAAGATATTCCATCATTTACATATGCAAAATGATACTAGACTAGACGAGAATTGGAAGTACATAGGAATAACACTGAGTATGCTTGCAGTAAACAATGGTCTATTAGATGAGTTAATTAGAGTAGTAACTGAGAAGGATTACTATAAGACATCAGATGATATTCCTAGGAAGAAACCTAAGCGTAGCACTAATAGTATTAGCAACTTTGAATACTTATGTGGATTAGAGTAGTTAAGTTTGGATTAAGGTGTTTCGTTTAGCTTTGGAAATTTAGATTGGGGTATCCACCCATCGAGTCGATTTCATATTACCCCCATAGCCTCTTCAAATCAATCAATCTCAAACAATTATACATCCGTTCTACATAATAATAATAACTATTTAATGCAATGCAGTGAGGTATGATTAATAATATCTAGGAGTTTAATGAAGTAGGATGAAAAGAATTAATGAATTTGTTTTTGTTGATGAAGATTAATGAAGATTAGTAATGTAATTAATATAATTAAGTAGTCATGCTACCACTAAACATCACACACACACGACTATACCAAATCAACCCAACAAAGTCAAGCCAACTCAAGCAATACAATCTCACTTATATACATATACACTATACAATCAAGTAATTAATACTTATACATTATCACACTACATTCACTAAACTAAATCCTATCCATCCAAGAATACATGACTAGATACAACACTACTTATAAGTATTTAACATGACTATACAGTTCCACCTAACATCTTATCTACTATCTAAACAAGAACATACATATTACTCAACGAAACAATACATCAAGCTATAAAGTATC
>ERZ890953.1751-NODE-1751-length-10390-cov-4.844412_pt1 | contig 10390 bp, 10 predicted proteins | sample MGYA00521264_ERZ890953 | MGnify/ENA primary metagenome ERZ890953 (study PRJEB32303, sample SAMEA104408629) | aquatic metagenome | biome: Brackish water; feature: Chemocline; material: water | place: Baltic Sea | collected 2014-10-26T21:54:00 | depth 200 m ... | reverse complement strand
CCTACACGAAATCCCTGGGCTTCCAGTAATCGACCGATGACAGCCATACCAAAACTGGGGTGATCAATATAAGCATCACCCGTGACAATGATAATGTCACAACTATCCCAGCCTAATTCATCCATTTCCTGTCGGGACATGGGTAGTTCAGGAGCAGAACCAAACCGGTGAGCCCAGAACTTACGGTAGGAGAAAAGGTTTTTTGGTTGTTGATCAGTCATTAGTCAAAGTAAGTGGGTGTATAAATTCCTGTAAGACAGGTAGTTAGAAGGTGGAAACCAGTCATTTATCAGTGACAACCTTTCAATATTTTCCAGTATAGCGTTTTATATAAAAAAATTGCCTAACAGTATCAAAGGTTAACAGAGTTTTTATACGGCTAATACCATAATTCAACCTGATTAAAGCGATATAGAGCATCAGCAAGATATTGCTGTGCATATAAATCAGCTAATTTTATGACCCATATAATATAGATCATTAAAAGGTTTTTTAACTTATCTGTTTTCAGTCTGTATTCGTTACTGTGTTTTAGACTAAGATAGGCATTTTTAAATTTCACACCATCAAAAAATTATGAACCAGGTAAAAGTATTATTCGTCTGCATGGGCAATATCTGCCGCTCTCCATCTGCTGAGGGGGTATTCCGTAAAATGGTGGAAGACCAGCAGTTATCGTCTTTTATTGAAATAGACTCTGCCGGGACTCATGCCTACCATGTAGGGGAAGCACCTGATAGTCGTGCACAGGCTACTGCAAAAAGCAGGGATATAGACCTTTCCATGTTGCGTGGTCGGAGATTTGTGCCTGATGACTTTAATGAATTTGATTATGTGCTGGCTATGGACGAAGCTAATTTTCGTGACATGCAATCTCAGGACCCGGGAGAAAGTAAAGCCAGGTTATCGTTGTTTTTAGATTTTGCAACCCGGCATAACGAAACAGAAGTACCCGATCCATATTATGGCGGCAACCAGGGTTTTGAACGTGTGTTTACCATGATAGAAGATGCTGCTGAAGGTTTGCTTAAGCATATTCGCAGGCACCATAATCTATGATCCTGAAAACAGTCCAACTGCGATTTTCAGGATGATAAGTTTGTTTAAAGAGCTCGTTAATTACCTGACGGGAATTTTTAAAACCTCAACAAATCTCAGTTTGACCTTGTTTAAGCTGATGATTCCGATTATTGTCGTTATCAAAATCATGGAGTATTTCGGTATTGTTCTACTGTTATCCGAATGGTTAACTCCGCTGATGGAACTGGTGGGATTACCGGGTGCCATGGGTTTGGTGTGGGCTACCACATTGGTTACAAACCTGTATGGTGGTCTGGTTGTATATGCAAGTCTGGCAGCAGATATACCTATGACAGTTGCCCAGGTAACCATTCTTAGTAGCATGATGCTGATTGCACATGCTTTACCGATAGAAGCTCGTATAGCACAGAAAGCCGGTGTGAATATTATTGTAACCCTGTTATTACGGGTTGGAATGGCAGTTGTCATCGCCATAATTTATAACAGGATTTACCTGTCTACAAACTGGTTACAACAGCCTGCCGAATTATTATGGACCCCTGAACTAGTTGACCACTCTTTAATATCCTGGATACAAAATCAGCTCGTTAACTTACTACTGATTTTCTGCATCGTGCTAGCTTTAGTATTGTTACTCGACATGCTTAAAAGGTTAGGGATTATTCAAAGAGTTAATAATTTATTACGCCCCGTTTTGCACCTGCTGGGAATAGGCCGTGAAGCCGAAACTATTACCCTTGTGGGTATAACACTAGGATTATCCTATGGTGGTGCTTTATTAATTAATGAAGCACAAGCCGGTCATATAAAACCCAGAGACGTGTTGTTTTCAATGTCTCTGCTTGGTTTATCTCATAGCCTGATTGAAGATACTTTATTGATGATGTTAATTGGTGCTGATTTAACAGGCATTTTAGCGGGACGGATTATTTTTACTTTAGTTATTATTTATTTAATGGTCAAAATTATAGACCGCTGCTCACCGAAATCAGTCGATCGATACCTTGTGAAGTCGGTTTCCAAAAAAGTTTTAGCGTGATGACTTTAAAACTGTTGTAGTAATAGCTTTGCCTGTTCGACATATTTTTTACGGGAAAACAATAATTTAAAACGTGAACCACCTTTTTGACGCCATAAAACGGCAGCCCGAATTCCGGCAAATAATAGCGTGCGTACCTTGCTGGTCGTGTCACTGTTACTGAGATGGGTCTGATCACCCTGCACGATGATCCGGGGTTTTATGGTGCTAATAGTTTTCTGATAAAGTCCATCAACTTTATGGACTTTAGCACTTTGAGACATATCAAAATCCACAGCATGCTGTTGAATATCCTTAAAGCCTTTATGAATCAGATTAACCAGTTTTCGATCTTTCATCATTTTTGATTCGAGCTTTATCATCGATAAAACGTAGTAGGCAATTTGTCGATCCGGTTTTTTACTATCTCCACTGAAATAAGATTTTAATGTTTTCAGGCCTTTTATTAAGCCTTCTCCATGTCCGAATATATCTTCTGTGGTTTTTGCATCCAGAGTGAAAAGGCTATCCATGCTGCAGTCAAATGCAGCCTGGTTTATTTTTTCCCCGTTGGCCAGTTTGTTTATCAATGCAGCAGACTGCATCATGCTGGCCAGGGCCAGCGTTTGATCCTGTATTTGAGTCATTAAATTAATTCTGATTAAATGCTTTATTAATGGTGCCGCCACCCAGGCAAACCTGGTGGTCATAAAAAACAAGTGCCTGACCGGGTGTAATGGCACGTTGTGGCTGATCAAATTCTACGATGGCATTGTTGTTATTAATGTGAGTAATTGTACAGGTCTGATCCTGTTGTCGATAGCGAATTTTAGCGGTGCATGTAAAGGGCAGACTGATATCAATTGCATTGATCCAGTGTAAATTTTCAATTTCACAGTGGTTCTTTAACAGAGCAGGGTGATCATGTCCCTGAGTGACGATCAGGATGTTATTTTGCAAGTCTTTATCTACCACAAACCAGGGTTGTTCTGAAGCATTTTGCAGACCACCTATACCCAAACCCTGCCTTTGTCCCATGGTGTAATACATCAGGCCTGAATGGGTTCCAATTTTTTCACCTTCAATAGTGTGAATTTCTCCTGGTTGAGCGGGTAAGAATTTTTGTAAAAAATCCTTGAATTTTCTTTCACCTATGAAACAGATGCCGGTGGAATCTTTTTTATTAAAAACATTAAATCCATTCTCCTCGGCTAATTGTCGTACCTCAGGTTTGTGCAGATGGCCAACTGGAAAAATGGCTTTGGATAGCTGGTAACTATTAAGAGCATACAGGAAATATGACTGATCTTTATTTTCATCAAGTCCCCTGAGTAATTCGATACCATTCTGTATCGCTCTATTCTGCACATAATGACCGGTAGCAATACGACTTGCACCTAAATCTAAAGCATAATCAAGAAAAGCCTTAAATTTAATTTCACGGTTACACATTATGTCGGGGTTAGGAGTTCTACCGGAACGATATTCATGAAGAAAATATTCGAAAACCCGATCCCAGTATTCTGCTGCAAAATTGACGGAATGCAGAGGAATATCGAGCTTGTCACAAACCTGTTGAGCATCGGCCAGGTCAGCAGCTGCAGAACAGTATTCCTGAGTATCATCTTCCTCCCAGTTTTTCATGAACAGGGCTTCAACCTCATATCCCTGCTGTTTTAATAATAATGCAGCCACAGCGGAGTCCACACCGCCGGATATACCGATAATAATTTTTTCTTTAGACATCAAGGATTGAGTAGTTCAGAGAAAGAGGATTTACGTTGCCAGTCAGTTAATCTTTGTATATAAGGCATTTCACCATTATCACGATACCAGGCATCTACCGCAAAGTATTCGTTACTGGGTTTTTCACGAATGACGGCTGTCCAGTGGGTGGCAAACCAGACTATTCTACGTTGTTTTTCATCAACCTGGTGCCAGAAAAGCAGGTTTCTGTTTTGCAATGCCAGCAGGTATTGAAAAGTATTAGTGGATTCATCAATGCAATCCTGTTGATAAGGTAAATCTACCCCGGAATAATTTCCACCTTTGTCGATATCAGTCCCCATGATGGAGCCTGATATGTCTTCCATTAATGCTATGGCCTGACGAATTTGCTGCTTTTCTAACCAGGGTGACAGGGCAGGTTTATTAAAAATTGCAGTGATACCTGTCCATTGTAAAGCATTAAATGATACATCTTTTGTCGATTTGCAGCCGAAATCATAACACAGTACAAATTCAGACGAATTCGCAAAGACAGTGTGAGGCGATAGCAAAAATAAGATGAATAAAATGGATGGTTTCAAGCTTTTAAATCAGCATTACTAATATCCGTGAAGGGTAGGATGGTTTTTTAAAACTGTCCAGTAAACTTTGAAACTAAATGAGCTGGATAAATTACGTTTTTTGTACTTATTTATTCCTGGTTACCCCGTAAACTCAGCCTTTGTCAAAAAACAACAGAAAATGGTTTCTCGCCGGGACGCAAAGGAAAACCAGTCTTACTTTGTAAACCTTTATCAACTTGAAACTGCCTTTCCCGGCGTTCTTTGCGTCTCAGCTCAGCGAGAGTAAAGCTTTTCTTTGTGTTCAAGAAAATTAATAGCTTAAACTCAGGGGCAATCAGGAAATTATTTATCATGGCTCTGTATGTGATATTCAGTAAAAATACTCTAAATCGAAACTACTGTTATTCTCATATGCTTTTAGCGGTATAAGTGCTAGAGGGAAGTAGCGACCGAACCTGAGAATGGAATCCATTAATAACGGAGTCAATACTTTAAAAAGTGCTATCTCTGCAATGGATTCCGGCTAAAAGCATGCCGGAATGACGGCATTATATGATATTTATACAGCGCCATAAAACTTATGGCTATAAAATTACTTGCCTTCGTGTACTTCGTTCCTTCGAGGTGAAAATATCTACTAATTGTTCAAATACTGAAACTCGCTGAGAAGATAAATTTATTTATTAAGCACTTCTGTGCTGATACCAGTAAATCAAACCCTGGCAATTCAGTTTAATATCCATGGCTAGCTGGTTATTTATAATTTCGCGATCCAACACGAATTGTTTGGAGATTATACTTCCCATAGCCTCAACCATTACAGGCAGGAACGATTCATCTACAGGCTTAATAGATTCAGTTAAATCCACAAAAGATTGAAGTGATGTTCTGTATTGATCTACTACCGATGCGGGATCAGGTAAGATATTAAAATGCGTCATATACATTCGTTCAGGCTTAAATGACATGAGCAGGTCTATTGAATTAAATAATGCCTGTGGATTGAAGTGTGTGGGGGTCGTAGTGGGCAAAACTATACGCTTGTTATGATGTAATATATCTGGATAGGCAAGACCAAAAGTATCGCCGGTGAAGATACCTTTGCTAAAAGAATCTACCACACAAAAGTGATGGTAGGCATGACCGGGGGTATCGACAATTAATAATTCACGATCATTTAAAAAATAACTGCTTTCATGAGGAGCAGCAATAACAAGGCTCTCATCGATCGCGGGGATATCGCCGTAAAGCTTATTGAACAACTCATCCCCATATACCTGTTTGCTTGCAGAAACCAGTTTAGTGGGGTCGATCATATGCCTGGCTCCACGGGGATGAATGATCAGCTGAGCATTTGGAAAAGCTAGCATCATTGCACCGGCCCCACCGGCGTGATCCAGGTGCACATGAGTCGGAATGATGTATTTAACCCGCTCAGCAGAAAGATTTAAATCACTTAGGAATTGTTGAAGATAGGGCAGGGACTGAGATGTGCCAGTTTCGATGATAGCAATATCATTGTTATGGACTATGCAGTAGAAACTAGCCACACCCGGTTTTATATAAAAAGTATCGAGGTGATAGACACCATAATCCAGGTATTGGTAGTTTGGCATTGAAAATCTCTTTACTGAGTCTGGTTTAATTTTTTTGATCAGAAATGAATAACCAGGTATCTACCACGGTATCAGGATTTAATGAAATACTGTCAATGCCCTGTTTTAGCAGCCATTTTGCAAGATCTGGATGATCAGAAGGTCCCTGACCACAAATACCGACATACTTTCCGGCTTTTTTACAGGCTTTAATAGCCTGTTCCAGTAATTTCATGACGGCAGGATTACGCTCATCAAACGAGTGTGCTACCAGCCCAGAATCTCTGTCTAAACCAAGTGTAAGCTGAGTCAGGTCATTCGAACCTATTGAAAAACCATCAAAAAATTCCAGAAACTCTTCAGCCATTAATACGTTAGATGGCAGTTCACACATCATAATTATCTTTAATCCATCCTTCCCGCGTTCTAATCCATTTTCTTTTAACAGCTTTATCACTCCTTCGGCTTCTTCGAGCGTACGCACAAACGGGATCATGATTTCCACATTGAGAATACCCATCTCCAGCCGGACTCTTTTAATTGCTTCACACTCGAGTGCAAAACAATCACGGAATTCTGCTGAAATATACCTGGAAGCTCCGCGATAGCCAAGCATGGGGTTTTCTTCTTCCGGTTCAAATATTTCACCACCAATTAAGTGGGCATATTCATTCGACTTGAAATCGGACAGGCGTACTATGACTCTTTCAGGGGCAAAGGCCGCTCCCAGTGTTGATATTCCCTCACTTAAACGGTCCACATAATAGTCAACCGGCGACGAATAGCCGCTAATTTTTTCATGAATTTCCTGTTGTAGCTCAACTTCCATTTGATCGAAGTTTAATAATGCTTTGGGGTGAATACCAATCATCTTGTTAATGATAAATTCTAGCCTTGCCAGGCCTATACCTTTGTGTGGTAGGCGAGCGAAACCGAATGCGCGTTCAGGATTGCCAATATTCATCATTACTTTGACTGAAATATCCGGCATTTTCGAGAGTTCGTGTACCTGATGTTCGAATTTCAGTAATCCTGAATATACATGACCAGTATCTCCTTCTGCACAGGATACGGTTACATTGGAACCGTGCTGGATGATTTTTGTGGCATCACCGCACCCAACTAATGCAGGTATACCCATTTCCCGTGCAATAATTGCGGCATGACAGGTTCGCCCCCCACGATTAGTTACAATTGCTGAAGCTTTCTTCATGACTGGTTCCCAGTCGGGGTCAGTCATATCAGTTACTAACACATCACCTTGTTGAATTTGATCCATTTGGGTTAAATCGGTAATTACCTTCGCTTTTCCCTGTCCAATTCGATTCCCAACTGCTCGACCATCAACAATATATTTAGGATGCTCCTTAAGTACATAACGTTCTATGACCTTACCTTCTCTGGATACCACGGTTTCCGGGCGTGCCTGAACAATGAATAATTCACCACTTAATCCATCTTTTGCCCATTCAATATCCATGGGTCGCTTATAATGTTTTTCGATAGTTACCGCCATTTTTGCGAGGGCAGTAATATCCGTGTCATCGATACAAAATAACTTTCTTTCAGGCTTACTGACTTTTACGGTTTGAATGGCATGTTCAGGATGTTCTTCCTGTGCATAAATCATTTTGATCATCTTGCTACCACGAGTTTTATGCAATATTGATTTTTTACCTGCTGCCAGAGAGGGTTTGTAGACATAAAACTCGTCCGGATTAACGGCACCCTGAACCACCGTTTCACCTAGCCCGTAACTACCGGTGATGAAAACGACATCTTCAAAACCGGATTCTGTATCTATACTGAACATGACTCCGCTTGAAGACAGGTCGCTGCGTACCATTAATTGTATACCGGCCGATAAGGCCACCTCTGCATGTTCAAAACCCTGATGCACACGGTATGAAATGGCACGATCATTAAATAATGATGCGAATACCAGTTTGACGGCATGTAAAACCTGGTTTATGCCTTTTATGTTTAAAAAGGTTTCCTGCTGACCGGCAAATGAAGCATCGGGTAAATCTTCAGCAGTAGCTGAGGAACGAACTGCTACGGTAGCATCCATGCCATCAAAAGATAATTTCTCATAAGATATCTTAATCTCAGACTCCAGATCTGCCGGTAGTGGAGCATCAATAATCCATTGGCGAATCTCTTTGCCAGTCTTTGCCAGTTTGTTTACATCGTCTACGTCGAGCTCATTTAGTATTTTATTTATTTTAGTGGTTAAACCCGCTCCATTAAGAAAATCATCATAGGCTTGTGCAGTTGTAGCAAATCCGCCAGGTACACTAACTCCAAGATTCGATAAATTGGATATCATTTCTCCTAGAGAAGCATTTTTTCCACCAACCACAGGAACGTCATTCATGCCAAGATGTTCAAGGCCAATGACCTTTTTGTGGGTAAAGTCAGGGTTTTTAGAAATCATATTGAGCCAAAAATACTTATGTTGTTATTAATGGTGTTAATGTAGCATATTCAAAATAACTTCAAATATTAAAAATCGAAAACACTTAGATGTAGTTTAAATAACTTTATGACTGATACTGCAAAAATGCCAATAAGGCATGTTTATTTCCTTTCCAATAGGACAGCTATAACTGCTGAAACATTAGGACATAGTCTGTTGGCTCAATTTCCTGACACAGCTTTCAGTTCGGTCACTATTCCGTTTGTGGATAGTGAGGCAAAAGCCTTAAATATTGTCCAACGGATTAAGACTTCTTATGAAAGATCCCGGTTAAAACCAATTGTTATCTCTACCATGGCGGATGAAAAAATAAGTGAGATAATTCATCAATCGGATGCTTTAATTGTTGATCCATTTGAAAGTTTTTTACCGGATCTTGAACAAATTTTACATGCTCATTCGATTCACGAATCTGGTCAGTCTCACCGGATAAGCAATCAAAGCGTATATGAGTCAAGAATAGCTGCTATTGATTTTTCTATGATGCATGATGATGGCATGACTACCAAAATGTATGACCAGGCAGATATTATCGTTATCGGTGTATCTCGCAGTGGAAAAACTCCGACCTGTTTATATTTAGCGCTTCAATTTGGTCTTAAAGCCGCTAATTATCCTATAACGGAAGAAGATATGGATTCCGAAGATTTACCTTCTACGATTAAAAAATACCGCAAAAAACTATTTGGATTAACGACTAATGCGGAACGTTTAGCCCATATAAGAGAGGAAAGGCGTGCGAATAGTCGATATTCATCGATGGATCAATGCCGTTTCGAGATAAAAGCTACTGAACAAATGTTTGAGCAATTTAAAATACCATTCATCAATACGGCGACTATGTCGATTGAAGAAATTGCAACTAAAGTAGTTGAGGCTACGGGTCTACATCGCGTAAGCAGACCGATAATGAAAAATCTTGGATTATAAAATAACCTTAACACGAGGGTGGGGGTATCCACAGAGTTATACACCCCGGCTCAGCAATTCTAGAAATAAAAACTAGTAGAGTAGGCGATTAGGTCGAGGAGTAAAATTACTCTTCGATATGTTCTGAAAATTTTGTTTTACCAGAATCCTGTATTCAACCCTGAAAAAGTAATAGAAGTTAATTTTATATTATTTCAAAAATAATCTTAGCATACCCGAAGGTATAGCTAATAATTAAGGAAATACGTTTTAGTCAAAATCTAGTACTATTCAGATGATTTATATACAGGTATATGAGGTTCACTTAATTATTGACTGATCTTATATTTTGGGCCTGCAGTCCCTTTGGACCTTCATCAATATCAAACTCTATTTTCTGGCCGGAAGTTAGTTTTCTATACCCATCCATTTCTATTGCGGAGAAGTGAACAAATATATCTTCTTCCTCGTTTTCGTCAGTATTACAAAATCCGTAACCTTTAACGTTACTAAACCATTTCACTGTACCTGTGGTCATAACTTTACCTCAATGTTTTCGTAGCTTCCTAAAGACTTATAGCCATAACAATATTACTTTAATTATTATTAGATTTAAATACGGTTATAATCATAGAATATTTCACCGTATAAGCAATATGTTAGCATGAAAAAAATTATGCTTTTTTGTAATTTATTCTCATTATTTAGTGACATGGAGTTGAAATCATTAACTCAAGTTACTATGTTGATATATAGAAACATTTTTATTCCTAACACAGGATTTTTTGCATGAGTCAGCAGTTTGATGATGACGATACCGTTTTATTAGAGAAAGCCAAACCCAAGCTCAAGAAACCACCCTTATTTAAAGTGGTTTTGCTAAACGATGATTACACGCCGATGGAGTTTGTCGTTCATATTCTGGAAAATATTTTTAATCATAATCGTGAACAGGCCACGCAAATTATGCTGCATGTGCATAAACTGGGTAAAGGAGTGTGCGGTGTCTTTACTAAAGATATTGCAGAAACCAAGGTTATTCAGGTTAATAATTTTG
>ERZ890953.1749-NODE-1749-length-10404-cov-7.808870_pt1 | contig 10404 bp, 12 predicted proteins | sample MGYA00521264_ERZ890953 | MGnify/ENA primary metagenome ERZ890953 (study PRJEB32303, sample SAMEA104408629) | aquatic metagenome | biome: Brackish water; feature: Chemocline; material: water | place: Baltic Sea | collected 2014-10-26T21:54:00 | depth 200 m ... | reverse complement strand
CTCGTACCGGTCTACTTGAGCGAGGACGCAGAGCCAAAGAAGGAAGCACTTGACGCGGCCATAGCTTCCGTCTGGAAGGTGTCACGGCTTGAGGCTATGAAGTCGCTCGTGATTCGGCGCTTTGCCATGACTGGGGATATCTTTCTGAAAGTTGTGGGGGATGCGGAATCAAAGCAAGTCTATCTCCAGATCCTTGACCCCGAGGAAGTCACTGAGGTTACAGAGAATGACCGAGGCCAGATAACAGGGCTGCGTATCGATGTGGAGGTGCCCGCCACTGACACTGAGCAAGCATACGTCCACACAGAACTGTGGAGCATGGAGGGCGTCAAGACGTGGGCCAAGCGGAAGGGCTCTGTCAACGACAAAACCTCTACGCTCTTCGGCCCCGACACAACCGAAACCCTGGAAGACTTGGGCACACTTGGACTGCTCCCTATCGCCCACGCGAAATTTCGAGACATCGGTGCCACACGCGGTGTTTGCGCCTTCTGGTCTGCCATCGCCGGGATTGATGAGGCCAGCATGATGGCAACCTCGCTCAATGCGCTATTGACGCGCCACGGGAAGCCGACGTGGGGCGTACTCGGAAGCGGAGCAACGGACTCGGCAGGCCGCACGATACCAGGGCCGTCCATCGCCACGAATTCTGCCGGGGAGATTGACCTCTCTGGGGAGGTGATGATCTCAGTGCCAGGCAATCTCACATGTCTCGTTCCGAACCTTCCATATTCGCAAATGCTCGAAGTGGTGAACGCGCAGGTCGAAGAGAATATCCGCAACATGCCAGAGCTTTCCATGGAGGCCGCGTGGAAGTCGAGCAACATAGCCACGGCCACACTCCGCATGATGTTTGCGCCGGCCATATCCCGCATCCTGGAAGCCCGCAAGAACGCAGAGGCCGCGCTTGCACAGGCGGACCTGGTGGCGCTTACAATGGGGCAGATGCTTAGCTTGGATGGATTTCAGGAAAGCCAGATCGGCACAGAGTTCGAGCACACCTTTGAAGCGCGGGACGTGCTGCCCCTCACAGAGACAGAGCGTATCGAGCAGGCCTCCGCGAAAACCAAGGTAATGATTGACAAGGTAGAAGTTGGACTTCCTCTGGCACGTGTGTTACAAGAGGAGGGGTATAGCGACGAGGAGATCGCGGAAGTTCAGGGACAGATAGCGGACGCCAAGCGTCAAGGCGTGACGCTTGAAGGTCAACTACTGAAAGAGGCGCGCAGCAGGCAAGCACAAGAGGGTGTACCCACTGCGTAGCAGGGCAAGCAGCAAGGAGACAAGCGTGGAAACAACTGGACTGACGAAGAAAGAGTACGCCGAGTGGTTAAGTTTCGAGATCTGCACCCAGTGCCATACAACGGCAGACCTCGGTGAGCCTTGTGGAAAGTGCGGCAACGTCGAACCTGAATCACTGCGTACTGGGCTGCGGTACAAGATAGCGACTTCCAAAGACCGCGACACGATCCCGATTATGCCGTGGTTTGAGGTGCCTCGTTCCGTAGCCCGCAAGAAGCCGAGTAAGGCCCTGCGCGAAATAGGAGCGCGCATAATCCATCTTCCGATTGGTGCGGACATCGTAATCCGTGAAAGCCGGATCAAGACGCTCGAGAAGCGGCACGAACTGTGGTATCGTGTCGCGGCGCCACAGGCCGCAGGGCACCCCGAGAAGACTGGCTGGATCAACGCGGTGGCGCTTATCGGGTGCAAGATTCACGGCGCACTGTGAGGGGAGCACGCTTAATGGATGCAGACCACCCAACACTGATACACGGTAATTGCCTGGTCCAGATGGCAAGCATACCGGACGGCAGCGTCGATGCGGTGATTTGTGATCCGCCATATGGGACCATAGCGTGCAAGTGGGATAGCGTGATCCCGTTCGCTCCCATGTGGGCTCAACTGAAGCGCGTCATCAAGCCACGCGGGGCTATCGTGCTATTCGGGTCACAACCGTTCACGTCGGCGCTGGTGATGAGTAACGTCAAGTGGTTCAAGTATTGCTGGGTATGGGAGAAGACGCTAGGCACAAATCCCATGCTCGTGGAAAAGCAACCACTCCGAAAGCATGAGGATGTGATTGTCTTCTACGGCAAGTGGCCAACATACAACCCACAGATAGAGGCGGGCACTCCATACACCGACCTGCCGAGAGAGAGCGGTCTTGACGCAATCAATGGCGGACAGCGTGGGCAGAAGAAAGCAATAGACAACGAGGGCACTCGGTATCCGTCAAGCGTGCAGAAATTCAGCAATGGGAACAACGGGAACCTCCACCCCACGCAGAAGCCCGTGGCGCTTATGGAGTACCTCATACGCACATACACCAACGAGGGCGAGACGGTCCTGGACTTCACTATGGGATCAGGCACAACCGGTGTGGCGTGCAAGAAACTGGACCGGCTATTCATCGGCATCGAGCAGGATGCCGCATACTTCCAGATGGCCAGCAAGCGTATACGCGAAACGCGGGTACAAATGGAGCTTGTGGTAGACACGGCAACGTAGGAGCCAAAACAAATGGCGACTGACACGGCAACCGGAGACATCGAGCAAGTAGTCCGGGAATACCGCGCCGCTCTGCTACGCGAGGAACTGCGCCATATGGAGGAGATGGCGGAAGTTTGGGCGCGGATGTCCAAGGGCCTCATGAAAGACATTGAGGGTCTTTCGGCGGAGGTGGCGGAGCTTGCCAAGACTGGCGAGAAGATCCCCATCGGAAAAGTACACAAGCTGGACTCGTACAAGCGGACACTTGCCCAAGTCCAAGAGCAGTCGCTCGCCTTCGCGGACTACACCGCTGGCAAGGTTGGATCGCTACAAGAAGCGTATGGCGCGCTCGGGCTTGCAGAAGGCGGGAGCGTCGTAGAGCTGGCGTACTTGAACGCAACCGGCGATACTCTGGCCGTCGGAATGCTAAGCGACCTGGAGGCCGTCGAAGCGCTCAAGGCGGGATTTGCAGCGGACGGATCCCCGCTCCGCGAGTTGATGCTTCAAAAATATCCAGAAATGCTCGATCAGATCGAGGATGTCTTGGAAAGCGGGTTGCTGCGTGGCCTGAGCCCGAAAGAGATAGCAAAGCGCTTGAGTGCCGCCACGGAGATCCCGCTAGGGAACGCGTTGCGTCTTGCGCGGACGGAGACGCTCAGGGCGTACAGAGAGGCCACACGGGCCACGTACGAAGACTCAGGCGTCGTGACAGAGTACAAGCGCATGGCCACGAAGGACTCGCGTACTTGCATGGCATGCATCGTCCTTGATGGCAAAGTGTACCCGGTGAAGCAGAGCATGGGCGACCATCCAAACGGGCGGTGCTCGATGGTTCCTATCGTGGGCGGCCTGGAGCCCGAATGGCAGAGCGGCGTTGATTGGTTCAACGAGCAAGATGAAGACACGCAGAAGGAAATGTTAGGGCCGAAAGTCTTCGACGCGTGGAAGGAAGAGTCCTTTGCGATAGAGGACTTGGCGACCGTAACGCAAGATCCAAATTGGGGTGAGCAGGTACAGCGTACCCCGCTCAAAGACTTGAAGAAAGATGCAGACTAATTTCTTCCCTCTTGACATTCCCAGAAATTAGTGTATGATTTCGGGCAGATGGAACGTTACGCGAGCGGTAATTCGCGGGGACCAATTCTGGAACATCTACAGAAAGCAGAGGCAAATCATGACGGAACCGATTGAGAACCAAGACCCAAAGGTCACGCTATCCGAAGGCAATCCGACGGAGATCAAGACAACCTGGACCGCCGAGGAAGTCGAAGCGATTAAACAGGAGGCAATCGCAGCGGCCCACATGAAGACGGAAGAAACGATCCAGGAGCGGCTTGCACGTCAGAAGCAAAAGTTGAATGACGAAGCTGAAAAGGCCAAGCAGGCCGCACGGGAGGCGAAGCTGGCCGAAGACAACGAGCACAAGACTCTGGCCGAAGAGCGCGCTACGCAACTCGCAGCGCAAGCCGCAGAACTTGAGTCCGCAAGGGCACAGGCAGAGGCGCTTGCGCTTGAAGCCACGGAGAGCAAGACCGCGCTTGAAATGATCGTGAATGCGCAGGTCGAAGATCTTGGCTTGGATGACAGCGTGAAGGCGCTTGTGATGGCGCTGGCGGTCCCGGCGCGAAGCGACTGGGTTGCGGAGCATGGAGCCACATTCCGCAAGACCGCGCCCCATGGAATCAAGGCCACGCCTCGCGGCGGGCCTCATGACCCCTCGATATTGACAGAAGAACAAAAGAAAGTAACGACAACCCTAGCCAGGGCGGCCCTCTAGCAGGCACAAAGCCGGCCATGATGGATCTCCTGGCGCAATGAATGAAGGAGATCCATCATGGCCGTTTTGGCACTGGAAACAGGGAAGACTGAAATTTCCCTATTGGACGTTGACGCAACCATTCTCACAAATCCGGCGGGGGCCACGCTTACGGCAATGGACGCTGTAACGCTGGACGCCACAACCGGCAAACACGTCCTGGCAGACGCCAACGTAGCGGCCCTAGACCGGCCCGTTGGCGTCGTTTTGCAGGATGCCATCTCAGGCCTCGCGAGCGCAGCGGTATATCGCGGCCTTGTGTCCGGTCTCGACCTCACGAATTTGGACTATGGCGATCCGGTCTATCTCAGTTCCACGCCTGGAAAGCTCATCGCAGAGCAGGCCGCCGTGAATGAGGTACAGACCCTCACGGAGTCCGGCTCGCCCAGTGGTGGCACGTTCACCCTCGGCTTCGATGGCGAGACAACTGCCGCGATTGCCTACAACGCCACCGGCGCCCAAGTTGCAACGGCGCTCGGGCTACTAGCCAACATCGGCGTAAACGGTGTGTCGGGTTCAGGCAGCGCATCAGGCCCATTCGTGATTACGTTCGCAAGCCATCTCGCAGGCGCAGCCGTGCCGCTTATCACCCTTGCCACCAACTCGATGACCGGCGGAAGTTCCCCCACCATCACCATTGTTGAGACGACCGCAGGCGCCACACTGCGCTGTGTTGGCCACGTCTTTGCAAAACACGATGTACCAAAGGGATCCAGCCCGGACAAGATCCTCGGGATCGGCATGTAGCCAAAACGCACGGCTAAGGCCGGCACAGAAGGAGATTGAACGATGGCGAATAACACTTTGGTACCGTCCGGGTTTCTTACCCTCGCGGACATCATGGATCAGACAGTAACGGCGGCAGGCCCCGAGATTGTAGCGGAAGCTATCAACACATCACTGGCCGCGTGGAACAGTGAAGTAACAAGCATGCTGAGCGTGTTTGCGACGCCCACAACAAGTCACCAGACCAAATTCCAAGCAAATGTGCTTCGCAACATGCAGGGAGCCACGGAGTACTCTCGTAGCCTGCCTTCGAAGGGCATCACAAATTACACCGTAGCGTGCCACACCCAAAAGGGTATGACGGGCTCAGGGACCACCCGCGATGCCGCGCTCCGTATGACCGTAGCGCAAGCAGCGGCCCTAACAAAGTCGGCTATCATTGCCGATGGGTACTGGATGCGCAACCTCCTGTTTTCCGCGCTCTTCAGCACGGCGGCCTGGACGTATCCCGATCCGGAGTACGGAGACCTGACAATCTACCCGCTTGCGAATGGCGACGCAACGCTCTTTCAGAAGGTCGGGGCTGACCTCACGGGAGTCGCTGATACTCACCAGCTCGCACAGACCGCCGCCATTGCGGATGGCGCCGCCACAGATCCCTATCCCGTCATCAAGGCAGAGCTTGAAGAGCACCCCGAGAACGGTGAAGGCACCGTAGTCACGTTCATTGCTTCCGACCTGGTGACTACCACGGAGGCGCTTGCTTCGTTCCATCTGCCCGAAGACCCGAACATCAAGGCCGGTGATAGCGCCGACAAACTTGTAGGCGTGCTGGGCTACCCGGTACCGGGCAAGATCCTCGGCTACCATTCTCGCGGTGGCTGGATTGTGGAGTGGAAGGCTATCCCAAGCGGCTACATGATCGGCGTCTCTCCTGGCGTTGGCGGCATCCCGCCTTTGTGGATGCGCGAACTTGAGACCCCTGAGCTTCGTGGCTTCCGCAACGTGGCATCGACCATCATGCACCCGCTCGAAAACTCGACATGGGAGCACCATGTGGGTTTCGCTGCATACAACCGCGCTGGCGCTGTGGTGATGCGAATCGCCAACGCTGGCAGCTTGGGAAGCGCGGGCACCTATCTTGTGCCTACCGGTTACACTGCCCCGATCAATAACTAGCGGTTCCCTTCGGTCTGTGCAAGCGGACCGAAGTACAGAGAGAGGCCGGGGTCTTGGAATGACCTCCTAAGGCCCTGGCCCTCTCACCGACAAACCAAAACACAGAAGGATAAGAACCGTGAGAGATATGAAGAAAAACATTTTCGGCGTCTGCGGCCTCTGCGTTTTCGCCTTTGTCGTTATGGTTGCCGCACCCATTCTGAGCCCCACACAGGCCGTTGACGCGCAGAACCTACATAGAAGCAGGTTTGAGCTTGTACAGCCGAAATACCTCCACGTCGAGAAGACATCGGAGCTTGTGGGCGATGTTGAAATTACTGCCGGAGACCTCGACCTCACCGCCGGGGACTTGACGCTCACCGCCGGGGACTTGACGCTCACCGCCGGGGACTTGACGCTCACTGCCGGGGACTTTACCGCTGTAGACATCACAAGCACGGATGATATCACGGCAGGTGACGACCTGGTTGTGACCGATGACGTCTCCATTGGCGGGAATTTGTCTTCGAGCAACACAGCGCCCCTTGAGGTAACGGCGTCCCTCGCTTTAGTTCCTGGCGCTACAGCAACGATCACCGCCGGTCTAACGATTCCGCACAGCAACCAAAGCCTTCTCTGGATAGACGCGGCAAGTGCTGTGGATACTTCCTCTTCGGCGGCGATTGCTGCGGGCACAGTCGAAGGCCAGACGCTCGGGATCATGAACTCGAATACTTATGTAATCACAGTGAAAAATAATGCAGCCAGTCAGTTCGGAGGCGATATCGCGCTCGGGGTGTATGACTATTTGCAGGTCGTGTGGGATGGCAGTTCGTGGGTTCGTATGTTTAGCACGGACAACTAGACCTCGCAAGCAAAACCGGAGGGACCGACAATGACCAAAGACCTACTTGAAGCGCGGATGAAGATCGCAATCAGCGTGCTTTGTGTAAACATCGAGGCCATGTGCGAAGACATGGGGATCCCTGTCTCCAAGCCCGCGCATGTACACGATCAACAGGCGATGCGCTTGCTGCAAATTGAGGCTCTTGCCTGTGCTATTCCGAATATCCGAAACGTGGCAAAGCGCCGCTCGGATCCGGAGGTAGAGGATGCACTAAAGCGGAACGAACGCGAAGCCGCAAAGGCAAAAGCCAAGGCCGATGCACGGGCTGCAAAGGAGCAGAAGGAGCGGGACAAGGAAGCCTCTGCCCTTGCAATTGAAACCGCAAAGCGAGAAGTATTACTGGGCCACGACTCCGCCGGCACAATCGCACCAACAGGCAGGGCTCTTGAGGCTGCCGCGAATGCGCGGCTTTCCTCTCAGGCCGAAGCTAAGGCGCGGGCAGATGCACAGATCGAAGAACCCGACATTGAGGATGCCGACCTCTTAGAACTCCCTAGCGACGAGGAAGAAGAGAAGCAAGAGACGCGAGTGCTTCCACCGAAGACAGGAAAGTAAGCCATGGCTGCCGCCACAACGATCACCGAATCCGAGGCGCGGACCTATGCAGACGCCACGCTTGGCACGTTCGCGGACTTCCTCGGGTGGACAGTTGCGCTCGGCAGCTATAACGAGATCGTGAATGATGCGGTGGGTGAATACGGCGAAACACTTATTACGGCGGTTAGTGGAGTGAAGCAGACGCAGCTTATGAAAGCCTGTGTCCGGTACGTGCTATGGCGGACTGTCACGCAAGTCAGCAACGACAAGTTCAATATTTCACAAACTGGCACAGGCCTGAGCCTGAGCCAAGTCAACGACCACGCACGCGCATCGATGCAATTTGCCCTTGATGAGATGGCCCGGCTCCGTCTCGACGTGGCCAGCGACGAAGCCGACCTAGACCCCGGAGAGCAGGCCATATCTGTGACCACAGTCATCCGCGAAACCACGGAGTACCCGGCACTGGGATCGGAGGCGCTCAGTGAGTATGCTTAGCACTTACCTTCCCATCGCAACGGTGGAATCAATCCGGCTCGCAATGACCGGCGCCTTTTTTGACACAGCCACCGTCAAGCGGCGCGTTGCGCCTTCTGGCGTGGCCTCAGGCGGGCTTGGGCATACCCCGAGTCAATACGGCGACTATGACGACGAACACAGCGCCTACGAGTACACGACGCGGTGTAGCTTCATCCCGGCGCGCTCTAGTGAGAGCGGAGGCATCGAACAGGCGGCGGACGGCTCCGGCTCCTTCTCTTTGCCTTTCGGCATCGAGGCCACAATAGACCGCTTCGACCGAATCGAGTTGACGCACACGGCAGGCGTAGCACTGGAGACGCCACGGCTCTATGCGTTCAGCGGCCCGATTATCCCAGGGCTCGCGGCGATGTCCGGGCCTGTGGTGCTCGTGACAGGGCAGGGTTAGACATGGCGGGCAAGGGATTCGACATAGACTGGAATGGCGCCGCCGTTCTACTTAAGCTGGAAAAGCATTCGAGCCACACGCTGCGCGAAGTGGCCTTAGCTACGGAAGCCCAGGCGAAGGTCAACATAAACGAGCCATTCGAACACGCGAACGGAGAGAACAGGGGTCAGGTTGATACAGGTAACATGATTAACTCCACCCGCGCCGTCTTCGATGGGCCGAATGTGCCGCCGGGCTTCGACGCGGCTGTTATTTCTGGCGCCTTCTACGCGCAATATCAAGAGGCGATCCGTCCGTTTCTCTTTCCGGCTGCGATGACCGTGGCGGAGAAAGTCAAAGGCATTTCGGTATCACTGGCAAAAGGGATCTTCCGATGAGCCAGATCAGCACAAGAACCGAGAAGGTACAGATCTAATGGCAGGGCTAGAGGCCGCGCAGGTCAAGGTCACATACGACATCAAGTCCGGCGATGTGATCGAGGTGAAGGGTGTGAAGATCACAGAGAAAGGCGGCAAGGTGACTATCGAGTATGACGACGATGCACCGACCGTTGCCCCTACTGTGATCGACAAAGATCAGCACGTTAAGGTGCCCAAGGCTGGCACCTACATCGTACCCAAGGGCGTCAAGGTGACGTTTGGCGAGACGGCGCTTGGCATGGTCAGCACCTGCCTGGAAGGCGGCAAGGAATACAGGTTCAGCGATGGCGAAGACAACTAACGTTATAGCCACAAACGGCACGGACCTCGCGTCAAGCGCAGGCACATGGGACAACGGTGTCCCGGTGGACGGTGACACAATCACTGTACCTGCGGGCAAAGACTTCGTGTGGGATCTTGATCTCACGGCTGGGCCTAACGGGATTATCTTCGGTGCGAGTAACAATGGTACGCTGCGCCTTTGCCGCACCGCGGGCAGCTACGGATTCCAACTCAACTCACACATCGCGGGGAGTGGAGTCTTTGACAGTGGCGGTGCTTATCCTACGGACTGCCAGTTCGACATCATATACAAGGCGTCTGCCGAATTTGCTTTAACTGGTGCTCAGTCTTTGCTCTGCGCCGAAGCCACGATCAATGACTGCTACACGAAGGCGGAGTATGCGGCCAGCACCACGAAGATCTACGTTGTAGACTCCGCGTCTGCTGATGCCCGTATTGATCTTGATGCCGAGTGGAAGGTGGGCTATTACGTTCGCATCGACAACGCGGCATCCCTGGCGAGTGAAGAGTTCGCAATTGCCACCGTGGGCAACGATGGCGGCGGCTCTTTTTTCACTGTTGCCGGTGGCCTGGCTGCGACGAAGGTGATAGGCTCCCGCGTGATACTTGTGTCCAGAAACATCATGCTCACAGGAGTGACAGACACAGGCACCTACGGGTTGTCTGCTGTTAGAAACAGTTCTCTGAGCCTTGGCATCAGAAACTTCAACCGTGGCCTGAACAGCTGCTACTTCAACACGATCACCACCTGCTCTCCGAGTGGATGCGCTACTGGCCTGTATATCTGCTACTCCAACACGATCACCACCTGCTCCCCGAGTGGATGCACCCGTGGCCTGGATAGCTGCTACTTCAACACGATCACCACCTGCTCTCCGAGTGGATGCACTTATGGCCTGAACAGCTGCCGCACCAGCACAATCACCACCTGCTCCCCGAGTGGCTGCACTAATGGCCTGAATACCTGCTACGCCATAACTATAGGCGATGGTGCATTTGGCAGTAACACTGCACATTTCCGCAGGTGTTACGACATTTTTGCCACGGGCCTGACGTTTGGTACGGGAACGAAATGGCTAGACTGCAACTCGACATATACCGGGCCACGCTACAACGAGGT
>ERZ890953.1748-NODE-1748-length-10416-cov-3.819322_pt1 | contig 10416 bp, 9 predicted proteins | sample MGYA00521264_ERZ890953 | MGnify/ENA primary metagenome ERZ890953 (study PRJEB32303, sample SAMEA104408629) | aquatic metagenome | biome: Brackish water; feature: Chemocline; material: water | place: Baltic Sea | collected 2014-10-26T21:54:00 | depth 200 m ... | reverse complement strand
CGAACACCCTGAGTATCACGACCAAGCATATTCAAACTCTTGAATGGCATTCGAATAACTTGTCCATGTTCTGAAATGATAATTACATCCTCGTCTTTTCTAACTTCTGCATCAACAACTAAACCTGTAACCAGCTTACCGGTCTTACTAGAAACCTTGGCCGTTCTAACACCACTACCACCACGATTTTGAACTTTGTAATATTTCAATTCACTTCTCTTCCCATATCCATTTTCTGTAATAATCAAAATTTGTAGATTCTTATTATCAGATTCAATCTGCCCCATGCCAATTATGACAGCCTCGCCTTTCAACTTGATACCACGCACTCCTGAAGCTGATCTACCCATGGCTCTAACATCTGATTCTTTAAATCTAATTGACTGACCATTGCTCGCAATCAAACTTATTTCTTCTTTTCCATTTGTAGCCCGCACCCATTTCAAACGATCTCCATCTTTTAAACTAATAGCAATCAAGCCAGAGCGGCGAACATTAGAGAAGTCATCAATTGAAGTTTTCTTTATGACACCCTTCTCTGTAATCATCACAAAAAACTTAATCTTTTCTACATCCTCGACAGGGAGTACAGTTGAAACTTTTTCTTGCGGACCTAGTTGCAAGAAGTTAACTAACGCCTGTCCCTTTGAAGTTCTAGTTGTTTCTGGGATGTCGTAAGCCTTTAACTTAAAGACCCTTCCAGATGTTGTGAAGAACATCAAATCATTGTGAGCCTTTGTGCTAAAGAATTGATCGACAATATCTTCTTCCTTTGTGGCTAAACCAATCACGCCTTTGCCACCTCTCTTTTGTGACTTGAATGTATCAATTGGCAATCTCTTTATATAACCACTCTTTGTAACAATAATTAAGGTTGGTTCATTGGGAACTAAATCTTCTTGCAAAAAATCTCCAAGCTCAGACTTGACAATCAAAGTTCTTCTGGAATCACCAAACTTTTCTCTGATCTCAAGCAATTCATCCTTAATAACAGTCAACATCTTCTTTTTAGAAGACAAAAGTTCCTTCAAGTCCTTAATAATTTTCTTCTTTTCTTTTAATTCATCTTCTATCTTTAATCTTTCCAAGTTAGCTAAGTTTTGAAGTCTCATTTCCAAAATAGCCACTGCCTGAAGTTCAGAAAACCTAAACTTCTTAATTAAACCATTTCGAGCATCTTCTCTGTCCTTTGATTGTTTAATCAATTTAATAATCGCATCAATCTTGTCCATGGCCATGGCTAAGCCTTCTAAAATATGAGCTCGAGCCTCGGCTTTCTTTAATTCAAATTCAGCACGACGTCGGACAACCTCTTGTCTGTGTTTAACGTAATAACCAATAATATCTTTTAAGTTCAAAACTCTTGGTTGCAAACCATCAACCAACGCCAGCATGTTTACATCAAAGTTACTTTGAAGCTGAGTCAGCTTGAACAATCGGTTCAAAACTTTCTTTGGAAAAGCATCTCTCTTCAAGTCAACCACGACACGGACACCGTCCTTGTCTGACTCATCACGAACATCTCTAATACCTTCTAGTTTTTTATTTTTGACCAAATCAGCAATTTTTTCTAAAAGACTTGCCTTGTTTAATTGATAAGGAATTTCATGAACAATAATTTGAAATGAGCCCGCCTTGTTCTCTACAATTTCTGTTTTGGCTCTCATTACAATTTTACCTTTACCAGTTGTATAGGCTTGTTTGATCTGACTAGCATCATAAATGATTCCACCTGTTGGAAAATCTGGACCAGGAATAATCTCAAATAAGTCATCAACCGTACAATCTGGATTTTCAATATAATGGGCAATACCATCACATACTTCTGTTAAATTGTGTGGAGGTATTTTAGTAGCCATACCAACGGCAATTCCCATTGTTCCGTTTAACAAAAGAGCCGGTAATTTAGCCGGCAAAACTTGTGGTTCCTTTTGAGAACCATCGTAATTTGGAATAAAATTTACTGTATCCTTGTCTAAATCAAAAAGAAGCTCTTCGGCCACAGCTCGTAACTTGGCTTCTGTATAACGCATAGCGGCAGCGCCATCACCATCCATTGAACCAAAGTTACCTTGACCATGAACTAACTGATAACGCATAGAGAAATCTTGCGCCATTCTAACCATACTATCATAAACAGCTTGATCACCATGTGGATGGTATTTACCAAGCACTTCACCAACTACAGTCGCCGATTTTCTAAATTTTGCATTAGCCTTTAAGCCAATGCTCCACATTGCATATAAAATTCTCCGATGAACAGGTTTCAAGCCATCTCTTACATCCGGCAAAGCTCTTTGAACAATAACTGACATAGCATAATCAATATAAGAGCTTTCCATTTCATTGACGATCGAAACATCAGTTATCTTTTCTTTAATTACTTCTGGTTCATCATCTTTAATGTTTTTCCTTGGAGCTTTATTTGAGTCTTTCTTTTTAGTCGGCATAAATAAATATCTTGCAAATTAAACTTATCTAATTATTCTTTTTCTTCTATCAATTTTTTTACTGTTCCTTCAGCTTTGTCCTCTACTACCTCCAAAGCTGCTTGCTGATCTTCTGTAAACTGCAGACCCTTGGAGCTTTCTTTCAAAACATTATTAACATCACCAAAGACATTTAGAACTTCTTGCTCTGCCTCCTCAAAACTTTGCCCAACATTTCCGTCCATTTCTGTATTAATTTTATTAAAGCTGTGTTTCATCGAAACGCCCCAACCTGTCAAAATAATTCCTGCAGTAATAATTACACAAATCCACAAGACTAAATATCTTGAATCTGGTTCATGTCCCTCCATATTATTTCATAGAACATTAATCAGAGAACAGAGAACATTAAAATATTGTTCTATGATCCATGATCCATGATCTATGGTTTACTATTGTTTTTCTAAAATAACTAATTTAATTTCATCAACCGGTAAATCCTTTTTGTTCATTTTTAACTTGCTGACCACCTCGCTCCCGTTTCCCATTTCTTTACTAAAGGCTTTTACATCATCAATATCTAAATCTAACCCTGGTATTTTATAATGCATTGGCACAACAATTCTTGGCTCAACTTGACGAACCACCTCAGCCGCTTCTTTTGCATTGAGAGTATACTTACCACCAACTGGAATTAACAAAATATCAACTTCACCAATCTTTTCCAATTGAGCATCTGACAAGTTTGTTCCAAGGTCACCACAATGCAAAACAGAAACTCCGTCGATCTCAATTCTAAACATAACAGATTTTCCTCGCTCTTCTCCTTCTTTTTTATCATGAAAAGATCCAACACCATTTACAAAAATACCTTTATATTCATATTCCCCAGAACGATCAATTATAAATGGTTCATTTTCTTCCATCCCCAAAACTCCTTCAATATTATTGTGATCATGATGATCATGACTAACAGTAACCAAATTTGCCTTTGTCTTAGGCAGCCTTAAGCCAATTGTTTTGTCATACGGATCTGTAACAACAGTTACAATTTCACCATTTACCTTCTCTTCAATTTTGAAGCATGATTGACCTAGCCAAGTAATATTCATAAAAGAATGCCAATATACTAATGAATACAAATAATACTAATACCAATAAAACAAAACAACAATTAGTAAAACTTGTCTATTAGAATTGTAAATTAAAAATTTTTATTCCTTAATATGTGGAACAGACTATCTCTAGTTTAGCATTATTTTTGCAAAAAGTAAACGGAAACCTCCTTCATTTTCAACTTGACAAAGACTACAAATTCAGATAGAATATGAATACTTTGCAGATTTAGTCCTGCGCTAAGTCTGACACTATTGAAAGGAGTCATATTAAATATGACTACAAAAGCAGAAACAACAAACGAAATGGGTAAGCTTTTAGAAGCTGACAACTCATTAAACACAATACCTAACGTCGGTGACATCATTGCCTCAACTATCATTACGGCCAATAAAAAGGAAGTATTGTTAGATTTCAATGGTATCATGACCGGAATCGTTAGAGGAAAGGAACTTTACAACGAATCAGATGAATTTTCTGGCCTAAAACCAGGAGAAGAAGTTGAAGCAACTGTTCTAGAGCTTGAAAATGAACAAGGCATGTTGGAATTATCATTCCGTTATGCTGGAAATCAGAAAGCTTGGGCAACATTGAATACTTACAGAGAAGAAAACAAAACTATTGGTGCCAAAATTAATGACGCTAATAAAGGTGGACTTCTTGTAACTGTTAACAATCTTCACGGATTTTTACCAGTGTCACAGTTAAGCCCTGAATATTATCCACGCGTACAAGGTGGAGATAAGAACAAAATTCTTGAAAAACTAAAAACTTATGTTGGTCAAGAATTCAAAGTCAAAGTACTAGATTGCGACCAAGAATCAGAGAAACTAATTGTTTCCGAGAAAAATTCTTGGGAAGAAGATCAAAAAGATGTACTTAATAAGTATGCAATTGGCGACCTTATCGAAGGCGTGATTACTGCAGTAACTGACTTTGGTGTTTTTGTCGAGTTTGGTGAAAACCTAGAAGGTTTAATCCATATTTCAGAATTAGCATGGCAAAGAATCGATGACCCTAGAGAACTTTTCAAAGTTGGCGATAAGATCAAAGCTGAAATTATCAAGCTAGATGGCTCAAAGATTTTCCTATCAAGCAAAAAGCTAAAGGATGATCCTTGGAAAGACATTGAAGAGAAGTACACTGTTGGCGATATGGTCAAAGGTACTGTGCTAAAAACAACTCCATTTGGTTTATTTGTAGAACTTGATAAAGATATCCATGGACTAGCTCATATTTCAGAGTTATCTGAAAAGACTATTACAAATATCGAAGAGTTCTGTAAACCTGGTGAAGTTCTTGAATTCAGAATTGTTTCTCTTGAACCAAAGGATCACAGACTTGGCTTGAGTCTAAAACCAAAAGAAGAAAAAGCTAAGAAAGCTGAACCTAAGGCTGAAGAAAAAACAGACGAGTCATCCGAAGCAACTGCGAAGGATGAAGAACCTGCTGAAGAAGAAAAAGAAGATTCAGAAAAATAGACTATATTAAAGAATCCCGCCATCGGCGGGACTCTTTTTTTATAAAAAAATGGAGCGCTCTCGTTTGACGAGTGCGCTCCAAAGGACTGTCAGTCGGCGTACTTGACCCAAACCTCGAGTCGCGAATACTGAGCGGTGAAGACTTCGTGGGGATGGAATGCGGGATCATCCGGATCCACCTCGGTGTTGGGCTCTCGCCCCTGAACCTTGAAGAATCGCGTGTGGGGGAAGTCGACCTGCTGGTCATCGTCCTGAACGAATCCATCCTGCGTGAAGCAGTGACGAGCATCGCTCAGGGATCGTGCGACATGAACCTCGATGTTCTTCGAGGTGATAACCGCTCCAACCTGCGCATTTACCGGATCACTCGGATCACCGATCACCGCTAGCAGAACGATTTCCTGAATCTCTCTCTCGTTGGCAGCCATGAATCCTCCTCGGTTTGGCACTCTAAACAACTGTTATTATTATCAAATTGTATTAATTTTGTCAATCTTGATCTAATTTTAAGGTCTTGCAAAATTAAGACTTTCGTGCTACACTCCAATTACAAAAAATAATAAATAATTTGAATTCTGTTGAGCGGAGGTTTTGGAAAGATAAAGGACAAATTTGAATTTTAGACTAAACTTAGCGAATCTAAGTCATAGAAAAAATCTTATTACTTCTATAAATTGCCAATTTAACTACACTTCTAAAAAACTGCTAAACTTGCAGTAATCTTTGGCATTCTTCTCAAAATCGTCTTGCGTCACACAGGAACAAGAAATATATGTTATACCCAATAATGATTGTAGGTGGTCTTATTATTGGTTCAGTTTCTGGTTATTTCATTAGAAAAAAAATCGCTCAAACAGAAGCAAATTCTGTTGAGGCTAAAATGCAAGCTACAGTAGAAGAAGCCAAGAACAAAGAGCGGGAGATTTTATTAAAAGCTAAAGACAAAGCTCTTGATATCATTGACGAAGCTAAAAAAGAAGAAAATAGCCGACGTCAAGAATTAAGAGGCTTACAACAACGTCTTGAAAAAAGAGAAAATCTTTTTGATGAAAAATTACTTGATCTAGAATCAAAGCAGACAAAACTACAAGACAAAGCCAAACAACTAGAAGATGTAAAAACTCAAATTAACACAATCAAAACCCAACAATTAGAAAAGCTTGAAACTATTGCGCAAATGAACAAAGAGGATGCGCAAGCAGTTCTTTTGAAAAATGTTCAAAAAGACATGGAAGAATCTTTGATGAATCGTATCAAAAAGATTGAAGATGAAAACATCACTCAATTAGAGGACATTGCTAACACAAAATTAATTCAAGCAATTCAAAGATGTTCTGTTTCTCACGCAGTAGAAGCAACTACAACCATGGTCGACCTGCCTTCGGAAGAAATGAAAGGTAGAATCATTGGTCGTGAGGGTCGAAACATTCGAACCCTAGAACAATTAATTGGAGTTGAAATTATTGTTGACGATACTCCACAAATGATTACAGTTTCTGGTTTCAGTCCGATCAGAAGACATGTAGCCAAGAAAACTCTAGAAAAATTAATTCTAGACGGTCGTATTCATCCAGCCAAGATTGAAGAAGCAATTGAAGAATCTAAAAAAGAAATTGCTCTTGATATCAAAAAGACTGGTGAAAATGCATGTTATGAATTGGGCATTGCTGGACTTGATCCAAAGTTAGTTCAAATCATTGGTAGATTAAAATACAGAACAAGTTACGGCCAAAACGTACTACAACATAGTATTGAAGTAGCAAATCTATCTGCTTTATTAGCAGAAGAGCTTGGAGCCGATGTAACAGTTGCTAAGAAAGCTGGCTTCCTGCATGATATTGGCAAAGCTGTTGATCATGAAATCCAAGGAACGCATCCTGAAATTGGTAGAGACATTGCAAGAAAATTCAAACTTCCAGATGAAATAATTGCCCCAATTTTAGAACATCACGATGACAACCCATCAACCTTAGAAGCCATCATTGTAAAAGTTGCAGATGCAATTTCTGGAGCTAGACCTGGTGCCAGAAAAGATACTTACGAAAGATATTTGCAACGTCTAGAAGAACTAGAAACAATCGCTACTAGAGAAGACGGTGTTGAAAAAGCTTATGCAATCCAAGCTGGTCGAGAAATGAGAGTCTTTGTCTCTCCAGACAAATTAACAGACATTCAATCTCACGAAAAAGCCAAAATAATTGCCAAGAATATCGAAAAAGAACTTAAATATCCTGGTGAAATCAAAGTAACAGTGATTAGAGAAAATAGAATCATTGAATACGCTAGATAAACTTCAAACAAAAGAATCCCCGTAACTGGGGATTCTTTTTTGATGCTTTTTGCCTTATTTTAGAAGATTTGCTATACTCAAACAATAAGTTCATAAAATCAAAATCATGTATATAATTTAATTTTTCAATATGAAACTATATCATGGTTCCAAAAATGGAAACCTCCAAACAATAAAAAAAATGCAAGCAGAAGCAGGGGAAGGTATTGAAGTTCCTGAAGACGAATTAAAAAACGGAATTTACTTAACCCCGCATTATAAATACGCACTAGCTATGGCCGCCAGACCAACTGGCGTAACATATATTGATAATAATAAAGATACAATTGAATTTGGAGAACCTGAATCATTTGATCCTGAAAAAGAAGTATATGTTTACGAAGTTGAAATTGACGAAGGCATTGCAAGACGAGTTGATGAAAACCAATTAGTCATTGAAGGCCTAGACGAGATAGCACCAACCGAAAAACACGCACACAAAGCTGGAGACATTAAACAATACTATGAATTAGTAAACTGGAAAAAAGAAGCAAGAAATGAAATGACCTCTCAATTTAAAATCAAATAAATCCTAAACTTTATAAACTATAGTCCTATGTCAGAATTAAAAATTGTTTTCCTTGGAGACATCATGGGGAAAATTGGTCGCAATGGCGTCAAAGAAGCTATCCCTGAAATCAAGAAAAAATATAATCCAGATTTAATCATTGCCAATGCTGAAAACCTAGCACATGGAAAAGGTGTTTCAGAAAAAACACTTACAGAAATGATGGACGCAGGTATTGATTTCTTTACATCTGGAAATCATATTTGGAAGAATAAGGACGGCGAACAAGTTTTACGAGAAAATAAATTTCCAATTATTCGACCAGCAAACTATCCAGAAGGTGTCCCCGGAGATGGTTACAGGGTAATTGAAATTGGTACAAAAAAAATATTAATCGTAAATTTAATGGGTCGTGTCTTCTTTTTCAAAGAAGCTTTTGAATGTCCTTTTCGAACTTTGGAAAATATTTTAGAAGAACATAAAAACTCAAATCTATCAGCTATCATTGTAGACTTTCATGCGGAAGCAACTTCTGAAAAGAATGCTTTCCCTAGATACTTTGATGGAAAAGTAAGCGCTGTCTTTGGAACACATACTCATGTGCAAACAGCTGATGAACAAATTCTAGAAAACGGGACATCCTTTGTGTCTGACGCTGGGATGTGTGGTTTGAAAAACTCCAGTTTAGGAGTAGACCTTAAGAATGTTTATGAAACATTCTTAACACAAATTCCTAGAGAACACGAAATACCAGAACATGGAATTTGCCAAATTAACGGAATTTTTGTTATAATTAAGCCAGAAAACAAAACTACTCAAAAAATTGAGAGAATCCAATTTGACGTCGAAGTTTAACCATTAAAATATAATTAGTAAGTCTAAACTTATGAATAAAGCAGAATTGGCCAGCGTGCTCGCTGACAAGTGTAATGTCACTAAAAAACAAGCAGAAGACATGCTAGACTGCTTAACTAATACTATCATCGACACCATTAAAACTGGTGGAGAGGTAACTCTAACAGGATTCGGAACCTTCTCGGCTCGTATCCGAAAAGGACGAGAAGGAGTAAATCCACAAAACCCAGCAGAGAAGATCACAATCCCACCAACTAAGGTCGTCAAATTCAAAGCAGGAAAAACTCTCAAAGATGCTCTAAAGGCAAGCCAATCTGTACCAGAAGTAGAGCCAACTATATAAACAACATATTAATAAAGAGCCTTGCCTAGGCTCTTTATTGTTTTTCCCTAAATTTTCAGATATACTTGATTTATAATCCTTCAAAATTTATGTCAAACACACAAGAACCAAATTGGTCTGATCATTTAGATGATTTAGAGTCATTATACAATCCTGAAGATTTTTTTAGTGACCAAAAATCAAAGCCCACCAATGAAGCCAGAATTCATGAGCATTTTTCTCACCCCACCTTTACAGAAGAAGCAGAAATCCCAGAAGAGGGGCAATTGTCCATTGATATTTTTCAGGACAATTTAAATTTATATATTATCGCGCCAGTTGCTGGAGTAAAACCAGAGAAAATTGAAATTGATTTAGACAAAGACATCCTAACTATAAAAGGAGAACGAGAAAAAACATTCGAATCCACAGAAGAAAGTTATCTTTACAAAGAATGCTACTGGGGCCGTTTTTCTAGAAGTATTATTCTACCAGTTCCAGTCAAAAATATCGCTGTCCAAGCTGAATTCAAAGATAGTGTTTTAAAAATCACACTACCGAAAGCACCAGAAGCACAAAAAGTAGAGATTAAAATTAAATCACTTGATTAGGCCATATGAATTATTTAAACGGCACCATTGATAGAATTGAAGACAATCAAGCTATTATTAAGCTAGAAAACGGAACAACCTTATTGTGGCCAAAAGAAAAATTACCAAGCAACCGTGGCGAAGGTGACGTCATAAAACTCAACATTTCATCAGACACAGAAGAAACAGAAAACAAAGAAGATGTTGCAAAAAACATCTTAAACGAAATACTGCAAAGTGAATAAACATGAATAATATGGAATCAACAAACATAGTCCAACCGAACAAAACTTCAACTATTTGGCGATGGTTACTTATATTGGTAATCGTTGTTTTTTCTGTTTTAGTTATTGTTGTTGGAACAGCGGCTGCAATGGCTTATAGCAATAACAATAAAATTTACTCTGGAGTAAAAGTTGATGACATAAATCTTGGCGGCCTAACAAAAACTCAAGCTACCAACGTTCTATCTGGAAAATTTAAAACCTCTTTCTCCAAAGGCTTTACCTTTAAGACTGATAATCAAGAAAAAACAATTACTAATGAAAATGAAGAAATTTTCGACTTAAACCTAGAAAGTGTCATTGACAAAGCCTATGCCTATGGGAGAGAAAACACTTGGTGGCGAAATTACATCCAAATCCTTTCAGCCCCAATCTTGGTAAAAAAAATAGATTTAGATTACAGCTTTGATAAGGCATTATTAAAAGAAAAATTGGAAACAGAATTTGCCTCACTTGAAAAGCCAAGTAAAGATGCTGACATTATTTTAAATATCACTGACGA
>ERZ890953.1746-NODE-1746-length-10421-cov-3.849701_pt1 | contig 10421 bp, 6 predicted proteins | sample MGYA00521264_ERZ890953 | MGnify/ENA primary metagenome ERZ890953 (study PRJEB32303, sample SAMEA104408629) | aquatic metagenome | biome: Brackish water; feature: Chemocline; material: water | place: Baltic Sea | collected 2014-10-26T21:54:00 | depth 200 m ... | reverse complement strand
CCCCGTGCCAATGGGTCAAAGAGCCAACGGCCTTCCGCCGACATCCGGTGTGCCGACGAATTCCGAACACACCAAGACTTAACGGGAGTTGGTCCTCGTTTGCGCACATCGATGGCGAACTATTTGGTAGAAGAGAGGGAGTCGAATTGGGGATTGCGGGAGGACTCTACTGGTAGTTCGACGGGTTGAATCGTTGGTAGAGATCTCCGAAGAGGAAGTCTGGATCGAGGGTCTTCTTGGCGCTTTCCCAGCGGGGTCTGCTGTAGATATCCCAGAAGGTCTTCTCGTCGTAGTGGTTCCTCGAAATGAGGGTCTTGATTCCGTTCAGTTCGAAGGTTTTCTTCTCGATCAACTCCGAGTAGTCCTTGTCCGGCTCGCTGTTTGGCTTGCCGTAAACGGCGCAATCGATGAGGAGGTCTTCGCCCATTCGGGCCGCATGTTCATCGGAAATCCAGGGGTAAATGGTAGGGGTCTTGTAGGGCACAATCCACAACGGCCAGAAGTCGAAGGCCTCTTTGTACCAATGGAAGAACTCTTCGAATTTTCGTCCTGGGATGAAGACGTCAACGACAACATCGGGGCGCTTTTGCATTCGGAAGAAGGGCTTTAGTCGGTTGCTCCATTTGACGAGGTTGGTTGAGCCCAGGAAGAATTTGCCAACCGCAAACCGAACGGGTTTCCATTCGAGGGGAGGCATGGTTCGGGTGATCCAGTGGCATTCGGCATCGTATCGAAAGAAGTAGTCATGGGTGGAGAGATAGTCTTCGTTGAGCACCTGGCTCGACTTGTAGTAGATGTTGAGCCAATCGTAGCGGTTCACGTAGGGCGCTTCATCCACCATGTTTCCGAGGCACAAGGTGAATTGATCGGGGCTGTGAATCATGCCGTCGATGAACTGGTAGTCTTTGGCAGCAAACCGCTCCTGCATGTAGCTCCAGTAGCCTTCGAAATTCGGAAAGTGCTTGTACGTGAGGTGAACGAAGCGCTTGGCTGGATGCAGTTTGAAGGTGATCCGAGTCAAGATTCCCAACGTACCATAGCTGCCATGGACCATCTCGAAGAGGTCCCGTTTTTCTTCTCTGGAGCACACAACCACGTCCCCTGTTCCGGTGACCACTTCGTATTCCAAAGCTGTATCGTGGAACCCTCCGTGTTGGTAGGACATGGACTCCAGGGAACACCCGGAAACTGCTCCGCCGACGGTGATTTGCTTGAGTTCGGGGACGACGTAGGGGACGAATCCGAGCTTCAGCGTCGCCTTGACCAGTTCAGTGAAGGTCACCCCCGGTTCCACCACGCAGATGCCCTCTTCCGGGTCGATGTGAAGGATCTCTTTGAGGGGTCGAAGGTCTATTTGCGGGGCGGGCTTCTTGTATGGATTGGGGACAAAGTGAGGCACGCTGCTCTTCTTGAATTCGAGGGGCTGGGACGTGCCTTGAGCTTCTCGAATCTGCTTTACCACAGCCTCTACTCGTCTCTCGTGAGCCTTTTCAATAACGCGACCCATTGTGGTCTTCATCGTGTTCCTCCTGATGAATCTCCCAGGTGGGAGTAGGGAGTGATAGCAGGGAAGATGGCATCGTTCAAGGGTCTGTTGTGAAACCGAAGGAAAATGCCGGTCACGGATGGGTCACTTCTTGTCCATTGGACCGGGTTCTCAGCGCAGAAGTGCTTCAATGCGAAAATGTCTCTCCACAATTCTGGCACGCTTCGTGCTTTACGGCCTAAGCACTTTTTTTGTTTCACAAATCCACAACCCGGCACAATCACACTCAAACAGCTAATATCACGCCGGAAATTTTCATGCCATAGGTCTCTCAGTGCCACTCCACAGGACATTATCAAGCCACCGGCACAAAACTTGCTTTACGGCACTTACAACGATATGGCCCCAATTACGGTTCATGGCACACATATTGCTAAGCCGACCTGAAAAGTCTGCCTTTTTGCCCCAGGGGGAATCCAACTGTACCCTTTAGAATCGGGCGTGGGCTCGGTTTCGAGGGCCCAGGCGAAACCATTGCAAGGGACGGTCACCGAATGAATCACCAGGATCTACTTCGTGGACAATTGATGGTGTGGGTCTTCTGGGGACTCCTGGCGTGTATTCCTTTGGCAGCGCTGAGTGCCCCACCGGATCCGGCAAGGCACCCGGCACAGGTGCTTCCAGATGACAGCGGTGTCGCCGAGAGCAACGGCAAGGCACCTCCGGCCATCAAAGAAGATCGCAGCGACGAAGAGTCGTTGGAGATTGAGAAACCAGAGACGGTAGCACTCCAACATTACGTTCTGGATCGATTCGACGAGGCTGTCGTGGATGCCCCCGGGTTCAAGGGGTCGGTGGTTCCAGACAACTCCTTCTTCCATCGCTATTGGTATTCCACGGCTTTGGAGGAGATGACGCAATTTCACCGACGCGTCATTCTTCACGACCGAAGTCGAGTGTGGCGAGACATGCGGGATGCTTTGACCCTCCCTGTTCCCTCGAAGGCTACCTTCCCCATTGCAGATCGCCAGGGGAATGCTCTTCTTCGTTTCGAGCCGGTGGCTCTGCTGTTGAAGGGGAAGCCAGCCCCAGTATCCATGCAGGTACTGTGTGGTGATGTCGTCTTGTGGCAGGTGGAATCCACCCCAAAGGCCCCAAAGGCGGTGATTCATTGGCCTGACACAGTGGAGGTGCCCCTTCCCGAGATGTGTTCGACCCTGACCTTTGAGGTAGGCAGCAGGGAGAAGCGACCGCCTCGGGTTGTGGTTGCGTGGGGAGAACCCCGAATTGAGGAGCAGGTCCCAAAGGACAAGGCTCCGGCATACAATGTGCTGTACATCGTCGTGGATGCATTGCGAGCCGATTCCGTGGGCCCTTATCGAACCGAATTTGAGTCGGTGTCTCCCAACATGGACAAGTTGGCATCAGAGGGGACCACCTTCTTGAACAGTTTCTCCAACGGAAATACGACCCTGCTGTCGATGAATTCGATGCTGTTGGGAGGACACCCTCGGGCCATGGACTACCTCACCCTCTGGTGGGCCAACAAGGATCGCCGCCCGATTTTCTACAAGAAGGACCCGCCCTATGTCACCCGCACCCTCCACGACGCCGGCTACATCACCTACGGGGCGGTTCACAATCATCTCTATTTTCCCACCTATCGCTTCTCGGTGGATCCCGGATTCGACGTTCTGGAGGATTGCGGAGAGGACAGTACGGACCATCCGAAGTTGACCCGAAGTGCCATCGAGTTCATCAAAGCCAACCGAGAAAAGCGGTGGATGGTGGAGTTGAATCTCATCGCGCCGCACCAGCCTTACAACCCGCCGGCGGAGTGTCTGGAAAAGGCAAAAGAGGCGCTGAAGAACTCCAAGGCACCCCACCACCCGTCATACCTTGGGGAAGTTTGCTGGGCCGACCAGCACGTGGGGCAGTTGATGAAGGCGCTCAAGGATCTCGAGTTGGACGAGGAAACGATCATCGTCCTCACGGCGGATCATGGCGAGGTCATGGACCCCATCCACAATTGTCGTTCGTCGAGGGACGGTCGCCGGGCTCTGCACCTCCACGGAATCACCCTGTACGACGAAGAGATTCATGTCCCCATCATCTTCCGGGCCCCCGGTACCATTCTTCCTCAGACTTCTGACACGGTGGCTCAGCACGTGGACATTGTCCCCACGCTGTTGGACTTCCTGGGCCTGAAAGCCTCTCCACGAATGACCGGGCGCTCCCTCAAGGATTCTCTGGTGGAAGGGGGCAAGGTCCTGGCCGACATTGCGGTGTACGCAGAGCGTTGGTTGGTGCGAACGGTTCGTTTAGGAGGGTGGAAGCTCATCTGGCACACCCACAAAGACGGGGTGTGTCCGACGGTGGCCCAAAAGGCCTGTCGTAGCGGTTCCTGGGGGGAGTTGTACCACGTCGCCGAAGATCCCCTGGAACACAACGAGTTGTCAGCAAAGCACCCCGAAAAACTAAAGGAGTTGCGAGATCTCCTGGAGTGCATGCGCAATCGATTCCACGAAATGGCAGGCTCCGATTCGCCGAAACCCTAGGCTTCTACAGCATACCCTCAGCGATCCACTGTTCGATGGATTCGGGGGTGAGCTCCTTTCCCCAAATCTGGGAGCATTGCTCCGTCATCCACTGGGCGCCTGGCACTGGGGGTAGGAGTTGGTCGACGTCAAAGAGGGTGACGGTGGAACCGGCCAGTTCGAGGAGTCTTTCTGGGGCCCAATCGATGGGTTGGTTGGATTCGTTCTTGTCGTGCACCATTTGCAGCAGGTTTCTTATAGCCGCGGGCTGGAAGATGAGGTTGATGGCTTGTCCGGGGCGGGCGATTCCGTGGATAACGTAGCTGGTCATGAAGGTCCAGGCGACGGGGAGGCTGAAATCCCCCATGAGCAGTCCGTGGTCTAAGGGGAGCTGGTTCCAGTCAGGCTCGTCGTCGTGTTCGATTCGCATCAGATCAACCAAGTCGTTCAAGGAAGCCAGGGTGGCGGAGCCTTCGTACGGGACGAGGGTGTCCCAGGTGTCGTGGGCGATGAAGAAGGGCATGTCGATTGCTTGGGCTACGGCTTCGGCGGTCCAGTTTTCGTAGTGGGTGCCGGGGTCGTCGGGGTGTCCGCCGGTGGTCTTGTAGATGCGAGTCAGGTATGGAGCTCGGAAGTTCTCGTGTTCCTGTTTTTTGGCCGCGTCGGTGATTTCAACATCCACAAAATCGGTCCAGAAGCGGGTCTGAATGGCAAAGTCTCCCAGCGGGGCGAGGGCCGCTCCCACTTTCGGTCGAACTCCATCGGGTGCAAAGGCCGCGCCGTAGAGGGCCTCGAATCCTCCCCAGGAGGCTCCCCAAATGGCGATGTTGTCGGTGTCGGCGTTTTCTTCTTGGGCTAACCAGGCGAGTCCCTGGAGCATATCGACGACATCGTTTTCGATGCTCTCTTCGGTGTAGAAGCGGCCGTAGATGGCGAGGACGTGGTAGTTGTGCAGGAGGTACAAGAAGGTCTGGTCGATGTAGTCTTCGGGGGACAGGGCGTTTCCGGCGCCGGCGGCCACAGTATCCACTGCTTCCCCGGTCCAGTCGATGACGTCGTAAGGCATGGTTTGAACCACCACGGGTGCCTTTCCTTCCACCCCCTGCCGTTCCACCCACTGGGCGTAGGTGGGGCTCGCGCCGGGAGATTCAAGCCTCAGCAGCAGTGATTGCACGACCACTCCTTCCACCTCTACATCGATGGTTCGAAGGACCGTCGCGGTGATTTCTCCGTTCAGCGCCGGAGGTCCATTTTGGGTATCGATGGAGTCAGCACCGTCGTCGTCGGTGTCCTGCAATGTTCCGTCGTTGGCTGCTTGATCCGGCAATCCCTGGGAGTCTTCCACTTCCAGATCGAATTTCTCCGCATCGTTGATGTTGTCTTCCCCCTCTCCATCGAGGTTGGCGACGAGATCTTCGGTGGGTGTCTCGGCGCTTTGTGAAGAGCAGGCCGACGCCAGGACGATTGCCAGAAAGAGGGCACCAAAGAACCGTTTGACGAAATGTGCAGTCATGGTCACTCCGTGGGGAAAAACGACTGGGAGAGGATAGCAAAGGGTGTGGAGCGAAACAAGCAATGGTATTTGCTGGAATCAATGGGGGTTACGCACCCTCTCCGGGGGGAATTTTGCCTTTACATCGGGGGAGCAAAATGCTATGGTCCCGTGGTTATTTTGCGAGGCTTAGGAGTGCATCAATGAGTGAAGAAACGAAAGCTCCCGAAGAGCTCCAGGAAGTGGCAGAGATCGAACACAACGAAGGCGACTATACAGCGCACAACATCAAGGTCCTCAAGGGGCTGGATGCCGTTCGGAAGCGTCCGGGAATGTACATCGGCGATACCGATGACGGCTCTGGACTTCACCACATGGTTTTTGAAGTGGTGGACAACTCCATTGACGAGGCGTTGGCTGGGCATTGCGACCGTGTAGACATCGTCATCCATGCGGACAACTCCGCCACGGTAATGGACAACGGCCGTGGGATTCCGGTGGACATTCACGAGGAGACCGGTCGGTCAGCGGCAGAGCTGGTCATGACCGAGCTGCACGCCGGTGGAAAGTTCGATGCCAACTCCTACAAGGTCTCGGGTGGTCTTCACGGTGTGGGTGTTTCGGTTGTGAACGCCTTGTCGGTGTGGCTGAAGCTGGAGATTTACCGAGATGGCAAGGTTTGGTTCCAGGAATATGACACAGGAAAGCCGATCACCGAGTTCATCGTCATCGGGAAGACGGAGCGGACTGGAACGAAGGTTACCTTCATGCCCAGCAGCGACATCTTCACCGAGATCGTCTTCAGTTTCGAGATTTTGAGCCAGCGGCTTCGAGAGATGGCGTTCCTGAATCCGGGTCTTTACATCCACCTGGAAGACGAGCGAAACGGCCGGCACGTTGAATACCACTACGAGGGTGGCATCGTCCACTTCGTCGAGCACCTGGCAAAGAACAAGTCTCCCTTGATTCCAAAGCCCATTTACATCGAGGCGGACAAGGAGCAGATCCATGTGGAGGTCGCCCTCTTCTGGACCAGCGCATTCCAGGAGACCATCTATACCTTCACCAACAACATTCGAAACAAGGACGGTGGAACGCACCTCTCGGGTCTTCGTTCGGCCTTGACTCGAACGGTCAACGGCTATGCCCAGACGACGAACCTGGGGAAGAACGCCACGACCTTGTCTGGAGAAGATGTCCGAGAAGGGTTGTTGTGCATCTTGTCGGTGAAGCTCCCCGATCCGAAGTTCTCCTCCCAGACCAAAGACAAGCTCGTTTCCAGTGATGTGAAGGGAGCCGTCGAGGCCATCGTCAACGAGAAGCTCACCGAGTACTTCGATGAGAACCCCAACGACGCCAAGCAGATCATCTCCAAGTGTTCTGAGGCAGCGAGAGCCCGAGATGCTGCTCGACGTGCCCGAGAGATGATCCGACGAAAGGGAGCCTTGGACACAGCGTCCCTCCCCGGCAAGTTGGCCGACTGTCAGGAACGTGACCCTGCCCACTCCGAGCTGTTCATCGTCGAAGGTGACTCTGCTGGTGGTTCTGCAAAGCAGGGGAGAGCACGAAAGTTCCAGGCAATCCTTCCCTTGCGTGGGAAGATCCTCAACGTGGAGAAGGCTCGCTTTGATAAGATCTTGAAGAGTGACGCCATTGCCATGCTGATCACGGCTTTGGGAACCGGAATCGGGCCGGAGAGTTTCGACCCTGCCAAGGTTCGATACCACAAGATCATCATCATGACCGACGCCGACGTCGACGGGTATCACATCCGAACTTTGCTGTTGACCTTCTTCTACCGACAGATGCCCGAGCTTATCGAGCGGGGCAATCTGTACATCGCCCAGCCCCCTCTTTACAAAGTCAAGAAGGGGAAGAAGGAGCGGTATCTGAAGGACGAATTGGAGATGCAGCGATACCTTCTGGAATCGGGAACCAACGGCATTTATCTGTTGGCAGGCGACAATCCTCATCGAATCGAAGAAGAAGAGATTTTGACCTTGATGGAAGAGGTCATTCGGTACCAGGAATGGATCTCCCCCTTTGCCCGAAAGTCCGATCTTCGCCTCGTGGACGCCGTATTGTCCGCCACCTCGCTGGTTGCTGCCGACATGGGCGACCAGGAGAAAGTGGAGAGCGCTGCCAAAGCGATGGAAGAATATCTCAAGGTCCAGGCCCCACAGATCTTCCCACTGGCTCTCAACGTGCAAGAAGATGTCGAGCACGGAGCCTTTGAGATCCGAGCCGACACGATCTCCAACGGCCGCGGTGTTCGAACTGAGATGAATCGCAACTTCATGCAGTCCGCCATGTTCACCCGAATTCAGCAGTTGGCGATGAAGCTTCGCTCTCTCGGTGGGGCCCCCTATCGATTGATGAAGAGCGGCACGGACGAAGAGCTGGAGCGGCGTGATACCCTGGAGAGCATCCTGTCCGAGGTCATGACACTGGCCCGAAAGGGGCAGGGAATTCAGCGGTACAAAGGTTTGGGTGAAATGAACCCGAGCCAGCTCTGGGAGACCACCATGGATCCCGACACTCGCACGATGGTTCAGGTGCGTGTGGAAGACGCCGTGGAAGCAGATCAGCTCTTCACCATCCTCATGGGGGATGATGTGGAACCTCGACGGGCCTTCATCATGGAGAACGCCCTGAACGTCAACAACCTCGATATCTAAAAACACGGACGCTGGTTGGGCAAGGGTCGTCCCTTGCCCTCGGTTTGGGTGTTATGGAGAAATACCACGACTACTTGACGAGTATTGAGCGGTTCTTTGCCGTTGCCAGGTGTTCGGGTTTCGTTCTCTCCCCCCGAGATCAGGAGTGGGTGCGTCAGTGGTACCAGAAGGGGTACCCCCTCCGTCTGGTCTTTGAAGGGATCGCCGAGGGAATCCTCACCCATCGCCATCATGCCCCCCGAGGAGCGCTTCCTCCTCACCATCTCAACTACTATCGAAAGGTCATCGAGGGGAAGATTCGGCAGTTTCAGCGAGATCCGATGCACGGCCTGACCGGTGCGACTCCGGTGGCTCAAGTGGACGACGAAGCCCTCGAGGCGGTGGCTCATTTTCTCGCTGAAGGGCGTCTCCTGGCTCTCCAGGAGACCCGAGAATTGGAGCGACAAATCAAGGAAACCAGAGCCCAGGGAATCGAGGTTCTGCAGCGCCTGGTACAACAGGGAGAGGTGGACCTGGAGGGGCTGTGGCTCCGCCTCCAAAACCTTGACGACGAGATCCTCTCTCTCTATGATAGCGGGCTGGACAGCAAAACCCGTCAGTGGTTGGAGACGCAGCTTGCCGAGCAATTGAGTTTGGAGCCCGAGTTGGGTCATCGAGCATTGGCCGGACGGAAGCAGACCCTTCGTCGAGGGATTCTTCGAGAGGGGTTGGGCCTTCCCCAATGGAACGAATGAGTGAAACCAGTCAACTGTGTCCGAAATGCGACGGAGACGGCTATCAGGTCTACAAGGATGGTGCGGTAGCGGTCGCTGCTCGGTGTACTTGCCAAACCACCTGCCCGGTGTGTCAAGGGAGCGGCTTCGATGTCAAAAAGGACGCTGAAGGGCAGCGGGTGGCCTTCCGATGTCGGTGCCGAGGCCTCGATGGGCGTATTGACTTGTTCAACAACGCCAACATCCCGGCGAAGTTTGCCAACAAACACATTGATGACATTGAAACCGGCGGCAACCCCTCCATGCGGGCGATGAAGCAACGTTTCCTGGCGTATCGGGACAGCTACCAGCGTGGGCAGGCCGGGTTCGTGTTGTGGGGACTGCCGGGAGTAGGGAAAACCCACCTTTTGTGCGGTCTGTTGAGTTGGTTGACGTTGGAGCGGGGCATCTCGTGTCGATACGTCGACTTCATGCAGCTTCTATTCGATCTCAAGCAGGGTTACTCCGAGGGGCGCTGGGAGAGCGACACCGTGGTTCCGTTGCTTAACGCCGACGTTCTGGTCATTGACGAATTGGGGAAAGGGCGAAACAGTGAATGGGAGTTGGCGGTGCTGGATGAGCTCATCTCCCACCGGTACAATTCCGAGAAGACGCTCCACGGAACGAGCAACTACCCTCCAACGACCCAGAAGGGTGCCCAGGCCCAAGGGCCCTTCATGGAGGGGGGAATTCGAGCTCCAACGACCCTTTCGGACCGTCTGGGCGATCGGATATACTCCCGAATCAACGAAATGTGCCATGTGCTTGAAGCCCGTGGTGAAGATTATCGGCAGGGGAAGAACAAGGCCGGTCGGCCTCACTCCGGCTTGAAGTCTTGAGCCCCCCTGTAGAAGCAGGTTTTGGTTCTTTTGCAAGGAGAGACAATCATGAATCGATGGATTTGGATACTGGCCGTTGTCATGGCCCTCGTTCCGGCGTGTCGAAAGCCAAAGAAGGTGCTCACCGAGACTGAAAAGCGCCAGGTCAAGGACAACACCTTGCAGGACAATGCCAAAGTTGAAGGGATGGTGAACGTTGGCGCCCTCTTCGAAGACAAGATCGAGCTCGTCGGCTACACCCTCAACAAACGAGACGTCGAACCGGGGGACACCACCAAGCTCACCCTCTACTGGAAGAGCCTGGCCCCTGTAAACAGTGACTTCAAGATCTTTGTCCATGTGGATTCAAAGTCTCGAAAGACCTTTGACCACTACGCCATTGGGAACCTCTACCCGACAGAGAACTGGAAAACGGGGGAGATCGTCAAGGACGAACTGGACATCGCCTTAGACAAGGGTTTCCCGAAGGGACCGGCGAGAATCTGGGTGGGCTTCTTCGATGCGAAGGCCTGGAGAGACAACCAGGAGAACGTTCGGTTGAAGATAAGGAACCCGGGCACGACCCGTTCTGACAACGGTGACCGCCTCCTCGTGACCTCCCTCCTCGTGGGCACTCTCCCGGTGAAGGACATCAAGG
>ERZ890953.1745-NODE-1745-length-10421-cov-6.494501_pt1 | contig 10421 bp, 8 predicted proteins | sample MGYA00521264_ERZ890953 | MGnify/ENA primary metagenome ERZ890953 (study PRJEB32303, sample SAMEA104408629) | aquatic metagenome | biome: Brackish water; feature: Chemocline; material: water | place: Baltic Sea | collected 2014-10-26T21:54:00 | depth 200 m ... | reverse complement strand
ATGTATCTTGTAATTTTTTTAAAATATTAAATTTTTCCTATAAAAGCTTATCAAAATTAGAGTTTTTTAAATTATTAATAAATTATAGGTTTATTGGAAAAGTATTGTTGGGAAAATGTAAATATTCATGTGTGCAATAGTAGGTTTTAACACTAAAAACAGTGAAGTTTTATCTTCTATGCTCACAAGTATAAATCATAGAGGACCTGATGATTCTGGTATTTATGAGGATGAAAAAATATCTTTAGGACATGCAAGGCTTTCAATTTTAGATGTAAGTTCTCATGGACATCAGCCTATGAATTATGAAAATTTAACTATGGTCTATAATGGAGAGGTTTATAATTTTAAAGAGATACAATCTCAACTAATAGCACTAGGATATAGTTTTGAGTCTCAAAGTGATAGTGAGGTAATATTAAAAGCTTATCATGCTTGGGGTATCAAAGCTGTAGATAAATTTATAGGTATGTTTGCTATTGCAATTTATGATAAAAATTTACAAACTATTACACTTATTAGAGATAGAGTTGGTGTTAAACCACTTTATTACTATTTTGATGGTAAAGATTTTGTGTTTGCTAGTGAACTAAAGCCTATTATGGAATATAAACAAGATTTGAAGATAAACAAAGATGCTCTGTATGAGTTTTTTCAATTTGGCTATATCTCTTCTAACTTATCTATTTTCCAAAACTGTTATAAGCTACCTGCTGGACATTATGGTGTATTTGATATTAAAAATTCAATATTTAATATTAGTGAATATTGGTCAGTCTTAGCATTTTTTGAAAAACCAAAATTTAAAAAAATGGAAAAAGAGTTAGTTGATGAGTTGGAGATATTACTTATTGACGCTTTTAAATATCGAATGGTTAGTGATGTACCAGTGGGAGTGTTTTTAAGTGGAGGAGTAGATAGTTCAATAGTTGCTGCAATACTTCAAAAACATCATGGCAATATTCACACCTTTACAATTGGCTTTAAAGAAGCAAAATATAATGAGGCTACCTATGCAAAAGAGGTAGCTAAATATATTGGCTCAACTCATACCGAAAAGTTTTTAGATAGCTCACAAGCAAGAAAAATACTTAATAATTTTGTAGATATTTATGATGAACCTTTTGGTGATAGCAGTGGAATTCCTACTACTTTAGTCTCTCAAGTTGCAAAAGATGCTGGTATAAAAGTTGTTTTAAGTGCTGATGGTGGTGATGAAATTTTTTGTGGTTATGAAAGATACTGGTACAGTTATGCAATTGGTAAAAAAATATTTAAACTACCAAAGTTTATAAGAAAAAGCTTGCTACTTATAATGGATACAATAGGCGTTGAAAATGCTTCTAAACTTAATTTTCTAAAACTTAATAACTTTAAACATAAATATAATCAATTTAGTGAAATGCTTCACGACGACAGTTGGAAAGATATTTATGAAAAACTAATACATAATTCAAAAAATTATGAAATTGAACAACTTTTAGGTCTTACAAAAGAGATTGAGAGTAGTGGTTTTAATGTGGGTGAAAAAGAAAACCCTATGCAAGGTATGATGCTTTGGGATTATGAAAGATATATGGTTGATGATATACTTACTAAGGTTGATCGTGCAACTATGAGTGTCTCAATAGAGGGAAGAGAACCTTTACTTGACCACAGAATTGCAGAATTTATGGCTCAAGTACCATTTGAGTATAAATATAGAAATGGAGAGAGTAAATATTTACTTAAAAAAGTACTAGAACGATACATCCCAAAAGAGATGATTTACCGTCCAAAAATGGGATTTGGAATTCCGATGTTTGAATGGTTTGGAAATGATTTAAGAGATATGTTTGAAAAGAATTTTACAAAAGATGAATTCAGTAAGCATGACTTATTAAATAGCTCATACATACAAAAAGAGTTTCAAAATCTAAAAGAGAATAAGCAAATGAATATCAATAAACTATGGCTTACTTTAGTATTTCAATTATGGTATAACAAATATATGGAAAAAAATTGAAAAAAAAATTATCAATTTTAATCTACTCACTAGCAAGTGGTGGAGCAGAAAGAGTTGTTTCTATTTTACTTAATAAACTCAAAGATGATTATGATATTACACTCTTTTTGATGAATGATACAATATTTTACACTCTACATGATAATATTAATATTATCTATCTCGAAAATTCAAATCCTTATGAAAGTGGCTTAAAAAAACTTCTAAAACTTCCATATTTAGCATGGCAATATAAAAAATTAAATAAATCAAATATTTCACTCTCTTTTATGAACCGACCTAATTATATTAATATTTTAGCAAAAATAATGGGTATGAAAAGTAAAGTGATGATTAGTGAGCGAGCTATGCCATCTTTGCAACATGCTAAGGGTCTGCAAGGAAGTATAAATCGATTTTTAATTTCGGCTTTATATCCGCTTGCAGATATCATAACTGCAAATTCATACGGAAACACTCAAGATTTACATGATAATTTTTCATGTAAAGAGGTAAAAACAATTAATAATCCTATTGATATTGAAAAAATAGCCCACTTATCGCAAGAAGCTATTGTTTTTGATAAAAATAAATTTACTTTTATAACTATTGGCCGTTTAGATACAGGAAAAAATCATAGATTATTAATAGAAGCTATAAAAGATATAGATGCAAAACTGTATATTATTGGAGATGGTGAATTAGAACAAGAATTAGAACATTATATTTTAGAAAATAAACTTCAAAAAAAGGTTATTTTATTAGGAAAAGTAGAAAATCCATATAAATATTTAACTCAAGCAGACTGCTTTGTATTTAGTTCTAATTATGAAGGTTTTCCAAATGTTTTATTAGAAGCATTAGCTTGTGACTTACCTATTATAAGCACTGATTGTCAAAGTGGGCCAAGAGAGATATTAGCACCCAAAAGTGACTTAGATCTACAATGTAGTGATATGCAAAAAGGTGAATATGGTGTGCTTGTAGAAGTTGATAATGTAAAACAGATGACGAGGGCGATGAAATTAATACAGAGTGATGAAAATCTGAGATATAATTTTAAATCTAATGCTAAAAAAAGAGCTCAAATGTTTGAAGTTGATAAAATTGTGAAAGAATGGAAAATAGTTATAGAAGAGGAAATAGCAAGTGAATAAACTTAAAGAAGTTTTAACAATCCCAGAAAATAGATTAGACAGAAAGTATTTTTTACTTTTAATTTTAGTGGCATTTATATTTAGTATGGTAGTACGATATATTTGGGTTAGTGATTTTAGTGGTGTTGAGCAGTTTAAATGGAATAATGAACTAATGATAAATACTAATGATGGATATTATTGGGCAGAAGGTGCTCGTGATATTTTAGCAGGTCATCATCAAGAGAATGATTTGTCACCTATTTTAACTCCAGCAGCAGAGTTGACAGCTCTTTTGGCGAAGATTATTCCCGTCTCTTTTGAAACTCTTATTCTTTGGTTACCCGGAATATTGGGTTCTCTTTTAGTATTGCCAATCATGCTTATAGCTAGACTGTTGAGACAGGATTTATTGGGCTTTTTTGCAGCAATGCTCGGTGCAATCGCTTGGAGTTATTACAATCGTACCATGATAGGATATTATGATACTGATATGCTTATTATTGTATTGCCTACCTTAACTGTTTGGGCTGTGATGTATGCTTTAAAAAGAGATTCTAGTATTGCGATGCTCTTAGCACCAACTTTTGCTATAGCCTCAATGTATTGGCATGCTGGTACAACTAATGTCATTATAGGGACTTTTCTTATTACATTTTTCTACATGATAATTTTTGAGAGAAAAAATCTTTATTATTATAAATTCTTAGCTGTTTTTGTGCTTGTTTTAACAACATTACCTATCTGGATAAAACCACTATTAATTGTCGCTTTGATATCACTCTTTTTACTTGCAAAAGAAAGATTGACCGATAAAATAGTGATGGGTATCACTATTGTTAGTTTTATAATCTATATTATCTTTGGTGGATTTGAGTGGATTGTTGGAATTTTACATAATGCATATCTTACAAGAGGTTTAGTTGCTGCTGAGCTTGATATGACATCATTGAAATTTTTTGGTGTGGTCAATACTGTAAGGGAAGCGGGACACATTCCTTTTGAAACTTTTGCCAATAGAATAAGTGGAAGTGTCTTTGGATTTTGGTTATCGACTTTTGGATATATTTTACTCCTTGTTCGATATAGAATAATGTTACTCACTTTGCCGATGGTGGCACTTGGTTTTTTTGCACTTCAAGGTGGACTTAGATTTACTGTTTTTGCTGTTCCTTTTATGGCTTTGGGTGGAATGTCTTTAATTTTTATTATGGCAAAATATATTGGACTTTTCTTTAATGAAAAATCAAAAAAATATGCTCAATATGCAGTAATTATTTTATTTGCTGGAATGATAATCTATCCAAATATCAAACATGTTCAGTTATATAAAGTACCGACTGTATTTATGAAAGATGAAGTAAAAGTTCTTGCAAAACTTGGTGAGATGGCTTCAAGAGAAGATTATGTAGTATCGTGGTGGGATTATGGCTATCCGATACGATACTATGCTGATGTAAAAACATTGGTTGATGGTGGAAAACATGCAGGGATATCAAACTTTCCAGTTGCATTTGAGCTAACTAGTAATCAAGTTGCAGCTGCTAATATGGCTAGACTTGATGTGGAATTTACAGAAAAATCTTTTAAAGAACCTTGTGGGGCTTCCATTGAGTGTATGTTAAAAGCATATAAGGCTAAGAATCCAAATGATTTTTTAAATGCATTAAATGATAAAAATTTGCAAAGACCAGCCAAAACAAGAGATATTTACTTTTTTCTTCCAAACAGAATGATGAATATTTATCCTACTGTTAATATGTTTAGCAATATAGATTTGCTAAGTGGTAAGCAGGGTGCAAGACCATTCTTCTTTATGAGTCAAAACTTTAAAGATGAAAACAATAAAATAATTTTATCAAATGCTGTTAGTTTAGACAAAAAAACAGCAGAGGTTACCATTGGAAAGCAAAAAGTAAAATTGAATTACTATGTACATACTTATTATGATAAGAATGGTGTTTATAAGGCAGATATTCAAAAAGTACAAACTAATCAGCCTGGAGTTTCTGCTATATTTATGGAAGCACATGGTCAGTTTTTGATAGTAGATGAGAGAGTAATGAATTCATTGTATTTTAGACTTTTTGTTCTTGAACAATATGACAAAGATTTATTTGAGAAAGTTATCTCTTCTCCTTATGCAAAAGTTTATAAGTTAAAGATATAACTAGATGTGTGGAATATCGGGTGTTATTAATCATCAAAAATATGATTTAGAGGCAATCAAAAATTCTCTTTATCATAGAGGTCCTGATGAACAATCAATTTTTATTGATAAAAACATTGCTCTTATTCACACACGACTCTCCATTCAAGACATAAGCCATGGACAGCAACCTTTTCATTTTTCAGATTATACAATTATTTTCAATGGTGAAATTTATAATCATTTAGAATTACGAAATGATTTAAAAGAGATAAATTTTAAAACTACTTCAGATACTGAAACACTTCTGCATCTTTATATTAAATATCAAGAGAAGATGTTTGAAAAGATAGATGGTATGTTTGCTTTTGCTATTTTAGATAAAAAGAAAAACAAGCTTTTTATGGCAAGAGATAGAAGTGGCAAAAAGCCTCTGTACTTCTATAAAGATAAAAGTAGCTTCTTTTTTGCTAGTGAACTAAACAGTATTAAAGCTGGTGTAAAAGATTTAGATATTAATGAAGATGCTATTGCCTCTTATTTAAGAAGTGGTTTTTTCTTTGGGCAATTTACTGCTTATAAAAATGTTGAAGAAGTTTTAGCAGGACATAGTTATGAAGTGGACTTAGAGACTTTAGAGATACAAAAGAGTAGCTATTTTAATATTTTAGAGTTTTATAATCACAAATCAACTCTCTCTTTTTCTGATTCACTAGAGAAGTTGGATAACTTCCTCCATAAAAGTGTTAAGGACAGACTGCTTAGTTCTGACTTAGAAGTAGGTGCTTTTTTAAGTGGTGGAATAGATAGTAGTTTAGTTGTTGCTATGGCAAGTGAGTACAAAGAGAACTTGAAAACTTTTACAGTAAGGTTTGATGGTACTTATGATGAATCACACCTAGCAAGACTTACAGCAAAAAAATACAATACTGAGCATCATGAACTTAGTATCTCTATGAATCTCAAAGAAGATATTGAAAAAATTATTTCAAATTATGGGCAACCTTTTATGGATAGTAGTGCAATTCCTAGCTACTATGTAAGTGCTGAGGCGAAAAAGCATGTGACAGTCATTCTCAATGGTGATGGTGCTGATGAACTTTTTGGTGGTTATAGACGTTATGTTCCAGCTGCTAATGGATGGATAGGAATTGCAAAAAAACTTGATTTTATTTTGAAAATTTTACCAAAACCACATAATAAAAAATCAATTTATAATTTTGCCTATAGACTTCTGAGCATGTCTAGTAAAGAGGGTTTAGACTTTTATTTAAGCTCTACAATTGATATGTTTGAGGATGAGTATATTTTTGAATCTAATTCTATTTTTGAAAAAATGAATGATTTTATAAATAGTATTCATCTTGATCCATTGTCCAAAATGCTTTATTTGGATTTTAATATGCTTCTTTTTTCGGATTTACTAGTAAAAATGGATATAGCAACAATGAGTCACTCGTTAGAAGGTAGAAGTCCATTTTTAAGTAAATATATGCTCGAATTTGCACCAACTTTACAAAATGAGTATAAAATAAAAGGTTCTTCAACAAAACATATTTTAAGAGAACTCTCTAAAAAATATTTGCCCCAAGAGTTAATCAATCAACCAAAACGTGGTTTTGAAGTACCTCTTAAAAATTGGGTACAAAAAGATTTAAAAGAAAATCTACATGATAAATTAGCCAAAAATAGCTACTCCTCACATTTTGTAGAAAATAATTTCATACAAAACTTGTTAGATAAAAAAATAAATGTATCGGACGAAAAAAGAGCAAAAATGCTGTGGAGTATGTACTGTTTAGAAGTATGGAAGGATAATTTATAGATGAAAAAAATAGCCTTTCTTTCTCATTTGGATTTAAACCTGTATCTTTTTCGTTTGCCTATTATGATAGAACTTCTCAAACATGACTACATTGTATATGCGATTTGTCCAAGAGGAGATAAATTTGATGAATTTGCAAAGTATGGAGTTCAAGCAATCGAGTATAAAATCCAGAGACAGAGTCTTAACCCTTTTAAAGAGTTAAAGACAATTAAAAATATTTATCATGTAGTGAAACCACTAGAGTTAGATATTTTACAAAACTTTACAGCAAAGCCAAATATCTATGGCTCAATTGTAGGACATTTAGCAAAAGTGCCTATGGTTGTTAATGCAGTGACTGGCTTAGGCAGTTTTTATATTAGTGAGAGTAAAAAAGCTAAAGCTGTTAAGACGGTAATGGAATTACTCTATAAAGAATCCAATAAAAAAGCTGATTTTTGTATCTTTCAAAATAGTGATGATAGAGCTTATTTTATTAAAAGTGGTTTAGTTGATGAGACTAAAGCCGTTTTGATTAAAAGCTCAGGAATAGATACTAAAAAATTTAAATCGAGTAGTGAACAAAGAGTGAGAAACACTCCCATTGTTGTTTTAATGATTGCACGAGCAATTTGGCATAAAGGTGTGGCTGAGTACTATGGTGCAGCAGAGATTTTAAAAGATGAGAATATAAAATTTATACTTATTGGTGATACAGATGAGGGAAATGTGAGTTGTGCAAACGAGCAGTTTTTAAAGAGAGGAAGTGTTACTTGGTTGGGTCATAGAGATGATATACAAGAGCAGATAGAAGCTTGTGATATTTTTGTATTGCCAAGTTATAGAGAAGGAGTTCCCCGAACACTACTTGAAGCATCCTCTTTAGCAAAACCTATTGTAACAACTGATACAGTGGGTTGTAGAGAAGTTGTAGAGGATGGCTTTAATGGATTTTTAGTTCCAGTAAGGGATACAAAATTATTAGCAAGTAAGATTAAAGAGCTGGCGGATAATCAAGACTTAGCAGATACTATGGGGAAAAATGGTAGAATAAAAGCAATGAAAGAGTTTGATGTTGATATTGTTGTCAACAAATATTTGGAGCTTTATGATAAAAAGAGTATTTGATTTTTCACTAGCATTAGTTTTAATTTTTCTGTTTTCTCCTATTTATATTATAGTTGTTTTTCTGATTCTTATTAAAATGGGAAGACCAATTCTCTTTAGACAAAACAGACCAGGTCTACATGATAATATCTTTGGTATCTATAAGTTTAGAACGATGACAAATGAAAAAGATACTAATGGTGAACTGTTACCTGATGATAAAAGGCTTGTTGGAATTGGAAAATTTATAAGAAGTACAAGCTTAGATGAACTGCCTCAAATTTTGAATGTTTTAAAAGGAGAGATGAGTTTTGTAGGACCTCGTCCTTTGCTTATTGAGTATTTACCTCTTTATAATAAAACGCAAAAAAAACGTCATGATGCCAAACCCGGTATAACAGGGTGGGCACAGGTGAATGGTCGTAATGCCATTAGTTGGGAGCAAAAATTTGAGTATGATGTTTGGTATGTAGAGCACCAGTCTTTTTTACTTGATATGAAAATATTTTGGATGACTTTTTTAAAGGTTGTCAAACGAAGTGACATAAGTTCTGATACTGCTGTGACTATGGAAAAATTTGAAGGGAGTTCTACATGATAAAAGAAGAGAATCGTTTTGATAATTGGCAGTTTCCTGAGATAGTTGAGGGAGTTCCTACAAAATATAACTGGGTTGTGCAAAACAAAGATGGCTTAGAATTAGGCTATAAAAGTGATATAGGTGCTTTTAGTTATATTAATGCTAAATATGGTGTTGTTATTGAAGAGTATGTGCAGTTAGGGTCACACTGTTCCGTGTATTCTCTTTCAACTATAGATAATAAACAGGGAAAAGTGCACTTGAAAAAGAATAGTAGAGTAGGAAGCCACTCTACAATATTGCCTGGTGTGACTATCGGAGAAAACAGTATTGTTGGTGCTCATAGTTTGGTAACACAAGATATACCAGATAATGTGATAGCCTTTGGTGTTCCAGCAAAAGTAATAAGGTCCTTAGATGTCTAAAAGAATTTTTTTATCTGCTCCAAATATGGGTGAGAATGAACTTAAGTATATTCAAAAGGTATTTGATAGTAATTATATTGCACCACTTGGAGAATATGTAAACAGATTTGAGCAGAGTGTTAAAAATTATACAGGTGCAAAACATGCCTTAGCAGTAAGTAGTGGTACAGCAGCTATACATTTGGCACTTCGTGTTCTTGGTATAAAAGAGGGTGATGATGTACTTGCTTCAACTTTTACTTTTATAGGTTCAGTAAGTGCTATACTTTACCAAAATGCAAATCCAGTTTTTATAGATAGTGATAAAGAATCGTGGAACATATCTCCAACTCTTTTAAATAAATATTTACTCACTTGTGAGAAAAAACCAAAAGCTTTGATTTTGACGCACCTTTATGGAATGAGTGCAGATATAGAAAAAATTGCACAAATCTGTAAACTTCATGGTGTTTTTTTAATAGAAGATGCAGCAGAATCGCTTGGTGCAACTTTTAAAGAAAAACATACAGGCACTTTTGGAGATTTCGGAATATATAGTTTTAACGGCAATAAAATTCTCACAACTAGTGGTGGTGGTATGCTTGTCAGTGATAATGAAGAGTATATTAAAAAAGCAATGTTTTACTCAACTCAAGCACGAGAAAATGAGATATATTATGAGCACATTGAATATGGTTACAATTACCGTATGAGTAATGTCTTAGCAGCAATTGGTGTAGCTCAAATGGAAGTGATAGAGGAGAGAGTGGCTAAAAAACGAGAAATATTTGAGTGGTATAGAGAGTTTTTAGGTGAAATAGAAGAAATAACCTTTATGCCAGAACTTGAAAATAGTCGAGGTAATCGTTGGCTAACAACTGTAACTTTTAAAAAAATAGATTATGTAAAAGTGATGAATGCATTAGAAGAGATTGATGTAGAATCAAGACCACTTTGGAAACCGATGCATTTGCAACCTCTTTTTAAAGAAGCTACAAGTTACTTAGATGGTACGAGTGAAGCACTTTTTAAAAAAGGCTTATGTCTTGCAAGTAGTACTACTATGACAAAAGATGATGTAGAAAAAATTTCTAATCTTATTAAAGGGTGTCTGTGATTTTTAGACCATCTGAACTTAAAAGGAAACTTTTTTTTATTATTTTTGATTTGTTGATTATTGTATTATCTGTACTTATCTCTTTTAATTTAAGATTTGATTTTCAAGTTCCAGATATATATATTAACTCTATTTAC
>ERZ890953.1744-NODE-1744-length-10425-cov-4.311186_pt1 | contig 10425 bp, 8 predicted proteins | sample MGYA00521264_ERZ890953 | MGnify/ENA primary metagenome ERZ890953 (study PRJEB32303, sample SAMEA104408629) | aquatic metagenome | biome: Brackish water; feature: Chemocline; material: water | place: Baltic Sea | collected 2014-10-26T21:54:00 | depth 200 m ... | reverse complement strand
GAGGTGGCTCAGTCCAGCCGTCCTGGAGGTGGCTCAGCTATGGCGTCCCCTGACACTAGCTCACCGTTTGTCGACTCGTTCTGGTATCCCATGGGCCCTCCCGGATACTCCACCTGCAAAGCTGTGGAATCTGTCCTTCTATAGAAGCGTAGTCGGGCGCCTACCTGGCGTCTGCATTGCGTCCACAAAACAGAAGAGGAGCGCATAATCACAATTTATCCACAAATAATGGCCCAATAATTATTTGCGGTTCGGGGAGCAACGACGCCCGCCGTCGACAACGCACGTCTCACGACATTGCTGGTTTCCTATTCGCCAGTTCATCATCGAAGGAAACGTCGATGCTGGATCCCAAGCGCGTCGTCCAGGCCACTCACTCTGGCCTGGGACCGCCCAAGTTCGCCTGCACGGACTCGAAGTCGCCGCGCTGTACTTTGACCCCGAAGTTCTCTTCGCGTTCTTGGTCGCCCACCCTGCCCACCACACGAAGAGACCGCATGCCCTCTGGGATCCCCGTAATCACAGTCCGTTTCCCCCTGGCCTTGCCCAAGCTGGCACCGTCGACCAGAACCTCCCACTCGTCATCCAGTTCCTGCCAGTCCTGTAGTTCGACGATGACGCCGCCGAGCGATGCCTTCGAATCGACATCGCGCTTCGTGACCTCCGCAGACTCTGCCGCGAGCTGATCGGTCATGGCCTTGATGCCCTCGCGGTACTCCACAGCCCACTCGTTGGTCTCGTTCTGAACGACCTGAAGAACGGCCAACAGGAACGCCTTGCAGCGGCGCAGCGCCAGGTGGACCTGGGCGATATCCGGTGTGCGCCCTTCTCTAGTGGCAGCCAGCGCCGCCCAGTTCATCTCGAACTCTCGCAGTAGGAGCTCGATTTTTTGGGCGGTCATCAGATAGCGAACGCGATTCGAAGACACCCGCAGGTATCGATCAATGGCCAGCAAGCCGCCGCCCAGCGCAAGAAGGATGGAGCCGAGGATGGGATCCGGTGCTTTGGACCACAGGGACGGTAACATCGGCACCACTGCTGCAGAGGTCACGCAGAGCGCGGCTCCGGCATGGAGGATGACGGCTCCGTACTTGTAGATGTCCCTCCGCCGGCCCGAGTACCAATGCATCTCTGTCCTGGCAAGCGCGCAGACGTGCTGGTAGACCATTTCGATCGATTCGGCGGCCGCCTTGGGCCTCCAGTCAAGAGAGGGTAGGGCTGAAATCTGCTTACGCCGGTACTGTTGCACTGTGTCCTCCCATCCTGCGTCTGCCACACGACCGGCTCGAGACCAAGCCCGGTCAGGCACGGATCACAGGAGCTTTTGATGCCCTACAGTCATCACCCGCACGAAGCCAGCCGAACGACTTCTTTCTCGCGTATCCTCTTCCTCAGAAGGCCCAGCGCCGCTATCCGCAAGTCTCGGACTGATTCGCATTCACCAGCGCGAGCCCGCCCCTCAAGGTGAAGGCCCCCACCAGGGCGTTGCAAGGCTGACACATCGGCACGATTTTGTGGCCGAGAACCAATGAATTCCTGACGTGGGCTCCCAGGAGCGGAGGACCGTCGCACCCCTCAACCGAGCAGTGCGAGGGCCACGGCTGGTTGGAATATTTCTCCCAGTGCTTCGCCCAGCTACCACAGTTGCAGCGGCGGGTGCCCGACCCTCGCACGTTCCGCCAACCGGTCACGGTGATTCCCATGTGCACCTCCCGTGGGGGGCCGGTATCCCAGGCGCGCGAGACGACCAGAGGATGCCATTGATACCGATTATCGGTTCATTCTGATGCAGCGGGAATAGGCGCCCGCCTGCTCGCTGGCACAATAGACAAGTTCCACAGCCCCTTCCGAGACTTCTCCTCTGCAGAGAACCCGTAGACGCTACGGTCGTCGCCTGTGGGTCTCGTGTTGACGACTTTCCCAGTTACGACGACCGGCGAGCCGGTCTCTCCAAGGCCGCGGTGAAGTTCGAAAGTGTAGATCCCCCCGATGTCCAGTTCTTTATCCACGACAAGCGAAAAGCCTAGTCCGTCAAGCGAGTACTCCACGAAGTCTGCCTCTTCGCCCGGGGTGCCGTCAACAGACCGAACGGATGCCAACAGCCTCATTCTCCGACGAGCTACTTTTCTGGCCTGATCGTCACCGCACGGCTCTCGTAGGCGCTCGGCTCTTACTCTTTCCTCTATTTCTTCCCCGATTTTTAGTAGGTAGTCGCGAAATCCAAAATGCCTCAATAGGGCGAGCGATCTGTCCGCGCCGCAATCCTTGGTATTCGCGGCAAACTGTTCAAGATCCGCCATTCTCCCCGCGGTCTGTTCGTAGCAGCCGTCGATGATCTGTGCGAACAGCTTGCTGCCCCGTGGGCCTTTGCCTCGTACGCGCGATTTCTCGTAGCAGCCCACCATGAAGCGAGCTTCTTTCTGCTGCGCGTCCTCTATGTGACAAATCGCAGAAAAGTACTTTCTTTGGAAGAATTCGCTGATCTGACGAAAACCTCTGGCGATCTCGAGTGCTGCCAACGTGACACCCCTTCCAGAAGGCCTCTTCTCGCTTATGGCCACGGGAGTTTCCTCGAGAGTTGCTCTTTGAGGCCGCCCGTTCTTGTACCTGACCTTTTTGCCCACAGCTGCCCAATTCAGAAGCCAGCACGTGGCAGCGGCCATCACTATCCCACGGAGCTTGTCGAGGTCGTCAGGCAGAGGAATCACCCACGGAGGCAAACCAAGTCCCTGGTCGGCCGCGGTTGCCACAGCTGAGGCTGTTCCACCAGTAGCCATGGACACCATCTCAGGGCTTTCATAGAACGCAGAATACGCTGATGTTATGAAAGCATCTCCCCATCCCAATGCCATGCCTGGGACATCGCAGAGCAGCGCCACCGTGAAGAGAAATGGCCCGGAGATCAAGAAGAACGTATACGAAAGTACCAAATAGATCGAAGGCTTCCAGGGGGAAACCCGGTATCGCCGATATCGGAAGAGATAGTAGAAAGGACAGGCGACACTGGGCCGATCGTGGAAATACAGAAAATTGCCGTATCCAGCCCGCATTCCTGCGACAATGAAGTACAACACTAATGCAACAAGCAACCCCATGTCTATTCAGTTCCTATCGCTTGAATTTCCACCTAGACGCGCTGTTCCGACTACTGCTTGTCCCAGTATGATATTTTTATCAAGTCGCCCATCTGTTCCGTTCTTTCTGTAAAGAACAGGAAGGTGGGCTCTTCGAGTTCCCTGAATTCCACCTGCGCATAGAACAGAGCTTCTGTCATGACCGTGGCTCCAGGCATCTCCCCAGGAACCGGGCATGTGCCCACTCCCTGCTCTCTGGTAAACTGACTGGTGTCGCCCAGTACGTCCATCTCCAGGACATCCCAGCCGCCATCGTCCCGTTTAGCCATCCCCGGAGAGGCAAGCCCAATCAGGGGCTCGACGGTGGCGATGCAGATGGAGTACTTCTCCACACCCTTGGGAAATACATCCGGATCGAAGCCGATCACCGACGGCCGGTGCTGGTAGTCGACAGCCAGGCCTGACACTTCTGCGAAGAAGTAGATTGAGAATTCTTCATCTACCTTGGGTACCACCGCTCTAATATTCTGCTTCTTGTAGAGTGGCTTATTCGAGGTGGACGACACCACGAATTCTTCGGTCTCCACCCACCAGTCTTGTCCTTCTACGGCTTCTACAATGCCGCTATCGGTCAAAAAGTAGAACGTCAGGCGATCGACCATTGACTTCGGTGGAAAGACCAAGGGAAATGCGAACTCGAGTGAATGCTCATCGCCGCTATGACTGCCGGAAAACGAATCATACTCCTGCAGTCGGTCCGTGCCCAAGAAGATCGACGTGCTGTATTCCTCGACTACGAGCTCGGGCTCGTTCATGAGTTCGTCGGTCGCAGACAGGAGGTGATGGAGGGCCTCTCCTTTGTCCATGAGAACCGACGTAACAGCCGCGTCTCTCCAATCCCTGGATTCGGCCCGAAGCGCACCGGCCTCGAGCTCCAGCACACCCGCCTGTTGGCGCAAGGTGGCAACATCACTTTCCAGACGCGCCTCTGATTCCCAGAACCCTAAATACACGATCGATGCCGCTAGAAAGCCAACGGCTTTGAACCCCCTGGTGCTTCCCCAGTACGGGCGAACTCCATCTGCTTCTTCATGAAGTGAACGCTTCCTTCGCTGGTTCAACTTCAATCTGGCTCTGAATAGTGGATACGCGGAGCACATCAGAGTCACGGAGATCAACAGAACGACCCACAGCATTTCAGTCCCCTGGTCGGAGGGTAGACGTAGACCAAGTGACTACGCCAGGAAAGCTGGCTGCCACACCAACTCGCCTCGAGACAAATGAACTACGGCACTGCACGATGGCCCTCTCCGCGGTAGTCGGATGTCCGCTCACTCTTTTCTACAGTATCAGACCCTCGACGGAGTTCAAGTTCGACCAGGCAAAAAGCCTGTTCGGCGAAATACTCGAAAAACCATGGAAACGGGAATGCGACAAATTCGGCGGTCAATAATCAGGCTTTCGAGGGCCAGCAATCACCACCGCGAGCTTGTTCACGCGCGTGAACAAGACGCACCGAAGCCCCCGCCGGCATGGCCGACGGGGGCGGTCTACCCGGGGAGACCCGTTCCTAGTTGTCCAGCTTCGCCGACCAGTAGCCACCAGGCTTGGTCACCGTGATCATGGTCCCAGTGGTCGGGAAGGACGCCGGGTAGCTATCGATCTCGGTGGGCTCGAAGACCAGGATGTTGATGGTGTCCTTGACCATCGGGTTGCTCGCGGCGTTCGCCAGGGAGAACTGCATCTGGGCAGCCACCCTGATGTCGTGCTGCTTGAAGTTGGCGGTGAGGGTCTGGGCGTTGGTGGTGTCGGTCAAGTCGATGGTGGTGCTGCTCTCAGCAGCGGACCCAGGGCCCCACAGGCGGGTGGACAGGGTGATGTCGCGGGACGAACTGTCCGCGCTGTCGACCTTGACCCCGACCTTGAGCTTGTCCGAGGCATCCCATCCAAAGGCGAGCTTCCAGCCAGGCACCGGCATGGGGTTGTCGTCGTCGTCGAAGGTGGTCGTGCCATCGCCATCCACGGTCATGTAGCAGGACCGCATGCCCTGGACCCTGGTCACCCATGGATCGGAGACCTTGGCCACAAACTCGAAGCGGGCTTCGATTTCGTCGTTGGTGGACACAGCCACGCCGCTGGCAATGGTGATGGCGCCGGTGGAGCTGTTGATGGCAAGCACAGAAGCGAAGCTACCGTTCTTCCACACAGTGCCGCGCACTTGGTCTGGGTTCCAGCTGTAGTCGCTCTCGTTTTCGAGGGCCGAATTTGCACCGATGCTCAAGGTCCCGCTAGAAACCGTGAGCTCGAGAGAGATGGTCGGCATGTACTCCGGCCAGTGGTCGTCGATACCCATGTTGACTCCTTAGTAGAATATGGGAGCCAAATAGTTATTTTTCTCTTCTTCCCAGTACAACGCCGCATATGGCTAATTCAATAACGCTCAATAAACTACCGGCGCAGCCCAGCAGCGAGCAGGCATCCCCCTTGACCGAAGTTCTCGACAGGTTTCGGCTACCTGCTCCGCAGCGTCCGCGAATGGCCATGCTTCTACAATGGCCCTTACAAACTCGTGCATCTCGCGATCCTCAACCGCCCATCGGGTGGCGATCACTGCGGAGGCTCCCGCTCGAAGGAACGAGTCTGCGAGTGACCGTTCCACACCTTTCTCCGTCTGGGCGGCTGCGGTGAAGCATCCAGCGAGCAGTACGACAGGTGCACCCGGCAGGTTCAACTGGGCGAGCTCGAGGGGGCCCATAGGGCCGTCGGCGAACATGAGCTGAGGTGCCCCCAGTTCTCGCCGTACATGAACGCCAATGTGCAGCAGTCCACACGGCGCATCCAGGCTCAAGTGCTGTCGAACAGCCCCATCGCCCCTCACCCATAGTGATGCCTCGCTACGGGAAACCTCGCGCGAAGCCCAGGGCAAGTTTGCCTGCGCGTCGGCGATGCTCACGATGTCGAGGTGAGCCGAGGGGCGGGGTGGCGGCGATCCTCGATGACCAACCAGCTCTCGGAACGCTGGGATATCCGCTCCAAACCCTGCAGCCGCCGCTCCAATGGCGTTCATCGGTGCACCGGTCAACAGCCCGTCCGAACCGACCCAGATCGGACCGCGGCCCCATTCGAAACGATCCAACAGCAGAGCGCCCAGTTGGTCAACCGCATGCAGGTCGTTTCCTGCCCTCAACTCTCGGTCGGCCTGATCGAGCAAGCTTCGAAGCCGGTGCTCGGAGACCGGTAGACGGGTCACCCGGGCGGCACCCGCGGGTTCCAACAATAGCAAGCCACCCGGTGCATGGCATAGCCCAAGCAACCTGTGGTCGGTTGAAGCTGCGCGCTCACTATCGAAGAACCTCATCTTCAGCAGCCTAGTGGCAGCATCGTCGTTACCGGAATCTCGTGCTAGCTCTACCAACCGCAGCAAAGGGAGGAAGTCCCAAGCTGACAACAGACCTCCATCTCGCTCTTGGAGCCTGGCCGCTACGGAATTCACCAGCACACTCCAGTCCACCTTTTCGCCAAGAGCGCCTTCCAGCTCCGCCTGTACACTTGCCCAATGAAGGTGCCCCTCCAACGGAGCCTCCGGCGGAAGCTCCATTCGCTCGAAGGCGTGGAAGGCTTCCTGAGCATGCCCTTGGTTCGCAAGGGCAACCGCAGATAACGAGTCTGCGTGCGCACGCTGCAGACGAGGCAGATCCATATCTGACAGGCCACTCAACACCTGACTCAACCGGCGCCACTCACGCTGATGGAAGAGCACACTCGCCTTGACCTTCTCACCCCAGGCTCTTGGCTCACCGCTGTGCGCATCGGACTCATCAGCCCATTTCCACGCACCGTCGAGGTCGACTCGGTACATCGCTTCGGTCGCCATCCTCTGACAAACCCAGGCGGCCCAATCGGCGTCAAGGGTGTGATTGTCGATTACCCAGCGCAGAGCTTTGTCGCCGTCATCTGGATAGCCCAAGCCCATGAGCGCGATCGAGACGCCGATCCCCGCCTTGATCTGACCTGTTCTGTCGCCATGGGTGACAGCCAGCCCGAGCGCCTCGCGGTACTGCTGCGCAGCCGCCACCGCATCGTCCGCACGACCCGCATTTGCCGCCTTCTTGAGCAAGGCGGTCACATCGGGCCTGGCGGCGGGTAGCGGCTCGTCCTGGACGCGGAGCAGCGACGAACGCAGCGGCGGAGGGATGGTCGCCTCGGCCACGTGAATGAAGCTCGAATGGCATTGCTGCACGAGCTCCCTGACCTCACCAGATTCGACCGCATCCCGCAGCCACATCAACCAGTGCTCGGGTTCGAGGGGTTGATTGGACGCAAGGGCAACGACCTGTGCCCCCCCTTCGGGCTGGTAATCGAGGTCCAGCCCAACGCCAGGCGTGGTGTCACGATAATGCCTCAAGATCACGCCCTGGCTGTTGGGCTCAGCGGCCAGCACCAGCAGTTCCTTGGCGCCGGGATGCCACACCCGAACGCCGCCAGACGTGCGGCGAAGCTCGACCGGCGAGCCCTCGAACCTCATCACCTGCACAGGAAGTGGGTCCACCTTGGCGATGAGATCTTCGATGACAGGCGCCTGCCTGCCGACCAAGCGAGCCTCGAGCTCGGCTCGAGGTGGCGGCCCATCCCGCAGAAACCTGCGTTCCGAGTCAGCGGAAAGCCAAGCGGCCACATGAAGGCTCCGCTCCGCATCCAAACAGGCTTGGCAAGAAGGACACGCACGGAGGTGCTCGCGGGCCCAAGCGGGCCAGCGCGACACGGCTTCGGCATCTACTGGCCCGTCGAACAGCTCGGAGTGCTGGAGCCGGTCATGTGCAGATTCAGTCATGGTCACCCCCACCGAAATCCTCCCGCCTGCTGCGGGTAAGCCGAGTGGCGAGAGTCGTGCGGATGCGGCGCCGACGCTCATACAGTGCACCGGGCGTGAGGAACACGCCAAAGCGCCGGGCGATCACTTCGATCACCACAGGAGAGGGCACTCCATCAACGTTTGTCGCCAGTATGATGTACGCATCGACTGGCTCGCGGGAGTACAGAACGTCGAGCGCGGCACCGAGATCCTGCTGTCGTATGAGACCGGCCTCAGGATCGTCACGCGTACGATGCGACAGGTTCAGCGCAGAATGTTCCTGGGCGGACACCTGGTTGCCTCGGGAGCGCTTCCGCATGGAGAAATAGCGCTTGCATTCATAGTCGACCATCTTGGCGAGCCACCCCAACAACTCCGGGCTCCGGACCCGGTCGAGCTGATCCGCCAGCATCGCGAACACGTCTTGGACGAGGTCCTCGGCTGCATCGAAGGGCACCTGACGGCTCAGCGCGATGCGCATGAGCCGCCGGTGAGACATGTGCCACAGCGCAGTGATCAACTGCTGGTCGTCGCCAAGCTCGATGATCTGCTCGAGGGTCTGGGGCTCGTCAGGGGCATCGTCGCCACCCAGGACAACCAGCGGCCGGCTTGGCCCGTCGAACACGGTACGCCCAGCACCAGCGGCATCTCCGGCCTGCGGTTCCACGTCCAGGGGCGATGAGCTTTCTGGGTCGTGCTCGCGAGGCTCGCTCAACCGTGTCTCCCAGGGCCACTCATACCGGCTCTCCTGCCTGTAGCGGGTCGAAGAGGCACCTATCCTTCTCACCAAGAATGTCCCTCCCCCGAGATGTCTACTCGACCGCGCTGACCCACTCCGCATCCTCTTTATCGACGTCTCGAAAAACCGGGAACCAGCGCCGCTGTTCGTTATCGATGAGCGCCGGCAGGAACGGTCGAGCGCACGACTACCGACGGGCCAGGCTCCACCCGTGACGTGCGGCTCCCACAGCCCTGTCGAGGGTATCCGTCTAAACTTGTGGGCATCGGTTCTGATGTCGATCATGTGCTCGTTCACGAGAAGGGAATCCAGGCGATGAGGTGTGAGCCGAGGTGGATGGCCCCTCACCTCCACACTCTCGGTTCCTTGAGAGCACGAGGACGCAGGATCCCACGGCGTGGCCCATAGATTTGACATTTGAGTTTTCCGAACGGAACTCAGCCCTTCACTCGAGAAGCAGCATTTTCGGTGCATGAACTCAAATGCAAAGATCTCGTTCACGAACGTGAGATCCCGTCGCCCGGGGCTCTGACCAGACAGCCCATCCATGACCAGCGGCTGCACAGCTCCGGGTTCCACCGCGATCAACTGCTGCAGCCGAGCCGAAGAAGGAGTCGTGCACGTGTCCGGTTCACTCGAAGCAGCCCCCACAGCCTCTCCCGCAGTCACCTACACCTCTCTTCCCGGACGCTGTCCCGGGGAGCTGATGCTGGAACACACCTTGGTGGACAAGGCCGTCGCAGAGCTCAAGCAGATCAAGGTCCACAACGGGCTCGAGGAAGCCCGTGCGATTGGAAGATGCGTGCTGAGCCACTTCTTCGAGGGCAACGTCGAGGTGTTCAGGGAAAAGAGGGGTCGGCACATCAGCTTCCGCAAGCTCTCCGACCGCCGGGACCTGCCCTACTCCTACGGGAAGCTGTACGCAGCCGTGATGGTCACCGCCCAGCTCGAGCAGCTGCCATCGGACATCGCATGGGCCTTGTCGTTCACGCACCACCGAATGCTGCTGCGGGTCAAAGAACTGCCCACCAAGTTGTTGCTGGCCCAGACGGCGGTGGAGCGGAAGCTCTCGAGCCGCGCATTCCTGGCCGTAGTAGACGAGCATGTCCAGCCACCGGCCGGCGCCAAGCGGGGCAGACCCGCCATGCCCGAAGTGGTCAAGCAGCTCCGAAAGGCCTCCAAGGTCTTCGAGGCTGACGCATTGGAGCTAGCCGACCATCGGACACTTCTCGACAACTTCACCGAAGACGAACTCGAGGACATTCTCGGCCGTGCCGAAGCCTACATGGATCTGGTGCGGTCGGCGTTGAGCGAGCAGCGAGGCCTGACCAGCGACCCTGTTCTCGGCCCCGAGCCCGCCGAGGCCTAGGCGTTTTGTTAACGCGCGTTAACAACGCGGCGGAGGTAGCGACGACGCGACGAGGGACGTGACCCGTGTGGAAATGCATCCGCCCTGCGAGAAGAAGCGTCCACCCATGACAGCGCCGAACTCTACTCCAGCAGCGACGCCAGGAACCTGACCTCCAGGACCTCGCCGTCTGTGCTCCGCTCCGCCCAGGCGCGCTGAGCGTTCTGGGCCGCCTCGACGATGTTCGCACCGGTCACTACAAACTTCTCGGCGCCTTCGGGTCCGCTGACCTTCACCCTGTAGCCCTTCAAATCGCCCGCAACAGGCGAGCTCAGATCGTCCGGCTCGGGAGGAAGATCATCGCTAACGAGGCGTTGTTGCACGGCTCGGATCAGAGCCGAAGCCTCCCACC
>ERZ890953.1743-NODE-1743-length-10427-cov-6.496240_pt1 | contig 10427 bp, 12 predicted proteins | sample MGYA00521264_ERZ890953 | MGnify/ENA primary metagenome ERZ890953 (study PRJEB32303, sample SAMEA104408629) | aquatic metagenome | biome: Brackish water; feature: Chemocline; material: water | place: Baltic Sea | collected 2014-10-26T21:54:00 | depth 200 m ... | reverse complement strand
AGGTGGGTCAAAAGTTTTCAAAAAAGTGGGTCAATATTTTTCAAAAAACACAATCCATCTAATTAAATAAACTTTATCTACCTCTTTTTCTTCATCATTTACTATAGATTTGTAAAAGACACCTTGTGACCTTGTAGCTGTTCTTTTATTTAATGTTTTTAACTGTATCATTGCATTTCCTAAATATAAAATTGATTTTTAGTCCAAATTTAGTCCCTTGAGAGTCCCTCAAATATGAATAAATTTGACAAAGTCCCTCAATTGAGGGACTAAAACTATATAACAAAAAAGCCAAACAACCCCCTTGTACACGAGATTAGACAAGGTTTGAGGAGATTTAAATGAGTATCTACAGAGAATACGACATAAGAGGTATTTACGAAAAAGAGTTAAATGAACAGAGTGTTGTTCGTATAGGGTATGCACTTGCTTCAAAGATAGATGGTGAGTATGTGGCAGTTGGTTATGATGCTCGAAGTCACTCTCCCTTACTATTTGAGTATCTTGTTCGTGGTCTTAATGCTGGTGGTAAAAAAGTTTTAGGAATGGGGCTTGTACCTACTCCTGTAAATTATTTTACTAATTACCAAGATTGGGATGGAGTGACTCCTTCTGGTTCTATTATGATAACAGGTTCTCATAATCCTAGTGAGTATAATGGTTTTAAGATTACTATTGGACAAGCACCATTTTTTGGTGAAGATATTTATGCTCTTGGTCGTGAATGTGCAACTATGATTATGCCAACAGAAGTAACTCGTGATGTTACTGAGATAAATGCAGTTGATAGATATGTAGACTTTTTAGTGAATGAATTTTCTCATCTAAAAGGGATGAATACTCGTATAGTTTATGATTGTGGAAATGGTGTTGCTGGAGTAGTAACTGAAGATATTTTTGCTCGTCTTGAGCTTAAGACTAAAGGGATTTATGTTGAACCTGATGGAACATTCCCAAATCATCATCCAGACCCATCAGTTGAACACAATCTCAAAGATATTAAAAAACTTTTAGAAGAAGAGGGTGATATTGCTTTTGCTTATGATGGAGATGCAGATAGAATAGCAGTCCTTACACATAAGAACAACATTAAGGGCGATATGATGGCTCTACTTTACTCTATGAAGATGGATAAACCAACAGTTATTGGTGAAGTGAAATGTTCTCAAGTTATGTATGATGAGCTAGAAAAACGTGGTGCTAAAGTTATCATGTACAAAACAGGTCACTCAAACTTAAAAGTAAAAATGAAAGAGGTTGGGGCAGATTTGGCTTGTGAAGTGAGCGGTCATGTTTTCTTTAAAAATCGTTATTTTGGTTACGATGATGCTATCTATGCAACTCTTAGAATGTTAGAGCTTGTGCATGATGGAATTGATTTGGATGCAGAACTTGCAAAACTTCCGCAAGTATTTTCAACTGAAGAGATAAAAGTAGAAACAACAGAAGCGCAGAAGTTTAAAATTATAGAGAGAGTAAAAGAACTATTAAAAAACCCTCCAGCTTCTTTTCCGGTTATTAAAGACATTATTGATGTGGATGGTGTTCGTATTAATTTTGAGAAAGGTTGGGGGCTTGTGAGAGCTTCAAATACCACTCCAGTTTTAGTTACTCGTTTTGAATCAACAGATAAAGAGGAAGCTTTAGTTTATGAACAAGCTATCAATGATTTAATTTTATCTGCTAAAGAGTCTTTGTAGTAGCACTTTTCTTAGGAAAGTGCTATATTATGTAGTTTTTTTGTGTAGTTTTTACTTATTGAGTTAAACAGTTCTTGAACCATTCCTGACTCGTGGTATGAGAGAACTCTATTATAAAGTTTTGTAGTTTGTGTACACATACTACAATCATTGAATTTACAAAATGCAGCTACTTTTGTACTTCCTGTAAATAATTCATTTATATATTTTTTAGCAATTTCTTTATCATTTATTAGAAAAGTCATAGATACTCCTATAATTTAATATTCTAACTATTATAATTATAGCAGATAAAAGTATTTTTGTGATAAATTTTTTCTTTGTATTCATTTAGCATTGATTCCATTGTTAAAAATAAATTGTTACTTGCTTTTTCCATCTCTTCAAAGTTACTTATTATTTCATCTAAATGTACTTCTACACTTGGTGTATCTTTCAAAAATAATATATTTTTTAGAACCATTTCATGTACAATTTTGTGATAAGGAACAATGCTATTGTATGATTTTGTTGCTCCCATAAGCTCTTTTCCTTGAGCATTGTACCATTTACCAAGTCTACAACTTTCATGGTCAGTAAAATTTTGATGGAGTGTTCCCTCTGTAATACTATTATAAGCATTGTTTTTAAAGACGATATGATCAATTTTCGCTAAAATAGTAAAAAGTGTTCCATTCATTAATTTAGTATCATCAGTTGTTTGTTTCGTTTCATTTGTAAAGGAATTGAGCATTTGGGAAAATTCTTTAATCGTATTATTTAAATCACCTGCTAAATTATTCATTGATTTTGAAGAGTCATCTATTTCTATCATCTCTTGGTGTAGAGTATTTACTGAGATAGATATCTCTTGTGTGGCTTTTTGTGTGTTTTCTGCAAGTTTTCTTACTTCATCTGCAACCACTGCAAAGCCACGACCATGTTCACCTGCACGAGCTGCTTCTATTGCGGCATTTAGAGCTAAAAGGTTTGTTTGGTTTGCGATATTATCAATAATACTAACAACACTTGAAATCTCTTCTGTTTTTTGCATAAGCGAGTCTATCTTATCGCCTGTTACTGATATTAGTTCAACTATTTTTAACACATCACTAGTGGTTGCTTGAACATTTTGCTGTGTTTTAGTCGAATCATCGGCTAGTTTATTTGAATGTATAGCAATTTCATCTAATGCTTCTATAGCTAAGGTTAAATCTCTTTGAATGATTTCAAATCCAGCTATTCCTGTTCCTATACTATTTATCTTATAATTCATTGAGGTTTTGGAAATATGACGTATATTTTCCTGCATAGCATCTACCGAAGTATTAATAATTTTTGCAGACTCTAAATAAGACCCATTTAAATCTTCTTCTATAATTTTTTTATGATATTTGCCTTCTTTTGTAGCATTAAAGGTACTGGCAATTTCTTTGTTAAAGACTTCAAATTGATCTATAACATTGTTGATTTCAGAATTAAGTGTTTGTAGTTCACCTTTATCATTATTATTCACTCTATACGATAAAGTTCCATTGTGAGCATGGTTTAAAACAGTTGAAATGTCTTTTAAACTCAATTGAATTTTTCTCACATTTATAAAAACATACCAAGCTAAGAAAAAGTTGATAATATTTAATATTTTTATATAATCGAAACCATTTGTTGCTAGTTCAAAAATCAATGTAATAATAAAAATACTTATGGAAATAATATTTGCATATTGTATTTTAGATAGAGAAGATAAATTATTCATAATAAAAATCCTTTTTTTTAGTAAATCATTAAAATTTACTTTTAATGATTCTAGGGTAAAAATAATTAAAGCTTCATAAAATTAAAATATATATTACTTATCTAAAATATATACTGATTTTGATATAATACTGCATATAAAGTTTTATCAATTTTAAGGAAATATATGAAATCTCATACAATTTTAATGCCCCTAGACATGCACCTTCACCTTCGTGATGCTGTAATGCTTGAAAATGTTGCACCTCTTACTGCTTACTCTTATAGTGGTGCTATTATTATGCCAAATCTTGTTCCACCAGTGTCAAATCTTGAAGAGCTAAAGGCTTATAAGCAACGAATTATGGCGGCTGTTCCCAATGACTACTTTGAACCATATATGACTCTTTTTTACAAAAATTATGATAAAGCATTTTTAGAAGCTATTGCAGATGATATAACGGCTATAAAACTTTATCCTGCAGGTATTACAACCAATTCTGAGGGTGGTGTTTCTTCTTTTAATATAGAAGAGATGAGAACTACACTTGAAACTATGAGTGATCTAGATATTCCTCTTTGTGTTCATGGAGAGACAGATGGTTTTGTGATGGATAGAGAAGCTGAGTTTATGAGTATTTATGAACTTTTAGCAACTTCTTTTCCAAATCTTAAGATTATTATGGAGCATATTACAACAAAAGCTGCTGTTGATATGCTCGATAAATATGAAAATCTTTATGCAACTATCACTGTACATCACCTAATTTTAACACTTGATGATGTTGTTGGTGGTATGATGAAGCCACACCTCTTTTGTAAACCGATTGCAAAACGTCCAGAAGATTTGGATGCTCTTTTAACAGTTGCTTTAGAAGCACATCCTAAAGTAATGTTTGGAAGTGATTCTGCTCCACATCCTCAACATAAAAAAGAGTCATGCGGATGTGCAGCTGGTGTTTTCACTGCTCCAATTTCATTACAACTTTTATGTGAAGTTTTTGACCAATATGGCAAGCTTAATAATTTACAAGCTTTTGTAAGTGATAATGCACAGAACATTTATGGAATTTGTCCCGAATTTAAAGAAGTTGTTTTAGAAAATAGACCTTTTGTCGTACCTCAAAACTACTCTGGTGTAGTACCAATGTATGCTGGTGAAACCATTAGTTGGGCGATTGAGAGTGTTGAATAATATACTTTTACTCGAAGATGACCTCCTTTTTGGAGAGACTCTTGTAGATTTACTCGAAGATGAAGATTTTCAAGTAAATCATGTTAGAAATGGACAAGATGCACTTGATGCCACTTTTGGTACTAAGTTTGATATTTATCTCTTAGATATTAATGTACCTTTAATTGATGGCATTTCACTTCTTGGCGAACTTCGTAATGCAGATGATAATACTCCTACTATTTTTTTAACATCCCATAAAGATAAAGAGATGATACAAAAAGGTTTTCTAAGCGGTGCTGATGATTACATGATAAAACCTTTTGATGCGGATGAACTAGTGTTAAGAGTGCTTGCACTTCTTCGTCGTAGCCAAAAAATAGTGCCTAAAAATATTGGCAAACTTCTACATGATAATTTGCATAAAACTATCTCTTATGATGGAATTGTCTTAGATTTATCAAAAAAAGAGTATGAGCTTTTAACTCTTTTGATAAATAATATAAATGTCAATGTAACTAAAGAGATGATTTTTGATGAACTCTGGAGTACTTCAGAGATTGGCAGTGATGGTGCTATCCGTGTTTATATCAATAGACTAAAACAATTACTTCCAGAGATGAAAATTGAAAATATTCGTGGTGTTGGATACAAACTTGTTTCGTAATCTTCGTATTAATATTTTTATCTACTATTTTGTCTCTGTAACTGCTTTTTTAGCATATTTTTACTATTTTTTAGCCATTATAGGCATAGATAATTTCTACATGATAATTCTTTTTTTATTTGTCTCTATTAGTGTTTCAGGTATATTTATTTCTAAATTAGCAATAGATCCTCTTATAGAGTATGCAATAAATTTACAAAATCTTTCTAAAGAGACCCTCCACGAGCTAAATTTACCTATAAGCACAATTAAAACCAATACACAAATGTTAAGTAAAAATCTACATGATAATAAGAGCATAAAAAGAATAGAACGCATAAATAATGCTTGTGATATGCTTCAAGATAGGTACAATGAACTTGATTACATGATAAAAATGCAGAGTAGAGAAGACGTAAAAGAGGAGTTTTTTGTAGATGAACTTGTCCAAGAAAGAGTCTCATTTTTAAGTAAAATATATCCAACATTTGAATTTAATACAAACCTAGAAACGCTACAAATTCTTAATGATAGAAAAGGTTTAACTAAAGTAATTGACAATATTATTGATAATGGTGTAAAATACTCAAAAGATTCTAAAATTATTGATATTAAACTACATGATAATTCTCTGTTTATTCAAGATTATGGGATAGGAATGGATGAAGCAGAGCTTCTGAAAATTTTTGACAACTATTACCAATCCAATAATAATATGAAAGGATTTGGAATAGGTTTGAGCATGGTTAAGAGGCATTGTGATAAAAATGATACAATACTGCGATTTAAATCATCACCAGATAATGGTACAAGAGTAGAGCTAAAATTTAAAAAGATATAAGGGAAGAAATGCAAGAAACAAATATGTTAGAATATGCAGAAAAAGCACTTGATTATGGTGTGATGGGTATACTTATTTTGATGAGTGTAGTTACTTTATGGTTATTTATTGAGCGAATGATGTTTTACAAAAGTGTAAGAACAGATGATTATGAGCATAGAGATAATCTTGAACTTGACTTAACGGACAATATAGGAGTTCTTAGTGCAATTGGGACAAATGCTCCGTATGTTGGACTTTTGGGAACAGTTGTTGGGATTATGATTACTTTTTATACTTTAGGTGATATTGGTGCGGTGGATACTAAAAAGATTATGATTGGTTTAGCACTTGCTTTAAAAGCAACGGCAATGGGACTTATTGTTGCTATGCCTGCTATTGTTTTTTATACTATTACTCTTCGTAAAGTTGAAAGAATTTTAACAAAATTTGATGTAGACCAAGAGAAAAAAGAAAACTAATGTCAAAGTGTAAAAAATCTCACAAAAAGTTTGATTCTATTAATGTAATCCCATTTATAGATATTATGCTTGTTTTACTTGTTATGGTTTTAACTACAGCAACTTTTATAAAACAAGGCGTGATACCGGTAAATCTTCCAAAAGCACAAACTACTGATAAAGAAGATGTAAAAAAAGAAATTACTGTATATGTAAATGATAAGGGAGAGATGTTTTATGAGAAAGAAAAAGTTGATGTAACGACTTTGGAGCAAAAACTCTCAGCCATATCTAAAAAACAAACGGTAGTTCTTAGAAGTGACAAAGAGTCAAAATTTCAAGACTTTGTATCGGTTATGGATATTCTAAAACGATTAGGACATGAACAACTCTATATTGTGACGAAGAAATAAGCTTAGTCACAATATAGCTTATTAGTAGGCTTTATCTAAAAGTTTAAATTTTCTCTTAGCCGAATTATCATGTAGAACTTCCGTTTTTTCAACTGTGATATCTACTTCTGTACTAAAAATCTTTTTCTCAATAACTTCGTCATCTAAAAACATTGAACTTGCTATAAAAAAAAGTATCATAATAGCAACTACACTTACATAAAGTAAAATGTAGTTTTTAATATGACCCGATTCAAATGGATTGTTTATAGTCATTCTTTTAGTTCTTCTTTAGAGACATTTCCGTTTCCATGATTTTAATTTCATCTTGAGCGGAAATCTTTATTTCATCATCAATTTTTAGGATTTTGTTTTTGGCTTTATGCATATAATCCATGTTATTTAGTATATACTTAATACAATTGATGCGAGCTTTTTTCTTGTTATCTGAACGGATAATAGTCCAAGGCGCATGAACGGTATGCGACGCTAGTAGCATAGAGTATTTTGCAATAGTGTATTTATCCCAAAGTCCTTGTGATTTTTCATCAACAGGTGAAAGTTTATACTGTTTTAAAGGGTCGGTTCTTCGTTTGTCAAAACGTCTTTTTTGCTCCTCTTTAGATACTGAAAAGTAAAATTTGAATATTTTTATATCTGAATTAATAAGCATTTTTTCAAATTCAGGAACTTCATGCAAAAATTCTTTATGTTCCTCTTGCGTACAAAAATTCATAACCGGCTCAACACCACCTCGGTTATACCAACTTCTGTCAAAAAGAACTATCTCACCTGCAGAAGGTAAATGGTGTGCATATCTTTGAAAATACCATTGAGACTTCTCTGTATCGCTTGGTTTATCTAGTGCAACGACTCTCGCACCACGAGGATTTAAATGTTCCGTAATTCTCTTGATTGTTCCACCTTTTCCAGCAGCATCACGTCCTTCAAAAATCATGAGAACTTTTTCACCAGTTTCTTTAATGTGGTTTTGCATTTTAAGGAGTTCTATTTGAAGCTGTTTTAATTCATCCTCATACTGAAGAACTTCTTCTTTTACCCAAACGGCTACCCTTTTTTTGCCATCTTTTTTATCGCGTTTATCAGACTCTTTTTTATTTTCATCCTTGTCTTTTCGTCTATCATCATGCACAATTTCTTCTAATTTAGCATCTTCACCTAACTCATCGCCTACCATATTTCTTTTTGAACCCATCAATTCTCCTAATTTTTAATTATTGTATGCAACTATTATAAATCAACTAACTTTAAAAAGAGTTTGAAATATGCTGATTTATCTCATTTACATCAGAAGTATTAGCAAAACAACTCTTCTCCCCACATATCATAAAACTTTCATCTTCACTAGTTTTATATTGAACAAAAGGATATTCAATCTTACTGAGTGCTTGTTTATTATCATGTAGATTTTTAGCAGATGATTTAATGATTCTTTCACCTTTTAAATATCTCAAAACTTGTGTAAGCATATAAGGAAAATAGATTGGCTTTCTACCAAGCTCATAAGAGTTATATTCCATTGTTTTAAAAGCGAAGTGAGTATATTTTTCATCTTCTAAAACAGTACTGAGTGAAATTAGGACATCTATAATAATACTTACTGAACTTGTATAAGTATTGTCAGATGTTTCAGCTTTGGTTACAAATTCACCAACACTAAAATTCCATTGACCTTTAGTGTAAAACTCTTCAAGAGCTTTATTGGCTAATCTTTGAGCATTAATAAGGTATATTTCATCTTGTGTGTATTTGTAAGCACTAAGAAGTGCCTGAGCAAGAAAGGCATAATCTTCTAAAAAAGCCTCAATTTTAGGTGTTTTATGAATAAGGGTTGTATGGTAAAGTGTCCCATCTAAAAACATTGTTTCCATTAAAGCATCAAGACTTTTAATTGCTTTTTCATAATACATATTATCAACAGCACCCAGTTTAAATAAAGAGTGAATCATCATACTTGACCAAGAAGTTTGAACTTTTTTATCTATAAAAGGATAAGATCTATTTTGTCGTAGTTTTTGTAGCAATACTTTTACAGCACCAAACCACTCAGGCACAACACCATCTTCAAAACGAATAATATTTTTACCTTCAAAGTTTCCATGCTCTGTCACACTCATTGTTTGGCACATTTTGTCAATATCTTGGTAAGCATTATCTTCTAAAACTTTATACACTTCTTCATAACTATAAATAAAATAAGTTCCTTCTTCACCTTCACTATCGGCATCACTAGCACTATAAAAGAGATTATCTTCACTCATAAAGTTATACCAAAAATCTGCAATTTCTCTAGCTGTTTGTAGATAAGTTTCATCTTTATATGTTAAATATGCATCAGTATAAACTCCACAAAGTAGGGCATTATCATAAAGCATTTTTTCAAAATGAGGCACGAGCCACATATTATCCGTTGAGTACCTACAAAAACCACCATCTACCTTATCATACATACCACCTTTTTTCATCGCATCCAACGTGGCGGTTACCATTGCTTTTGCTGAAGTGTCATTATAAAGTTTATCTATGGTGAGTAGAGTATTGAGTGTTGAAGCATGAGGAAATTTAGGTGCAACTGAAAAACCACCAGTAGAAGTTTGGTAATTACTTTTGGCTTGAACTAAAAAGTTGTTTTTAAAATCTTCTTTGAGTACTGTTGCCTCTTTTGGATGTTCTGTTTGATTTAAAAAACCTTCTATTTCATCGGCATTTTCAAAAAGTTTTGCATCTGCTTCATTTACTTTTGTAGCTATGAGAGTAGTTAAATCTTTAAATCCCATTCCCTCTATGCTTCCAGCATTAGACTCCGGTGGTATGTAAGTTCCTGCAAAAAATGGTTTGTTCTGTGGTGTACAAAAAATAGAAGTAGGCCATCCCCCCGCACGACGATTTAACAAAAGATGAACTTCTTGATAATGTTTGTCTATATCAGGGCGTTCTTCTCGGTCTACTTTAATACATACAAAATCTTTATTTAAAATTTCTGCACAAGCTTCATCTTCAAATACTTTTTCTTCCATAACATGACACCAATGACATGATGAATAACCAATGCTAATAAATATTGCTTTATTCTCAGCTTCTGCTTTAGCAAAAGCTTCATCACCCCATGGGAACCAATCAACAGGGTTGTTTTTGTGTTGTTGTAAGTAAGGACTATCTTCTTTTTCTAATCTATTTGACATAATTTATTCTCGATTATTTTGATTTATTATAGAGTAGGGGATTTTACATGATAACTGACTTAATTTTATTGTATAAATGAATAAATTGTATTATTTTAATGTTTGAAATAACTTGCTAAGAGTTATTTTTGAGGTGTAAAAGTGACTTTTTTACATGAATAAAAAAAATTCTCTATTTTATATAAAATATACTTGACAAAGAAAAAGATTTTGTCTATAATTTCGGCTCAACAACAGAGAGAGCTTATTTCTTTAGAGTTGAGAATGTCGCGGAATAGAGCAGTTCGGTAGCTCGTCGGGCTCATAACCCGAAGGTCA
>ERZ890953.1742-NODE-1742-length-10428-cov-5.170346_pt1 | contig 10428 bp, 5 predicted proteins | sample MGYA00521264_ERZ890953 | MGnify/ENA primary metagenome ERZ890953 (study PRJEB32303, sample SAMEA104408629) | aquatic metagenome | biome: Brackish water; feature: Chemocline; material: water | place: Baltic Sea | collected 2014-10-26T21:54:00 | depth 200 m ... | reverse complement strand
TGTGACGACAACAACATCTGCACGTCTGATGCCTGCAATCCGCAATCAGGCTGCATCTTCGAACCGACCTCGGCAGCTTGTGACGATGGTAACGCCTGTACCCAGGACGACGCCTGCGCCGCCGGAAAATGTGCCGGAACGCCACTGCTTTGTGATGACGCCAATGTCTGCACCGACGATGCCTGCGACCCGGCCAGCGGCTGCGTCGCCTACCCCAACAACGCACCCTGCGATGACGCCAACCCTTGCACCGATGGCGACATCTGCGCTGGCACCGAGTGCAAACCCGGCCCCGCAACCGATTGCAACGACAACAACTCCTGCACTGCCGACCAATGCTCGGCTCAGGAGGGAGGGTGCACCAATACCGCACTCTCCGGCACTTCCTGCGATGACGGCGACCTCTGCACCAGCGACGACGTCTGCGATGACGGCGAGTGTGTCTTCGTCAAAGCCACCGACTGTGACGATGCTGACCCCTGCACCCAGGACTCGTGCGACCCCTCCCAGGGATGCCTTGCACAACCGCTCTCCGGGAATTCCTGCAACGACCAGAACGCTTGCACCACTGACGATGTCTGCGCCAACGGAATCTGTGGCGGTGGCATCATCTCGTGCAATGACAATGACCCCTGCACCCAGGACCTCTGCGACCCGGCCACCGGATGCCTCCACCCGCCCGTGGCAGGCCAACCCGCCTGCAACGACGGCAATGGCTGCACCCTGGTGGACAAATGCCAGGGCGGTATCTGTGTCGGTTCCAGCCCCAAGGTCTGCAATGACCAGAACGTCTGCACCAACGACGCCTGCGTTCCCCTCACCGGAGAATGCACCTTCAACGCCAACACTGCCCCCTGCAACGACGGCAACGTCTGCACTGTGACCGACATTTGCGCCGCCAAAGTGTGTGTCGGCAGCGGCGAGCTGAACTGCAACGACAACAATCCGTGCACCAACGACAATTGTGACCCCGAAAACGGGTGCGTCCACACCGACAACGGAATCTGCCAGTGTGAGGCGAACGATGACTGTTCCGATGACGGGAACCCCTGCAACGGAACACCCATCTGCGTCAACAACGCCTGCGTCACGGACCCGGGAACCATCATCAACTGCAATCCCGACAACGACACGACCTGCCTGAAGAACAAGTGCGACCCCAATCAAGGGGACTGCGCCATGACCCCCGAACCGAGCAACAAGCTTTGCAACGACAGCAACTCCTGTACCACCGCGGACCATTGTGATGGCGCCGGTGCTTGCGTTGGCAACGCCGTAGTCTGCGACGATGAAAACCTCTGCACCACCGACTCCTGCAACCCGGTGACGGGATGCGTCTATGCCAACAACACGCTCCCCTGTGACGACGGGGACGTTTGTACCGTCGGTGACGTCTGCACCGGAGGGAATTGCGGACCAGGGCCAGACTATGACTGCGATGACGATAACGTTTGCACGCAAGATATCTGCGTCCCCGCCAATGGCGAACCGTCGTGCACCAACGTGCCCACCGGCGGCGTCGTTCTCTGTGATGACGACAACGCTTGCACCAGCAACGACGTCTGTCTCGCCGGGGAGTGCACCGGACAGAATACCGTGTGCGAAGACAACAACGCCTGCACCATGAACCTGTGTGATGCCGCCACCGGATGCAACTACCCGCCGGCAGAAGACGGAACTACGTGCGATGACCTGGATGCCTGCACCGCCGGGGACTCCTGCCTCGCCGGAGAGTGCGACCCCGGCTCCTGGATCTTCAACTGCTGCCACGTTGTCAGCGACTGCAACGACCTCTTCTCCTGCACCACCGACAACTGCGTTGCCGGCAGCTGCGTCTACACTTTGAAGAACTGCAACGACAACAACCTCTGCACTGCCGATGCCTGCAACAACGGCGTCTGCGGACACACGCCGCTCTCATCTGACGTCATCATCTACGAAGAGGACTTCGACGATGGCACCTCCGCAGGCTGGCTACTCACTACCGGAACGACCCAGTACTGGGTCGGCAGCGAAGACATCTACTGGTCCGTCGACGACTTCCGGGCCAACAGCGCGGACTACAGCCTCTACGCCGGCAATCCTGAAGACCAGACCTATGACCACGGCAATGGAACCGCACTGGCCTATTCCCCGCCAATGCGCCTTCCCAGCGATTCGGAAGTTGATTTGACGTTCCATATTTATGCCGATTTCCACGAACAGGGCATCACCTACGACCGTTTTCAGGTACTAGTTTTGCCCGCAGGGGACCTTGAACCAACAACCCTCACTCCGTGGATTTACGCTGACACCTTCGCCGAGGATGGAGGGTTTGTTGAACTTACCTATGCCCTCGACGATTATGCCGGCGAAGAGGTACGCCTGGTATTCGCTTTCATCACGCCCGATGGCGCCCTCAACAACGCGGAAGGCGTCTACATCGACGACGTCACGGTCATCGCCGCACCGCGTGACGGCTGCTGTTTCTACGACGGCGACTGTGACGACGAGGACCTTTGCAGTGGCGACATCTGCAGCAGCTTCGAATGCACCTACCCCTACGTCGGTGGCACCTACTTCGCCGAAGATTTCGAATCCGGCTCCGTCGCTACGGGCAGTTCTCAGGATACCAGCAAATGGTACCTGGTCCACAGCAGCAACGGTGCGGCAGGTTGGTTCGTCAGCGATATCCGGGCGAAATCGACCCCCAACGCCTTCCATGCAGGAACGAAGGAGGGGAACTACGATGCTGGAGCCTTCACCATTACCGCCCGCTCACCAAAATTCGTCCTGCCCATCAACGCTGACGCCCTGCTCAAGTTCGACGTGTTCACCGAGCTGGACGAGCCCGACTGCACCAATGACGTCTTCAAGGTCGGCATCAGCACCACCCTCCTTGGCCCCATCGCCTGGGTCTACGACAAGTGTGATTCCACCAAGGCCTTCGTCCCGGTGAGCGTTTCCCTGGCAGCATATGAGGACGAGTCAGTTCTCTTCCTCCATCTCCAGTTCTCTGCCAACGCCACCAAGAACAAGGGGGAAGGGGTCACCGTCGACAACATCCGCATCGTCAAGGCAGAAGATCCGGCAACGTGCTGCTCCGAAGACAAAGAGTGTGAGGACGATGATATCTGTACCGTCGACTGGTGCACTGGCATGCCAAAAGGTGCGGTCTGTGCCCAAAGAGAGGTCACCGACTTCAACGACAACTTCGACGATGGGAATACCAACGGCTGGCAGATGACGCCACTCAGTGGTGGCTACGTTACGTGGCAGGCCGACGACTATCGGGCCTACTCCGGCAAGTACTCCATGTACGCCGGCTACGCCAAAGAACACACCTATTACGGGAATGGAACCGGGACCACTTTTGCCTACAGCCCCTATTTCCTTCTGGACGTAGTCACCCAGTCCAAGCCAATTCTCATCTATAATCGGTACCTCAGCCTCTGCGCCAACACCGGACAGCACTGCCTCACCGTCTACGTGCAGAAGAAGGTGGGAGGCTATACACAACTTGAGAAAGTCTGTGCCAGTATTGACGGTGACCCGCTCAACTTCTGGACCAACAAGGAATTCGACCTGTCCGGATACATGGGCAAGGAGATTCGACTGGTCTACGGCCTCACCGTCACCTCAGACAACTTCTGCCTGTGGGCCAAGAAGGAGGGCGCCTACATCGACGGTGTCCGAGTCTTCTTCAAGGACTGCAAATAGGATTCGCTACAGCTTCAAACCGCCGGATGGCTCGATATCGGTGGCGCAAATCAGATCATTCTCCACCACAAACCTGATGGTGTGGGCAATCTCCTCGGGCTTGCCCAGACGCCCCACCGGAATCATCTTCCTGAAGCGGTCCAGCATTTCCGGCTTCATATCCCTGATTACCATGGGCGTGGCGATGAAGCCGGGACTCACCGAAGCAACGCGAATGCCCGCCCGAGCCAGTTCCTTGCCCCACACCACGGCCAGCGTCTCCACGCCAGCCTTGGCCGCAGAGTAGTTGGTCTGCCCGATATTCCCTCGCTTGGCGATAGACGAAATGAGGACTAGAACGCCCTTGCACCCCGTGTTAACCATGCGAATAGCGGCCTCTCGACCAGTCAGAAATACGCCGGTCAGGTTGACATCGATCACGGACTGCCACTGACTCAAGGACATCTTGCCCCGCACCTTGCCAGTCTCACGGTCCACCTTGATGAGCAGGCCATCACGAAGAATCCCCGCGTTGAGCACCGCCACGTCCAGTTGACCGTAGTGCGACACGACCTCGTCAAATGCGGCCTCAACGCTGGCCTCGTCAGAAACGTTGCACGCCACTCCCAGGACTTCGCCACCCAGGTCGGCAACAGCCATCTCCAACGCCGCCGGATCAATGTCCATAATCGCCACCTTCGCTCCGGCATCAACAAAATGCCGAGCAGTTTCGAGACCGATCCCCCCGGCACCACCTGTCACCACAACCACCTTGCCCTTCGGGTCCATTGCCTTCTCCTCTTCTCGGGTTTCAAATCGGGAAGTGACTTTAGGCAACCGTCGGATGCGTTGCAACAACAAAGCGCATACTTCTTGCTCCGCGGCTTCATCGGCGCCATAATCGACGCAGGAGGGTGCTCATGAGAAGATCGTTGCCACTGTTGGGGTTTTTGCTGCTGCTCGGTTGCCAGAAAGATACCGGCGACCAGGACCGCGTCGAAGCTCTCGAAAACCGCGTCCAGGCCACGGAGTTCCAGATGGCCTCCCTGGCCGAAATCGAGCCCCGAGTAATCAACCAGATCCACCTCGTCGAAGAAAAGACCCAGGAATGGGCCAACCTGGTTGATTCCTCCCGCCAACGAATTTCGGACTCGGAAGCTCGCTCGGTCAACCTGGAAGAGCGCCTGGAGCAAGTGGAGAGCTGGATCCGCGAGAAGGAGGAACAAGAAGAGAAGGAGAAGGCCTTCGCCAGTCCAGATGGGGAACTCCCCGAGGCCTGGAAGGAACTCGGCGAAAAGTGCCAGATCACCATGGCTGGAGAAGCCCAGACCACCCTCAACTCCCTCGTGCGGATCGACCGCTACATGAGCGAATTCCCCGTTCATCACCCGGTGGCACTGGATCAAGAAGACCCACTGGTCTGCATGACCTCGAACCTCGCCCACGACTCCATCCCCCTGCGCAACGCCTACCGCGACCGCGAGCTGTCCATCTTGAAGAGCCGTGACCAGTGGCTCGGCTACCGCGTCGACCGGAGTTGGGACAAGCGCCCGGAGCGCGGTGAGTGCATGATCTCCTGTTGCCAACTCGATCTCGGCGGGCTATGGACCTGCGATTGGGGCTGGGACGGCGGCCGCTGGGAATGCGAATACGACATCGAGGGTTGGCGCGATTACAAACACCGCTGGCACCGCAAGTGCGACTACCTGCCCAATACGCATGACTTCTACGCCAAGCCTTATCTTATGCAGAAGATGGAAGAGCGGGAATTCGCCATCCCGGAGAAACTCTATTGCACCGTCGACCTGGTCTGGGAAAACCGCATCTACTGCCTCTCCCATGGTCAATATCCGGTCATGGAAATCCGACTGCCAGAAGACCCGACTCAGCCCCGAACACGGCCCCTTTTGCCTCGCTTCACGGTCATCTCCGTAGCTAACTGGGACGTCCTCTACAAGGACGAGTGGACCAGCACGTGGGTCGTCACCGGCGTCGACGAACCGGAGTTCGCCGGACAGGTCGCAGGCATGACCATCGAAATCGTCCAAGAACCGGAATGTTGCGTCTCTCATAATCCGGAAGGCGTCCTGGCCGTGGAAGCTGCCCTGCAGTGCATCCCTGAACCGCGCCGCGAGTCGCTGCTGCCGGGACTGGTGCAGCAACACGGCTTCCGCTCAATTCTCGACTACGAAACCGAGAGACTGGCCATCATGGCCACCGCGGCCGGACTGAAGAGTTTCGAGGATGTGAGGAATGCCGGTTGCCCCAGCGAGCAACTCTAGCGACGCTTCCGGACCGTTACCTTGTAAACCTTGCCACCTTCTCGCACACCATCCAGAGACAACTTGAACATGGTCATCATCAGCTCCGCGATGCGACCGGACTGCAGCTTGACCTTGATGCGGTCCTCGCCATCGAACTGGACCACATGGCACATTCCCAGGCGAGGGTGATTAAGCCAATCCCCAGCCTCAATCTCCACGTCTTCGTCGCTGAAGTCATCATCGTCATCATCAACGTCATCGGCCAAGGCAACGTCCTCCAGGATCCTTCGCCCGGAGATGCCCGCCGGCAACATCTGCAGCCACAATCCCAGTCCGGTGGCACGGTCCTTCAACCGGTGCAACACCACGTTGTCCACCGTGTGGATAACGAACTCAAACTGGAGCACCGTGGCAGAGACCAGCTGCCCCGCCAACGACTTGGAGCGATTACGGCCCGACGCTGCTCCCTGCAGAAAGAGAACAACCTCCGGCTGACTCTTATCGTTGACCGAGATACTCCCGTTGACAATCGGAGTGACGAAACACCCCTCGTGCAGTTGGGGAGCCACGAACCCCTTTTCAGACCTGGAAAGTGCTTTGAGGGTTGGATCTTCCAGGTACCCATATCCGGAAATCATGGCACAGTCGATGCCCTTGTCCCGGCAAAGTGCCTCCAACGAAGCAACTAGCTCACTCTTCGCATCAAGGCTGCCAACAAAACTGCGGGTTGCTTCAACGCTCGCAAAAATCATCTTCGAATCACCTCATGAAGCCGCATTCGGGATACCATCCCGTCTTTGGCTAAAATGGTTCAAGGCGCGCTCGGCCGGCCGGACCTTCCACCAGCAATGCGCGGTATGTTCCGTCTCGCTGCACGACATAGAACAACTCTCTGTTCCCCTCACCAACAAACCCCAACTCCGGCGGAACTGTCGTCATATAGAAAGCCTGCGCTCCCAGCAGAAATTCCACCCAATCTCCCTTGACGAGCATCTCCCCGTCAACCTTGTAACCTTCGCAAAAGAGCCCCTGCGCGTCTTCCTGCTGAGCAACCGCAGAGAAACGCACCTGATAGCCAGACGTCAGCATGCCCCAGGCAGCATCACATTCCTTGCCCTGCAAATGCTTGATAAAGCGCCCCACCAACAACTCCACCGCTTTGATGCGGGCAGCATCATCATAATTCTCCACGATTCCCCGCGCCAACTCGCGTTGCTCCAGCAGCAACGGTTCAACCCGGTAACTCTCACCACAGCCGGTCAGCGCAAGCGCGACCAGCGCACACACAAGCAGAACCAGTGGTCCTGATCTCTTCTCTCTCATTAGTCGTTCCCGCTATCCACTACTGGCCGGGGTAAACTGCTTTCACGCCGGTGAAATCCCCTTCGAACTGCGAACCTTCTTCAGCCCCAATCTCGACGTGGCCAAACCACACGCCATCCAGCAACTTGTCCACCATCAGGTCATTATCCTCGTCCACCATGCGACAACTGCCGTTGATTCGCAGCTTGGAGTCAATGGTCAACCCCATGATCAGCTCCTCGATTGGCGAAATAATAAATGACACCACCGAGGTACACGCGTCCACCACATCCCCGTTGTCAATGCCGATGGCATCCAGCACATCGCCGATGATGCCGTCAGCCACTGACTGGCAGTCAATAATCGAGTAGAGCAGATCCTCCAGGCTGTTGTAATTGGAAATGGCAGGCAGGATCATCTCGTTGATGACGAAGAGAACCAGCTTGCCGTAATTCAGATCGATCTTATGCGAATCAATAATCAGCTTGTCATAGTTGGCGATCATCCCGGTGAATTGCCCGCTGATCAGATCCAGGGGCACATCACTGTCCTGAAGGTCCTTCAAGGAGAACGGATTCTTCCCGCACTCCGGGTCATAGCCCGGCTCGTCAATCTTGGCACATCCCAACTTCCAGTAGAGGTTAATACCAATCCAATTCTGTAAGCCCTGAAAGTAATAATCATTGGAGAGCTTCGAGAGCTTCAGCTCAGATTGCAACTCGACGTTCTTAACAATTTGAACGAGGTCCTGCCCGATGACAAAAAGATCCTGGATGAAGTCCGGCGAGTTGTTCAACAGCCAGTTGGTAACGACATCAGCCAGAGCATCCTCAAAGAGGCCGAAAACCAGGTCAGTGACCCATCCGCCCACATACTGAGCAACCAACTCCTTGATCAGGTCAATGATGATCTTGCCCGGGTCGTAGAACAAGTCGACCACGAAATTAATGACTTCACCGGCCTGCCCCGGGATTGCGTCCGTAAAATCAAAGTGATTCAGGGTGTCGTACGTTCCCGACGGATTGAGGGTCAGCACATACATGTTCAGCGTAACAATCGTGTCACCCTGCTCACTGGGCTTCACGTGGACCGCGTCGATGCACCCCGATGCTGCCAGGGAACCCGTATCTTTCTTCTCGCCCGTGGCAAAAACCACGAAGGTCTGGGCCACATCCATCTCGATGAAACTCGGTACTGAATCGAGACCAGGTACGGTCTTGTCACCGACCAGACCCTCCACCCATGGATTGACGGGGTTGTAGTCGGAACAGGTCTTGTACCCCGGCATCACCCGGACCTTGATGTTCTTGATGGGTACGGGACCGTCATACTTGAGCTTGACCTTGAGGTTGCCAGTGGGCAGGTCACTTACCTGCACGTCCATGCCCTCGGGGTCAGCCTGCTGTCCGGTCAACTCAACGGAGTAGAGCACATTGCCGGTCACTCCGGCATGGAAGGTCACGGCGACATTCCCCAGCGCGTCGGTCATGCCCTCTTTGACTTCGAAGAAACCGCAGTCGGGAGGCCCGGTATCGCACTCCGGGTTGGCCCCCACCATGGTGAACTTCACCGGGTAGTTGATGGCCGGCATGCCCTCCTGGAAGTCGATGACCTGGGCCATTATGGCTTCCTTCTCATCAACATACAGATTGAGCGGGAGGGTCGTGTCGTGCTTCAGGATGATCATGTATCTGGTACCCGTGGGCTTGTAGCCATCAGGCTTGTTGGGGACAAAGATGTCCCCGACCCAACTGCCAGAGTCCCCAGGGCCGAAGTGGATTGCGTCCTCATCCCCACCGTCGGTAGCATACTTGACCACCGTGTCGGTACCACATGCATGGAGTACGGTTACCGACAAACTGACCAGAACCAACACCATCAAGCGATATCGAATAGCAGTCACGCATCACCCCCAGAACACATCCGTGGTCAGTATACAGCCGCGCTGGAATTGTTACAAGGAAGACCTTGGCATGGTGCGTCACAAGGCGATTCGAACACCACTTAGGGCTTGCAGAAGCCGTGCAAGGAGAGGGCGAATCCACCGCTGGTGTTTTCGCTCTTGTCCCAGACGCCCCAGACAATATAGGTCTTGTTCTTGGCCAGGGGAGTGCAGACCTCCGGCATCGGAATGGCATTGTCTGAAATGCAGAATACGTCCTTGTATTCCTCGCTGGGCCCGACCTGGATCATCTTGGGCAGAATCCCCTGCTCTTCCAGGTTGAGGTCCCAGAGACACGGCGGAACACCTATGCAGCCGCCCTCGCCGGGTGCGGCTCGACCGCTGACAGCCACGGGCTGCCCCACAAAATCAGCGGGGTTGCTGGCAAGCTTATGCAGGGGAGCCTTGAGGTAGACCGGAGGCAACTGAGCAGGACACCAGTCTTTGACGCATACGGCCTCATCAATAGTCCCGTCGCAATCGTTATCCTGCTCGTCTCCACATATCTCTGCGAAACAGACCTCCTGGCAATCTTCGTCCACATCGCCATCGCAATCATCATCGAGGCCGTTGCAGATCTCCGAGAGAGAACAGTAGATGCACTGCCCCTTGAAACAGGTCTTACCGTCGGGGCATCCGCCATCAGCAGTGCAACCGACATCCTTGCAGTCCTGGGGGCAGTTACAGGCGTTCTCCTCCCACTCAGCCTGGCACTCCTGATCACCACATTTGGCGCACACGAACATGTTCTCGTCGGGCTTGCAATTACCTTCGGGGTCTTCCACGAAGAAAATGGGGTCGAATGGCTCGCAACAGAAGTCACCCGCTTGATTGAATCCAACATCTCCGCCCGACAAGCAGGGAAATGTCTCTTTCATGCAGCACACTTGCGTGGGACCGCAAGCGCCTACAGCCACACCTGCATAATCCGGAGGACAGAATTCATCAAAGCACTCCCCACCCAAATCTCCACATTGCTCCAATGGACTCCCGCAATCAGCCTCACAATTACAGGCATCCTCTGGGTCCTGGCACACCGTGTCTCCACAACTAAGGCAGATCGCCATATCTTCTTCACAAACGCAGCACTGCTCACCGTCCGGGCACGCCTCTTCGCCAAAGCAGAAAGGAACCTGCACAAGCCCCTCGCAACACTCAACTTCACCAACGAAGAACTCCTCCGCGAAGCCAGCACATTCAAAGCATCCGGGCACGGCAAACCCCTCACATTGGCCGGTTTCA
>ERZ890953.1741-NODE-1741-length-10432-cov-5.319938_pt1 | contig 10432 bp, 9 predicted proteins | sample MGYA00521264_ERZ890953 | MGnify/ENA primary metagenome ERZ890953 (study PRJEB32303, sample SAMEA104408629) | aquatic metagenome | biome: Brackish water; feature: Chemocline; material: water | place: Baltic Sea | collected 2014-10-26T21:54:00 | depth 200 m ... | reverse complement strand
AAGAGTGGCCGCTCTCATCCGACCTAGCCTTCGCCGTCTCCGAAGGCCGCGTCTTCGAGGCGCACTTCGACGTGGGCGAGTACCAGGCGGGCGTGCTCAACTTCGACACCGTACTCCCCGGCAAGCGGTACTTCCTCGGCTTCGATGCATCGTCAGGCTCAGAGAGCGGCGACTTCCAAGCCGTCTACGTCCTGTCCGACGACTACGACTGCCCAGAGATTGTCGCGTCCGCTGTCGTGCGCTTGAAACCCGACGAGTTTGCGGAGCTGGTCTACGCGATGGCGACGCGATGGAACAACGCCCTCGTCACCGGGGAGTCGAACACCTACGGGCTCAAGATTCTCGACGACCTCAAGTCTGCCGGCTACCCGAACATCTGGCGCAAGATTACCTTCGACAAGGTAGGCAACCCCCTCACCGAGAAGGTCGGGTTCAGCACCAACGTCGCCACCCGCAGCATCCTCATCGGCAAGATGCACCAGTACCTCGGCGGCAAGAAGTGTCGCATCAAGGTCTCGTGCCCTCGCTTGCAGAAAGCCATCAACGATTTTGTGTATCACCCTGAGACACACAAGGCGCAGGCGGCTCCAGGTTGCTACGACGACCCGTTGTTCGGCTTCGCTCTCGCCGCAATCGGGCTTGAGCCAGACCACGCCGTGCAGCACAAGGGCGCAATCACCCATCGCCCGCGCACCGAAACAGAGATTCTGCGGTGGCAACTCGTCAACGGCAGAGACTACGACCCGACCGAGCACTTCGGCGACGACTCACCCGAAGAACGAGAGCAGGTCGCGCTCATCTCGCGGTTCACGCAGCCCGAAGATGATGGAAATCTCTACGTCACTGATGTGTTTTTCGACAGGTGATGAGACAGATTGTTTCATTACTTGACACAATGAGACAAATTGTCTCACGCTGTGCAACAACAGGTCGCCGCTGGTAACGGGCGTGTAGGAGTTAGAAATGTCAGGCATCGATTGGGATTCCGCACTGGATGAGGCTGAGGCAGGCGCGATTGGAGAAGAACGAGAGGTCGAGCAGGAGACTGCCCAGGTCTCAGATTCCGAGACAAACGAAGATGTTGAAGCAGCGTTAGAGGAATCCCACGCCGAGGAGTCGAGCGCTCCCGACGACGATGCAGACAGCGACGATGTTCCCGAGGTGGATGACCGAGACCCCGCGTGGTATCGGAAAAACACCACGAAGTTGCGAGCACGAGCCAGGGCTGAGGAAGCGAGAAACATCGCTTTGCAGCAACGACTGGACGCACTCGAAGCGGCACAGGGTCAACAGCAGTCGCAACCGCAGTCGGCGCGCAATCAGCCGGTTGACGAGGAAGCGGTCTATGAAGGTCTCCTAGAGGAGATGGGCATCGACCCAGACATCGAGTCCGATTCGATGTTGCGTATGGCGAGGGTGATGGCAAGGGAGCGTGTTGCGCGTTCCCGCGTGGAGGGGCAGTTCAATCAGTCCCAGCACGACATCGCCGTTCGACAACTCAACTCGAAGATTGACTCGGTCATCCAAGACAACCCGATGATCTCCCGCCAGGACTTGATGCACGCCGCAGCGCGTGGCGAGTCCATGACAGCGTACGTCGCCGACCGACGCATGGCTCTCGACGAGCACCTTGCGTCCATGGGTTACGCCCGCTCAAATGCTGCGGAGTCCACAGAGTCCAAGCGGTCTTCACCGAAGCCGATGCCCGTTGAGAAGCGAGCGTCTGGAGCGGCGAAGGCAGCACCAGCAAACAAATCTTCCGGCAAACTTGCTGTGCCCGAGTGGGCAGGTAAGGCCCCGCCGAAACTAGACATCGACGATGACTTGGACGCACTGTTCGCCAACGTCCGTTGATGATGGAGACCTGAAATGGCTAACATGACTTTTGCAGCCAGTGTGGTTGCGGAACTGTTCGATCGACAGTTCGGACAGTTTCTGAACATGCTGAACTACGGCATGGAAGTGCTCGACCTGTTCGAGCGCAGCAAGGCGCAGTTCAACGGTGCGTCCTTCGAGTACCCGATGACCATCGCTCGCGCAGGTCACGGTCGCTACCAGGGCGAAGGCGCTACGCAGCCGACCCCCCGCGCGCTTGAGGACCAAGTCGTCAAGTTCGAAGTGACTGAGTACATCGACAAGCTCGGCTTCACCTGGCGCTTCTTGTCGCAGGGCGAGTCCGCGCTGCTCAAGAGCAAGATCAAGCGTCGCATCCAGCGTGCCTTCGACGAGAACCGCGAGTTCTTGGACCAGGTGTCCATCTTCGGCAACGCGACTCGCGGCTTGGTCAATTCGCGTGAGGTTGTCACCGTCGCCGCCGCCAACGTCCCAGTTGGCACACTGTTCCGTACGACAGTCAGAGTCTTCGACTACAGCGGCGACCACAGCAAGTTTGCGACCGCCGCCCTCGCTACGCCCGCGTCTTGGGTGCCCGTCACACTCCGCGCTCTGGACGACTACGCCCCCGTCGCTGTCGGCCACGGCATCACCGTCGTTGCTGGCGCTGACATCAACAACCACCTGTACGTCACTGGTAGCGATGAGTTGGCTGGCACCGTGAACATCATCTGCGTGTCCAGTCTGACCACCACGGTCTGGGGTCTGGACCCGACTTCCACAAGCGTCTGTGCCAATGGCTTCGCATTCAGTTTGGAGTTGGACAACACCACGACCGTCACGAACGCGGCTGGCCCTCCTGTTGCCATCATCACCGGGCTTCCGCAGTTCGGTCGCATCGACCCGGCAACTGGCGTCGCTTTCGTCGGTGACGCTTCCTGGGAGATGGCTGGCATCTTCCAGAACTTGTTCGCCGGCACCTGGGGCAACATCGACCGGACGCTCGTCGCGAACGCGGCGCTTCGCTCCAACGCCTTCACGATGGCGACTGGTGGTGCTCACAACCGCGCAGCCTTCACCGCCGAGCGGGTGAGTTTCCTCATCCAGTCGGTCAAGATCGCCGCTGGTCGCGCGGGCAAGTTCACGCACATGCTCTGCAACCCCCTGGTTGTGACCCGGCTCATCGCCGCCGTCACCACCACGTTGCAGTACCAGGTGAAGGGTGACGCTGGCACGGCTGACCTCGGTCCTCGCAGCGTGACGATGCTCGGCTTCGCCCCGCACGAGTGCTTGAACGTGCCCAACGGCATGATCATCGGCATCAACAAGGACTGCTGGCAGATCCTGACGGTTGGCGGGAAGATGGTCGACATCATCAAGCGCGGCGATGCGTCGGGTGTCATCGGCGGGCCGCTGTTCAAGTCGTCCGATGTGACGACCTCCAGCGACACCGTGTTCTACGGCATCCACCAGTTGGTGTGTGACCGTCCCAACGCCAACGGCTGCATCACCGGCATCACCCTCGTTTAATCGAGGCTCAAGGAGAAGAAAATCATGGCTACCATCTATTCAATCCCAGTCTGGGCGAACGACGACACAGGTGGTGTCGACGGTAGTGTCCAGCAGGCGCTGCCGCTTCCCGCCGATCTCCAGATCGAGTTGGACAACAACGCCGATATCCCCGCTGACACTCACAGCATTCGTCGCGTTCACACGTTCTCAGCTACTGGCGCCACTGGCACCACGCTGACGTGGACCGCTCCGTATGACTGCGTGGTCACTGAGGTCGCTGGCTACAAGACGGGCGCAACGAATGCGGACGCTGGTGATAAGATCGAGTTGCTTGACGCGACTCCGACCGCTATCGCTGACGGTTTGCTAGACATCGTCGACGAGGTCGCTATCGTGTTCCTTCGGGATGACTCGGTCGCAACCTTGTCGAAGGGTGATGTTCTCACGCTGAAGCGCACCCGAACGGCGTTGTCAGACGTGTCGTGCGCCATCTGGTTCGACATCATCCCGCAGTAAGAGGTAAAGCATGGCGACGCCACCCAAATCTTTCATCACACTGCCTGACGGCTTCTACACGACCGAGGAATACTTCTCGGACCCGCAGAAGTTCCGATGCGTAGACGGCTGGCTCGGTCGCAGGACCAGTCATCTCTACGACGGCATCAAGGTCAAAGGTGGGGTGGCGACGCTCGTGCTCGCAGGCGACGCGCCGGAGCCGGAAGTTGTGCAAGCAGCCCCGGTTTCGGCGCCGACCCCAGCCCCTCCTAAGCCCGCGAAGAAGCAGGATAAGGGGTTGTGGAGCCTGCCAACTAAGGAGTTGCGTATCCTCGCTGGCAAGCACGGCGTGGATTGGCCCATCGGGGAGAAGCGCGACAAGATGGTCGCCCCCATCCGGGCGGCAATCAAGGCTGCGCAATGAACCGCCTCTGGATTGCCAGTCGAGTTCCCATCTGGGGACTGACGTTCATCGCTCAGTCTTCGCAAGCGGTTCTCGTCGTCTACGACAACATGCTCTCGACCATCGAGCGCGACACTCTACTTGCGCGACCTGATGTTCGTGACGTAGTCTTCGAGTCGCAAGCCAACCCCGACGCACCCTTGCCGCGTTCGAATCCGCTAGGTCGAGAAGGACCAGAGGACGATCAGGCACCCGCTTTCATGTGAGGCACCCATGGGCATGAGTCGCAATCCATTCATGCCTGTAGGTAGCAACCGCGACGGCTTGTACGGCAACACGTCACCAAGCGCCAACGAGTCCACAGGCTTCGGTCTCGGCGGTCTCGGCGCAATCAGCCAGACTCCAGGCAGCCGCACGGGTAGCATGCTCGCCAACCCTTACGGCGGCGGCACCGACTTCGGTTCCATGTACGGCGGCAACTCTGGGGAATCCAGTAGTGAGATCGGCGCCGGCATGAGCAAGTTGCAGCCTGCGGTCTCAGCGGTTGGTACCAAGATGGGTCCGTGGGGAATGCTCGCAGCCAAGGGCTTCGGAGACGTTGCCGGCGATCTCCAAGAAGGCGGCGTCGGGCAGCACGCAAGACGCATCGCCGCCGCGTCTCTCATTGGTCCTCTTGTTGACGTGTGGGACGGGTGGAAATGATCGACAACCAAGACGAGCAGCGGACCGAGGTGGAGTTGTCTGAGGAAGGCAAACTCCCCAACGATATGCAGGCTCGCATCCGCGCCGCCCGCACCGACCGCCAAGCGCACATCGCCATCTGGGACGCCTGCCTCTCGTTCCTTCACGGCGACCAGAAACTCCGCAACAACGTCTACGCAGCCTACTCGGTCAAGAACCGGGACGGGCGCGGGCGTGACAGGGGTCTCGCGGTCAGCAACCGACTACTCCCCATCTACCGCAGCAGCATCGCCGCCCTCGCGGCGCAGTTCCCCAAGGTCACGCTCGGCTCTCTGAACCCGTCCTACGACGACGAGATCAAGAAGGTCACAGGCAAGTACGTCCTCCGCGCCTGGTGGAAGATGAACCAGATGGACCGCAAGATGCGGACCGCTGCGATGTGGATGAGCCCAGGCGGCACCGCAGGTTGGATGACGTATTGGGACCCAGGTCGCAAGAAGGTCTGCACCGAGGTCATTCGACCCTACGACATCTTGTTCGAGGCTGAGAACTCCTGCGTTGAAGATGCTGATTGGGGCGCCTGTCGTCGCATCATCACCCGCTCAGAAGCCATCCGCACCTACCCCGACGAGCGCAAGTTCCTGCTCACGGTCTCAGCGGTAGCGCAGGTCGAGCAGGATGACGCCATACGCTCGCTGACCGACCGCGTTGAACTCTGGCACGTCTACTTCAAAGACGGGCGCTGTGGCGTCTGGTGCGGCGACAGGTGGCTGTTCGAGACCGAGACGCCGGAAGGCATCTTCCCCATCAGCATTAGCCGGTGGACCGCGTTTCCCGACTGGTTGTACGGGATGCCGCAACTGTTCCCGCTGCTCGATCCGCAGATTCAGTACAACCTGTTCCGGTCGTTCATGCTCGACACCGCGCGCCTCATGTCGAACCCGATGTGGCTCGCGTCGCAGCAGGCAGGTATCCGACAGTCGCAGTTGACCAACACGCCAGGCCAGGTCGTCACGTACAACGGCATGGCAGCGCCGCCGACCCGCGTAGCAGCTCCGCAGATTCCTCCGCACATCTTCGACATTCAGTCTCGCCAACTCGGAGAGATGGAAGACCTCGGCGGGATGCACAGCACGACGATGGGCAAGCGGTCTCCCGGCTTGTCTGCCGCCGTCTCGATGCGGACCTTGGCGCAGGGCGACATCAACCAGTTGTTCCTCACGCAATCAGAACTCGAAGACGCCATCGCCCACCAAGCGAAGTGCGCCCTCGTGTACTGGAAGCACTACATGCCAGAGAAGAAGAACGTCGCCATCTTCGACGATGCCTACGGCACCACCATCACCCGATCCATCAAGTCGATCCACATCATGGACGACCCGGAAGTGGTCATCGAGACCGGCACGTCATTCGTCAGCACCATCGAGGGGCGTGATGCGCGACTCATCGAACTTGCCCAACTCGGCGTTGTCGATCCGGAGACAGTCAAAGCGAACCTGTCTTTCGTCATCGACGAGCGGTCAGAGATGGATCGCGTGCGCGACCTCTCCCATGCACGTGAGATGCTTGAGGCGCTTGAGCACGGTCACAACGTCGAACTCGACGAGTTCAGCGAACTCCCGCTATTCATAGCAATCCGCCAAGTCTTCGGAGAGTACGTTCGCGGCCCTCGGTTCTACGATGGCGTCGCGCAGGCGCAGCAGGCTCAAGAGGAAGCGATGCAGCGCGGAGAGGAGAACCTTCATGCTGAGAACCGACTCATGGTCTACAACAACATCTGGGGCCTCTACCAACAGGCAGGGCAGATGCTTCAAGAGCAGACGCAACCTCAAGGCGGTCCTCCTGGTGGCGGCGGTATGGGCGGCGGTCTTCGCAACCCGAATCGCGGCGAGCCATCAGGGGCGGGACAGGGCGGCGGGGGCCGACCGGCTTTGAACGACGCGACCAACCTCACAGCCAAGACTGACTCCAACAAGGGTCGTCCCGGCATGCTCGCTTAGGAGGCACCATGTTTGTTGAAGATGTGCGCGCCTTGTTCGACCTGATCATCGACGAGCCCGACGTTACCTACATCACCGTCGCACAGCGCCGCACAGCCCTTGCTGCTGCTGAGGCAAACTACCGCCAGTTCATCCTCGCTTCGGAGGAACGCGCCTACGCCATCGAGCAGGACATCACCGTCCTCGGCACGCAAGAGTACGACCTCGGCGGCGTTGCCTCCGCTGACCGCCTCATGGGACCAAGCATCACCACGGCAGCGCGCCTCTACAAGTTGCACCGCGTAGGCATGGTCGACGACGCAGGCAATGTCACCACCTACCTCGGCGGCGACCGCGACCTTGCGAGCACGACGTTCTCACAGGACTTCGGCGACACGCTGAACAACGTGCCCTCGTACACGATGATCGGCACGGTCATGCGATTCTCGAACCCGTACACTGGCGTCTTACGGCTGGTCTACACGCCAGCATCCACGACTGACTGGACGAAGGATGCGCCGCTCGACAACGAGTTCATCGACGACTTCGACCCCTTCCACAAGATCATCGCCCTCATCGCCGCGCGCGACTACTACACGACGCGGGACGGCGCGACGCATCAGCGCCTTGAAGCGCAGGTCTCCATCGAGTTGGACCGCATGGCATCCTACCTCGGTGAAGGTCGCTTCATGGAAATGACCGGCGTGAAGGAGACTTGGTGAACCCTGAGCAGACCATACCGATGCTGCCGAAAGGGCTTGCTCTCGACGCGATCGACAAGAACGCCTTTCTCGGCAACGTCTTCCGCCGCCGAGAAGCGTGGGAAGTGCGCCCCGGCTTCGGGCAGATGGCGCAGTTCGACACGACGTGGCTCGGTCAGGCAGGCGGCGCTCGCGGCTACGTGAAGCAACTCGGCTCCTATGCCTTGAAGACTTCGTGGGGTGCCGTTCAAATCATCAGTGTTTTCACGGTGCTAGGACAGACAGCGACAACCACTGACCAATCACAGTACATCACGTCAATCGCCGTCAACATCTACGACACCGACACGGGTCGCCGATGGGAGGAAATCCTCCACAAACACACAGCAGAACGCAACGAGTCCTTCACGTCCATGCCCGCATGGCGCGGAAACTACAACTCAAACTGGTACATCGATCGGCAGAGTTGGGTCATCGGCACGGACGACGACCATGTGTTCTTCACGCCATTCGGTGACAGGCTTCTGTTTGGCAACCGGAACATCGGTCTCTGGGCTTACGTCCCCATCGACATCGACCAGACTCGGTCTGCACAGATTGACTCCACAAGGAACGAGCGGGACTGCTCACCGTACAGCGAGTCTTCACGGTGCGTCAGGGTCTACCCGACAGCCGGCGGCTACGACTTCTCGTACCTCGACTCGGCAGGCTGGCCCGCTCCGGTCGATTGCGCCGTCATCGAAGGCAGGCTCGCCATCGCCGCAGAGCGCGAGGTCTACGTCTCAGACCCAGGTCGCCCGAACGCCATCATTGGCACCAACGTCATCGTCGTGCCATGCCGCGAACGCATCACCGCTGTTGCAGAGGTCGCCGGCACGCTCGTCATCATGACGCCGAACGAGACGTGGGGATACAGGTTCGGAGGTGCCGGCGCAGAGGTCACGAAGGGCGCCCGCATCAGCCGCATCTCCGACAGCAACGGATGCCTTGGCCCCCGTGCGAAGATCAAGATCGACGAGACCCTGGTGTTCTGCGACGCGAACGGCGTCTACTCCTACTCAGGCGGCACCCAACTCCAAAGCATGTCGAAGCCAATTCAACCGCTGTTCGAGTCGGAGGAAGGCATCAGCCTGCCGCTGTCCTCGTTCTACGCGAACGAAGGACTCACAGACGTTGCTTACACGCAGCCCCGGTCGTTCCTCCGGTGGGACGCCAGCAAGTCCATCCACATGGCGTATGAAGCCGACCTGGACGTTCTGCTCATTGGGCTCCCTTCACAGGGCTCGGCGCTGTGTATGAGCCGTGGGGCGTGGTCTGTGTGGACGCTGGAGTCCCTGTGCTCGGAGCGGACCGACCGTGTAGAAGAGTTGGCGTTTCTGCCCGAGCCGAACTTCTGCGCTGCGGACGGTCGCCTGTTCGCGGTGGCTGGACCGGAAGTGTTCACACCGAACGATGAGGTTGCGGCAGAGCCAAACAACGCCACGTCGAGTTCCTGCATCATCGCAGAGTGGGGACGCGGCGGCGGGCTTGACCGGAGCGTGTCGAAGTACGAGGACATGCGCGTCTTCGACGGGCACTACGGCGACCCATCTATCTCGCCGACATATTTTATTGTTGGACCGCCGCAAGTTCTGCCGATCGGAACCCCACTTCCTCGGGGCGGTGCAGCGACAAGCGAGGTTTACCTGTTCCCGGTCATGTTCAAGACGGATCCAACAGCCCCGTCACCGCCAGACGCGCTGACCATGCACTTCACGTTCGATAACAACCTCTGGAAGCCGATCTTCACAGGTGCGATTGCTGGCGAACTAGACTTCTCGCTTCCCGCCGAAAGGCTTGCTGCGAAGACTGCTTACGGGTGGGGCGCCCCTACGGTGACGAACCAGGTGCAGTGCTACCTGGTGGCGTCGGGCTTAGTAGATGAGAACGGCGACGAGATTCAGATCGACATCACAGGCGGCACCGTCGCGGCAACCTGGACGCACCACCCCGCCTTCAACATGGCCGACGAGAAGTACAACCCGGTCATCTGGCTCCCGTTCGAGTACATCGGCACGTCGGCGCAGGACGTGATGAGTCTTGGGTTGCTGGACACAGGCTGCGCATGGGGCGCGGGAGTTGCTGGCGGTGGGTCAACGTTGGTTTGGTGGCGTGCAGCAGCCTTGAACCGACGACACGACTTGAACAACGTCGCCCAGCCTGTGGACTGGATCATCAAGACCGACCGCTTCAAGGACGACAGCGGCTCGCAGATTCGGATGCGGAACATCCTGATGCGGATTCTCTCGCACGGGCAAGCCCCGGAGAAGGCGGCGACATGGCAGCACGGGCTCCTGAACGTGGCGTTCCAAGCCGACTGGCGGGACTGGTCGGGGCAGATACTCGACATGACGACGTACAACGTGGTGAACGCGAAGGCGACGCTCCGCTCTCGCGTCATGAGTTCGTCGAGCGTTGTCGTACAGCGGCTCTTTGGAAACGGCGGTGGCGTGGGCAACTTGAAGTGGGGCTCCTCCGGCACGATAGACGGGAACTACCTTGTGGATGACGAGCAGGTCGACACCCTTGTGTCCTCTGCGTCACTGCGAGGGGAGCGCGTCGCGGTCATGCTGTTCGGTCACATTCGCGGGCGAGCTGAACGTCTCGTCGTGGACTCTATGGATGCGACAATCAAGGTTGTAGGCGCAGCGCGTAGGTGGGGACGATGAGTTTCCTACCACCAGAAATCCAAGGTCAACTCGACCCAAAGCAGAATCAGGCATGGGCTGACCGAGATGATGTGCGCCGAGCGGTGAACGGCCTCGGCACGCGGGTCATCCCTGCTGGTG
>ERZ890953.1740-NODE-1740-length-10432-cov-5.964537_pt1 | contig 10432 bp, 2 predicted proteins | sample MGYA00521264_ERZ890953 | MGnify/ENA primary metagenome ERZ890953 (study PRJEB32303, sample SAMEA104408629) | aquatic metagenome | biome: Brackish water; feature: Chemocline; material: water | place: Baltic Sea | collected 2014-10-26T21:54:00 | depth 200 m ... | reverse complement strand
GAGCAGCTATGGCTACCCACTCACGGGAAACAAGCCATATGACGGATATTCTAAAGGCTAAAGGCGATCTCCCAAAGGTTACACCTAAATTCCCTATCGCTATGTTTTATCCGTATGGAGTGGACAGTCAAGGCGTTGATCGCCCAGCTAAGAACGATAAGTTAGCTGCTACTGGTGGAACATATAACGCTATACTTGCGGGAGAGCGTACTTCAACTACCCGACCTACCTTTAAAGGTGTTGATATAGGGACTGTACTTGCTGTCAAAGACCCTAAGAATAAAGGGAAAACAATCCACATAAGGATTACCGACCTTAGGACTACCAATAAGATTACACCTGCTGATTTTTCTAAGTATGAGGGTTATGCCGAGAGTGTGCATGCCATGTACAATGACCCTAAAAATACAACATACAAATTTGAGGTTATTAAAGACGATAACTATTACGAGGCTGTTAAGACTTTCAACGCCTCACCAGAGGGTAAAAAATACGCATCAGTTTCTGGTAACGGGCCTGTCGGCACATCTGACATCGCTCGCTCCTCAGCAACCGATCCATACGATCAGAAGCGTGGCGTACAGGATGACCCAAGAGCACCACAAAACCTAAATCGAGATGGAAAGGACTACAGCAACTGGAAACCGGGAGAAAACACAAATGCGCCTGAGGAACCAACCATTAACGAATCTGGTGTAGACCCCAGAGAAGCCTTTGGTGATGCCGAAGCTTCCGCTGGAATTGGCTCATCAGATGCATACGGCGGTCGGTACGATGACGATGGGCTTGACGATGAGGACGAAGCCCCTGATGGAGAGTTCGTAGAAGGTGATCGTTCAGTTGTAATGCACTCCGGTCTAGCTAAGGGGTCAGATACCTTGTGGGATGAGGCTCGTACCGATAAAACATCACAGAAGCTTGCGGGACACTCATTTGAAGGACACGCATGGAATTATAAGGGTAAAGACCGTGTACACCACAAGCAAGAGGCTCTAGAGGGAAATCGCGGTAAGTACAAAGACGCTATTGGTTGGTTGATGAAGCGTGGGTCTAGAAGTAAGGAAATTATACCTGAGAACAAGAATAATGTTGATGCTAGGAGAACAGCTGAATTTAGCCTAAACTTGCAGATGCGAAACTATGAGCAGGTACGAAACTCCGATGCTGTTATAGCAGTTGTAAAGGAGTTCAGGAACAAAGCCCCAGTAGGTGGTACTGGTGTTGCTGTAGCTATGGGCATCCAAAAGGGTATTCCAGTTCATGTATTTGACGAGAAGAATGAACGTTGGGTTACTTATGATGAAAGTGCTGATGCTTGGTATGAGACAACCCAACCTCCATTCTATAAGAACTTCGCCGCTATCGGGTCAAGAGAGGTTAAAGAGGATTCTATAGGTCACGACGCTATTAAAAGCTACATGGCTGCTCTAGGGGAGTTCCAGAAAGGTTCTGAGCCTTTCGGTGGTGAGGTAGAACGTACCACAAACAGACCTGTGCGACCAGACCATTTGAAGGGTGAGAAGCCTGATTTTGAACCTGCGAATCGTGGGGACATGTCAGAGGAAGACGCACTTAAAGATGATATTGGGAAGCGTAAGCAGCCCCCTACACCAAAGAATGAACCTGCACCTACTCAGCTTAGAGGTAAGACTACAGGTAATGTTAGTGACTACCCCGGTAGCCCTACCTACGCTGGGAATTATGAAGAGGTTGAAGAGGTTGAAGGTGTCGGTAGGCACTTCGCCCCACCCATAGATGAGGATACCCTACTATCTATTCGTTCTAAGGCTTTGGCTAAGGTTAGGGAATTCGATTCTGAGGTTCTTGAGGCTAAGCAGCTTCTAGATGAAGCACGAAAAACTCTATCTGAGGCTTCCGAGGGTGATAGAGAAGATGCTGTTGAAGAGGCTAACATACGTCGCCAGAAGCATGATAGGGCTGTAGAACTTAGGGGCATTGCTCAAAGGTCAGCAGATACGGCTTTAAGCGATATTAAGGCTTTCCGAAAGCAGCCAACCAACACTACTCCTTCCGGTATGTCTGAGAAGGTATCCGCAGCTATGGATAAGAAAAAGGCTGATGAACAAGCTAAACGTGATGCTAACCCTATGAACAGTGCAGAAGCACGAAAGATTACTCCAAGAGAGTTTAATCACACAAAGCCTTTGGATGTATTGGATAAGAACGGTAAGCCGTTCAAATCCGCAGACATGGGACTAGGTGGTGGTATGGATATTACCGCACTTCAGGATGATGGCACAGAGTTCTCACCAACTATTGGTATGAAGATGCTCAAATCCATTCTTTATGGGGATAGTGAGTACAATCGCCCTCCTATGCCTGACAGTAAAACGCTTACAGGTGCTGACTTAGCTGTATTATACAGCGAGTACGGCAATGAAGATAATAAAGACCTACCTTTTGGTGTGAAGGAAGTACTGGAAAATTACTTTGAGCAACATATTGCAACATCACGATTGGGTAAAGATAATATCCTAAGTCAGATTAGTGGTTGGATCACTGATTGGGAAGAGGGTAACTACTTAGAATTCGTAAACTGGATTGGGGAGAACTACTCACCAGAAGGCCATCCTGCTTACAGAGGTAACCGTGGTGAGGCTGTTTCTTCTAGCAACGAGATTTTCCACATGATGGGTGAAGATAAACCGAACTACGACGAAATAGAGCGTGAGAGTTCATTTGCAGCAAACACTAGGACTAAAGCTGCCAGCGACAAGGAGCTACGTGAGGCACGGAAGAACACTTGGTGGCGAATGTCTACTTTGCAAAGACTAGAACGATCTGAGCGTTGGTTAGATGCTAACCAAGATATGTTTGCAGCTTTCCCCCCTACAAACGCAGGTACAAGGTTGTTCATGAAGGATACTGGGATGTATTTCAAGAACCCTGAAGAGGAGTACACACCTTACAAAAACCCTAACCATGATTTGAACTACTCACTCTTAAAACGTGTCCTAGGTTGGAAACCTGCTAACGGTCTGCGTAAAGAATTTGGATTCCCCGAAAGACAGCAGAGGTTCTATAGGGATGGGAAGCCTAAACTTTCCGAGGCTGAATTAAACCACCTATCACTAGAGGATTTTATGGGTATGAGTGGTGCATTGGATGCGCTTATAGACAAACCAGCTAAGTTTCTCAACACAGATGCTCATTGGACTAACCCGGCAGCCCTACGAAAAATAGCAGAGTTGAAAAGGCATAGAGATGGTCTATCCGAAGAGGACAGGGCGTGGTGGGACTCTCTAGGCCATGAGAAGCAGGGAAGACGTAAAGATGTTTTCAAGGGAAGACGAACCGAGTGGTTTAAACAAGCTTTCTTTAACCCTAATGGTATTGATGGGGCTAAGTCCCAAATAGCTGTTATGTCTAGGCACATGAGGGATGATAAAAATCCAGAGAAGGCTGATAACCGCAGTTCTGAGGCTATAGCTGATGGGTACTGGCGAGAAGCGTTAGCTGATGTAAACGAAGAACGTAGAAGGGCTAGTTTTGACGGTTTGGCTGAGCGAGAAAGTTCCTTGGATGAGAACGGTAAGCCTCTAATGTACGCAGATGGTACGCCTAATACTAAACGAATCTCTAGTTTCTTCGGAAGCAAAAAGTCCGCTTTGGAGAATGCCAATGATGTAGAAGCCGCTCTTCAACAGGCTATGGATGATAAGTTCTCAGATTTGGATTACTACAGGGCACTAATACCGGGGGCAGGGTTCAGAGATAAAATAGCACAGCATTTAGAATCTTACAGAGAGGCGAAGGCTGTATTAGACGCTAAGCTCGACCTGTCTGATGATCAACAAGCTATGGAAATGTCGTTACAGGAGGACTATGCCGCACTAGCAGACATGGGAAACTATGATCTACGTGCAGCATACCACATACTACAGCACGATGCTAGTACAACTATTCATGTCTCAGGAGAGGACGCTACTATCGCTGCCTTAGACTCAATTCCAAGTCAGTACCGCTTGTTTAGTGGTGCTGATGAACGAAATGATTATCTAAAGGCGTACAGAAACGCATCTCCTATGGGGAAGAAGACTATTAGAGATAAAATAGCTACCGGAGAAATAGCAGACTCATCCAAGTTCCTAGCGTCTGTAGAGGATCACTTCTCACCTGTATATGATCATATGTATAACGACAGAGCAAAAGCTGCCGCAGAAGTCTCTGGAATGAGATTTGGTACGCTTTTGCATGATAGACAATACAATCCTAATGAGGATGTTGCTATAAACCAACAGGATTTGACCGAAGTAAATGATCTAATTGAATCCCTAGAGTTTGACTTAGCCGATTCAGAAGGAACAGATTCAGTGGAGAACCCAAACAAAGACCGTGACATAGCAGAGATAAAAGCCAATCTTAAAGAGGCTAAACGATCACGAGAGGGTATTCTATCTAGCGAGGACGCAATAGCGAGTTCATCACTAGGTAGTGACCAATACGACAGTCTAACTATAAACAAACGAGCACCTGATGCCGATGCACAAAATGCCGTAATAAGAGAGTACTTTGAGTTCGATAACATCATGGAAAACTTAATCAGACCTGCCCCGTATAGGAAAGATGATGAGGGTAATCCTGAGAATCCTAGGGCTTTGGAGCAGTGGCACGAACAGCGTAGGAAATTCTTTGAGCTTCTTGTAGGTATAGATGAAGATAAGAGAACTACATTCCTTACCGACCTAATCGAAGCTTATGAATCAGGAAACCCTCCTGTAGGATATTCTGCTGTTAGAAACTTCGAAAATTTACATAACCCTAATGGGGGGAAGGTAATTGATGTCGAATTAGAGGAACGTGCTGATCAAATGGTGAAGGATATGGGACATGGGTTCCAGATGGGCGCACTACAGAACTTGATTAAAGGTGCCCTCAGTGCAGTAGGTGAATGGAAGTTTAATCCTGAAACTAAAAAGATGGAAGCTGGTCAGGTTACTAGTCACCTGTGGGATAGACTACTTGACGCTCAACTTATAGCTGATACTGAGGGTGATTACGAAGCACAATACTCTAGGTCTACGGAAATAGCGGTAGAGCGACAGCGTGGAGAGATGGAAGCTACTATGAGAAAACACCCTGCTGCACAATTATTACCTGACTTCGAAGATAATCTATCCTCTGAGTTGGATAGGTACACACAGTTGCGATCAGAGGATGGGGTTTGGAAAGGCCCTAAACATTCTGGCTCACATAGTTCCATGGCTAAACTAATCAAAAACGGGAAGAAGCCAGATGGTTCTAAGTATAATAGTGTAGATGATGTGATTAATAGCGAACTGGATCGTAAGCATGAAGCTTATACTAAAGCTAACCCTGAACAGCAGCCCTCACAGGCACAACCTAAACCTTCCGGTCAGCCTATTGACCAACAGCCTACGACGGAGGCATAAGTGGCTAACGATAGAAGAATGTCAACAAACGTATCCCAGTATCAGACCGTCCGAACGGGTGAGGGTGGTAAGGAAACTCGCCACGCTCCTGAATGGATGAATCCAACCCTAAAGAACAAGGCTAGGGTAATCTATTGGGACTTTGAAACTATTGGATTAGGATCGGGTGAGAAATATGCCGAAGGTGCTGGTTTTAAGAATAACGCAGGACAAATTAGTTTACAGCAAGACCCTTACGAATTGGGTATGTCTATCTATTCACATAACACCGATCCGCTGCTAGATGAGAACGATGAACAAGTAGTGGTAGATGGCGTACCTCAAATCATAGGAGGGCAGTGGGTACATAAGTCATTCATGTTTAGTCCAGTAGGTGCTGCTCCAAATATGACAGAAAATGTACGAAAACAAAAGGAAGCTGGTACTTTCAACGCTGAGGCGTGGATTCAGTTCAATTCACGGTTCCTAAGAGAGGGTGGGCCAAAGCCTAAAGATACGGATGCTGCTGTTAAGGAGAAAGCGGCAGGGTCTGTGCAATCTAAAAATAAACCGCTATATAAAAAGATTATGGGCATGGTAGGTAACATGTTCAATAGGTCTGATCACGAAGATGAGGCTAAGCGTCCAACACCTGTGAACTGGGGTAAGAAGAACGCCAAGGGTGTATATGACGATATCGAGTCTATAAACGGCTGGCTAACACATCACGGATATGATTCAAATGGTAAGGGTGGAGATGCCGACCCTCACTTCATTACACACAACGGTATAAACTTTGACAACCCCATAATGACTCGTCTCCTAAAAGAGTCGGGTAACCATGGAATGTTTGGTGATTTATTTAATAAAGCCATGGAGGATCATCCCGCACGGAAAGCTGATCAGCCAATTTATGATGAAAATGGTAAACGGACAGGCACTCTTTACTCAAAGGATCAAGACCATAACATGACTTGGTTACAAGATACCCCTAGGCATCACGACTCAGCCTTCATCTTTACTCAGATGTATGGTGCAACTGGTAGACGCATGATAGATTACGTATCCGACGTACAGACCCCATCCCTTGAAGGTAATGCCCCTATGCACGGAGGCGGCAGACAGGGAACAGCCATGGACAAATACCGAGCATCTAGGCTTGACGCTTACCACCCAAAAAGCAATGACCCGTTCCTAAAAATCATTCACGGAAACGCTACGATTAGAGATAATCTAATGCGGGATTTAGGAGTATTAGACATAGTTGGAGTGCCTAGTACAAACGCAACAACTACTCCTGAGGAGTACAAGAAGTATTATGCAAAGGTTTTGGATGCCCTTGCTCACACAGGTTCTGGTGACACAGCCGTATCAACCCTAAGTTTGCTTCCTATGTTTGTAGGGGACATTGAAAGGGACTGGGATAAAATTGAAATGTTCCCAGAAAGTCCTGAGTCACAACAACTAGAAGAAGATTTAAGGGTAGATGGTATTTGGTACGATGGAGAAACCAAGAAACGGGTAGCTACCCTTGGTGGGGAAGAATACATAGATGATAAGGGAAAGACGCAGGTAACCAGAAGCTACAGGGATATACACGCTTTAGATGTGCCTGAGACGATTGTGGAGCAAGCTGAACAAGCCCAAATGAATTTAGGTGTAAATCCGACCAAAAAAGCTAAGAAAGCTGCTGCCGTAAAATTAGATAAGAAAAAAGGTAACGACTTTGGGCAAATGACTTTACGGCTTTGGGATGAAGCTAACCCAACTGATCCTCAGGCTATAGAACGTGCTAGGAAACGTGATGCTGAGAATGAGGGTGAAACCGACGAGCAGAAAACAACACGCCTACAGACTGAGCGTGACGCAAAAGATGCTCATATAGCTGCAACATCAGCCGAAGGCCCTTATGAAGAGGACGCAACTTCTGCTCAAAGTAGGATAGAAAGCAAGCTTACTAGCGCAGACTTCCCGCTAGAAATGCGGAAACTTATGGGTGACGGAGAAATTGACGTTCTTAGGTGGAGGGGTGGAGACACCACATCTAAAACTAAGGGTAGAACTGTAGTAATATTACCTCTTGGCAACACTCGTGTAGCCTTTTACGGAAGCTATAAGAACTCTAAGGGTGAAGGTACAGAGGAAGTACAAAGCTGGGTTCCTATCCTAGGGGCAGGTAAGACTACTCCTTTCCAAGGTTCGGGGGCTATGGATATAGACGCTATGAATGAGACGAGAAGAATTAAGAACGATGAAATAAGTGCCGCAACAGAGGAGGCGGGTGAGGTTCCAACCCTCCTACCTTTACATGAGGAGACTGATATTTGGACTGGTGGTATTACCGCTCACTTACGACCCCTATTCAGTCCCGGTAGAGGGCCACTAAGTGAGATAAGAAAACTTGTTAACTCTACTCTTATTAGCCCAGATATAGCAGATAAGATGGCAGATCACACTGCGGGCTTCCCTGAGATTGAGCACATGGCTTTGAACAAGAGAATAAACACTAACGCTTCTCTTGGAATCATATCGGAGTCGTTAGGAAAAGCTGTGTCGTGTGGTGACATATCCCCTGAATTAATAGGTCGTGAGTATGGGGAAGTTCAGCGAGAAATTGAAGGCAGAATATTTGATGCTACTAACCCCGTTATAACTGGGTGGGAAGGTGGAGAGACAGAGGGGGAAGAACTCCCACTCAATTCCTCTCACCAGATGGTAAGCTTACTTCTAGATGATCCTATGAACAGTAAGGAAGCTTTAGAAGCATTAAATATGCTCGACCCCGCTACAGGAAAAATTAAGGCTTCTTGGTATTCTACCACAAAGGATGAGCAATTACCAGAGCAGTTAGCTACCATTAGAACTGCTATGCAGGAGGTTCTAGATGCTAATCTAGATATCTCACATACTGACATGGATGCGGACATGTTTGAGTTTGATGCGGAGAAGGGCACACTAGCTGTAGACTTCAATAGACTCATCTCCGGTTATCTTGGTGGTGATATGCCAGAGGGAGTACACCCTAAGGTGTTCTCTCGTGGCCCAATAGACGGTACCCACGATCATGTTGAATTTGGTGATCAGATAGCGAACTACTTGATCCTCAAACACGGTATGGATAATCTTGGTAACAACGCAGAAACTATGATGGGTATGCTTAAGTATACTGATCCTATGGGCGTAGACGATCACTCTCTTTACCATAACATGTCTACGTTACGACAACAAGCTTCAAATGGAGACAGACGAGCAATAATTGAGTTGGGTAAACATACATCTATAAGTAATGAAGAAGCAGTTATGCGGGCTTATTCTTCTTCTGCGAACACTGCTGAATCAGATGGTCGAAACCCTAATGCTGGTAAGGACGAACCTACAAGTACTGATGAGCAAGTGGCTCAGGTAGAAGAGTACACTAAGCTATTTGGTTCTCCATATACAGCATACCATGGAATTCACGGCCCTGAGGCAGAGTACATGGCTGCTGAAACTATGGAGGAACTATTTCCACCTAGAGATAAGGCTACAACCCAGATAGAGGTAGCTAAGCTTGTTGATGATGCCCTAGAAGAATGGGAGGAAGACCCAACTACTCTTCTACGAGAACTAGAGTGGATTAGGGAAAACCACCCAGAATATATTGATGACGATAAGATGAGAACCGCCTTACAGGACGAAGATAGAAAGTCGTTTGTTGGTAAGTGGATTGACGCTGTAAAAATTGCTTCTGATTCCGGTGCAGACTTTGAACTAGTCGAAGCCGAAAAGGTAGGCATGAAACAGGATGGTGATAATAAGTTCATGTCTAACTCCCATAGGGAATTGCTACGACAAGCAGATGCAAAAACTCCTCTAGTAAAGAACCCACCATTCGAAATGCCTAAGGCTAAGAAGGAATTATCGTTGGGTGATAAGGCTCGACAACTTGCAGAAGGACAATGGAAGAAGTCTGGATACTACAACGTATGGAGGCAGCTACGTAACATTAAGCGTGACAATATTGGGCGTAAGGCACTAGAAGCGGCTAAGAAGGGAGATGTAGGGGCTATTAGGGACTTAGGAATTACTAATACGACTCAGTTCATGGAGCATATTGGTGATCTCCCAGTTGAGGGTGCAGCACAGCGAGGGTTGCTAGGTACGCTATGGGAAGGTAAGAAAACCTTTAGGCAGCTTCATGAGGAGCGAAACAAACCTAATCAGCAGCAGAGAGTTGCCACCTCTATGCAGCAGTTGGACGCATTGAGGAACAGGGCGATTCAGTCACGAGTACCCGATACTACAGTTACAAATGCTCAGCGTAAGGCAGCGGCTAAGAATGCCCAAATAAGCTTCGATGCACAGGCAGGTTTTAATGATCGTGTGCGGGCACAAATGGAAGCCGACCAATCAGCACCGGGAGTTCGAACTAGTGGCGGTACATATAGCACAGCAACCGGACAAACAAGTGGTAAGGCTAGATTCTCTGGTGGAGCATCTGGTATGCAGGATCACGTAGATGGTACAACCAAACCGTCACAAGCGGGAATGGATGGAGCATCTAAGGTAGATACGAACGTAGATAACCTATCTAAGTCTATGCAAGTGCTAAAGGAATACCTTCGGTCAGTATAATAGGGTAACTACCTAGGAGATAATATGAATTTCAATGAACTTGTAAGGATGATGGAAAAGGGCATGTATGATGCTCCAAAGAATGCTGCTCGTGATACAGCTACGAATAGTGGGGGTAAGGCCACAGAAACACCTAATAACGTTAAGGATGCCGTTAACAATGTAACTAACGGAGGTTTTACTGGTCAAGGCGTATTTAGAGATGGTCAGAATAAAGACTCTTCTCCTGCTGAACCTGCCCAGACCCCTGAATCGTCTAACAAGGATTCTAACTCTACCGCACCTGCTCAGACACCTAACAACTCTGGTAACCCTTCTAAAAAGCCTAGTGCTATGGATAAATTTAAAGACGATGGTGGCTATAGTGGTATAGCCGCTGAGGGTATAGCATCAGCAAATCAGGCTTCTGAGGCTGCCGGCGCTTC
>ERZ890953.1739-NODE-1739-length-10440-cov-7.072990_pt1 | contig 10440 bp, 12 predicted proteins | sample MGYA00521264_ERZ890953 | MGnify/ENA primary metagenome ERZ890953 (study PRJEB32303, sample SAMEA104408629) | aquatic metagenome | biome: Brackish water; feature: Chemocline; material: water | place: Baltic Sea | collected 2014-10-26T21:54:00 | depth 200 m ... | reverse complement strand
CTCTCGGAGAACATTCGTTACCAGCGCTCCGAGTTCCCGGTGCTGGGCCGCATCCCCATCATCGGCTCCCTGTTCCGCTACACGCGCCACGAGCCCGAAGAGACCGAGATCATGATCTTCGTGACCCCGCGGCTGGTGCGGCCCATGAACCCTGACGAGGTTCCTGCCCCACCCACCGCCAGCGAGAACAACAACCCCGACGACTTCGAGCTTTTCCTCCTGGGCCTCGACCACGTGCCCGGCTCCCGCGCCTTCGAGGAGACCGGGCCGGTGGGGATGGAGCGCTGAGATGACCCCGCAGTTGCCACGAGAAACCACCGAAGGCGGCGTCACGGCCGCCGCGATGATCGTCGGCGCCGGCGACGAAACCCTGCAGGCTATCGTGGACGGGCTCGGCGGGCTGGCAAAGCTGACCCCACCCGAGGCTGTGCCCTACAGGGACACCGAGGCGGTGGCGTGGGTAGAGCGCCCCCGCATCGTCCTGATGGACTTCGACCGCAACATCGACAAGGCCATCGACCTGGGGCCCGTCCTGCTGGACATGCTGCCGGGCGTGCTGCTGGTGGCCATGTCCCAAAAGGGCGATCCAGAGCGGATCCGCACCGCGATGAGGGCTGGCTACCGCGAGTATGTAGTGGTGCCCGAGGACATGGACATCCTGCGCCGCACGGTCCAACAGGTCACCATCGAGTCCGAAGCCCAAGAGGACATGCGCGGGCGGGTCATCGCCATGTGCGGCTCCAAGGGCGGCGTGGGTGTGACCAGCCTGGTGGTCAACCTGGCGGCCGAGATCGCCCAGCACAACAGGGTGCTGGCCATCGACATGGTCTTCGGCATGGGGGATCTGGCGGTGTTGCTGGATCTCAAGCCCTCAGACGGCATGGCGGAGCTGCTGCGCAACCTGGGCCGCCTGGACGACCGGGTGCTCGAGGCCTGCGCCACCGTACACTCCTCCCAGGCCCTGGTGTTGCCCCAGCCCGAGGACGCTCAGACCTACGAGCCGCCCCCAGTGGATGCGGTCCTGCGCGTGCTGCACGTGGCGGCTCGCAGCTTCCCGTGCGTGCTGGTGGACTGTGGCACCTGCGCCGACGAGCAGGCCCTCACCGCGCTGGTGACCGCCGACGAGGTCATCCTGGTCACCACCCCCGAGGTGCCAGCCCTTCGCAACGCCTGGCGACGCTTGCGCCTGTTCGACCGCTTGGGCGTCGACCGCGACCGCGTACGCCTGGTGGTCAACCGCTGGTCCCGCTCCGCGCCGGTGTCCCGCAACGACATCGAGTCCAACCTGGGGATGCCCATCTTCGCGACCCTAAGCGACGATCCGAAGGTGATGTACAACAGCATCAACTACGGGCGCCTGCTCGAAGACGTCAACCGCAAGGCCGCACTCAGCCGCGAGATCAAGGCCCTCGCCGGCCACCTGGGCCAGGACACCTCCGTGCCCCAGCCGACACCCAAGCGCGGCCTGTTCCGCTAGCCGCACCAGCCCCGCGAGAGGCAAATCATGACCACGAACACCCGCCTCATCGAGCGCGTCCGCGGCGCCCAGCAGCGCCACCGCGAGGACCCGGCCGGCGTGGGGGACTTCGACCAGGCCAAGCGCGAGCTGCACAACGAGCTGATCGAGTCGCTGGACTTCGAGCAGGTCAGCAAGACCCCGCGCCCGGAGCTCGAGGAGCGCCTGCGCAGCATCCTGCTCGAGAAGGTGGAGTTCCGCGCCCTGCCCATGTCGCGCATGGAGCGCGAGTGGCTGGTCCAGGAGATCCTCAACGAGGTCCTAGGCTACGGTCCCCTCGAGCCGCTGCTCAAGGACCCTGAGATCAGCGACATCCTGATCAACGGCTACGACCGGGTCTGGATCGAGCGCCGAGGCAAGCTCGAGCGGGTCAGCGTGCGCTTCCGCAGCGACACTCACCTGCTGCAGATCATCGACCGCATCGTCTCGTCGGTAGGCCGCCGCATCGACGAGACCAACCCCATGGTCGACGCACGCCTGGCCGACGGCTCCCGCGTCAACGCCATCATCCCGCCCCTGGCCCTGGACGGCCCCACCCTGTCTATCCGCCGCTTCGGCACCGTCCCCATCACCGCGGCCAACCTGATCGCCTTCGGCTCGGTGCCCCGGGAGATGATGGACGTGCTCCGTGGCTGCGTGCATGCCAAGCTGAACGTGCTGGTCAGCGGCGGCACCGGCTCGGGCAAGACCACGCTGCTCAATGTCCTGTCCAGCTTCATCCCCGAAGACGAGCGCATCGTCACCATCGAGGACTCCGCCGAGCTACAGATGCAGCAGGAGCACGTGGTGCGCCTCGAGACCCGCCCGCCCAACCTCGAGGGCCGCGGCATGGTGACCCAGCGGGATCTGGTGCGCAACGCCCTGCGGATGCGCCCTGACCGCATCGTCCTGGGCGAGGTGCGCGGCGAGGAAGCGATGGACATGCTTCAGGCCATGAACACCGGCCACGAAGGCTCCATCTCCACCATCCACGCCAACACCGCCCGCGACGCCGTTGGCCGCATGGAGTCCATGGTCAGCATGGGCATGCCCAACATGACCGACAAGAGCATCCGCCTCACCATCGCCCGCGCCATCGACGTCGTCATCCAGCTCGACCGCTTGATGGACGGCAAGCGGCGCGTGATCTCCATCAGTGAGGTCACGGGCATGGAGGGTGAGGTCGTGAGCATGCAGGACATCTTCCGCTTCGAGCAGAAGGGTGTCGATGCCCAGGGCAACGTGATCGGCACCTTCTACGCCACCGGCACCCGCCCGCGCTTCTCCGACCGCCTGCGCGGCTATGGCATCGAGCTGCCCTCCGAGCTGTTCCGCTTCCGCATGGAGGTCTAGCCTTGAGCAGGCTGTCGCTCATCCTCGTACTCTCCTTTGTCTTCGTGGCGGTGCTGCTGTTCATCCAGGGCATCTACTGGGCCATCCGCATCCGGCGGGTCGAGAGAGACAAGGATCTGTCCCGCCGCATCGGCGTGGTCGCCGCCGAGTCCGAGGACCAGTCCAAGCTGCTGATGCAAGACTCCCGCGACGCCTTCGCGCGCCAGCTCGGGGGCGCCGGCGCCTGGCTTCAGAGCGTCAACCTCCAGGCGGGCCGCACGACCACCGTCCGGTCTCTGCTGATGCGCTCCATGCTCCTGGCCGGCCTGGGCATGGGGGTCCTCTTCCCCCTGCTACGAAGCGGCCTGGCCGTCTCGGGCATCGTGCTGGGCTTCATCCCCCTGGTGCTGCTGGCCCGCCAGGCCGAGAAACGTTCCTTGCTCATCAGCGAGCAGCTGCCAGACGCCCTGGACCTCATCGCCCGCTCCTTGCAAGCCGGGTATGGCCTGTCCGAGGCCCTCCGCGTGGTGGCCATGGAGTCGCCGGTGCCTCTGGCCCAGGAGTTCGGCCGGGTCTACGAAGAACACAACCTCGGCCGGGAGTTCCGCGCCTGCATCGAGAACCTGATGCGTCGCAACCCCCGCAACTTCGACCTGCGCATCTTCTCGGCCTCGGTGCTGCTGCAGCGCGAGACCGGTGGCAACCTCATCGAGGTGGTGGCCAATATCGCCCACACCATCCGCTCCCGCTTCACCCTCAAGGCCAAGATCCGGGCCCTGACCTCCGAGGCGAGGCTCTCCTCCTACATCCTCGGCAGCCTGCCCTTCGCCGTGTCCATGCTGATCATGGTGGTGCGCCCCACCTACCTGCTGCCCCTGGTGCAGGACCCCATGGGCCACATGCTGCTGGGCTACGCCTTCACCAGCTACGCCGTGGGTATCCTGGTCATGAAGGCCCTGTCCGAAGTGGAGACCTGAGTGGACCCCATCGTCACCTCGGCCGCCGCCCTCGCCTGCCTGGCGTTCCTGGGCCTGGGCGTGGGCGCGTGGTTCCTGGTGCACCCCTACACCACGCCCAAGGACCGCCTGCGCACCATGGGTGGCGCCGCCGAGAAGATCCGGCCGGGTCGCACCCCGGACGACCCCATCCTGCGCCAGAAACAGCAGGTGCCCAACCTGCTCAGGCGCGTGGTGGCGCTGGCCGAGCCCGCCAAGCCCGAGGAGCTCTCGCTGTTGCGGCAGCACATGCTGCAGGCAGGCTTCAAGAGCCCCAACGCCCTCGAGGTCTACCTCATGGCGCGGGTGCTGTTGGCCCTGTGCCTGCCGCTGTTCGTGGGTCTGATGATGCCCCAGGCCCAGCTGGCCGTGCTGGCGATGGCGCTGCTGGCCGCGGCGACGGCGGGCTACTACCTGCCGTGGATCGTGGTCACTCAGTCCAGCCAGCGGCGCAAGGAGGGCATCGCGCGCGCAGTGCCCGACGCCCTTGACCTGATGGTCTCCTGCGCCGAGGCCGGCCTGGCCCTGGACAGCGCCTTCGATCGGGTGGCCGAAAACATGGCCGACGCAGCCCCGGATCTGGCCCACGAGCTGCACATGGTCACCGTAGAGGTGGCCGCGGGCATGTCGCGCCCCGAGGCCCTCAGGCGCCTCGAGCAGCGCACGGGCGTGCCCGAGCTGGGGTCGCTGGTCAACGTCCTCATCCAGGCCGACAGGCTGGGCACTCCGGTCGCCCAGGCCTTGCGCGTCTACGCGACCACCACCCGCACCCGGCGTATGCTCAAGGCTGAAGAGAAGGCCGCGGCCATCTCCCCCAAGCTCACGGTGGCCATGGTGCTGTTCCTGCTCCCGGCCCTCTTCGTGGTGATCCTGGGACCCGCCATGGTCAACATCATCGTGGACGTGCTGCCCTCCCTGGTGCAGCAGTGAGCGCACGCCTGGCCGGGGTCGCGCTGGTTGGCGTGCTGGCGGCCTGCGCCGGCCGCGCCGACAGGGCACCCCGAGCCGCCGCCGAGCCGTCCCCCGAGTGGGCCACCCCCCAGGGCAGGTTGAGCACCCAGCTCGAGCTCGCCGAGCAGCTGCTGGACCTGGGCCGCACCCGCGAAGCCATGGCCATGCTGTCTATGGTCCGGCAGGAGACCGATCGGCCCCTGCTGGCCCTGGATGTGCTGCAAGCCCGAGCCACCCTCGAGCTCGGCATGGCTGGTGAGGCCGCTGCCATCCTCGAGCCCTGGCTGGACAACCCACCGCGGGACGCCGACTTCCACGCCCTGCTCGGCCTGGTGCGCTACGACCACGGCCAGCACGATCTGGCCAAGCAGTCCTTCGAGCGAGCCATCGCCATCGACCCCCACCACTTCGACGCCCACAACAACCTGGGCTTCCTGCTCCTGGGCTCCGGCAGGCCCGAGCTGGCCATCGAGCAGCTGCGGGCCGCCCTGGAGCTGAGGCCCAACGACCGTCGCGCCCGCAACAACCTGGGCTTCGCCCTCGCCGCCACCGGCGCCGAGCGGGACGCCCTCGATGTCTTCCGCGCGGCCAACCCCGAACCCACGGCCCTATCCAACATGGGCTTGGCCGCCGAACGACGCGGTGAGACCGAGCAAGCCATCGCCTGGTACCGCAAGGCCCTGGCCAAGGCTCAAGACCACGCCATCGCCGCCGAGGCCATCGAACGCCTAGAGCACCCCGAACAGGGAGACACCCAGCCATGAAGCGAGCCCTCATCTTCTGCCTGCTACCCGCCTGCGCGGGCCAGGTCGCCCACCAGTACGACCACGGGCGTTCCTACACCGAGACCTTCGCCGTCCAGAGCGACCTGAACCGTCCCTCCGCCCTGGACCAGGACTACTCTCTCACCGGCATCGAAGGCGTCGAGCTGCGGGCTCGGGCCGAAGAAGCCACCACAGACGAAGAAGAGACCACCACGGTCAAGGACTCCGAGTAGCCACGGCGCGCGCGGCGGGCGCCCAGGCTAGCCTGGACCCCACTGGAACAAGACCGCCACCGCCGCTGCGATGATCATCAGGGCCAGCAACAGGCCCAGGGTGGCGGGGTTGAACAGCCGCTCCCGGACCGGCGAAGGCGGAGGCGCGGGGCGCGGCTGGAACAGTGGCGCGGGCGCGGGGCTGGCCTCCTTGATCATACGATCACGGGTCCATGAGGGGCGCGAGCGCAGCACCTGCACAGGCGCCTTGCCTGACGACGGGGCACGCTGAGGCTGGGGGGGCTCCGGAGGGGGCGCCGCAGGCCCCCCTGGGCGGGACCAGGTCCGAGGGGGAGGCTCGGGTTCCGGCTGGGGTTCCGGCTGGGGAGCGGGTGGGAGCGGAGGTGGGGGCGCGGCGGGTTCTTCCCGGGCCCCATGGCGCAAACGCAGCGGCTCACGCGCCACAGACGGGCGCAGGGTCAGGGGGGGGATCCCGCCGCTGACCACAGCGTCGAGATCTGCATCGTCCTGCACAGGCTCATCGCCCAGCATACCCATGGAGTCGTCAGCGGAGGGCCACGAGTCGTCCCAGGTGTGTTCCTCTCCGTCCAGGTCGTCCTCTCCGTCCAGGCCGTCCTCGGCGGCCTGGTACTCGAACGCGTCGTCTTCACTCTCCAGGTCATCGTCGTCGTCGCTGAGGGAGCTCAGGTGGAGGGGATCGGGCGGCTCGAGGGAGACCGTGAAGGGAGTGTCCAAGCCCGGGAAGAACATGGCGGGATCGGAAGCCTCGTCGGCGTCGAGCAGGAACTCCTCGTCCTCCTCCTCGTCGTCTTGATCGTTGACGCCCGTCAGGCGGAAGGGGAGGCTGTCTTCGGGCCGGGGCAGGCGCAGCTCGGCCACGAAGTAGTCGGCGGGCTCGTTGACCTCGTACACATCCTCGCCGCCCTCGTCGCCGTCGGGAGGGGGTGCCACCGAGGCGCCGCGCTGACCGAGCCCCACGAACAGACGGACCGGGCCCGCGCGCACTTCTCGATCTTCGTCCGGTTCATCCTGAAAGTCTGGCAGGCCGTGTTCATCCAGCCGCGCCTCGGCAGGATCCTCGTCGTCCAGGGGGGCGTCGGGGGGAGGTGGCAGGGTGATGTTGGGTACCCACTCCTCCACCAGCAAGGCGTCGGGACGGCTGCGAAACAGCCGGGAGCGACGCTGGGCGGGCGGTGCCGCGATCTTGGGCGGAGGGGGGATCATCCCGAAGATAGTGGCCCAAGCCCTTGCTGGCCGCAAGCACCCCCGGGACGTCAGGCGGGGATTGACGCTTGAAGCCGAGGGATAGCGGCGGTATCCTGACCACGATGGCCGCCGTTCCCCACCGTGAGGCGCTGACCGTGACACCGCCGAGGTGGCGGCGCGGCTCCACCCACACCGAGTACGTGCTCATCGCCGCAGTGGTGTCCGTGTCCATCATCGTGGCGGTCTCGGCCATCGGCACCAGCCTCTCCGACATCCTCACCGCGATCTCGGACGTGCTCTCGGGCTTCTAAACAAGCCACCCCGCCGGCCGATGGGCTGAGTGGTCGCGGCGACGCCTGCCGCGCCCCCGCCAGGAGCGCCCATGCTCAGCCCACGCCGCGGCTCGACCCAGATCGAGTACGTGCTCATCGCCGCCGTGATCAGCATCGCCATCCTGGCCGGCGTCACGGGCATCGGCTCCAGCCTGACCGACACCTTCACCAGCATCGGGGACATCCTAGGCGGGTTCTGAGAGGGACATGAACGGTTAGCCTGCCAGAGGAGGCAGGCATGACCCCCTGGATCACTCTCGCGCTGCTCTGCGGCAGGCCCACAGTGGCCGCCGAGGCCCCAGCCCTCATCGAGGCCGACACCGCCTGGACCGCCGCGGACAGCCCGTGGCACGTCGGACAGGCCGTGACCATCGCCGCCGGCGCCACCCTCACCATCGAGCCTGGCGTGCGCGTGGAGGTCGACGAAGGCGTGGGCATCACGGTGCTGGGCGCCCTGGTGGCCGCGGGCGACGACGACGGCGCCGTGGTCTTCACCCGCACCGACGACCACGATGGCGTGGGTGCCTGGGCGGGCATCACCTTCACCGCCGACAGCGAGAGCGCCCTGTTTGAACAGGTGGACACCTGGGTGGGCGGTTCCCGCCTCGAAGGCTGCGAGCTGCGCTACGGCGCTCGGGCCGTGCTCATCCAGGGGGCCTCGCCCCTGATCCGCGGCTGCGCGTTCGCGCACAACAGCTACGAACCCGAAGGTTCCGACAGCCAGGGGGGCGCTGCCATCCGCATCATCGACGGCTCGCGCGCCCGCATCGAGGGCAACAGCTTCGACGACAACCACGTGGGCGGCTGGGGCTACGGCGGCGCCATCGAGGTGCTCGAGGCCGACCCCCTCATCCTGGGCAACCACTTCGAGGGCAACAGCTCGGTCTACGGTGGGGCCCTGTGCCTGCAGACCTCCCAGGGCGCCATCCTGGGCAACAGCTTCGTGGGCAACGTGGTGGAGGGCGAAGGCGGCGCCGTGGCGCTGTACTCCTCGGCCGGGGCCTTCATGGACAACACCATCACCGACAACGAGAGCGTCTTCGACGGCGGCGGTGTGCACGTCTGCGTGGACTGCAAGCCCCACGCCGCCCCCTGGGCCACCGACAACGTCATCGTGGACAACACCAGCCGCGCCATCGGGGCTGGAGGCTTCGGCGCCGCCTGGCTGCGCGGCTTCATGTGGAACGACATCCACGGCAACGTCCGTGGGGACTCACCCGCCGACCTGCAGTGGACCAACGTGGAGCAGGCGGACTACCCCGCGTGGGTCCACAGCCCAGTCGTCCCCCACAACTGGTGGGGCACCACCGACCCCGACGCCATCGAGGAGACCATCGTGGATGGCGAGGACGAGGACGAGTACGGCGTGGTGGACTGGCAGCCCCCTGCGGACGGGCCCATCGCTGCGCCCACCCCCCGGGCGGTCATCACCACCCCGCAGATCCGCTACGAGCAGACCTTCGACGCCGCCCCCATCCACCTGGTGCTGTACAACCCCGGCCAGGCCAGGGAGCTCGAGCTGCGGTTGCTGCTGCGCTTCGACGACGCCCACCTGGTCCCGTACACCCGGGACCTCGGGGTGCCGGAGCTAGAGGCCAGTGGCGACGCCTGGCGAGTGAGCATGCCCGCCGACTCGGCCATCTTCGCTCCCATCCACGACCCGGGCACGGGCACCGCCGACCTGCCCCCGGGGGTCCGCTGGATCGCCATCCTGTACGACGCCGACAGCGGCGAGATGATCGGGGAGCCCCTCGAGACCCCCGTCCTGTTCGATGACGGGGGTGCCCGATGATGGCCCGCGTCACCATCCTGAGCGTGCTGGGGCTGAGCTTGGCCGCCTGCAAACAGGACCAACCCTGCGTCATAGACGCCGCCATCACCGGCGGCTGCGGCGTGGAGCTGTCCGACGACGCCCTGCGCATCGGCGACGATCTCGACGCCATGGTCGGCACCCACGGCGAGCCCAGCTGGGCCGAGCTCGGCAGCGCAGGCGGGCAGTTCGTCTACGCCGACCTGGGCGTCACCGGCTTCTCCCGCGATGGCCTGGTGGTGGACAGCCTGCGGGTGGCCGAGCCCTTCGGTGGCACGACCGCCGATGGCTTGGGCGTGGGAGTGGCGATCCTCGAGGTCTCCCGCACCCTGGGGGCTGGCCAGGGTTCCCCATGGGTCCAGCTGAACTGGCAGCTCGCGCGGGGCCTCGGCTTCGAGTACGGAGACGACACCATCACCCGCGTCCACATCGTCCCCCCCCAAGACCCCTGGTAGCCAATGCTCGCAGCACTCTGGACCGACTGGATCGCCGCCATCCCCCCCCAGGCCGGCATCCTGCTGGGCATCGCCCTGCTCGTCTCGGCGCTGGGGTTCTTCAGGGTCGTGTGGTTCGTCAGCCTGGGCTACGCCGGCTCGGTCTCGGCCATCGCCCTGGCCCTGGGCTGGCTGTTCTGGGACGCCCTCACCCCGTGGTCGGCGCTCCATGGGCTGCTGCTGGTCATCTACGGCGTGCGCCTGGGCAGCTACCTGGTGCGCCGAGAGCTGCTGCCGGCCTATGCGCCCGCCCGCGAGGACGCCAAGCAGCGGGGCGCCGGGGTCAAGCTTGCGGTCAAGCCCATGATCTGGGCCTCGGTGGCCCTGCTGTACGTGCTCATGACCGCGCCCCTGCTGCTGGTGCTGGCGGACGCCCAGGCGGCCGCGCCCAGCGGGCTGATCGTCACCCAGCTGCTAGGCCTGGCCATCGCCGCCACCGGCCTGGGGCTCGAGGCCCTGGCCGACCACCAGAAGTCTTCCTACAAGGCCACCAACCCCAAGCGCTGGTGCGACGTCGGGCTGTACCGCTGGGTGCGCTGCCCCAACTACCTGGGCGAGATGACCTTCTGGGTAGGTTCCTGGGTGGCGGGGCTGTCGGCCTACCACCACTGGCTGCACTGGCTGGCCACCGGCGTGGGCCTGATCTGCATCGAGCTGATCATGATGGGCTCCACCAAGCGCCTCGAGTCAGGCCAGAAGGAACGCTACGGTCACCACGACGACTTCGTGCGCTACACCCGGACCGTGCCCGTGCTCTTCCCCTTCGTGCCCGTCTACAGCCTCGAGAACGTCAAGGTGTACCTGGAGTAGGTGTGGGGGCGGCGGGCC
>ERZ890953.1736-NODE-1736-length-10450-cov-11.013757_pt1 | contig 10450 bp, 13 predicted proteins | sample MGYA00521264_ERZ890953 | MGnify/ENA primary metagenome ERZ890953 (study PRJEB32303, sample SAMEA104408629) | aquatic metagenome | biome: Brackish water; feature: Chemocline; material: water | place: Baltic Sea | collected 2014-10-26T21:54:00 | depth 200 m ... | reverse complement strand
AATCAATCGTGAAAATGGACGAAATCCCGGAACAGTACGAAGCGATTGTTCGGCGTGCCGCCCAGGAATGCGGTGCTGATGCCATTGAGATCATCGAATAGGAGAAAGCCATGGCACATGATCGTGGAGGAGATTCAGGCTTTTTTAAGGGCTTCCTGCTCGGCGGCGTTATCGGTGCGATTGCCGCGCTGCTCTTTGCCCCCAAGACGGGCAGGGAAATGCGCGAAGACATTTCCAAGCGAAGCCGGGAATTGAAAGATGACATTGAACTGACACTGGAGCAAGCCGTAAAAAGGGCCGAGGACATTCTCACTGAAAGCCAACAAAAGCTCGAACATTTCAGAAACGAGGCCACAGCCGGCCTAAAAAACCTGGAAGAGTCTGCCACAATGAAATATGTGGAAGGGAAAGATGCCATAAAAGGCGAAAAAGGCCGCATTAAAGAAGCCATCCATGCCGGCGTGGCCGCTTACAAAGATGAGAAAGAATCCAAATCAGGCTTGAGTTAGGGGTTAACGCTATGGATATTTCCACCAGCATTGCCTTGATTGCCGGTCTCCTCCTACTCATCACCATTTTCCTTGTGGTATTTCTACTTAAGGCCTTCAAAACGTTTTCAGAAGCACAGAAACTGTTTGAAGCGGCCAGGCTACAGATTGTGCCCATCAGCCATGATGTAACCCGTATTACCACCGAAGTGAAAGGGATCCTCACCTCTGTTCAAAAGGATATGGACAAGGTCGGCGACAGCCTGGATCATATCAGGGATACGACCCGAAATCTAAAGGAATTCGAACTCATGATTCAGGAACGGATTCAGGAACCACTCCTGGAAATAACGACCCTGTTGTCTGCGCTGATGAAAGGGGGACGGGTTTTCTGGCGGACCCTGTCTCGAAAATAGTGACGTTTCCTTTTTCAAAACCCGGATGAGGAGCCGTTTATAAAAAAAGAGGCGTACTCAGATACCGCTCTCCCGTGCTGGGCAGGATGGCAACAATGGTCTTGCCTTCATTTTCAGGGTTTTCGGCTGTTCTAAGGGCCGCCCACACCGCAGCACCTGACGAAATGCCGCATAGAATCCCTTCCATTGACGCCAAGTTTCGGGCCGTCTCAAAGGCTTGGTCGTTGGTCACCGTGATAATTTCGTCGATGATATTCGTATTGAGCACCTGAGGAATAAACCCCGCCCCGATTCCCTGAATTTTGTGGGGGCCCGGGTCCCCACCAGAGAGTACCGGCGAATCGGCAGGCTCAACGGCGATGGATTTAAATTCGGGCTTTCGCGCCTTAATCACTTCGGAAACGCCGGTGATGGTGCCCCCGGTTCCAACACCCGCAACCAGAAAATCCACCGCCCCTTCCGTATCCAACCAGATCTCTTCAGCCGTCGTTTTTCGATGAATCTCAGGGTTGGCCGGATTGGAAAACTGGTCGGGCATGTAAGCACCGGGCGTCACTGAAACAATCTCCATGGCCTTCGAAATGGCCCCCTTCATCCCTTCACCGCCCGGTGTCAGAACAAGCTCGGCACCCAAATGCGTTAACAGCTTCCGTCGTTCTAAACTCATGGTTTCCGGCATGGTGAGGATCAGCTTATATTTTTTCAGAGCGCAGACAAACGCCAGTCCAATACCCGTATTGCCACTGGTCGGTTCCACGATCACCGTATCTTCCTTGATCAATCCCTCCTGCTCTGCGGTCTCGATCATGGAAAGCGCAATACGGTCTTTGACGCTGCCTAAAGGGTTTCTGAATTCCAATTTCACAAGGATTGTGGCCGGCAATCCCAGGGAAAGGGCATCCAGGCTGACCAGTGGGGTACACCCAATGGTATTGGACACGTGCGAAAATATTCTTTTCATTTCAGCCCTCTTCATGTCTCTAACGATTCAATGTTTCCGTTCTTTAAAAATCAGTTCGGGTTTTTTGGCGAAAACCAAGGTGTCGGGGGGAACCGACTCGGTAAGCCACACATTGCCGCCGATCACCGAACGGGCACCGATAACCGTATCGCCCCCCAGAATGGTGCTGCCGGCATAAATGACCACATCGTCTTCAAGGGTCGGATGACGTTTTCGGCTTGATAGCTGTTTCACCGCTTCCCTGGGGATGGACATGGCCCCCAGTGTAACTCCCTGGTAAAGCCGGACCCGATCGCCGATCTCGGATGTTTCTCCCACCACCACACCCGTGCCGTGGTCAATAAAAAAGCTATCCCCAATATGGGCCCCGGGATGGATGTCGATGCCCGTGCGGCTGTGGGAATATTCGGTCATGATGCGGGGGATCAGGGGAATGCCTTGTTCAAAAAGCGGGTGGGCGATCCGGTAGACCGTCATGGCGTAAAGCCCCGGATAGCTGAAGATAATCTCATCAAAACTCGCGGCCGCCGGGTCCCCTTCCCGCGCAGCACGAATGTCTTTGGCCAGCAAGGCCCGGATCTGAGGCAACTGTTTTCCGAAATCGATGGCGGCTTCTTCGCCCCGCTCCTGGCAGAGGCTGCAGGGTTGTTCATAGCGAATGCAGTCGTGACGAACGGCCAGGGTAATCTGCTGGGAAAGGATCTCAAAAAATTCGGTGATTTCCTGGCCGAAATAGTAGTTTAAATTTACCTCATCCACTCGCTTCTGAATGAAATAACCCGGATAGAGAATTCGAAAGGCCCTATAAAGAAGATCCACAATGGCTTCCCTGGAAGAAATGGGTTCCAATCCGATGTGATCGAAACAGTCCTCTCGGCTACAGGACATTACCAGTTCATCCACAATGCCGGGAATCTCCCTCCGGAATTTCCGGGAGTTCTTTATCTCGATGTCACATTGTTTTTCTTTCAGTTCAGCATCCATAGACCTTACACCTTTTCAAAAAGGCATCTTATCAGCACCGCAGCTCTTGGCTTTTTCCTCCCAGAAGGGAGACATATTTCTCAGTTTTTCAATGATGGGGGGCATGGTTTCCACCACAAAATCAATTTCTTCCTCCGTGTTATAAATACTCAGACTGAAACGGATGGAGCCGTGGGCCATGGTAAAGGGAACCCCCATGGCGCGAAGCACATGGGAAGGCTGCAGGGATCCCGATGTGCAGGCGGAGCCTGAAGAAGCGCAGATGCCGTAGCCATCCATTTGAAGCAGAATAGATTCCCCTTCAATAAATCCAAAACTGATGTTGGTGGTATTGGGCAGGCGTTCGGATTGCCCCCCGTTGACCTGAGTCTTGGGAACTCTGTTAAGAATTTCCCGCTCCAATTTGTCTCGAAGATCCTTCACCCGCGTATTTTCATCTTCCATGTTCGCCAATGCCAGTTGGCAGGCTTTTCCCAGACCCATAACACCGGCGGTGTTCTCCGTACCGCCCCGCCGCCCCATCTCCTGGTGACCACCGATAATGAAAGGGGAAAAGGGAACCCCTTTTTTGATATAGAGAATCCCCACACCTTTGGGACCATGGAGCTTATGACCGGACAGGGATAGCATATCGATATTGCTGTCTTTCAGCTTGATGGGAATTTTCCCCGCCACCTGAACCCCGTCTGAATGGAACAGGATACCCCGTTCTTTGGCAAGTGCAGCGGCTTCCTCCACCGGGAAAATAACACCCGTTTCATTGTTGCCCCACATGATGCTGGCGATGGCCGTATCCGATGTGAGACTCTCTTCATAAGCCCCCATATCCAGGTTTCCTTCGCTATCCACCGGGATTTCCGTGACCCGGTATCCTTTACCGGCCAGATATTCGCAAAAAGATTTAATGGCCGGATGCTCCACACGGCTGGTCACAATGTGGCGTTTATCGGGGTTCAACTCGAGAGCGGACTGTATGGCGGCGTTGTCACTCTCCGACCCGCAACTTGTGAACAGGATTTCTTCCGGATCAACCCCCAGGAATTCGGCAGCACTTTCACGGGCTTCACGAATCTTTCTGCCAACCTGTCCACCAAAAGTATGGGCACTGGACGGGTTGCCGTATAATTCGCGAAAATATGGCTCCATTTCTTCCAGCACTTCGGGGGCCACCTGTGTGGTGGCATTGTTATCAAGATAAATTATTTTCATGCGGTCACCTCTTCCACCACCAGATCCGGCCACACCATCTCTTTCAGTTTCACTTCCACGAAATTTTTGAGGGTCTGCTGGGAGGCCTTGCACACCGCGCAACTCCCCTGCATCTTGACCAGCACCCGGTTGCCGATGACATCCACCAGTTCAATGTTGCCACCATCCTGTTTCAGGGAAGGGCTGATTTCGTTTTGAATGGTTTCTTCGATTTTCTTTATTTTCTGCATATTGGAAAGTGGCGGCCGGCTTGTGGGCTTCTCCTCTCCACTGACCTTCCGAATGATATCTTTAATGGCGTCATGGCAGTTTTCACAACCGCCCCCCGCTTTGGTGTAGTTGGTGACATCTTCTATGGTTGATAGATTGTTCTCCCTGACCGCCGTTTCGATTTCCATATCCGTAATACCGAAACATTCACAAACCACTTCCCCTTCTTTTTCTTCAATGGCTTCCCCTTTATAGTGGGCAATGGCCTCGGTCAGGGCCTGTTGGCCCAGAACTGAACAGTGCATTTTTTCCTTGGGAAGCCCCCCCAGGTAGTCCGAAATCTCTTCATTGGTAATTTTCTCCGCTTCTTCAACGGTTTTCCCCTTGATCATTTCAGTCAGGGCGGAAGAAGAGGCAATGGCGCTGGCGCACCCGAATGTTTTAAATCTTGCGTCAACTATCTTCCCTTCACCATCGGTTTTAAAGGTGAGTTTAAGGGCATCTCCGCAAGATATGGAACCGACCTCGGCAACGCCATCTGCATCTTCTACCTCACCCACATTCCTTGGATTCATGAAATGTTCCTTGACTTTATCAGTGTATTCCCACATGGGGCCCCTCCTTTGATGTCTAAATGCCGAAGGAAAACTTCATAATTCGACATTCCTTGTTGGATATTCGATATTCTCTTTTTTTATTTCTAAAACATCCAAAGTACAAGCATATCACGAAAAGCATTCCTACTCAATACCCAAATCTTTTAGCACATTTACCCCTTTTCGAATGCGACCATCCTCTCGTTCCCACGCTGGAGCGTGGGAACGAGGATAAATCGGGCAAATTGGCCATTTGTGGATGGGCACTGTCTAAATTTCCTTCAATCCAAAGCAGAGCTTTCGAATCAGGTTCGCCGCGATCCTGTATGTTCGATCACCGGAAGAGGCGGACAATGGATCAATTGACCTGGAATTGAATTCCGTAAGGTCCATGCCGATCAGGTTCACACCGACGGATATGCGTTCGTGAAGCAGTTCGGATACTCGATAGATCTGCTTTTCATTTAAGCCCCGGCGATTTGTGAATCGCACCCCATGAAGAGCGTTTCCGGCACCCACATCCATGTCTACGGATACGTACATATTGGGCGTGTCAATCCCCTTGAGGATATTGCGAACCTTTGAAGGACTGCTCATCAACTCCTTTTTGGTGATAAGGGTGACGCCCTTTTTCTTTAAGCCTCGGTAATGCTCGGAAAACCTTTTGATGCGCGGATCTTTGATCCTGAATGAGTGTTTGGGAGGATAGTCGCCAATGCCGATAATGTAGAGATTTTCCGGCGGAACAATCCCTTCCAACAAAAGATGGTACAGAAAAGATGAGGCATTGTAGGAATCCGGACGGTTTTTTAAATAGGGATCGTTTGCATCATAAAAAGAGTTGGGATTGGTTTCCATATCATAGGCGATGGCATCCGCCGATATGGGCGCAGGGAGGGCATCGGTGTGGCTGTCCAGGACCACCAGGCTCACTTTTTCAGGGGACGTAAGTGTCATCAGTTTCTTAAACACCCCGCCGGTCAAAGAGTGGTCCACGGCCAGCATGCAGGGAATCTGAGGATATACCTTTTCAACCACATGCTCTCCGAGCATCTCCGCAAAAGTTCGGCACCCGTCATTATCGATAAACGAAACAAAGCTATCTACATTGATGCTTTCTTTTTCCCCCACGGGAGGAATGGGACGAAGCCAGTCCGGTACCTCCAAAGACCCGATTTCCTCCCACTGGCTGTGGTCGACTTCATTTCGAATGAATGTCATGACAGAAGCGTACGGGTCATCCTCCTTTTGTCCATAAGTCATGGCAGTCAGCTTTTCCTGAACCGATTCATCCCTTTCATCACTGTCCAGGGGACAGCCAAAAAAAACAACCTTCTGATCATGCATATTCTTCTACCACTGTGCTGTTTTCAAAGCCCTTTTACCATGTCCGGACAGCCATAATACCTACGGGAGCATACTTTAGCCGAAGTACGAAATCAGAACAAGGGGTTATTTGGCAATCAATAAGAGCTTGACAGCAAGAGAGACGAAATATAAAAATGCCCCATCGGTTTCGAGACCTTTGAAAAATGTCTCGCCTGGGTGGCGGAATTGGTAGACGCAAGGGACTTAAAATCCCTCGGGGCTTGTCCCTGTACGAGTTCGATTCTCGTCCTAGGCACCAAATGAAAACAAGGGGTTATGGCTTTTACGCCGAACCCCTTGTTTTGTTGGAATTGCTGGATTGTAACTTTTTTGTAACCGTCGGGGTTTGTGTGCTTTGGCTCGAGATTGCGTTAGGGGTGCCTTCAACAATGGCATGAGGAAGATTTGCGTCCTCCCAAAGCAATCACTTTCTCCAAGGTTATCACCATGACCCTTGAATACCTCGAATATGAAAATTCGCCATTTGTTTTCGATAAAGATTCTTGGGAAACATTTTCCATGGGCGGAAGCTCCAGGGATAAATGGCGAAAGGTTGAAAATTCTGATTCCGCCTTTAGAATCCGGTCCAACTCTTCCGTCATTTCTGAGTTTGAAGCCAAAGCCCTGGCAGACGCACTGGCTCGGGAACGTGCCGAAGATGAACGGGCATAAAATCATGCCTCCAAAACAGGGTTTTTACATCAAATCAATGGGGTTCCCTTTATCTAAGAATGTTTTAAGCTCTTCAGATATCCTTTCATCTCTTGCAACGCGCTCCCAAAAATCATAGGCTATCGCCTTTGTTGAACTACAGTTTTCATCAAGTTCAAAAGTTTCGGGATTTTTCGGAACAAAATTGAATGGGGGAATGTCACCGCCACTTCTGGGCGCGAAACCCATGGAACACATGTCATACGCCGGCAACAGCCTAAACACATTTCCTTTTATCGCGAAGCTTAGATTTCCCAAATGCATGTCACTGTTGTTAATGAAGCTTCCAAAACACCACAAGGTTTTCACATCATAGGCGTCTTGCCACCCAACCAAGCCTGTTTCGGATAAGGCATCAACCACTCGATACCAGTTACTTCCAAAACCGACGAATTCAGCATCAATGGCCTGAAGAGATACCATTGACATCCTCCCGTATTCTCCGGACCGGTCAAATCGTGTGCTTTCCAAAAAAAGCCTATTGCCTTTTTCAATGAGCCTCGTCTCAGCGGCTGGCAAACCCACACTATGGAGTGCTTCTGTCGCATGATATTCGGTAATCAAAATATCGCGCCATCGCCTTGCCATTTCATTCTCTCCTTTCGGCGAAAACTTTACAATTACATGACAAAGACTACTCTTGCTGAAAGCAGTAAATTTAGGCTGTTCCCCGCCAGCGGAAGAACCAGGAATTACACCGCTCATAACGCTATCGGCGAAAAACGGATATTCGTCATCAGAAACGGGAATAGGTTTTAACCTGAGTCGCAATAGTGCCTGCTCGCCAAATTTGAAGTTTCCAGGTAGATCGTCACCATTTGATATCAAATAACGTCCAATATGGTTTGTATTCCACCGTCTCGGATCAGGCGGAAAATCAGGGGATTGGGTAGCCATTTCTTTTGCAATCTGCAGACCGAGAAAGCCCTGCGGACTCAAATCAAGTAGAAAATATGGAAAATCTTCATACAATCCATCGCCTCTCTCTCCCAATAAAAGTGAAGATATTTGTGTGGCTGGTTCCACAAAATACCCGCCGTGAATCAGCGGCCGTATCAATGCACCTAAAATAGAATCCCCATTAAGATCTACAATGCTCAAAGGAAATTTATCGCTCCCTCCAAATGCGTTTCGCGTCATGACATAATTTATTGACCGTCCACGCCTCAACTTTATGATGCTATCCCTCATCCCTCGGAGTTGACGGGATACAGCCGCCTGAGATAATTTAGTTTCGGCCTGGATTTCCCTTGATGTCGATGGACCCCGTTTTAAATACTCTCTGATTGACAGCGGCATAAAAAAACCTCAGAATACAAAAGTGACTTGTTTTGTGAATAATAAAAAAGAGTTTTTATATGAAAAAAATATAAATATGTCAATAAATTAAACCCGTAGAGAGAAAGCCATTGACTAATATTTTGACTAGAATTGGAAACCAGAGATCAACCGACTTGACACACTTTCCCTTTTCCTGTACCTTTCTCCCACAAGTTCCGACACTTACGGTTCACTCAAAAATAAATTCGCAGAATTGACGCTCAGATTGCACTTTCAAAAGGCACAATGAAGAAAAAAGGGGAATCAAATCTATGAATGGTGATGTGGTATGAAGAAAACATATCCGGACGGTCAAGTATATGAAGGTGAAGGGAAATGGAATTGGTCAAGATTACGACGAATAAGGCACGGACAAGGGACTTATACTTTTCTTGATGGAACAGTATATGTGGGGGAATTCAAAGACAGTAAATTCAACGGACAAGGGATTCTGAACCTTCCAGACGGTTCCAAATATGATGGGGAATTCAAAGACGGTAAATTCAACGGACAAGGAATTTATATTTTCCCTAGTGGTTCCAAATATGATGGGGAATGGGTCAATGGAAAAGAGTTTGGAAAATTCATCATCACATCTCCTGATGGAATAAGACAAATGGGTGAATATATCGATGGTGAAATACAAGGTGAACTCCAGATTTATATCGAAAAGGCGGACGAAGAATAAGAAATGGGGATTTCCGCGCGAAGGCTTGACATGCGCATAACAACAGCGTATTTGAGTGTATAGGGAGGGATCATTTATGCGCACGAATGTCGTCATTGAAGACAACTTGATTGAAGAAGGCTTGGCATACACTGGACTAAAGACCAAACGAGAATTGGTAAACTTCGCATTGAAAGAGCTGGTGGACCGCAAAAAGAGAAGTGCCATCTTAGCGCTTGAGGGAAAGCTGCACTGGGAAGGCAATCTGAAAGAAATGAGGGAGAACCGCTTTGAAGATATTGGTTGATACATCGGTGTGGATCGATTTCTTCAACGGCGTTTCAAGCGTTCCACGGGTATGCCTTCGGGAGCTCCTGGAGGCGGAGGAAGAGGTTTGTATTTCCAACTATATTCTGACAGAAACACTGCAGGGCTTTAGGGACAACGAGGAATTTGAAGCAGCCAGAATGCATCTGCTTCATTTGCCGATCCTAAAGTTAACCACCCCGGAATTGTATATCAGCGCTGCGCAACTCTATCGCACATGTCGACAACGAGGCATTACCATTAGAAAGACTGCCGATTGTCTGATCGCCCAAACGGCCATAGAACACGGCGTACCGTTGCTTCACAACGACAAGGACTTTAATCAAATTGCATCCTTAAGCGGTCTCCAGATTTTTCCAACCTGATTGGAGGAAATAAATGATGGATACACAGACACTCGTTGACCGATTGGGAGAAATCGTGGGACCGGGCAATGTCCTTTCGTCCCAGATGGACCTCATGCTTTACAGCTATGATGCCTCCCCTGAAAAAGGGATGCCGGATGTGGTGGTGCTGCCGAGTTCCACCGAAGAGGTGTCGAAAATCATGGCTCTGGCCCACAAGGAGAAAGTCCCCATCCTGGGACGGGGATCAGGGACCAACCTCACAGGCGGCACCATCCCCGTAAAAGGCGGCATTGTGGTGCATTTCTCGCGAATGAACCGAATTCTGGACCTGGATATCCCCAATCGAACGGTCACCGTTGAACCGGGCATCATTACCCTGGATCTTCAAATGGAAGTGCTCAAAAAGGGGTTCGTGTATCAGCCCGATCCCGCCAGCCAGAAAGTCTCCACCATCGGGGGCAACATTGCCGAGAATTCCGGGGGACCCCACTGCTTGAAATACGGGGTCACTTCCAATCACATTCAAGGGTTGGAACTGGTCCTGGATGACGGAACCGTTGTTCAAACGGGCGGCAAAGCCTGGGACAAACCAGGGTTTGACATCACCGGTCTTTTTGTGGGATGCGAAGGAACCCTGGGACTGGTGACCCAGGCTATCCTCAAATTGGAGCGGGCTCCCGAGGCCGTAAAAACCATGCTGGCCATCTATGAAACCATTGAAGACGGTGCCAATACGGTATCCGCCATTATTGCGGAGGGGATTATCCCGGCGACCCTGGAGATGATGGACAATCGGGTCATGCGGGCAGTGGAAGAGACCATTCATGCGGGCTATCCCCTGGACGC
>ERZ890953.1734-NODE-1734-length-10463-cov-11.313413_pt1 | contig 10463 bp, 9 predicted proteins | sample MGYA00521264_ERZ890953 | MGnify/ENA primary metagenome ERZ890953 (study PRJEB32303, sample SAMEA104408629) | aquatic metagenome | biome: Brackish water; feature: Chemocline; material: water | place: Baltic Sea | collected 2014-10-26T21:54:00 | depth 200 m ... | reverse complement strand
TCCGCACCTGCGCGGCGACGTCGTCCGCGGCTTTCGAGAGTGTGACGGTCAACTCTTTGACCCGCTCCTCCGCATAGCGGTCGCGGCGCTTGATAGCCTCGGCCACAGCTTCACGGATGCGCCGTGCCTGGGGTGCGTCTGTTCCCTTCCCTGTGCCGCTCATGGCTGGCCTCCCTTGCCCGGGGTGCGGCGGTCGTAGAGCCGCGTCACGTCAGCCCGAGCTGACTTCTCGCGCGCCTTGTCCGCCGGCGTCGCCAGTTTCAGCCGAGCCCTGGCTTCGTCCACGGTCAGCACTTCCAGCGCGACGAGCTGGGCAATGTCCTGCACCGACCAGTTGGTATCCATCACGATTTCCTCCCCTTCCTGCTGCTTGGTCTCCACGGCCGGCGACAGCCCCATCTTCTGCTGGAGTGTGGTTTTCGAAATCAGGCCGCGGTCGTAGAGTTCGACGAGCAGCTTCTTCTGGTCCACCTCCGCGGTCAGATCCAAGTCGGAGAACTGGTAGTGCAGTATCTCATCGTGCCCCCGGCGCTCCATCCACTCGTCGTACACCCAGTCGAGGATGTCCCGGGCGGCCTGCTTGATCTCCTTGAGCTGCACGACCATCTTCTGCATGGAAACCGACGCGGTGGCGAAGTTGGGGCCGTCGCCGGTGACGATGCTGCGGGCCAAGCCCAGCGCGACCAGGATGTCCTCCTTGACCTCTTTGACCTTGTCCTCGGTGTTTAGCGTGGCACCTTCGGCCCCGTAGGTCTCCGCTTTGACGTAGAAAGGGACCACCATGCCTGATTTAAGATCCATCCGCTCCATCCCGTCGCGGACCCTGTCCAGCATGGTCTGGTCCGGGAGGATGAGCTTGCCCCCGAAGTTGCCGCCCACCTGGATAAAGCGCAGCGGCGTGGCCCAGCGCTTGGCGATGGCCCGCTCGGCCTTCCGGTAGTCTCGCAGCAGTTGGATCGCTTCGAATGCGGGCAGCACCATGGAGTTGCCCCTGATCTCGAACTCCGGCACGTTCCACTTCAGGTGCAGCATCTGGTCAAGGGCCAGAGAGATCTCTTCGCCGTAGCTGCCGTCATCGTTCTGCGGCCGTTGGATGGCCTCGACAAGGTAGTCGTTGTCATACTCAAAACGCATGCTCACCGGGTTCACGCAGGTGACGCGCGCCACATTGTCGCCGCGCTGGTTGCGGTTGAAGTAGCCGATCGCGTCGCCCTTGAGCAGGAGCTGGAGAATCATGTCCTTGACGAAGCTGTTGAGGCCCAGTTGCCAATACAGGTCACGGGCCTCATCCTGCACTTCCTCGTCGTCGCAGCTGACCTGGATTTCGTCACCCAGCGCGAAGGTGCGCCACGCATTGATTGCGTTGGCGACCAGCGGCTCTTCCTGGTAGTACTCCACCGCCTTGCGGGCGCGGTCCTCCCAGGAGTAAGGAATCGCGCTCGTCACCGAGAGTTCTCTAAAGGCCCCGGCCGACAACGCGGCGGTAGTACCGAGCCCCGCGTGCGGGTCACCAACAACCAGGAACTCATCCTGGCTCCGACCGGTGGTTCGTGTTCTCTTCTTCCTTCCTGTCGTACGTGCCATGACGCTCTCCTATGGTAGTTCCCGGGTAATGTGAGCCACGCAGAAAACCGGGACGATTTCGATGGGGTCGTAGGTGTCATCCGTGTCCTGGGCGTGGCGCAAGAAGGCGCACCGCATTGCATCCACAACGTGGTCATTGCCTTTGGAGTAGACGATGCCCCGGTCGCCGGTCACGTACGTCTGGGTGCACAACTGGTCTTCCACCTCGGGATCTTCGGCCGGCAGTCTGACCTTGCGGGCGTGCAGCGCCTTGTTGATGACCCGGGTCATTTCCTCCTTCACGCGTTTCTTGATGACCTTGCCTTGCTCGTCCTCGCCGACCGCGATGGTGCCGCCGAAGTTGTAGCCGACCAGCCGGCCCGAGAAATGCCGGTCCCGGAACTTGTCCAGGGAGAGGAGCTCGTGTTCCACCGCGGTGCCATTGCCGCCGCGGTCGAGGCCGATGCCCACCGGAGCGTACACCCGGTCCATCAGTGCGATCAGCTCCGACAGGGCCGGGTATCCCACCCGCTCCGCATGGACCCGCAGGACCAGGGACATCACGTTGTCCTCGTCCTCTTCGAACAGCAGCAGCTCCGTGGGGTCGCTGGTGTAGCCCAGGTCCACGCCCATCCAGTACCGGCCGTGCTCCCCGGTCAGGCCGAGCAGGGTCTCAAGACGGTCCCGCACCTCCCGCTCGTCGGTGCAGTCTTCCAGTGCCTCGCCGGTCAGGTCGACTCGCCGGTAGTCGGAGATCTCGGCGACGGCTCGCACCACCTGCTTGACGGGGAACGCGCCGTAGCTGGGTGCACCGTGCTCCCCGGCCACCTCGTGGCGGTAGCCGGGGGTATCCTTGCCGCCGTAGAATTCGGCGAGTTCCCGGTCCCGTTCATCGGTCCAGTCCGGGGCCAGCCACGACGGCCACCGAAACACCTGGTATTCCCGGCTCTGCGTAATCCGATAGTACGGAGTATTGCGCAACCCGTTGGGCGTGCTGTACACGCGCATGACGCCGCCCGCGTTCAGGCACTGCCGCACCGCGTTCCACGCCCGGGTAGAAAGCCAGGCGGCCTCGTCCACCAACAGCAGGTCCACATGCAGGGACCGGAAGACGTCGCCGTGGTCTCCGGCGGGCCGGAAGTAGACGGCACACCCGTTCCTGAACAACACCTCGAAGTAGGGATGCCGCTTGATGCTGGGTTGCCCATTGGATTTGAGCGCGACGTTGTCCCGCAAGAGGGCGTTGCGGCCAAGCTGGAACTCCACTTCCTCACTGATCATGTTGAGCTGCCCCTGATACGGGGCTGCGACCAGCACGGACTTGCCCTTGTTGACGAAGCTGAAATGCAGCAAGAGGGTGCTCAGGTCGATGGTCTTGCCCACCGACCGGCCATCGAGGTGCACGATGTGGGTCGCCGGGCACCGCAGGTCCCTCACCTGGTAGTCGCGGTAGACGCGCGGGGAGCCGTCGCGGTTGGCGAGCATCTTCTCGCCCCAGGACACCGGATCGAGCAGAAACCTGCATTCTGCTACTATGTCAGGGGTGACATTCATCCCCGTTTCCTTGGGGATCGATTCGCTTGCTGAGTTCACGGTTTCCATGGTTCACCTCCCGGCTGCCGGCGAATCCTCGTCGCCGGTTTCGCTCTTGTCGGATGCCGTCTTGTCCTTGTCCGGGGCGGCGACGTGTCCGCAGTTCCGGCATAACCAGGAATCCCCGTTGGTCGGTTCGTGCTGCGTGGTGAATCCGCAGCGAGAGCAGTGCCGCTCCGTCGCTCTTTCTCCTGGTTGGCCGGCAGAGGTTTGCGCCATGGTATCACCGTCCGGGGAATCGCCCTCGATATGGACCCTCAGCGCCGCGACCAGGTCCGCGTAGGTGAGCCCCACTCCGGCAGGTACCGGATCGCGACTGGCTCTGGTGGCTTTCAATTGCTTCATCAGGTCCAAGAGCTGCTTCACCATGCCGGCGTAGGCCGCATGCTCGGCCCCTTTCATGACGGCCTGATCGACCTTCGTCGAGATCAGCGAGAGCAAGTGGAGGATCTGCTCATCGAACACATCCACTTCGCCCAGCGCGGCGGTGAACGCAGCCCGCTTCTCCTGGTAGATCGGTTCTTCCTCGGGTAGGAGCCTGACGGAGTATGACCCGTGTCGCACCGCGTTGACGTTGCCGGGGGGCGCTCCTCCCTTCCGGCTGCCCGGCGGATTTTCCGAACCTTCGGGCCGCCCGCCGCCGCGGTCGGGATTGGCCCCGTGGAACCGGCAGACATCGAAGCCCTTCACGGCTGGCTGTCCGCACTGTTTGCCGGTTCGTCTCGATGTCGCCTTGCAGCGTTTGGCGTTTGACAGAGCCATCTTCTTATCCCTCCTCGGGGCCGTGCGGGCCCGACTGCGTTGTTGGTTTGTGGGTACCGTCGCTCTCCGTACTTCTGTGGTTGCTGCTGCCGTCGCCGGACCTTGCGCCTTTCGCTCGGGCCAGGATGCGAAACACCGTCCGTTGCGAGATGAAGAGGCGGTCTGCGATGGCCGTGGTCGAGTGGCCCGCTTCCTGGAGCCTCACCACCAGCTCGTTGCGGCGGGCCCGGGTGAGGTTGCCGACCGAGGGAATCCACAGGAAGCAGCCGCCTCGCCCGACTTTTTCACGTACAGCGGCGAGCAGATCCTCCGGCAATACTTCGGCTGCGTTGGTGTATCTTGGTGCCATCGCCCCTCCTCCTATTCCATGCCCATGTCGATGCCGTACACGTCGAAGATGTCTGCGGGTTCGCCGTCGGCTTCGTAGACGATGCGCTCCAGTGGCAGGCTCGCGGCCAGGTCGCGCAGGTACCGCGTGCGGTCCTGCTGGTTGTCGGACATCGAGTCGTAGTCCATGCACTTCTGCATTCGGCGGGCCATCACCCTGTAGAGGTCTACGGCCCCGCGCTTGCGGCCCCGCTTCCAGTGCCCCCTGGCGCACTTCACCTTCAGCACGTAGCGGCCCGTGGCCTGGTTGACCTCGCGGTACTGTTTGCAGTGGGCGCAATCGGCACAACGGATGAGTGCGTTTGTCGTTTCCTGGGTCTCGATCATCATTGTCACCTCCATCTCTCCATGCCAGCGGCCTGCGAAAGTGTGACCGCCTGAAGCTCTGCAGTCCCATCCCCGCCCCCCGGTCTGCCCGGCATGCACGGACTGCATCGTGCGACGGGGATGGGAACTGCGCCGCGGGCGCGACCCGCGGCCTCCGGTATCTCCACCCGTGGCGGAGTACCTCGAAGGCAGTAGACAAGGTCCCCGGGTCATGGCCACTCCTCCTCGTCCAACTCGTCCAGGTGGGCGAGGTCCAGGGGTCCGACGGGCTCAAGTGCAGGAAGTGAGGAACATCCTGCCGCACTTCCTGCACCCACTTCCTGCACTCCACCTCCCTGATTTTCCTGGGTTTGCAGGATGTGCAGGATGTTGCAGGATGTTAATGGGGGTTGGCCTCGGGCAAGCGTAGGCGGAGGCGCGGACGTCCGTGCGTCCGCATGCGTGATCCCACGCGCGAGAGGAGGAAACACTTCCTGCACTTCCTGCACTTCCTGCAAATCGGCCATTTTACTGGGGGTTGCGGTGCAGGATGTGTTGCAGGATGTGGGGGTGGGCACTTCCTGCATCCCGGCCTTCGAGGGGGGAAACAGCTCCCCTCCGGGCTCCCTGCTTTCGCCCCCTCCCGGACCCGAAGGTGGAACGTCGTCATCGACGCGAGCGAGCTTCCACAGGTTCTGGTTGGTGCGACCACGGGAGGCCTCGATGCGGAACGCTCCGAACCTCCGATTCCGGTTCTGCCGCAGGGTCTTGCCGAGGCGAATGGCCTGGGAGCGGTCCGACTTGCCACCCAGCACGGACGCCAACATCCCTCGGTCGTTGGCCAACTGCTGCAGTACGCCCGCGGCCACGGGCGAGGCGCCGTGTTCCTCCCACCAGGTGGTCACGAACTCCTGCCACTCCTGGCCCTCGAGGTCTGCCGCCTCGTAAAGGTCCGCGCTGTTCTCCAGGAGACCTGGGATGGCGGCCGCCTCCAGGATGCCCCCGATGACCGCAGCCCAGGCCTCGAACGAGCCGAGCGTTCGTGACCCGGCGGGTCGGCCCTGGGCAACCCAGCCCTGAACGAGGGTCAGCAGTGCGTGGACGATCTCCCCACGGTGCTGAGCCACCCACGGCTTGAGCGGCCAGTGCTTGAACCCCTGGCGTTCCCATGGTCGCTCCTGTGCCGGCTCGATGCGTACCCGCACGGACCGACGGGCGATCTCAAGGGTCATGGCCGCGTTGTTGGCCGTGAGCAACCAGCAGGTCCGATTCGGGGGGCAGCCCATGGCCGACACCCCGAGGATGCGGTCTTGGTATTTCTCCGCGGTCAGCACCGAGGCCAGGTGGCCGCAGTCGATGCCCGTGCTGACATTGTCGAGCAGGATCACCTGCGGGCGGGCCAGAAGCAGCGAAAGCAGCTTCTTGCGGAGCTCCTCACCATCCCGGGGCACGGTCGTCGGCTCGGCCTTGTCCCCGGTGGCGACGATGCAGACGACCTCCCCCAACAGCGTCTTCCCGGAGCCGGGGGCCGGGGCCTCATACAGGTGTACGGGGGTGGGACCATCGATCATGCGGCGCACGAACGGCAGCACCAGCGCAGCCAGGGCATGGGCACGGTCGGAAGGGGAGACGAAAGGAAAGTCCACCAGCAGTTCGTCGAGCAAGATGGCCTTGGCCTGCACGATATCGGCAGGCGAGGGGGCCGGTGGCACGGGGGGGATCTCCAGCCCATCCGGCCGGTGGTACCACGTCCCGGATGCGCGGTCGTAGCCCGGCTGTTCAATGAGTCGGCCGTCCGCGTCGAACACCGGGGCGGTGACGATCCGGTCGATGGGAGGCAGGGACCTCGGCGGGATCCGGATCAGATCGCGGGCGACCTCGTGGGGCGGGAAGACCGCGGCGTCGCCATCCTCGCTCCGCCGAACCCAATCGGCCAGGCGCGCCAGGATCCCGTACATCCCGGTGTCATCCAGCAGTTCGATCTCCGGCTTCCCGTCCAGCACTATCAGGTGTGCGGGCCTTCCCGTCAGGGAGTAGACGGTCGGAACGGGGCGTGCGTTGGCCGCGTCGATGGCTCCCACCGCGTCGAGGATGATGTCCTCCAGTTGGCGCAGGTTGGTGACCACGACGGGTTTGCCTTTTGCTCCGGGAGGGCGCTGGCAGGCATTCCCGACGGTCCCTCGCACCGGCAACTGTACCCCCGTCATCTCCGCAACCTGGCGGGCCGCATCCTGGAAGTCCTTGGCCAGGCCCCGCTGCACCATGAAGTCGAAGACGGAGAGCGTCTCGTTGGTCCGCCACGAGTGGAACGTCCCCCGCAAGGCATCGCCGCCGCCATCGGCTACGTTGCCGGAGCGACTCTGCTCGCCGGACGGTGAGTCCGGATCGCGGCACTGGAGCCAGTGGTCGCCCGAGGTTGCTCCGGTCAGCAGGTCGCCGTAGACCCGTTCCAGCGGCAGCAGTGCGAGAGCCTTCTCCTTCCACTCCCGCCACGCGGAGGAGGGCGGACGCTGGCTGTCGTCCTGTTTGTTCGCCCGTCGCAGGAACTTCTCGACAGCCATGTCCTCGGGCTCTGCTGTGCCCGCGACGGCGAGGGCCTGTTCGACCGCGTCCTGGCTCATAGTCTCGAAGGAATCGGGTTCATACGGTAGCAGGGTACCGTTGTCCTCCCGGTAGAACTGGTTGGCGCCTGCCGGTGCGCCGTGGTACCAGGGCAGCCAGACGAGATTGCCGAGCTGCGAGGGCTTCTTCAGCCGGTCGACCTTCGGGAAGATCTCCACGCCTCGGTTGCTGCGCGGCACGGCGACGCCCCCCCGGGCCAGGCGCAAGTTGTCGGGAGCGAGCGTGCGGGCGAGTCGACGGCCGAGCTTGGCCGGGATGGGCTGCGAGAAGAAGACCCACAGGTGGTACCCCTTGCCGCCCCCGGACCGTTCGAGGTACGCGGGGATCCCCGCCGCGCCGAAGTTGGCGTGCGTGGCCCGCACCGCCCCTTCGGGGTCATCCAGCGCGTCCGAGTGCCCCGGACCGTCGAAGTCCAGGCAAACCCAGCGCGTGCTGCCATCGAGATCCGGCGTGTAGCTGCCCAGCCGGAAATGACCGCTTTCGACTTTCAGCGCCCCGCGCTTGGTCTGGTAGCGGGCGCTTCCCGGTGCTGGTGCGGCCGGGCCCATGACGTGGGCCCGGAGCAGCCCCGGAAGGTTGTCCTCGGCGATGATCGGGTGCGGCTTGCCCCAGCCCATCAGCGCGGCGGCCTGATCGCGGCGGTTGAAGAAGTAGCGGTCGAGGAGCTGGATACGGCGGTGGGCCAACTCCGGGACGCTGTCATGGCTCTGCTGGTCGGTCATGGTGCCAACTCCTCGTCCGTACAGGCCCGGCGGTAGAGGGCGAACAGCGGCGAGTCGCTGTCATCCCGGCCGGCTTCCTCCACGCGGTACTCGTGGCCGGCTTCGATCACGTCTTCCAACTCCCAGCGCCGGAACAGCCCTGGCACCCGCTCGTACCGGGTCGGCTCCTGCGCGTGGCGGATCAGTTCATCCAGGGTCTGGCACATGTGTCGCCTCCATCGGGGTCGTCGAGCGTTGCGGCCTCGTCCCTATCTCCCACAGCCCCTCCCCGTGGAAAGTGCTCTGGCAGAACCGCCCGCGGTTGATGGATTCGGAGAGCCCGGCTCATGGCTCCCTCGCAGGCACCTCGGGCGGAGGCTCGCCGCAGCCGGTGTGCGAAAGCCGGTCGAGGAACGTTTCAATGGCTGGATGAGGTGATGTTTTCGGTGCGCTCGCTGCAGTGTGCCGGATGCCCAACTGTTCAACGCGAGCGAAGATGCGCTCTCGCAGCCCATCAAGGTTCTTCATCAGGCGCCAGACGAACTCGTCATTCACTCCCAATGTGGCGACGAGCCCCCCAATGATCAGCGCTTCTTCTTCAAACAGGTCCCGAAGCAGGCCACGCAGGTATTGCTTTTCGTTCATGGCTTTCCTCCTCTTCGCGGGAACTTCCTGCCCTCTACATTCACAAAGGGGGGCTCTTCAAAAACAGGGGGACATTTGCAGACGGCTCGCTCCGCCAGAACGTCTGCCAGCAGCGGCAGTAGGCGTTGCCGTTGCTTCTTTGCTGCCCCGGACGATTTGCCGTAGTCAACGGCGGCGTTGGCCACTGTTTGGCCGTAGACCTCGGTCGCCACGAGCAGGAGGTAGTCCCTCTCCGAGAGCCGACCTGACTGGCGCAAGAGGGCGAGTGCATTGAGTATCGCCTCGGTTCTCAGGTGGCCTTCCTGTTGCGAATCGAGGTATTCGTCCAGTTCGTCGCGATAGTCGGTGTGGTGTTCAGGGAGCTTTTCGGGGTCATCGGCGGGCTGCTCACTTTTGGCATACACCCACTCCCTCTTTCGTTCTTTAAAAAGCCGGTTATATGTGTCATTGTAGATCTTCTGGGCGATTCGCTCCCTTCGCTTTGTGACATCCAAGTGAGCGACTACATATACAAAGCACCACTGCACATCGTTCCAAAGATCGTTGTGGTCCGTCGACCACTGGCCGCACCTATGGAAGACTGCGATGAGCACCGGTCGGCACAGATAACCAAGCAGGGTTTGCCAGTCTTGGCGGCGCAGTCCCAAGGGAACGGCGAACACCGCCGCAAGAACCTTGTCCGCAGTCTCTTCGGTGAAGCCCGGGGCGCGTCGTTCCAGGAGATTCTTCAGGTCAGCCAACGATGACCCTTGGAGGGCGGGCGCTTCCGCCTGGAGGGTTTCGTAGTATCTGATGAAGGCACGTGACTGGACGACTTTGTCAATACTCGTAAAATAAGAATTGTAAGCAGGCATATAGGCGCCTCCCAGCGAGGGGTGCGCCAATAACGTTCATCTATGTTTGATTGAGTTACTTGGGACTGGCATGGGAAGTTTCTGGGAAATTCTCGGGTCGCTAACTTACCGAAATTGCAAGGGATGTCTGGGTGGACCAGGCACGAGTATACCCGCTTGGGCGGTCCGTGCGTAGTCTTGGTGGTCGTAAGCCCACTGTGGTTAGACGGGCCGACGAGGACTCAGAAGACAAAGTGCGAAAAGGGATCCCTGCCGAGTGATGCCTCCGGGTAGCGAGCGCAAGCGTCGAAGGGAGTAGCGTCCGTCCTTGAGATAGCCGGCGGATGGAAGGACCTTGTTTAGGCAGGGATGGAAGTTGTTTCTATCCGATCAGATCACTCTTATCTCGCTGCGAAGCGGGAAGAGCCGATAGCCGACCCTATTCTTGGTTTCGATGAGGTTGCGAGCTGGCGGACGTTTGCCCCCCGGCACGCCGTCCAAGGCGTCTCTCACCTCGCGAACCAAGTCCGCAATGCGTGACATCTCCACGGATGGCCCTTCCGGGCCATTCCCCCACAGCTCCCAGATGCGGTCATGCTTCACCCAACCCGGGCCGTCGATGGCCTCGCGGGCGAGCATCTCCAGCAACTTGTAGGCACGTTCGCCCATCCCAGGAATCTCCTGGCCCTTGTAATACGCCAGGTGTTTACTCGTGATCATGTACAGAGTGAAGTTGCTCGGCGATTCGACTGAGGGCACGACCCCACGCAGCGAATCGGTCCCACGCACCAACGGCGCCCCATCGGTTTGGACCGTCGCATTCGCCAGAAGCCTTCCTAAGAACTCAAACAGGATCGCACTTCCTTCGTTCGTGCTGGCGAGGGCAGAAAAGGAGCCAACAACCGCCCTCCCCAACATTTCATAGTCTAGCGGTCGCTCAGGAAGGAACCCATACTCGTCACCTCCGCTCGGCCACCGGAAGAAGGGGTAGTCGCCGGCGTCGACGCAGGAATGTTCACGCCCCCCCTGGCCACGACTTGGGCGACCTTGG
>ERZ890953.1730-NODE-1730-length-10482-cov-4.692337_pt1 | contig 10482 bp, 8 predicted proteins | sample MGYA00521264_ERZ890953 | MGnify/ENA primary metagenome ERZ890953 (study PRJEB32303, sample SAMEA104408629) | aquatic metagenome | biome: Brackish water; feature: Chemocline; material: water | place: Baltic Sea | collected 2014-10-26T21:54:00 | depth 200 m ... | reverse complement strand
TATTTATATAATTCCGTTTTCTAATCTAAAAGAAATTCGAAAAGAAATTATTAAAGAACTAACATAGTCATCTTATGAAAATAATTGATAGACTAACTGATGATATTTTAAAAAGCGATTACTTTAATCACATTTTTAGTAAATGCTCTTTACTTTCGGCAGATTACAACCTTAGGAATAATGAATCAGACTCAGTATTTACTTCAAAAGAACTTATTGATGCATTGAGATTTTCAGATATTTTATCTAATTCCACCCAATCTGAAGCTCGAAACAAGTCATATCAAATAATAACTAATTTAAACAGTCAGTTCTTTGAAAATGAGATTTATAAAACTGTTGCAATAGCTGTTTATTCTAAACTGGGTAATTTTCTCGCAATAAATTATTTAGTTAATTATAATCACAATAACGCAACTTTACCAATTATTAGAGCAATTGAAGTAAATGCAAAGAAATTGATTCAGAAAGTACCTGATTCAAAAGATTTTGTATTTACGGATTCGCAATTTGAACTTTACACACAACTTAGCAATACTCTAGAATTCAGCTTTTCAGGTCCAACCTCAATGGGGAAGTCCTTTATTATAAAGGCATTCATTAAGAAAGTAATGAAAAATAGTCCACCTGAGAATTTGGTAATTATTGTCCCGACAAGAGCATTAATAAATCAATTTACAATAGACTTAAAAAATGAAGTGCGAGATTTATCTAAACAATACAAATATAGAATTCTAACAAATTCAAATGTGAATGATTTTACAGAGGAAGAACCTCATAACTACATTTTTATTCAAACGCCTGAAAGATTAATAAGTTATTTATCGCAAGAAACTAATCCCCCAATTGGATTTGTTTTTGTGGATGAAGCACATAAATTAACCAATGAGAAAGATTCACGGAGTGTTACAACATATACCGCAATTGAAAAAACGATAAAAAAATATGGAAATATTAAGTTATATTTTTCATCTCCAAATGTTTCCAATCCAGAAGTATTTCTAAAACTATTTGATAGGAACAAAAAAAATAGAACATTCAAAACTAATGAGTCACCAGTTTCTCAGAATTTATTCTTTATTGACTTGATAAATGAGGAGATTGAATTAATTCAAGAAACCCAGAATGTAAAAATTGAAAGTCGTAAATTATTTAAGAAAGCTAAAACGACTACAGACCTAATACAATATTTAGGAAATGAAAAGAATAATCTAATTTATTGTAATAGCAAAAATAAAACAATCACTGAAGCAAATGATTTTTCAAAAACTATTGAGAAAATTAGATTGTCAAAAACTTTAGAAAAAGCAATAAAACAAATACAAGATTATATTCATCCTCAATATTATTTAGCGAGCTTATTAAAGCACAAAGTTGCATTCCATTATGGCAAATTGCCCCAATTGATTAGAAATCTTGTAGAAGATTTATATAAAAATGAAGAGATTCAAAATGTATTTTGTACTTCAACATTACTTGAAGGTGTAAATATGCCAACTCAAAATATCTTTATCTTAAATAATAAAAATGGACTTAAAAAGTTGATGCCAATTGACTTTTGGAATTTATCAGGTAGAGCTGGTCGTTTATCGAGAGAATTGTTTGGAAATATCTTTTGTATTCAACACGAGGAATGTATTTGGAACAATAAAGAAATTCTCCACAAATCTGAAATTAAATTAACACCGACCGTTTTAACAAAAATTGATAGAAACTTGCAAAAAATAGAAAAACTTTTAAATGGTCAAAATATATCAGGCACTCAAGAAGAAAAAGACATTCTGAAATATATTGCTAATATTATTTGCGTTGATACGCTTGAATTAAAATCAAACTACAATAGTCCACTTATTGAAAAACTTATTGAGAAAAAGAAAGATAAAATTATTGAGCTTGCAAAAAGTAAGGTTAAAGATTTTTCTATACCATCATACATTTTAAATTCTAATCAGTCAATTAACCTAAAAACGCAAAATAAAGTATTTTTAAAATTAACCAAGATTCATAAACAGGGTGATAAAATATCATTACCAAATAGTTCAAAAATTGACTACAAAACCTGCTTGGAAGTTTTAAGAATTATGTATAAACTTTATGACTGGGAAAACGCTGAGAAGAAACTAACAAATGAGAAGAGCCTTAAGTATTATGCTTTAATAATGAATCAATGGGTTAATGGCATTAGTTTAAGTCAAATCATTAAACAATCAATTGAATATCACGAAAACAACGGAATTGAAATTCAAGTTGATCATAATGAATTTGCACTATTTAGGAAAGGAAATAAAAGACATATCAATATTGTCATTGAAAATATTATTGATAATATCGAGTATATTTTACGATTTCTATTTGAAAAATATTTTAATCATTATTATCAGGTAGTTGTAAGTATTGTAGGAGAAGATTCTGCAGGAGAGAATTGGGCTTCACTGCTTGAATATGGAACACAAAATAGAATAGCAATAGCTTTACAAAATATCGGATTATCAAGACATACGGCTTTAAAGATTTACACTAATTGCAAACAAGCACTTATTATAGAAGATGGAAAACTAAAAAGCATAAACAAAGGATTAGTTTTAGCTAAGTTCAAAAGTGGAACACTTGAATTTGACGAAATAAATAGCATACTATAGCAAAAATCGTGAAGCAGAATTAAATATAAAAACTTGACTTTAGTTACATATAATACCTTACTCAAAACAATATGACCTTCGATGAATTTTTAAAGAAATTGAAATCAAATCAAGAAAGACTTTATAGTACAGATTTAAATGGCTTGTCCATACCGAACTCTGATTTTATGAAAATTCTCTTTAATAAGAAACTGTCTAAAAATAGAATTAAGATAACTTGAGGGTAAAAAAAAACTATTAAAAAGTAATATAATAAATTGACTATCAGTTTGATATAAGGGAAATATTTTGTAACTTTATGGTGTTCAAATACATAAAGAGACATGAAAACATATCCTACCAATCTTACCGATAGTCAATGGAAAGCAATATTAGACATTATAAAGGATAAACGGAAACGAAAACACACTTTAAGAGAAATTTTTGATGCTATCTTCTATTTGCTTAAAACAGGCTGTCAATGGCGTATGCTGCCGACAAATTTCCCATCTTGGAAGCTTGTGTATTACTATTTTAGCAAATGGAAGAATGATGGAACCATCGAACTCATACATGAATTATTGAGAGATATGATCCGAAAGAAAACAGGACGCGATGAGTCACCTAGTTTAGCTTTAATTGACAGTCAATCTGTGAAAACTACCAGAAGCGGTGGCCTTTGTAGAGGTATTGATGGTGGCAAGAAGACAAAAGGTAGAAAAAGACATATTATTGTTGATACGATGGGTTTATTATTGGCTGTTGTTGTTCACGCAGCTAATGAACATGATAGTAAGTCTGCCCCCAGAGTTATCGCTGAGTTACGAGGTCGGTTTCACCGTTTAATAAAGATCTTAGCAGATGGAGGTTATAGAGGTGAACTAATTGAAAATACAAAAAAAACATTCGGGTGGATACTAGAAGTTGTTCTCAGAAAAGACTCTGGCAAAAAGTTTGAGGTCTTACCACAAAGATGGATAGTTGAGAGAACTTTTTCTTGGTTTGAAAGCTCTCGCAGACTTGGTAAAGATTATGAGTATCATACAGAGACCAGTCAAGCAATGGTGCAACTTGCAATGATCAAACTTATGCTTAACAGAATTAAAAAATAAAATTTAGACAGTTTCTAAATTTGAGAGTTTTAATTTTCCTAAGTGGTTAAAAAATGGAAGTATTTCGTCTAATTTGGATATTCGACACCAACTATTTGTTCGAATTGAACTTGCTACAATTCATTATTATCAATCCATTGAATCCTCACTGAATGATTTTAATAATATATGGCAGAAGACCAAAGACTTAGGCTATTCTGATGATTTCACAACAAAATCTGTTACTTTCAGAGAAGTTTCAAGTAGAACAAATTTTCTTGAAAAAGTTTTTTTTGCGATTGATTATTTAATACAGCAGATGAATACTACCATCGAATTTCATACAAATGGAACGAGTCATAAAAAGCAGCATTATTTTAAATTACTGTTAAAAAAATTAGACATAGAAAATGAGGTAATTGATACGGGAAAAATAGTAGATGAACTTATCAAACACAATACGTTAAATGGATATGAAAATATATTCAAAAAAGGTAATAATCGAAAAATAGAGTTGCATGAATTGTATAACTACTTAGTTACATTAAGAAATGTATTTCATAATAATGGTTACTCACAGAAGACATTAAATCATTTAGACATTGGTGGCGTAACATTCGAGATAAAAAAAGGGGAACAAACAAAATTCACTCACGATACAATTGTAATAATTGTCTTCTTAATGCTATTCCCTCTCGAAAGAATTGTAGAACAGACCTTTGTAAAATACCCAAATCAAATTTGGAAAGATAAATATACTCAAGAGATAAAAGAAATTTTAGAAGGAAAAGAAAAATAACGAAATGCCAACAAAGTGTCATATGTAATTGGGCAGCAAGTGGTAAATTGAAACGTGAAAATATTAAATAAACATACAAGTGGCTTGAAAGTGAAATCCTTTGAAATGCCCAATACCACATACACAAAATGTCATCGGTAGTTTAAAGCAATTACATGTATTTTCGATGCAAGGATAAAGATTTTATTAAAAACTTAAATGAGATTGGCAGTTGTATATATGCTAAAAAGAAGACGTCTCTATAAATATTGCGAAAGATTAATTGGTGTTACCAGAAACTAAAAGTACACAACTTTCGGTAAGTTGACGTACATAAAAAACGGCAATCAAGAATACACAATTTCATCCTGATTTTTTTTATTTTTTATTTTTATCAAAAATAGTTTTTCTATTTTGCATTCTATAACTTTTCCCGGTTAATTTAATTATTTCACATCGGTATAAGATTCTATCTAAGATGGCAGTTGTTAAAACCGTATCTTTTAGAACATCTGCCCATTCTTTTGGTGATTTATTAGTTGTAATTATTAGTGATGTTTTATCGTGCAATTCGTTAATCAAGTTGAAGAATGCCACGGCATCTTCATGGGTTACAGGGAACATCATTATATCGTCAATAATGAGTAGGTGAGCATTCACAATACGTTTGTACTCAACTGCAGCCTTCCTTGTAATATCTTTCATTTTGAGCACTTTAACAATAGATTCCATAGTTTGGAAGTAAGCCCTGTAACCTTGGTCTACTGCATCAAAACAAAGTCCGGCGGCAATATATGTTTTTCCGGTTCCTGATGGCCCCATGAGTATCACATTATAATTTTGTTCTAACCACTTGAGTTCCCTGAGTTGTTTTAGTTCTTGAGGGCTAATACTATTTTCAGATGTAAAATCATACAGATCTAAATTATAGCTTAAAGGCAACCTGGCATGTTTTTGCCTTCGTTGTTTGTCTTTTTCCATTCGTTGACTGATTTCAGAGTTTAATAACCGATTTAAAAACTCTAAGTACGTTATTTTTTCTTTTTCTGCTTTCATGACCACCTCAGCTATCGCATTTGCGATGGTGGGCAACCTGAGTTGTTTGCACTGACCCTTAATAATTTCTGTTTTAGTCATAACTAAAATTTTAAGTATTTATAATATCCTGATAATCGTTTATATCGCTTGTTTGAGGCTTTTCATTGACTTTGTTAAGATTGTTTTTATCCATTAGTTTAATATCCCGGATTTGGGTTTTTGAAGAATTTGTGTCCCATAAAACTAAGGCCACGCTCTCAAAGTCCTGTCCGCAGTAGTTGTGGTTCTTCATGCAAAAATCAAGCGTGTCATCAGCAATATTCTTTGGGATAGGTTTTAAAGTCCGCATAATTACCTGCAAGTGGTCTCTGGTATACCGTGGCAAGTCTTGCTGGATTTTCTTAAAATATTTTATTGCCTTTTGAGAATCATTAAAATATGCGGCAGCGGCATTCATCATTTCATTGATGCTACCGGATTTATCCCTGCGGTGATCGGTGTTAATAATGGTCTTCCCCTTTTCTTGGGATAATTTATGAGAGCATATAAGGCTTTTACCAATTGAGTAAACCTCAATTCTTGTTTCGTTCTCCCTAACCAGGACATGTGTTTCGACACCTGTATAAGTCCCCATGGGCATGGAATAAAAATTTCCTTTATAGTTAACCTCATTTGTTTTTCTTACAATGTATGCTTTCATATCCTCAGTTTTAACTGCTAATGGTGTGTATGGCGAGAGGTACTGTTTCTCGATAATAAACTCATCTAAAGGGCTCTTTTTTGTAATATTATGAACATTATTATTTGCTGTTCTTGACAGCCATGCAATAGCCTGGTCATTAAGTGTTTCCAGGTCGATGAATTTCCGGTTGTAGAGGAAATTCTTTTTGACATATCCAATAACATTTTCCACTTTCCCTTTACTTTCAGGGTCTGCTTTGCGACAAAAATGCCGTTTGAAACTTCTGGATTTAGTGTAGTTTCTAAAATCAGCAGTTAGGATAATATTGCCTATATTTTCATCTACCACGATGGTCCTGTCCTGATCATAAACAACGCTACGGGGGATGCCTTCAAAATACTCAAAAGACTTCTCGTGTGCTGTGCAAACATCTTTTGCCCTAAAAGGTCTGTCAAGAAAATAAATAAACTTCATCCTGCTTCGTGAGAGCACCATGGCATAGAAATATACTTTCTTACTGCTTTTACCATGATGTCTCATATTGTATTCTCCAAAGTCTACCTGGGCCTGTTCTCCATAGGGGAGCTGCTCAACTGCAAAGTATTCCCTAAAGGAATCAATAACCGGGATGTTGTGCTTCTGGCGAATATCCATTACAAAGTTATAAACCGTCTTCTCGCACACATTGGGCAAGTCGGGATGATGCTCCTTTAGCCAATCAAACATTTGGGCGGCAGTAGTGTCGGAATATTCTTTCAAACGGGAAAGCACAAAATCTTTATAGGGATCTAGAATTCTGTCTTTGTTGCTTTTTTGAAGAAGGAATTGCTCAAAACCTTCTTCGGTCATATTAAAATAATTCCTGACCGTCCGCCAGTTGGCTTTTAGGTATTTGGCTATTCTGTTTTTACTAAACCCAAGCCGGTCCAATCGTTGAATTTCATGATACATAATCCAATAGTTTAATGTTTCTTTTTCCATAAAAATTCGATTTAATTCAAACCGACTAATTACGGAAAAATGGATTTTAAAGAGAGGGGGATTGCCCTCGAGGGCAATCCCCCTCTCTTTAATGAATTATGTATTTATGATTACCAATTATTGTGTACGCGGAGTTACCAATTATTGTGTAGTTTTATTTACCAGTAACAATTGGACTACTGACTATATATTTTAGCTTCCATAATTATTTCCTTTAAATATCTATTTGAAGGTTGTTATATTAAAACTTACTTCCTGAATCGAAGCTTTGCTTTTTCAATTAATGGAATATTCGCAAGTTCTTTTATTTTTAAGGGGATAATCCTTTTGAACTATCTTGATTGATGGATATTAATTCAACAGAGCCTTAGAGACTGTTTAAATTTGATAATTGGTGGTGCTCATCAATAATTGTTCTTGTGACAATCTGGCTTTGACCAAAGTAGACAAGATGAAGAAGTTAAAAGGTAATTTCAAATAATGGTTTGTGTGAAGACTAAAAAACATATTGGGTATGGCGCTGCAAGCGGTAGGATGTTTTTTAGTAGGGTCAGCGTAGGCCGGTGCGTGGGGTCAGCGAGCTATTTTACATAATATTGTTATAGGCCATAAGCCGGTCGTGGTGGGCTTTTTGAGCGTTTGGACTATAACGCATATTATGTAACTTAGCTGAGAGGAGGGGGAAGTGAATATTACCATTACTCGCAATTAAACCAAAATGAGTGAGAAATATTCATACGCATTAAATCAGACAATATAATTTAACCCCTACAGTAAAGTAGAATAAGAAAATTAAAAAAAAATGAGGCTAACCATGATGGTTAAGATGTAAGGATGACAGTTGATGCGGAGACTTGTGATTTTCTGTCTTTTACTTGGTAATCTCTTCTCACAGACACCATTTCATCATTCATTTCAAAGATGGCATCTGAATCTTTAGATTTATTCACATATTGAACCTTACCTTCTTTTTCAAGTTTCTCAATAATTTTTTCCGAATTACTAATTATTTCAGTCATTTGAATGATTTAAGATTATTATGATAAGTACTGTAATTTCCCAAAGATAAGTTAAATTTCTTAATTTCGTTAGAATCGCTGGCAAAAGTAATATAATTTCCTTCATAAGCAGCAATAATTAAAGGCTTGTTATACATTGTATTAGCTTCAGTGGCATCAAGTATAATAATTCCATCTGCATGATTAGTTTTTATTAACTCTTTTGTACTAAGTTCGCCAACCCATATAAATTTTGGCATTGACGTTTCAATAATAAGAGTTTTAACATCTTCATCAAACGTACCATTCGTGGCAAGCCAATCTTTAAATGAACGACTGGAAGTCAGAAATATTTTTATAAAAACCTCAGAATTGTCATGTAATGTAAAAGGATCATTTATGAGGAAGCGGAAAATGAAATTCTGGGCTTCAAAAGCCTCAAGATAAACCTTTGTATATAATGGAACGATAAAATAAGTAATCTCACAGTTTGCCCAATGTGGATTGTTGGGAAGGTAATTTGCAGAAGGTGAGTTTAGATAATTTGGTTGATAGGCAGGGTGATTATCATCAATAAAAACATACCTTTCGTTAAGATCATTATAATCATGAAGAATTATGTTTTTTGCTCTATATTTATTTGTTAGACTTACATCCATAAATTTTTTTGCAACAAGAGCATCAACCTGATTATTAGTAGGTGGTTCATTACCTATGCAGAGTAATGCATGTCCAATATTACCTCCTGCATGCCGGTTTTCCATTGCTACTACTACAGGTATACCACTTTCAATATAACAACTTAAAAGGTTATTAAAAGATGTTCCAAATTCTGATTGTGAATATATCTTAGTGCCTAATCCAAATTCTCTTAAAGCATAGGATATTTGTTGAATATTAAGACCTTTTGAAGGAACTTGTCTTTCAGTAGAAACCCTATTTAAAGTTTCAATAATTGTTGATGGCAAGACACTTTTGTATTCTGAATATCGATTGCTAAAATATTCCATCAGAGACCAAATTGTTGTTTCAGCACAGGATATAGTCTCTCCGTCTTGTGAAGAATGAGGAAAACCATCAACACTTAATTTGATTGAATTAACGGTAGTCCTTATGCTGGTTGTAACAATATCAAAGTTTTTTATTTTAAGTACTTTAGGAGAGATAACGCTTCGTCCAATTAGGGAGGGTTCTGTAGGTCTTAGGACAATAAAACCCATAAATTTATTTTGTAACTCTTCTTTCTTACTTATATCTCTAAAATCAGAAGCAAAGATTTGTTCACTAAAAATAGACACTCTTATACTATCACGCTTGTAATATTGATTCTTAGAGGAATAATAACTATAAAAACTGTCTCTATATACCTTATCCACATATGGTGCCTCAATAACAAAATAGGCTGTTTCAGACAATTGATCAAAATGAGCATGAATAAATCTATGGTATAATTGCTTAGCAAGTTCTGAGTTTAATTGATGGACTTTTTCTAACCCCTCAAGAATGGCTTGTTCTATGTTTGGTTTTGATGATATAATAATTGTAATGGGCATAGGATATTTTATAAAAAATATACTGATAAAAGTAAGGGTTTAAAAACATTTGAATTCAAAGTGCTTAGAAAGTTATTAACATCATGGTGTTGAGCATTATGCAGATGCATTACAATAGAAATTGTTTTTTCATATATAATATAAAGAGTGTTCTATATTCAACTTTTATAAGACCTTACTTAAACTCCTCTATTAAAAGCAAACTATAATTAATCCTTTTCAATAAACTATATGCCGGATGCCTATAAAAAGCAATTAATGGCCTCTTGAGCTTATTGTTGTTAGGAGTTATGTAGTACAATTCTTTGGCTTTATCTGAATATATTTCCATTGCTGCTGGTAGTTTAATGTTGTCGTTGACAAGGAATTTCATTATTCTTTCTGCTGTTACGAATACTGGTTTCGATTTATTGGGGTTTACTTGGTTAAATTCATTTTTTAATTTTGGGAGCCATTGTGCTGCGTGTTTTTCCCATTCTTTATTTTTGTTTGTTTCGTCTATTAGTTATGCTTGGTTCATGTTTTGAACATATACATCTTCCAGATGAAGACCAATTTAGTTCAGATTTTTCAAGATGTTACTAAAACATCTTAGTTCATCGGATAATATACCAAACACATATTCAAGTTGTTTGGGCTTGCCGTTATCAGAAAAATTTGTTGGATCAGCACCGAGGACAAAGGCTTTGATTTTTTTCTTGTTCAGAACGAAAGATTTGGGGTTTTTCATTTTGATTCTTTTT
>ERZ890953.1727-NODE-1727-length-10489-cov-8.936074_pt1 | contig 10489 bp, 10 predicted proteins | sample MGYA00521264_ERZ890953 | MGnify/ENA primary metagenome ERZ890953 (study PRJEB32303, sample SAMEA104408629) | aquatic metagenome | biome: Brackish water; feature: Chemocline; material: water | place: Baltic Sea | collected 2014-10-26T21:54:00 | depth 200 m ... | reverse complement strand
GTTCGTGTTCGTGTTCGTGTTCGTGTTCGTGTTCGTGTTCGTGTTCGTGTTCGTGGTGGGGGCGGGTGCCTGGACCACTTGGGCTCGCCGCCGTGGGCTGTCGGTGTCCTGGACCTCCCCGACGCTGCTGCGGCCCAGCAGGAAGATGCCGCCCGCGCCCGCGATGACCAGCAGGATGGCCAGCAGGATCGCCACCACGGCCCCGCCCAGGCCCACGAAGATCCATGGGGAGGTCTTGCCCTTGGGAGCGACGGGCTCGGGCTCCGGGCTGTCGGTGTCCTGGACCTCGTCGAGGTTCCAGGCTTCCTCGGTCTCGGGCTCCTGGTCTTCGAGCGCGTGCGCGGCGTCGGGCTCCTGTGGTGCGGGCGCCTGGGTGACCGCGCCCCCCTCGGTGACGGTGCTGCCCACCAGGGGGTCCTCGCTGTCCTGGGGAAAGCGGGTGAGCAGCGCGGGTACACGATCCTCGGCCCAGTGCAGCAGGCGCTCGGTGGACGGGGGCAGGCTGCGGTGCAGCTCGAAGCAGCTGTGCTCCACCTCGCCGGCCGCGGGTCGGTAGGCGGGATCGAACTCCAACATCTGCCGCAGCAGCAGGATCAAGCCCTCGGGCAGGTCCCGGTCGGCCGCGGCGGCCAGGCGCTCGTCCACCAGGGCTCGGTGCTGCTCCTCGAAGGGAGGGCACTGGCCGAAGGCATGACCGGCCACCAGCTCGTACAGCACGACCCCCAGGGAGTAGACGTCCACCTCGGGGCCGTCGTTGGAGAGCTCCCGCTCTTCCTCGTCGAGCATGCGCAGCATGCGCTCGGGGGCGGTGTAGCCCCGGCTGAAGGAGAAGCGGGCGGTGGTGTTGGACTCCCGTGAGGAGAAGTCGGCCTTGGCGATGCCGAAGTCCAGCACCTTGACCTCGCCCTTGGCGGTGAGCTGGATGTTGGGGGGCTTGATGTCCCGGTGAGCGAGCCCCAGGGGCTGTCCATCGGAGCCGCGGGTGGTGGCGGCGGCCTGGAGGGCGGCCGCGCACTCGCCGATGATCTCGAGGGCCGGGCCGGCGGGCACGGGCTCGTCTTCGATCAGCCGGTCCAGGCTGACCCCGGGCACGTACTCCATGATCAACGCCCAGCGAGCGCCCAGCTGGATCAGGCCGTCCACATGCACGATGGCCCGGTGGCGCACCAACCCGAGCACCCGGGCCTCGTCCCGCAGGCGCCGGGCGGCGTCCTCGGCCGCGTCGCCTGGCAGGGTCTCGTGCAGCACCTTGAGGGCCACGGTCTTGCGGAAGCCTCCCGTGGCCAGCATGTCCGCCAGGTAGACCACGCCGAAGCCGCCGCCGCCCAGGCGGTGCTGGATCGAGTAGCGCCTTCCGATCTGCTCTTCCTCGCCCATGCGCGGCTCTCCCGGCTGTGAATCATCGGGGGCACGCTACCATGTTCGCGCTGGCGGGGTGGGCGCGTCGCGGCGGCGCCGTGGTACATCCTCGACATCACGCTGCCGCCCAACGGCGGCCTGGAGGCCTCCATGCAGCTCCTGCTCGCCCTGCTGATCCTCACCACCGCCGCGCGCTCCGACGACCCCGAGCCGAGCCCTGCCCCGGGCGAGCCGGAGGCGTCGGCGCTCGAGACTCCGCAGGAGCCGATGCTCGAGGCCGGTGTGCTCAGCGGCTTCGGCGGGCTCATCGGGGCCCAGGGCGTGCAGATCGAGGCGCCGCCCTACGACGGCCCCCGCCTGACCGTGGGGGTGCCCGAGGTGCGGGGGAGCCTGACGGTGCAGCAGGTCCGCGCCGTGACGCTGATGCACGCCAAGGCTGTGCGCTACTGCTATCAGCGCCGGGTAGCCGAAGGGCTCGATGAGCAGGGCGCGCTCACGGTCCGGTTCGCCATCGAGCCGGACGGCGCTGTCTCGAAGGTGAAGGTTCGAGGCGAGGGGGTCCGAGACGAGCAGGTCCTGGGCTGCGTGCGGGTCCGCTTCGAGCGCATCCTCTTCTCAGAGGCCGCCGACGGTCGAGAGACCCGCGTCACCGTGCCGCTGACCCTCGAGCTGCCCTGAGGATCCAGCGGCTGCTGGCGCTCCTCACCGCCTCGCCGCCACCAAGCCCAGCACCAGCATCACCACCCCCCAGGCCAGGTAGATGGGCTGCAGGATGTGGCCGTAGCCGATCAAGGCGATCTGCACGACGATCCACGCGGTGAGCACCAGCCCCACCAGGGGGTGGCCCCAGCGGGCCCAGCCCTTCTCCATCATCGCCCCCACCGCCACCACCGTGGGCAGCACCCCATTGAGCAGCGCCAGCAGCACCCCGGGGATCAGCCACGACGAGAACGGCGTGCCCGCCAGCTCATCCGCCGACAGGAAGGCGTCGGGCCTCCAGTAGGACAAGATCAGCCCGAAGGCGCCGCCGTAGGCCCCGATGGCCAGCAGGATCTCGAGGGCGATCAGGGCGCGGACCAGGCGCAGGGGCTCATGGGCTGGGGACAAGCTTCCTCCCGGTGGGCGCTGTTCGGCCAGGGACTCCCTATCCTCACGCCCTGGGGCCGACCTTTCAGGCAGACGGGGATCACCCCCCGGGCGATCCCCCGTGGCTCCCCCAAGGGGCCCACGATAGGCCTCAACGCCCTCGAATGCCCATTAAACCCTTGCACCCCGGAGGCCCTCATGCCCCCTGATGCGAGCAGCCCCGTCGGGACGATCAACATCGTCGCCGTTGGTGAGAAGCCTCTGATCCAGCCCATCGACATGGATGGCTTCCGCGAGCACAACCGCGCCAAGCCCAAGGGCCTGGTCGACAAGCTCATGTCCGAGCACGACGCCATCGCCAAGTATCTGCACGACGGCGACTACCTGGGCATCGAGCTCTACGGCACCTGCCGCTGCCCCGTCTCGCTCACCCGCGAGATCGTCCGCCAGGGCATCAAGGATCTCCGCCTGGCCGGCCAGGGCGTACACGAGGCCGACATCCTGCTGGGCGCAGGGGTCATCAAGGAGCTGGACTTCACCTACATCGGCATGGAGGTCTACGGCGTCTCGCCCATCGTGCGGCGGGCCATCGAGTCCGGCCAGGTCACCAACGTGGTCGAGTGGTCCAACGCGGCGCTCACCTGGCGCTTCAAGGCGGCGGCCATGGGCGTGCCCTTCCTGCCCACCCGCGTCATGCTGGGCACCGACACCCTCAAGTACAGCTCCGCCAAGGTCATCGAGTGCCCGTTCACGGGCGAGAAGGTCGCGCTGCTGCCGGCCCTGATCCTCGACACCGGCATCATCCACGTGCACCGCGCCGACAAGTACGGCAACTGCCAGATCGACGGCATCAGCGGCTTCGCGGTGGAGATGGCCCGGGCCAGCAAGAACCTCATCATCTCTGCCGAGGAGATCGTCGACACCGAGGTCATCCGCGCCGCCCCCGACCGCACGCTGATCCCCTATTACCTGGTCGACGCCGTGGTCCATGCCCCCATGGGCTCCCACCCGGGCGAGATGGGCGGCATGTACGAGCGCGACGAAGCCGAGTACCGCAGCTTCATCAAGTCCGCGGCCACTCCCGAGACCACCGCCGAGTTCCTCGACCGCACCATCCACAACGTCCCGAACCACCAGGCCTACCTCGAGCTGTTCGGCGCCGAACACCTCGAGTCCCTGAAGATTGGGAGCTAGACCATGAGCGAGCCCCGCTACAACCCCTCCGAGCTGCTCATCTGCCTGGCCTCGCGCCTGATGGAAGACGACTCCACCGCGTTCATCGGCACCGGCATCCCCATGCTGGCCGCGTCGCTGGCCCAGCGTATGCACGCCCCCAACCTCGTGCCCATCTTCGAGTTCGGCGGCACCGGCGCCATCCTCGAGAAGCTGCCCCTGGCTGTCGGTGACATGCGCACCTACAACAAGGCGCTGCATGCCTCGGGCATCTGCGACATCATGGAGGCCTCCCAGCGCGGCTTCGTGGAGTGGGGCTTTCTGGGCGGCGCCCAGATCGACTGCTACGGCAACCTCAACTCCACGGTCATCGGCCCCCAGGCCCACCCCAAGGTGCGGCTGCCGGGTTCCGGTGGCGCCAACGACGTGGGCTCCGCCTGCTGGCGCACCATCGCCATCATGCGCCACGGCAAGCGCCGCTTCGTGCCACGGTGCGACTTCATCACCACCCCGGGCTTCCTCACCGGCCCCGGCGCCCGCGAAGACGCCGGCCTGCCCCGTGGCACCGGCCCCTACCGGGTGATCTCCAACCTGGCGCTGATGGGCTTCGACGACGAGACCAAGCGCATGATGCTGCTGGCGCTCAACCCCGGGGTCACGGTCGAGCAGGTCCTCGAAGAGACCGGCTTCGACCTGATCGTGCCCGCCGAGATCGGCCGCAACGAAGCGCCGACGGACGAAGAGCTCCGCCTGCTGCGCGACGAGATCGACCCCGACAAGCTCTACATCTAGGGAGCCACCATGGAACGCCTGATCCTCATGGGCGATGAGGCCATCGCCCAGGCCGCCATCGACGCCGGCATCATGGGCGCCTGGGCCTACCCCGGCACGCCCTCCACCGAGATCTTCGAGTATATCGAGGGCCACAAGCCCGCCGATCGCCAGATCTTCACCCAGTGGTCCGCCAACGAGAAGACGGCGTACGAAGAAGCCCTGGGCATGTCCTACGCGGGCGGCCGCTGCATCGTGTCCATGAAGCACGTCGGCCTGAACGTGGCCGCAGACGCCTTCATGAACTCGGCCATCACCGGCGCCAATGGCGGCCTGGTGTGCATCGTGGCTGACGATCCGTCCATGCACTCGTCCCAGAACGAGCAGGACACCCGCTTCTTCGCGCAGTTCGCCCACGTGCCCTGCCTCGAGCCCAGCACCCAGCAGGAAGCCTACGACATGGTCTACCGGGCCCTGTCGTTCTCCGAGGAGATCGAGCTCCCGGTGCTGGTGCGCATCGTCACCCGCCTGGCCCACAGCCGTGCCCCCGTGGTGCCCCAGCCCCGCATCGACCAGCCCCGCCAGCCGCTCATCACCGACAAGAACCGCTTCATCCTGCTGCCGGCCAACGCCCGCCGCCACTGGGCCGCGCTGATCGGTCGCTGGAGCGAGGTCGAGCAGAGCGTCTGGGACCTGGGCCTGGACAAGCTCGAGCTGCGCGGCTCCAAGCTGGGCGTCATCGCCGCGGGCGTGTCCTGGAACTACCTGCAGGAGAACCTCGCCGGCGTCGAGCACGAGATCTCCACCATGAAGGTGGGCGCCTACCCGCTGAACAAGCCCATGCTGGCCCAGCTCTTCGCCCACTGCGATCAGGTGCTGGTGGCCGAGGATGGCTACCCCTTCATCGAGCAGGCCCTTCGTGGCGTGCTCGACACGCCTCCCAAGCCTGTGGTCGGCCGCATCACGGGTCAGCTCCCCCGCACCGGCGAGCTCAGCCCCACCACCCTGCGTCCTGCCCTGGGCCTGCCCGCCCAGCCCACGGCCACCCCGCCCATCGCGAACCTCTCCGGCCGGCCCCCCGCCCTGTGCAAGGGCTGCCCGCACATCACCTCCTACCTGGCCCTGAACAAGGTCATGGCCGAGCACGGCGACGGCGGCCGCGTGCTGTCCGACATCGGCTGCTACACCCTGGGCGCCCTGCCCCCCTACACCGCCATCGACACCTGCGTGGACATGGGCGCCTCGGTCAGCATGGCCATCGGCGCCGCCGCCACCGGCGTGTTCCCGGCGGTGGCGGTCATCGGCGACTCCACCTTCGCCCACTCGGGCATGACCGGCCTGCTGGACGCCGTGCGGGCGAACATCAACATGGTGCTGGTGATCCTCGACAACGACATCACCGCCATGACCGGGCGGCAGGAGTCCGCGCTGGTGGGCAGCCCACTGATCAAGCTGCTGGAGGGCATCGGGGTCGACCCCGAGCACATCCGGGTGGTCAACCCCATCCCCAAGCATCAGGAGGCCATCGAGCAGGTCTTCCGCGAGGAGATCGCCTACACCGGCCTGTCCGTCGTCATCCCCACCCGTCCCTGCATCCAGATCCGGCGCAAGTAGTCGCAAGGAGCACACCATGAGCCTCGACATCATCCTCGCCGGCGTCGGCGGCCAGGGCATCCTGTCCATCGCATTCGTGCTCGACTCAGCGGCGCTGGACGCTGGCTTCGACTTCAAGCAGGCCGAAGTTCACGGCATGTCCCAGCGTGGCGGCGCCGTGCAGTCCCACCTGCGCATGTCCAAAGAGACCATCCACTCCGACCTCATCCCCGATGGCGGGGTGGATCTGGTGCTGGCTGTCGAGCCCCTCGAGTCCCTGCGCTACGCCCACTCCTTGTCGCCGGGCGGCACGGTGGTCACCTCGGCCAACCCGTTCGTGAACATCCCGAGCTACCCCGATCTGGCAGGTATTCATGCGCAGATCGCGGCTCTGCCCCAGCATGTGCTCGTCCCGTCGGCCGGGCTGGCCAAGCACGCAGGCAGCGGCCGGGCCGAGAACATGGTCATGCTGGGTGCCGGGTCGTGGCTCTACCCCTTCGGTGACGAGCTCTGCCTGAAGTACATCGAGCAGATGTTCGCCAAGAAGAGCCAGCGTCTGGTGGACGTGAACCAGAAGGCCTACCGCTACGGTCAGGCGGCCAGCGCCTTCTACCGGCGCGGCCTGGCCGCGGGGCTCGGCTCGGATCAGCTGTTGAAGATCCTGGGCGTGCTCGACCCGGACACCCTGGACGAGGGCACGGCCCCCGCATGGAAGGCTGCGCTGCAGAACTTCCCGACGATGTTGGACGCCGATCTGCCTGTGCATACGGTGCCTGGCACCATGGCCTTCATGCTCGAGCTCATCCGCAATGGAGAGCTGGGGTAGCATCGTCCCCATGGACGAACGCCGTCACATCGGCCTGCTCTACAGCTGGACCTCGAACGAGTACCTGCTGGCCGCCTGGATGATCACCCTGGCCATCGCAGGGATGCTCCTGGCTGCGCTGTGGTTGCTCCGGCTGGTCTGCTTTGGCCGGGGGCCTGGCCGCTGGGCGGCGTCGCTCATGGAGCGACATCGGCAGCGTCGTGGACAGCCCGGCGGTTGGTTCGGCTTCACCCCCACCTACGCCTGGCACCACCTTCAGGTGATCCGCTTCCAGGCGCTGTACCTGGCCTTCGTCGCCTGCACCTGCGGTGTGGGCGTCGTCCTTGGCGCCCCTTTCTACATCCTGTGGTTCTCGCGGGCGCGCTCCGAGGCTTCGGCCGGAGGGTTTCCCCGGCTGCCCATCGTAGGTCGCTGGCAGCCCACACCGCCGGTGACCGCAGGGGCGCGCTGACCCGATCAGCGCTTCTTGCCGGGCCAGGGCCGCTCGCTGCGGCACAGGTAGCGCAGGTCGCCATCGCCGATGAGCCCGCAGTCCTTGCGGCAGAAGCCCCGCATGTCGCTGTCGCCCACGGCCCCACACTCTCCGCGGCACAGGGCGCGCAGGTCACCGTCGCCGATGAGCCCGCAGTCCTTGCGGCAGTAGCTGCGCTGGTCGCTGTCGCCCACGGCCCCGCACTCGGTGCGGCAGTAGCTGCGCAGGTCGCCATCACCGATGAGCCCGCAGTCGGATCGGCAGTAGGCGCGCAGGTCGCTGTCGCCGATGAGCCCGCAGTCGTTGCTCATGGGGGCGGCGGAGGGCTGGGCGTGGGCCCCGGCGCTGCCGGTGAGGTTCGCGCGAGCGTGGACCAGGGGCATCAGCAGCAGGCTGGCGAACAGGGCGAGGACGCGGATCATGAGCGCTCCGGGGCTTGGGCGACGCCCAAGACGTTCAGCGGGTCCATCCCTTCACCCCCGGGGGCGCATTTGTGGGCAAGGGCAGGGGGAGCCAGCCCTGGTGCTGCGGCTCGAGGCCCGCGCACTCGCCCATGCAGGCGCCGGTGTAGGGGTCGTGGACCGTCAGGAATATACGCCGCCCTGCGGCCGGGGGCGGCTGGCTGGCCCAGCCCTGGCAGCGCTCAGCGGAGCCCGCGATGGGGTAGGCGGCCTGCATGGGGCGAGGCAGCAGCAGGATGTCCACCGGCTGCTGGCTGCAGTTGAGCACCAGGCCCTCTGGGCCCGCCTCGGCGTCCAGCCAGTGAGCGAAGTCCAGCAGGTCGCCTTCGTCGGGCAGGCTGGGGTCGCGATCTTGCAGGCCGTGGTGAGACGGCACCGCCCACCAGGCCCAGGCGGCCATGGCGGCCCAGAACAGGCCGGCTCGGAGCCCCGCGGACGGCAGGCGGGCCAGCAGGCGGCTGGCCACCACGGGCCCCAGCAGCGCCAGCGGCACGACAAAGGGCGCTGAGTAGCGCGGGGCCCACTCCACCCAGGCCAGCCCCGCCAGCATGGCCACGGCCGGCAGGCCCAGCGCCGCGGCGCTCGCCAGGCTGCTGCGTCGTCCCCAGGGAGCGGGGATGAGCAGCATGGGCAGGACGACCAGCAGGGCCCACAGGGGCGGGACGTAGCCTCGGGGCCCCATGCGGCCCTGGTTCCAGGCCAGCAGGTGGCGGGCGCAGGCGGTGGTGGTGACCATGCGGCCGTCGCCGCGTGCGCTGTTGCTGTCGGACTCGAGGCAGGCCGCCAGGGGGTGGTCCGGGCCTGTCTTCATCCCCACCATTTCGGCGCTGAGCACATGCTGCTCCTGGACGGCCAGGCCCAGGGGCGTGTGGGGTAGATCCCGCTGGACCCACAGTGCCAGCGCCAGGCCCAGGGCCATGAAGCCGAACAGCAGGGCGGGGGAGGCCCAGCGTCGAGCCCGGAGTCTCGGTGCTGGCGCGAGCAGCCCCAACACGAGGGCGATGGGGACGACCATCCATCCGCGGGGGTCGGTGGCCACCGCGGCGGCCGCCAGGAGCCCACAGGCCGCCGCCGACCAGCGCCAGCCCCAGCGGGCGGTGGCCAGGCCCGCGGCCAGGCACAGCCCCTGGGCGGCCCCCAGGGAGGCATAGGGATTGACCCACACAGCGGCCTGCTGCAGTGGGGTGAAGCCGGCCACCATCAAGGCCGCCGCCGCCGCCGCCCCGCGCCCGCCCAGGGCTCGCCCTGCGATGGCCGCGGCCACCACACACAGGCCCGCCGCGACCCGGGACACCAGCCTTCCGGCCACCACGTAGCCCAGCTTCTGACCGGGCCCGCCCAGCAGGAACATGTACAGGGGGCCTCGCCAGCTGGGGTAGGAGGCGGTGTCGTCGGCCCGCCACAGGGCGTCGGCGCCTTGGAGGTACTGGCCCCAGTCCGAGCCGAAGGGGAAGCCCGGGGCCTCGTGGGCCCACAGCTGCACCAGCAGCACGGCCACCAGGGTCGTGAGGACCCAGGGAAGCTCCGAGCGCCACCCCCTGGCGGAGGCGGCTCGTTGGGCTGCCGAACGGGCTGGCATGGTCTGCTCGACTGGAAGGCGAGCCCTATCCTAGCCCACTGTCGCGCCCCTCGGGAATCAGCCCGCCAGCAAGGACTCCAGGGAGACCGGGTAGAGGTTCAGCAGGCGCTGGATGGTGTGAGGCTCGCGGAACGATCGCACCAGCAGCGTGTGGCTGTGGAGCATGCCGCCTTCGTCGAAGTCCTCGGGGCTGTCGCGCCAGCACTCGTACAGCAGGTTGGCGATGCGCAGCACCCGGGCCCAGGCCTTGATGTCCTCGGGCGGTGCGGGGTCGTGGTGGTGCAGCACGGCGGTGGCCAGGCCCTTTGGAAGGTTCCAGTGGGTGACGATCAGGGAGCCCACTTGGGGATGGAGCAGGTGGAAGATGGGCCTGGCCAGCTGGTCGAAGTCCAGCTCGTCCTGCTGGCTCTGCAGCAGCACCTGGTCCATGCACCAGGCCAGCACCGGCTTGCCGACGTCATGCAGCAGGCCCAGCATGAAGGCGCGATCCGGGTCCCTGCGCATCAGCGAGCTCACCAGGCGGCTGCCCACGGCAGCGCCGATGGAGGCCCTCCACAGCTCGCTCATCAGCGCGGTGTGCCGGCCCCGGTACACGGTCTGCTCCATGGCCGCAGCCAGGATGATGTTGCGCACCTGGCGCACGCCCATGCGCGCGACCGCCTCCGGCAGGCGCGTGATGCCGCGGTCTCGGGGGCGGAACATGGCGGAGTTGGCGGCGGCCAGGAGCCGTCCCGCCAGGAACGGGTCGCGGTGGATCAGCGCGGCCATGTCTTCGGCCGAGCCCTTGGGGTCTTCAGCTTGTCGCAGCACCTGCACGGCGATCTCCGGCAACCGCGGCGGCTCGAAGGCCCCCTGGGCGATCATGGCCGAGACCCGCATCCGCACCTCGCGGGGCAGCTGGCTGGGGTCGACCTTGGCCGGGAGGGGGGGCAGGGGATCCTGGTGGCGAAGCTCGCGCTGGGCTTCGGCAAAGTCGCCGGGGTCGATCTCGTACAGGCCCGTGGCGAGGGCGGAGCCGATGTTCTGGCCGTGGGGCATGGGTGTCGTCATGGGTGTCGAGGCCTCTCTGTGGTACCCATCGGCTCTCGATGGTGGGTTTCGAAGCCAAACTCAGCAAACGCTGAGCGCAAAGGCCCGGCCGCACCGCTCGCGGGGTAGCCGCCAGCGCC
>ERZ890953.1725-NODE-1725-length-10509-cov-3.549742_pt1 | contig 10509 bp, 8 predicted proteins | sample MGYA00521264_ERZ890953 | MGnify/ENA primary metagenome ERZ890953 (study PRJEB32303, sample SAMEA104408629) | aquatic metagenome | biome: Brackish water; feature: Chemocline; material: water | place: Baltic Sea | collected 2014-10-26T21:54:00 | depth 200 m ... | reverse complement strand
CGGCGGCGCCGTGTTCCGCTCAAAAGCGAAAACCGGACTGGCGGCCACTACATAGAGTAACGTCGCCGTAATCACTACCGCCCTTCTCAATGTAACCTCCCTTGGAGCTTTGCAATCCCCGAGGCGCATATTTATGCGCGAATTTGCATCGAACATTCTGTTATACTCAGTTCAGAGCCTATGTCAAGTAGCGCCGATCCGATAATATCTTCTTTCCTTTTCGCTAACCGCACCACACCGAAGCGAAAACTAACCTATCTTCCATAAGGACCCCGGTCCACGCAAGGAAAAAAGTGAGTATGGAGAGTTTTTGGCTTTCGACTGAATCCGGGCTCATCGGGATGGGAAGTGCTTTCTTCGTCCAAAGGCCACTCGGGAACCAGACAGGGTCTCTTCCTCGGGCTCTCGGCCCCCTCTCCTCTATCTGACACGCCGCATCATAACAAGCCGCAATTGGAATGCCAGAAATCGGGAGGTTTTCAAAGTGATTCCCGCAGCTTTTGACTGAACAATCTGTGCCCTTCCTGGGGGGCAATGTGCCCCTTTGCCATGTCAATGGCTTCTCCATGCGACCCGTCCACCGTCATCAAACCGTCGGGGCCGGTGCTTTTTGCTGTTGATTCGGTGGGAAGTTTGATAGTAGGGTAGCCAACCTGTTCCGTAAGGAGGGACTGGATATGGTGAAGGTAAGAAGACCGGACGAGAGTGGCACCAATGGTGAAATCAGCCCCCAGGAGTTCGAACGACTTCTGGGCGAAACCCGCAACGTGGAAAACGTGCAGCCTGGCGAGATCGTCTCGGGCTCTGTGGTCTCCGTTGGGAAAGAGTGGGTTTTCGTGGACATCGGAAGCAAGGCCGAGGGGATGATTGCGCTGGAGGAATTCGCCGAGCTGGATGGAAACACCAGCGTGGAAGTGGGAGACGAGATCGAAGCGGCGGTGCTGACTCTTCGCGGAGGGATCCACCTCACCCGCTCCCTTCGCAGGTCGCACCAGGATTCCGGAATCCTCCAGGACGCCTACGAGAACCAGATTCCCGTCGAGGGACTGGTCAAGGAAGTCCGAAAAGGTGGCTTCGGCATTGAGTTCGGAGACAGCAAGGACCGATTGGCTTTCTGCCCCATCTCACAAATCGACTTGCGCTTTGTGGAGACCCCGGAGCAGTTCGTAGGGCAGAATTTCTCGTTTCGGATCGTTGAGTTTAGCGAGGGAGGCCGCAATATCGTCGTCTCCCGGCGTGCCCTCCTCGAAGAAGAGAAGGAAGCCACTGCCCGAGAGACTCGAGAAAAGCTGGCAGTTGGCGCCGTCGTCGAAGGAACCGTGGAGCGCATCATGCCCTACGGCGCATTCGTCAACATCGGCGGGCTGGACGGACTGGTTCACGTGTCCGAAATCGCCTGGGACCGGGTAGAAGATCCAAACGATCATCTCACGGAAGGGCAGCGGGTCACAGTGAAGGTGATGAAGTTCGACGCAGCCAACGACAAGCTGAGCCTCTCCATTCGGGAAGCCGGAGCGGACCCCTGGGACAATCTTGAAGAGCACTTCTCGGAGTCCCAGACGGTGTCAGGGCAAGTCACCCGAGTCGAACAATACGGTGCCTTCGTGCGCATCGCTACGGGAATCGAAGGGCTCGTCCACGTGTCGGACATGTCCTGGGCCGGGCGGGTCAATCACGCTGCCGACATCGTCTCCGCCGGGGACAGCGTAACGGTGGTGGTGCTCAATATCGACCGAGAAAAGAAGCGCATCTCCCTGGGAATGAAGCAAGTGCAAGGGGATCCTTTCAGCGGCGCACTAGAGCAAATCAATGTGGGCGCCACTGTTTCGGGGACCGTCCAGCGAGTGGGTTCCGGGGGAGTCTTCGTGGAGATCACAACGGGTGTGGTCGGCTTCCTTCCCGGCTCCTTGTCCGGCGTGTCTCGGGGGGAATCACTGGGCAACGCGTTCAAGATCGGGGCCACGGTTCAACTGTCGGTGAAGGAAATTGATCCCGAGCGCCGCCGAATCACCCTGGAAGCGGGGGACACGGAATCCAAAGTCGAACAGGCTGAGTTCAAAAGTTACATGAAAAAACAAGGGGTCGAAGAGACCAACCAGTCACTGGGTACATTCGGCGACCTGTTCAAGAAAGCCCTGAAGGACAAGGACTCAAAGTAACCCCACCTCGAGGTGCCTGCGCAGCAGCACCAGGTAGCTGTCACCGTAAGATTCCACCCGAGCCTCAAACCCTTCTTTCATGAAGCCTTCGGCAACTTCCACGGCCTCGAATCGGGCATCGTAGACCTTGCCATCCCATGCGTAGCGCTTCCCATCTATCTCTCGGAATCGATCAATTCGGCTCATGGGTCAATCACCTCCGTCCAGGCTCCTCTTGCTTGTATCACAAGGGTCAATCCCCCGCCACATTCCAGACACCCGAAGCGGCACGCAACGCAGTTGTAGATTCTCAAACAGAATCCAGGTAAAGTGACACACAACCTGGTTGATGGACTGCACTACCCGGGAGTTTCGTCGTGCTAAGAATCCCAAGACAACTGCTCAACCCCCTGGCAGTCATCGCCTGTCTGGGGCTCATGGCAGCAAACCCCAGTGGCGCCCATCATGTCCTTGATGACTCCGAACTTGTCTGGTTCGTGGTCTTCTCAGACACCCACATCGGGGCCAACCTCGGCGGCTACGGCGAAAAGGACACAGACCGCTTGGACTGGGCCACTGGAGAGATGGTGAACACCATCCAGCCCGAGTTCATTATCAACGCCGGAGACCTCACCGACGCCACCAACGGATTCCTCATCCCCACGGGACAAAAGGACGGGGAGTGGGAGAGCTATAGAGGGATTCTGGATGCCAACGGAATGACCCCCGACTTCTACTACGACATCCCGGGAAACCACGATCACTACTCCGAGTGGCCCCTTGAGCACTACCTGACTTGGTCCATGCAAGGTTCCCAGGACGGACAACTCAACCACGCCTGGACTCACACCGATGCAACCGGACAGAAGTATCTCTTCATCGGGTTGGCAACCTGCGCTTCCAACGGAGCCATCGCCCCCTTCGACGACGCAGGGCTCGATGAGACAGATCTGACGTTTCTGGGCAACACCCTCGAGGAAAACGCCGACGCGGACATCGTCACGGTCTTCGGTCACCACCCCCTCGAAAGTCTCAACGATGGACACGACGAATTCTACAACGCCCTCGCCGCAAATTCGGTATCCGCATACATATTTGGCCACACGCATGAGTATGCAACCTGGTGGGAGAACGCGACGGTCCACGTCAACATCGACTCCATCACAAAGGGGAATTCCAGAAACATCGCCCTGGTGGCCTTCGATGGCTTGGGAATGAGTGTCAATGTTTTTGACGTTCAGAAGTGGCCACAGGTGATGATTACAGCCCCCGTGGACGCAGAACTGGGGGAGAATCACCTGTATGATTACATGATCTCCAACGCACTGCCTGAGGCAAAGATCCGAGCCCTGGCTTTCCATCCAGATGGGGTCGCTTCTGCCACTGCAGTAATTGACAGCGACCTTACCATCCCCATGGTGAAAGTCGGGGATCGACTGTGGGAAGCCCCGTTCGATCCCAGGGAGATGGATCCAAACGTCCCTCATGTCGCCACGGTTACCATCAATGCTGGAGGTACCACCGCTTCTGATGAAGTGGTGTTCTACCTCTTCGAGGACGACACGCCCATTGACAATCCAGAGGAAACTGAACCTTCCCCTGAGTGGGTGGAAGCGGTGGAGTTCGTGGAAGCGGTGGAAGACTATGAGGTCATCACAGCCGACTGGGTGGAGGAATCGGCAGACGTCGTCTCATGGCCGGAGTCCGACTACGAGATCGTGGAGGATACCGGCGTCGAGTCTGACATCCCGGGGTCTGACATCCCGGGGTCGGACATCCCGGGGTCGGACATCCCGGAAGACGAGTGGAAATCCGACGGGGTTTCAAGCGAAGAACTCGCCGAGTTTGACTTCTGGGGGGTGGATGGCACCGCCGATGGCCTGGAAGAAGACATCGTGGCAGACAGCAAAGCGATGGGTCAGATCCCAGGACCCAAGTCGTCGGGTTGTTCCAGCGCTTCCACCGTTGCCGCTGACCCGGCGGGGCTGCTGCTCATTGTGCTGCTGGGCCTCTTGGTCCTCTTCATGCGGCGTTGGCGGTGGTCTTGTTGAGGCGGTTGCACAACTGTCCCATTCTCCTATATTACCACGTGACATCGACGAGCGCGGTCCAGGCCCAACCGCAGCAGCGGCCTTGCGCCTGACCTGAACGGTTTCATGCCAGTTGTTCAACAGGGGGTTGGCACCAGTGAAGGATTATTACAAAGTACTGGGCGTTGAGAAGAACGCCAACGACGCAGAGATAAAGAAAGCCTTTCGGGACTTGGCCAAGAAGTTCCATCCCGACGTCAACAAGGACGACCCGAAGGCAGAGGAGCGTTTCAAAGAGGTCAACGAAGCGTACGCCGTCTTGTCCGATACAGAGAAGCGCAAGCAATACGACATGTATGGAGCCGAAGGGTTCCGCCAGCGGTTCAGTCAAGAAGACATCTTCGCCGGAGCCGACTTCGGATCCATCAACGACATTCTCGGGGGTCTGGGATTTGGGGGTGGCGTCTTCGAGCGCATTTTCGGCAACCGGGGCGGGGGACGCCGGGGTCCCGGCGGGTTCTCATACTCCAGCGCCCAGGGAAACCCCTTCGGCCAGGGTGGACGCCCCGGGCCCACAAAGGGGCAGGATTTCGAATCCGAGTTGCAGGTCTCTTTGACCGAAGCTTTCTCCGGTGCAAAGCGTCGGGTGACCCTCCAACGCCCCGACGGGACCCCCATGGAGCTTAATGTCAAGATCCCTCCTGGATGCAAAGAGGGACAGAAGATGCGTCTCTCCGGGAAGGGAGGAGACGGGGGAGGGGGCGGTCCTTCTGGGGACTTGTTCCTGGTCATCAAGATCGTCCCCGACTCGCAGTTCGAGTTGGACGGACAGGATCTCATCCACCGCCAGAAGGTTCCCTTGACCACGCTGGTCCTCGGGGGGGAGATTCAAGTTCCCACCCTGGACTCGGAACCCCGACCGGTCAAGGTGAAGGCCGGCACCCCTGACGGCGGACGGCTTCGAATACGGGGTCAGGGATTCGGGAAGCCCGGCGGGCGTCGGGGAGACCTTTATGTGCAGTTGAATGTCTCCATCCCGCGCAAGCTGACTCCGGAGCAGGAAGTGCTGTTCAAGTCCCTTCAAGAAGAAGGTTTTTAGGGGGCGATTGGGGGAGGGCGACTGGGTCCAGATGGCGAAGCTGGCTACGAGGAGATCTTGTCGTTGACTTGATTCTCGAGTTTCTCCACTCGACTACGGAGATCCCGGATGGTCTGGTTCATGTTTTCCAGGCGCTCCAGAATCTGGACGGTCATCGCCCCTTCGCTGTCTTCGTTGTGTCTTGCGAATCGATTCAAGAAGAGGAACTTCTCGTCCAGCGCTTTCGACAGTTCATCCAGGGTGGTCTGTGTGGCCTGACGGACTTCCATCACGACCCCCAGAGCTTCCCCTTTGACCTGCTGAGAATTCACAAAGAACTTGTCGAGCTTGCGTTCCGCCTCTTCTCGGATGGTTTGAACCCGCCGTTCGGTCTCCTCTTTGAGGGTCGCTACGGTCTTTTCAGATTCTCGCCGGAAGGCCTTCACAGGCTTGGCAAGGCGCTTCTGGAAGAGCTCTCCGCTGGAGGCGATGATGTGTTTCAGCGTTCCCAAGGGAAGGGTGTTGGCCTGGTTCTTCTCTTGTTCGTAGAGAATCTGAGCCAGCGTCACCGAGGTGATGTCTTCCTTGCTCTTGTTGTCAATGATACGGACTTCATCCCCATTCTGGAGGAAGATGGCCACATCCTGCAGCGTCACGTAGCGACTCTCCTTCAGATCGTAGAGCTTCCGATTGGAGTATCGCTTAATGGTCCTCACATCGCTCATTGTGTCTTCTCCCTGGATTCAGAGGCAATCTCGCCGGTCCATTTCTGAGTCATCTTCAACTCGTTGGTTTCCTCCAAAGTAATCTCGCCGGCGCCTCGCTTCATGACGAATTGCTGTGCCATTGAGGAGACCACCTCTGCCTCCACGACGAATCCCCTCGCAGGGTCAAAGACCACCACGGAGTCCGTGCTACCAACGCCCGATGTCGAACCTTGAGTCGAATCCGATTTAACTTCACCCGATATCTTCACCGTCCCTGATGTTCTCAAGACGGCACAATCCCGGCAGCGTCCTTCCAGGGAGGCAAATCCCAGAAAGGTTGTTTTCATGTCGAAGGTCATCACATTGGAAATTCGCCCATGGTCCAAGGTCTCGCTTCGACTCGCATCCCACGAATCTCCGGGCTTCACCGGGTCCTTGGGAAAGGTGATAGCAGCGTCTTTGACGATCTGTTCGAGCACCTGTCCAATCCCCGCAAACCCCTGATTTCCCTTAGAAAAGGAGAACTCGGTGACTTCCCCCAACTGGTTCATCTTGTAAGAGAACCGACTGGCTCCCAACGCATCCTTAATCCGAAGCACGGCGTCCTGAGCCGCCTTGTCCTTCGTCTCCTGAGCAGGTTTCACTTCAACGTCTTTGACTGCAGCTTCCACCAGCCACGTTCCTTCTTCTTCACCGGCCTTCATGGAGCGGGTGAGAGTGAAGTTCTGCTCGATACCATTCTTCATCGTTGAAGGACCCGTTCGGGCGGACGTTTGCTCTGTGTGAAAACGATGAGACAGTTGGTCGTTCATCCGATAGGCCAACACCACAGATTTCCCTGGTTCCGTCGCCACCGAGAGGGTCGACAGCAATCCGGGAGCGCTCACTTCCGGAGTAGTCACAGTAGCTTTGGCGGCCTTCTCTTCCGCCTCCACCGAGTTTTGCCCTTTTTCGGACTTACAGCCCGTCAAAACCAGAACGAGCAGACTACCGCATAGAACCAACTTCTGACTGTTCAACATCGTACTTCACTCCTTTGTCTGGCCAGTCGCCCCAATCTAGTATGGAATCCCTTGCCAAGTCAATGATGACCATTGGACAAGAAACCGATCCCTCTCTACAATACCCCACCATTGCGCGCCCGAACTGAGCGCTGCTGTGTCTTCGAACCAGAGGAGACAATTGAAGAAAAGACACCCCAGCCCGATTGCATCAAAGCCCGTATGGACAGTCCTCCTTTTTGCTTTGGGTGGTCTGACTTTCGCGGCCATTGAGGGGAAGGAAATTCCCTGGCCAAACCCCTTCTCGTTAGCTGACCTCTCCACAACCCTCCTTCCCTCCGCTCAGGATTCCACTGTGAGCAGCGAAGAGAAGCACGTGGACGGGGAACTGGAGCAGCTCGAAGCGCAGCTAGCGGGGCTGGATGAACTCCCATCTCAAGAAGCTCCATCCAGCCTGAAGAAAGATCCACCCGACAAACCGGCCCAAGTCAACAAGAGGACGATGGCGCCATCTCCCCGCAGAGCGCCGGTAGAAGCGCTGGCGGAAACTCAAGAGCAACCGACTTCAGGGGGGATGTCAAAGTCCTCTGGAGGCGCTGATTTCCCCTTGGAGATGAGACAATCCCGGGTTGCCTCAAAGCCCCAACCCCCTCGAGAAGAGAAAACGGCAGACGAGAAGACTCAGAAGAAAACGAAGGAGCGAGTGCCCTCCCCTATTCCCATGTCTCTGCAGAAGCTGGGGGTAAAGGAAATCCCACCAGTAGAGAGCTTTTGCGCCGGCAAAAATGAGGGGTGCGAAGGGGAAGGAATGGATCCCTTCTACAAGGCGCTGTCCCACGTCAAGAAGCGGGGAAAGGTCCGAATCATGGTGTACGGCGACTCCATGGTCATGGGGGATCTCATCGTCTCGACTCTCCGGGAGAGACTCCAGAAGGCGTTTGGAAATGCCGGGCCTGGCCTCATTTTGCCTGTGAAGCCGTGCAAGTGGTACGGAATTGACGGGGCTCGGACATGGAACTCCAAGAGTTGGAAGGTTTACCGCGTCACACAGCCGCACATCTCCGATGGGCTGTACGGTATCGCGGGTCAAACGGCTCAGGTCACGGGAGCCGGCCACAAGGCTCGCATCCGATGTGAGGATGATTGCCGGTGGTCGGATATCACATCCTACGATATCTTCTACCTGGCGAATCCGGACGCTGGCGCGTTGACCATCACCCTTCCCCAGGCTGACGTGACTCGCACACTGGAGATGGACGCCGAAATGTTGAAAGGGGCGGTGGAGTCGATTCGAACCGCTCCTTTCGAATTGGACCTTGAGATTCAAACGGACTCGGGTACCTCTCGCATCTTCGGGGTCGCAGCAGAATCCGACGGTCCCGGGGTCGTGGTGGACTCCATCTCGATTCTGGGCTCTCGCTCCTATCGCCTGAACAACATTGATTCAGAGCACTTCTCCAATCAACTTCGCCTTCGCAATCCAGACCTCGTCATCTTGATGTTCGGTGCCAACGAGAGCGAGAACGAGCACGTCAGCTACGACTCGTACAAGAAGGAGTTGAAGACCCTCGTAAGAACGGTCAAGCGGGGAATTCCCAATGGCTCCATCCTGATGACCTCTCCCCCGGCCAGGGGGGAGCGTTCCGGAGGCCGCATCCGAGTCAAGCCGGTAATCTCGGAGCTCATCGAGGTCCAGAAAGAGGTCTGCCGGGAAGAAGGCATTGCGTACTGGAACGAGCACGACGCCATGGGAGGAGAGGATGGGCCCTCGGCCTGGTTCAAGCACCGGCCTCGGCTGCTCACCGGAGACCTGGTCCATTTCAGTCGAAGCGGCGCTTCCTTGATGGGGAAGCTGCTATATGCAGCCATTCTCCAAGGTTACCTCGATTACCGCCAGAGCCTGGCCCACTAAAGGAGTTTCTGGATGCCCTCGTGGTTGGTCCTGGCGACAATCTTCACTTTCTGGCTCCCCGGCGCACCCGGAGACATCCTGGGAACGGCCGCAGACACCCAAGGACTGCCAAAGCTGGAATTTCCGGGGACGTCGGACGCCCTGGATCCTTTCTTCAAGAGCTTGCGGGAGCTTGATAAGGGGGTCGCAGAGAAGGTTAGAGTGGCCCATTTTGGAGACTCTCACATCGCTGCCGACATCTTCACCGGGCGGATGCGAGACCGAATGCAGATGCGATTCGGGGACGGAGGGCGGGGTTTCCTTCTCCCTGGGCGCCCCTGGTCGGGGTACCGACCGGACAACGCATCTACCGGCCACACCGGAAGGTGGAGCTTTTCAAATGCGTTGTATGCCCGAACAAAGAGAACCGAGCATATTGGGAAGGGGATATTCGGCCTGGGGGGATTTGCTGCTTGCACTGAAGAGCCCGACGCTTCCCTTTTTGTGGAGTTGGCGCGCTCTGGAGAGATTCTCCTGGGAGAAGTCTACGCGGCAGCGGGGACGGAGGGTACGGCAACGGGGACGGAGGGTGGTCGGTTTTGTATTGAGACTCCTCGAAGGGCCGCAGAGTGCTTCGACACGAGGGGCGGTCGGGCTGCCTTAGGGGTCTACCCGTTTCGACTTGACCCCCTTGAGGACAAGCGCGTATCCATCGTTCAGAAATCCGGGGAGAACTGCTTTCTGGGGGTCAGCGTCGAGGACGACGCCCCGGGGGTAGTTTATGACAGCCTCGGAATCAACGGCGCCCGGCTCTCCACCTTGGGCAACCTCACGAGCCCTTATTTCGAAGAGATTCTCGTTCATCGAAAGTACAACCTGGTGATTCTCTCGTATGGCACCAACGAAACAGTAGGTCGTTCCTTTGACGCAGCCGGCTATTTGAAGAAGGGAGACGAGGTTCTCGGGCACCTGCTCGACTACCTGCCGGGAGGTGCCTGCCTCCTCGTGGGTCCCCCTCTGTTCAGCACCCCCAGGAGCAAGGGTGTGGTCCCCTCTCCTCACATCCACAAAGCCATTGAGGTCCAGAAGGAGTTGGCCGCGCGCCACAACTGCGCCTATTTCGACACCTACGCCTGGATGGGGGGGGACGATGCCCTCCAGAGGTGGGTGGATGCTCCCGGCGAGATGTTGGATGCCTTCCGTCGCAACTACCATCTGAAGTTGGACGTCGACCTGGTTGAACGCGCCGCCAAGGCCGGCTTCTCCCTGATATCTCGGGATCACGTTCACTATCGCCGGGACGGATACTACCTCCTGGCGGACCTTCTGTTTGAAGTGCTCATGCGGCACTACGAGGGGTACTTGCATCGAGTCTCCCAGGGGAGTGCGCAACAGACGAACCTCCTTCCACGACTGTCACGGAGGTAACCTGGCTGTATGCTGTTCAATTCGGGTCAATTTGCAGTCTTCTTCGTCTTGGTCTTCTTCGTCACCTGGGCCCTGGCCAGCAAGGTCTCGTGGCGGAACCTCTTTTTGGCCCTGGCCAGCCTTGTGTTCTACATGTGCTGGAATCCCATCTACGTCCTCCTCATCATCGCCTCCTCTCTCAGTGACTATCTGGCCGGCAGTCGAATCCACTCCTCCAAGGCCACCGCCAAGCGGCG
>ERZ890953.1724-NODE-1724-length-10509-cov-41.550890_pt1 | contig 10509 bp, 10 predicted proteins | sample MGYA00521264_ERZ890953 | MGnify/ENA primary metagenome ERZ890953 (study PRJEB32303, sample SAMEA104408629) | aquatic metagenome | biome: Brackish water; feature: Chemocline; material: water | place: Baltic Sea | collected 2014-10-26T21:54:00 | depth 200 m ... | reverse complement strand
AAACTAGAAGAAGTTAAGTAAACTAGAAGAAGTTAAGTAAAGATTAAAAAACACCTAATAATGAAGTTACCAGATGGTAAGTCAGAGGAAACCCTGGCATATATAGCCGAAGACGATAACGAGCGTGAAAAAAAGGCTCAACAAGTCCTTGTTTTGAAAAAGATATTCGAAAAGGATATTGTGGCCTACGCAGAGTTTGTCTTCCCGCACCATTGTACAAAGGCCATACCTGGATTTCATAAGGAGTTATATAAGTTATATACAGATATTGGTAAGAAAAAGGTTGCCATTGCCGCACCTCGTGGCCACGCCAAGAGTACGGTTACCAATCTAATCTTCTTATCTTGGGCAATAGCTTATCAAAAGGCACACTTTGTGTTTATTATTTCAAATACCTTAAAACAGTCAACTCTTCATTTAGAGGCATTAAAGTCCGAGATAGCATTTAATGGAAGATTCCAAATGCTTTATGGGAATTTAAAGACTGATAAGTGGGCATCTGAAGAAATAGAATTAAAAGGACAAATAAAAATCTTTGCTCGAGGTTCAGGACAGCAAATACGTGGGCTCAAATATTTGAAATACCGCCCAGATTTGATTATCCTGGATGATCTCGAGGATGATGAGCTGGTTCAGTCTGCCGATAGGCGTGCTGGACTCCAGCGTTGGTTACATTCAGAGGTGTACCCAGCACTGGATGTTGAAACTGGCCGTATATTATATATAGGGACAATTCTTCATTACGATTCGCTTCTGATGAAGGTACTATCAAACGATATGTACCAAGAGTGGAACAAGAGTCTTTATAGGGCTATACTCGGAGAAGACAAGGTTTTGTGGCCCGAGCACTTAAATTACAAGGCTTTGATGACTATCAAAAATGATGCTATTAAAAATGGTGTAGGACACCTATTCTACGCTGAGTATCAGAATGAACCCCGTGATTCAGAAGACCAGTTTTTCAAGAGAGAAGACTGGAGATATTATGATGAGAAAGATTTAGATGGAAGATTACTCAATACTTTCACAACTGCTGATTTAGCAGTCTCTCGTTCTAAGAAGGCAGACTATTCTGTTATTGTTACGGTTAGCGTAGATAGTGATGGTAAACAATATATTAGGGAGATAAGGCGTGGAAGATGGGCTCCAAAAGAAATTGTCGACCAAATGTTTTTAGCCAATAGTAAGTGGTCACCCTCTAAGTTTGGGGTAGAAGACGGAATAGAGTGGCTTACCCTTAAACCATATGTAGAAGATGAGATTAAAAGAAGAAGGGTATATCTACCATTAGAAGAATTAAAACATGGTGGTCGTTCAAAAAAAGAATCACCCACTAGAATTAGGGGATTAGATCCATTGTATAAAACACATAAGATGTTTCATCCAAAGGATGCAGAAGAAACTAAATTATTAGAAGACGAATTGTTTACTTTCCCATCAGGAAAGCACGATGATATAATTGACGCACTCGCTTACATACAGGACATTAGTGGCCTACCGGGTGAATCAACACATGATTATGAGGAGAATAACTTTTCTGCTTATGGCATATAATAAGAAGAACTAAATAAAATGGAAAACAAAACAGAAGACGTAAACAAGATTAAAACCGCAGAGGCTAAGATTGATTATGTCGTCAACTTAAAAAAGAAATATGAACAGACCACACAGAAACAACGTTCTGAGTGGAAGAAGTATGTAGACGCTCAGGAGGCAACATTTAATGGTGTTTCTATTCCTTTCCAATCTCAACACTTTGTTCCTAAAATTTCTACTGCCGTATCTATAATGACACCTATTGTTATAGGAAATTTTCCATCCTTTAAGACGATTCCAATAGGAATTGAGGATATTCCCAAGGCAAAGGTTATGGAAAAGATATTGAAGTATCAGGCTGACTACGAGTTAGACCTGTATTCACACGTAGTACAGTGGGTAACACAAGGTGCTTTACTAGGTACTTCATATATGTATTCACCCTGGGTTGTACGAAAAGATGCAGATGGTAAAAAGATATTTGATAATATTGAACTTGAGGTAGTTTCCCCGTTCGATATTTTTTATAATCCATTGGTTCCAAGTATTGCTGAATTGGAGAAAAGAAATCTCCCACTAATAGCAAGATTTTGGACAACGATAGATGATATTAAATCAAACCCACTATATGAAAAAGCTGTTAAAGTAAAGACAGAAAAGAAGGCTGACGAGGGAACTGGTAAGGGTGACTCTGGATATGAGAGTTCAGACATTCTTAACATACAACAATTCAACGAAGACAGTTATCTATACACAGATGTTAAAAAGATTGTAGTTTATTATTACTGGACCAAAGATAAGCTGAAGGTTGTAGCACGCGGTGCCGACAAGTGGCTTTTATATGATGGTAAGAATCCTTGGGGTATTATTCCTTATACTGATTTTAAGTGGGAAGTGGACCCAGTACCATCCCGAGCTTTTGGTAGAGGAATTGGAAAACAGGGTATGGATATTTCAGATGTTTATAATAAACTATTCAACCAATTAGCAGATAATGTTAGAAATTCAGCCAATCAGATGTATCAGAGAAGACGTGGTGCTCGTGTTGATCCACGACAATTAATCTCTCGACCATCAGGATTTATAGATGTTGATGAAATTGACAAGGATGTAAAACAAATTGATAACAGAATTGATATTGGTCCTATCAGAGAATTACTCGGAATGGTTGACCAACAGTTTCAAATCGCTACAGCTAATACAGACATTATAAATGGTGTCTCAGGAGCTGATTCAGCATCAGAGGCAATTATTCTTAATAGGAATTCAGCACTCAGAATTGAGTTAATTAGAAAGAATTTTGCCATTGCCTTACAAAGACTGGGTAGGTTAATTAAACACTTGGATTTACAGAATATTAAAGACCTTAAGATTATTAGAATATTTAACGAGGAGTCCGAGAAGTTTGAATTACAAAAAATTGAGAAAGATCAATTCAAGGGAGAGTATGATATTCAGGTAGAGCCAGACGAGTCATTACTTGTCAATAAAGATATTATGAGAAAACAATTACTTGACCTAGCAAATCTTACTAAAGATGACCCAGAGGCTGGTATCAATAGACAACAACTCTATAAAGAAATAACTCGTGGTGGTGTTAGGGATGTAGAGAAGTTTTTCAAGACACCAGAAGAAATCGAATCTGACAAGAAGAAGGCCCAAGATGCTCAGATGATGGCAGGTGGTGGTATCGGATTAGATGCTCAAAATAAAGCAATCAACGGGCAGATGCTTCCAGCTCCAGAAAATGGCTTAACAGATAAATCACAAATGCAACAAATAAATGCTCAAAACCAAAATTAAACTTAAACAACTTAAAAAACACCTATGGAAAACCAAATTAGCAAAGAGAATTATAGAGATGGTCTCGAAGAAAAAGTAGAGAACAAGAAGTGGGCAGAGAAGTTTCTCAAAACAGATGATTGGAAAAAGTTAGCCACATTTATCTCAGAGGCTTATCCCCCAACAAGTCCCTATACGTTAAAAACGATGGAACAAATTAGGGAGCAAGGTGGTTTTATTAAAGGATTAACATATCCAGAGACACTACTAATATCTCTTATCAATGAGGGAGATGATGCAGACAAAGAGTTGAAAACAAACCCAGACGCACAATAAGATTGTGCTTTGAATAGGGACAGTGTAGGGTTTTTAGGTGGCCATACATTGTTCCACTCCAAGGCGTGATATAGGTAGGTCGAATATATACGTTATGGCTTTGAAACAAAATTAAAACTCAAAATCAAAATGGAAAAAGAAAATAAGAACAACCCTAGTGAGACCCCTCAAGCAGACGCAACCAACGTTGATGCTGGAGGACAAGCCAATTTAGAGGCTCTTAAAGCTCAGATAGCTAACCAGGACACGACCTCTGCAGCCACAGAGACAACCGTGCCAGAACAGACTCAGCCAGAGGAAACAAAAGCAGAGGCAACTGCCAAGAAGTATGCTGGTAAATTCGAAAGTGATACTGCATTGGAAGAAGGTTATGTACATCTTGAGAAGAAAATCGGTCAGAAATCTGATTACGAGAGGATAGGAGAGAAGTTGCACAAGTACTCTGGTCAAGAACTCGCACAACTGGAAGCAGAATTAGACCTAGCGTCAAAGACTGCGACTCCAACCGCACAATTTCAGGATAGCACCCCTCAATCTCATGACCCAGAATTAGAGCAACTTAAAAAGGATATGGCAGCAGTGAAGGCAGAAGGCCTCATGCGAAAATTATCCGAAGAAAAAGCAGCTCTATTTGCGGAGATTCCAGAGTCTAGGAAGTACGAAGGTACTTTAGACGACTTATGGAAAAATGTTGATACAAAAAAGAGTCTTAAAGAAATTTATGAATCACGTTTTGCATCAGCAGAGGAGGCTATAAAGAGCAACTCAGAAGATAAGAGTAAGGAGGGATTTTCCGTAGAATCATCTGTGGGGAAAGAAGCCGGTTCAGTTAATGAACTAGATCCTAGCAAGCTCACCGTTGAGCAGTTAAGAGACGTTCTTCCCAAAGCAGATAATTCATAGGATTATCCACACAAATTAAATGGCAGCAAATCAAACATTAACAAGTTCTATCACAGAGTTGATTATGTCTTACTACGATAGACTTCTATTAGAGAAGTTACGTGCTAATACAGTTCTATATCAATTCGCTGAGAAGAAAACATTACCAAAAAATTCAGGTACCACAGTTACTTGGAGTCGTTATACTGATTTCAGTGCAAGTTCTGCATTGACCGAAGGTACAGCTCCATCAGCTCAGGTTACCTCTGCTTCTAACATTTCTTGTACAATAGAGCAGTATGGTGATTATGTACAACCATCAGAGCTATTAGTTATGACAGCTATTGATAACCAAATTGAATCTATTGTAGATTTATTGGCTTACCAGGCAGCTATCACTATTGATACTCGCATCAGAAACGGTATGTTAGGTACATCTTCAGTTCCTTCAGGAGCTAAGTTACCCCTACAATACTGGCACTCTGGTACTTCATCTGGTTATGTAGCAACACTATCTAGTATTCTACCGGCTATGAAGATGGATACCAATAACCTTCGTGAAGCAGCTTTCAATCTACGAAGATTGAATGTTCGCCCTTACGAAGATGGTTGCTTTGTCGCAGTAGCTCATCCTAATGTTATAAAAGGCATTGAGGAAGATAGCAACTGGCAGACATGGAATTCATATCAAGCCAAAGAAACAATGTGGAAGGGTGAAGTTGGAAAGATTTACGGTGTTCGTATCGTAGAATCAACCAACATGTACTCAACTACATCTGGAGCTGGAGCAAGCGCAACCGCTCACTTCACACCAGTATTTGGTAAAGGATGTTATGCAGTTACTGAACTTGACGGAGGCGTTAAAACCTACATCAAGAATCCTAATGACAGTGATACTTCTAACCCTCTTAACCAATGGTCAACCGTTGGTTATAAGGCTACTTTTGCTACACAAGTTTTACACTTGTCAGCAGGTCGTATCGTTGTAACAGCAGGCTAAGTACTTGTACGTTCCTCTGGCGTGGGAGCACTCGTTCCCCCGTCAGGATGAACCTATAATTTAAAAATACACCTATGGGAAAAAAGATATTAATAACAGGAGGCCGAGGATTCATAGGCTCTCACCTCGCAAACAGGCTTGATAAAGATGGCCATGAGGTTATAGTCCTTGATAATTTGTCTCACCAGTCAAGAGTACCACTTCGTCCTAAAATAAAATTTAGATATGGAGATGTTCGTTATAAAGATGATATAGACCCACTTGTTAAGTGGTGCGATGTTGTCTATCATTTAGCAGCGCAGATTCATGTGGATAAATCAATAACTAATCCACAGGAAACAATAGATACAAATATTCTAGGAACAATGAATATACTAGAAGCTGTGAAGAAATATGACAAAGAGATGGTATTTGCTTCAACTTCAGAGATATATGGTACGGCCCAGACTGGCGCGATGAGTGAAGATCACCCATTAGATGCACAATCACCTTATGGAGCATCTAAGTTATCGGCAGATAGACTATGTAAAGCATACTTTACAACCTATGGGACAAAAGTTAAGATACTTAGAAACTTTAATACCTTTGGACCAGGACAGGCAGATGGTGGAGAGGGAAGTTCATATGGAGCTGTAATAGGTATCTTTACGAGAAAAGCTTTAGAAAGTAAACCAATGCCAATATTTGGTAGCGGTGAACAAGCTAGAGATTATATGTATATAGACGATGCTATAAATGCTTATCTACTTGTTGCAGAAAAAGGAGAATATGGAGAGGAATATAACGCTGGTACTGGAGTTCCAATAACGATAAATAGCTTGGTAGATTTCATAGAACACAATGTCTTACCAAACTCAGGGCATATTTTTGTAGACGCTAGACCAGGAGAAGTAGGTATGTTATGTGCAGATGCTACGAAGTTAAGAGCGCTGGGATGGCAACCAGAGAAGGTTACCTTTGAAGATAAATTAATGCGATTTATTAATAGTTATAAAAAATCATTAAAACAAGGATATGGAAAAAACACCTAAAAATAAGAAGTTTTCTATCATCATCCCTGTGTATAAGTCAGAGAAATATCTGAAAGATACACTAGATGCGATAGACGACCAAGATTACAAAGAGTACGAAAAGATTATTGTTGTCAACAAAGATAACAAAGAAGTTATCAAGACAGCTAATAAAAGGAAGTGTGTGCTTGTCACAATAGACGAAGACAAAGGAGCACCATACGCAAGAAATAGAGGAGCAGAAGTAGCGACTGGAGATTATCTAATGTTTATAGATCCAGACGTATATTTAAATCCAGGCATTCTAAAAATATATGAAGAAGAATTTAGAAAACATCCAGAGGTTGGATTTGTTTATGCCTCATATGAAATAGTTACACCACCAGGTTCACAACCAATGATAATAGCTGGTAGGAAATTTGATAGATACCACCTTACTTGTAATAACTTTATCTCTGGAGCAAATCCACTTAAGAGAGAATTATTTCATGGACAGGATGAATCTTTAAAGAGTTTACAAGATTGGGATATGTGGCTTACAGTCACAGCCGATGGAACAAAGGGTCATTTCATAGAAGAGTTTATTGGATTCAAAACAGAAGCACCGAGAAAGGGTTCTATCTCTATGGACTCTGCGAAGAATTGGATTGAAAGAAGAACAACTGTAAGAGAGAAACATGGAATTGAAGATAGGGATATTGCGGTGATTTCAATGGGAGCACCAGTGCATGGTTTGGCAACAGCGAAGATACTTAACGCTGACTTCTATGACCACCCAATTCACAAGGAAAATAAATATAAATTAGTTTATCTATTAGGCTTTTATCCAACAGCGGCAGAAGCACATATGAAATCTTTTATACAGAATATAAATAAAGATTGTAAAAGACTTCTTCACTGGATTGGTACAGACGTATATCAAATGTGGCACCAAACATCTTATGCTGGGGTTTCTGACCTTAAGAAAATGTTTAAGAAACTAAAGATTAAACAGTGGGCAGAATATCAAACAACACACGATGAAATGAAAGCCATGGGTATTAAAACAGACATTGTTCCATTACCTTGTGAAAAAATATTAGATATATCTCCACTACCAAAAGAGTTCTCTGTTGGGGTTTACATAAATCCCACACAGAATATGTATTACGAAAACGAAATGTATGATATTGCCAGAGCAATGCCAGATATAAAGTTTAAGTTTTTCGGAGATAAAAATAAGGTTGGCAAAGTAGAAGAGAATTGCGAATGGGTTGGATGGGTTGATATGGATAAGTTTATAGATGAAACATCTTGCTTACTAAGAATAACTGTCCACGATGGATTACCACTAGGACCAGTCCAGTTTTTAATGAAGGGTCGTGATGTTGTTACTAATGTTAATTTAGACTATGCCTACATTATAAACGAGAAAGAGGGCAATAAATCAAAGAGTCAAATTCTTAAATCAATACGAGAGATAAAGGAAAAGAACAAACTCAACACCAAGGCATCAGCACATTACAGAAAACTAATGAACCACGACAAGTTCAGAAAGGCTGTATATGAGCAAAAATAAAAAAGAGCCATTAATATCCGTGGTAATGCCAACCTATAATAATGATTGGTGTGTCTCAGATGCTATTCGTTCTATTCTTGGACAGACATATTCTAACTGGGAGTTAATTATAATTGATGATGGCTCTACGGATACAACAAAGGATGTGCTAAAATTCTGGGAGAAGCTAGATGATCGTATTAGGCCTATCTACAGGAAAAAAAATAAGGGTATAGCATACAGTAGGAATGAAGGAAACGCTAAGGCTCAGGGGCACTTAATAGTTGTTATGGATTCAGACGATCTAATGCTCGCAGAGAGATTAATGGCCGCAGAAGACACCTATCAAAAGACAAAATATGATGTGTTATATACATCTTATTATAGAAAACAACAGGGTGGAGCGATAGAGGAATTACAAGAGGTACCAGAAGAATTTACAGATGATTTATTAGAACCCATTCAGAGAATTCCACACCTTACAATGGTGGCTACCAAAGAAACATTTACCAAGGTTCCGTATAGGAATGACAAAAGAGTTAATGATGATTGGTTTTGGTGTGTAGATTTGTATAATGCTGGGTCAAAGTTTGTAGGACTTAATGTTCCAACCATGATTCACCAGGTTAATCCATCTGGAGTATCATTGGCAAGCCAAGCCCAATATAAAAAGGATTATAAAGATTGTCAAATTAACAAAGAGTTAAGAGAAGCTTCACTTAAGAAAACAAAATGAAAAGAACACCTAAAGTGGCATTGCCAAAAAACGCAACACCAAGAAATAAGAAACCAAGTATTATGTTTATCCCCTGGGAGAACAGTGGTGTTGGATTATATCGCTTGATTATTCCGATGCTTTCACTCGCTGAGAGAAAATTAGCGGGGGTAGAAACTATTGATGAGTTTTCAGACGATATGACCAAAATGGTTAAGGTTGATTTGAACCTTATAGAGGGAAATATAAAATCAAAGAAGCACAACATTGTATACACCACGAAGCCATTAATACCACAGCATATAGCGTTATGCCAAATGCTTCAGGGATTTGGGTATAAGTGGGTACTTGATATGGATGATAATATATTTGATGTAAACAAAGATAACCCTGGGTTTAAAGCGTTTAATAAAGAGGGTCAGGGAGATGCTAGATTCTGGATTGAGGTGGCTATGCGTGAAGCAGACTTACTCGTTGTATCTACAGAAAACCTCAAAAAATTATACGACAGGTATAATAAAAACATATTCGTAAATAAGAATACAATCGATTTTCGTTTCTGGAAACACACCAACGCTTGGGGTGTTAATGGTAAAACAATAATTGGTTGGGCAGGAGCATCAGGACATTCATTTGATATGGGGTTGATTGAGGAGCCGGTTAAGGAGCTGAAAAAGAAATGGGGGAATAAAGTAGAGTTTGTAGCATTTGGAGCAGAAAAACCAGAATTCTTTGATAGACACGTTGATTGGGTAGAATTAAGAAAATACCCTGAGAAGTTGTCAACGCTTGGATTTGATATAGGCCTAGCCCCACTTAGAGATAATTTATATAATCGTGGTAAATCAAACCTAAGGTGGCTCGAATATTCAGCACTTAAAATTCCTACAGTAGCAAGTGATGTTGAGCCATATAAAAATACCAATGCTTTATTATGTGTTACACACAATGACTGGGTGTCAGCACTAGACACACTTATCGCAGACACACGGCTAAGAAGGGATTTAGGAGTAACCGCATATGATATTGTAAAGAAGAAATTTAATACATCAACATATGTTAGGTCTTTAGCGAAACGATTAGAAGAATTATTATGGGAGAAGAAACCAACACAAAAGAAATCGGGTCCAGCCCTGTAATTCCAACTAGGGATGAACCAGTAGATCTTACGCTATTCAGAAATGTACAGCGAGATATTGGTTATACTGCGTCAAATGAGAAACTATTCAATGAAGTGGTTAATGACGATATAAAGAAGTCTCTTGGTAACGATGGGAAAATAGATAAATCATTATTTAAAACAGTTCACGAATATATAGATATAGTGAGAGAACCATATGCTGTAGAGTATTATGGTGCTGGAGAAATATATAATGGTTTAACAGAGGGCAAGTTTGAAACTATAGATAAATACATATTAGACAAAATTAAAAAGTCTAATCAAAAACCTACCTTTGATGTATATAATAAAATATTAAAAGCATTGGAAGATGTACTCAATATTTCGGATGACCACGAAACAATGCATAGGATAATTACAGTAAATAAGTTTATAGAACATGGCACACAACGAATTTAATAAGCACGAACAAACAGTTCAAGAATTACAGAACAGAGGATTTGATCCTACTTTTGATGTACCCACAGCAGAGATACTTGGGTATGACGATGGTAACAATGCTTTACGTAGGATTGCTGTTGATGCTAATGG
>ERZ890953.1723-NODE-1723-length-10528-cov-5.685286_pt1 | contig 10528 bp, 8 predicted proteins | sample MGYA00521264_ERZ890953 | MGnify/ENA primary metagenome ERZ890953 (study PRJEB32303, sample SAMEA104408629) | aquatic metagenome | biome: Brackish water; feature: Chemocline; material: water | place: Baltic Sea | collected 2014-10-26T21:54:00 | depth 200 m ... | reverse complement strand
GGCTCTTTTGAAGCCGATTATAAAGTGGAGTGGGTCCATACCATTATCCCTGGCTAAATACTGCTCCTGCCCATCCATGGGCTCGCAGCATAAGCACATCCATGTGCAAAAAAAAAGCCGGACATCTTTCGATGCCCGGCTTTTGAACTCTAACAGCTCAAATAACTACTATTTGAACAGCTTAGACTTGTCAACCAGGTCAACGTGTGCACGCTTGAAGCATGTCCACTTACCAGTAGTCTTGTCATAGATAGAGTTTACGAAGCAATGCCAGTTCTCTTCGTCGACAAAGTTCTTGTCTGCACGATAGTAGAAACCAGGGTAACGAGATTCCTGACGGAATTCGATGTGCTTCATATGCGCTTCAGCAGTTAAGATTCTGTGATAATTTTCCCATGCACGAAGTAATTCGTGAAGGTCTTTAGCACGCATCTTCATAGCATCTTCTTTCAGCATGTCCAGCTTCTCACCAGCAACTTTCAGCATTTCTGCGTTAGTTGTGTAGTAAGTTGCAACACCTGCTACATACTCGTCCATGATCTTCTGTAAACGGAACTGAAGCATTTTAGGAGTGATGTAGTTAGGATTAACGTCGATTGCTGTTGAGTAATCTTTGAACTCAAGGAAAGTTCTAACTGGCTGGTAGATTGCGTCAACCAGCTCTTGTACTGGAGTATCCAGTTCAGGAGTGAAATCAGCATTATCCAGGCAGTACTTAACCATTGATTTAGCAGCCATACGACCTTCAGCATGAGAACCTGAAGAGAACTTATGTCCAGAAGCACCAACACCGTCACCAGCTGTAAACAGACCAGAAACAGTAGTCATACCACGGTATCCCCAGTTCCAGCCAGAAGGCAGGTGAGAAGGTACGCCTTCTTCAGTTTCAGTAGTTGGCGCGCCAACATCTGTAGGACCTGAAGTCCAGATACCACAACAACCAGAGTGAGAGCCTAACAGATATGGTTCAGTAGGCATCAATTCTGAGTTTTTCTTCTCAGGCTCGATGTTTTCACCAACCCATACACCACATTGGCCAACACACATATCAAGGAAATCTTCCCATGCTTCAGCTTCCAGATGCTTTACTTCACGTGGAGACAGAGTTTCACGCAGATTAGCCAGTGCTGTTACTGTATCCATGTAGATAGGACCGCGTCCTTCCTTCATTTCCTTCAGCATCAGGTGGTTACGTAAGCAGGAAGCAGGAACGGCAGCCTGACCATAAGGAGGATAGTCGTTCAGCATTTCTTTGTTGCGATCCATATAGACTTCGCCGAAAGCGTTAGTTGCTTTAGCTTTGAATAGTAAGAACCATGCGCCAACAGGACCGTATCCGTCTTTAAAACGTGTTGGTACGAAACGATTTTCCATCAGTGTTAACTCAGCGCCTGCTTCAGCAGCCATTGAGTATGTAGAACCTGCGTTCCATACTGGATACCATGCACGACCTGTTCCTTCACCCACTGAGCGAGGACGGAAGATGTTTACACAACCACCAGCCGCTAACAGAATTGCTTTAGCAGTATAAACAACGATTTTGTTTTCACGAACTGAGAACCCAACGGCTCCAGCAATACGTGAAGGATCGTTCTTGTCGTTAATCAGTTTAACGATGAAGATACGCTCTTCGATGTTCTCAATACCCAGTGCTTTCTTTGCAGCTTCTGCAACGATCCACTTGTAAGATTCACCGTTGATCATGATCTGCCATTTACCAGAACGTACTGGCTTACCACCATCTTTCAAAGGAGTCATACCTTTAGAACCGTCGAAACGTTCGCCGTTTTCGTCAGTTTTCCAGATAGGCAGTCCCCATTCTTCGAAAAGGTGTACAGATTCATCTACATGACGACCTAAGTCGTATGCCAGATCGTCACGGGTAATACCCATCAGATCGTTTGATACCATACGAGCGTAATCTGCTGGATCTTGCTCAGAACCGATATAAGTGTTGATTGCAGAAAGACCCTGTGCAACAGCACCAGAACGATCCATAGCCGCTTTATCAACTAATTTAATTTTAAGATCAGTACCTTTAGCCCACTGCATAATTTCAAATGCAGCACCACAGTTGGCCATACCGCCACCGATCATTAAGATGTCTACTGTTTCTTCGACAACTTCTGGATTTCCAAATTCACCTGCCATGATTATATTTCCTCAGGTTTAAAGATTAATTAATTCGCTGCGATCGCCTTCGCGGTAACCGTTCTGTTCATTATGATTGAAGAAACCGTTCTCTTCGATCTTGGACATATCTGCGTCTGGCTTGCCAGCATAAGGATCGATAGAACCTTCAGCAGTTGTACGAATTGGGAATTTAAAACGTTTCATAGTTCCGTTACGGAACTTGATGGTCCACATAATTGAATCAGTACCACGTAAAGGCTGTACAGAACCGCCAAGAGGTACAACGTCAGCATAGTGACGACATTCGATAGCATTCTGTGGACAGATTTTGACGCAGGAATAACATTCCCAGCACTGCTCAGGCTCCTGGTTATAAGCTTTCATGGCATGACCGGTTTCAGAACCGTCCATATCAAGCTTCATCAGGTCATGTGGGCAGATGTACATGCAAGCAGTCTTATCTTGACCCTTACAACCATCGCATTTTTCTGTACGAACAAAAGTAGGCATTAATTTTCTCCTAAGTTATTTTTTTACTGCAGTAAAAAATATCGATACTTGAAACAGGATTATTTCAACTTTCAATAACTGTTACATAAACGGTGTAGTGGTCTTGATAATGACCGTAGATATAAATGACCGTTTACTGAACGCGACGTAGAATATTCCTTTTAACAGAGAATTCAATACGTTTTATCTTGTGGCGTCATAAGTTAGATTTATTTATATTCCTTAAGTAATATAAGGTTGGTAAAAGGCTTATACCACTTGATCAGGACTGGTCTAAAAGAGGATAGAAACAGGGAATTTATTTGATTTAAATCAAGTTGCTCATAAGTTTTATTTGGGTTTGACCTAGGTCAATTAAACATTATTTTACGCTTTGAGAGCTTCTGTTAAATGAGGTTGTAGCTTACGGGTCAGGTCGGCATAAATTTTTGGGTTACCGGTAATAATATTTCCTGTCTCAAGATAATTGTCATTTCCACTGAAATCACCGACCAGTCCACCGGCTTCTCGAATGATTAAAGCGCCAGCCGCCATATCCCAGGGTTGCAGGCCGATCTCCCAGAAAGCATCCAGACGACCCGCTGCTACATAAGCAAGATCGAGAGCTGCTGAACCGGATCTTCTTAAATCTCCTGCCTGCATAAAGATGTCACCAAACATGGATTGAAATGCTGGCAAGTGTTGTTTATGACGGAAAGGGAAACCAGTGCCAATTAAAGCGCCCTGGATATTCACGGGTTTAGTGACCCGTATCCGTCGATTATTTAAAGTGGCTCCATCACCCTTACTGGCACTGAACAGTTCCTGTTTCATCGGGTCATAAATTACAGCCTGTTCAAGCCTGCCGTTACGCGCTAAAGCAATAGAAACAGCAAAATGAGGGTATCCATGTAAAAAATTAGTGGTTCCATCGAGTGGATCGATAATCCACTGGTATTCGCTTTTACCCTGTAAACCGGATTCTTCGGCCAGAATACTGTGATCAGGAAAAGCCTTCAAAAGCGTTTCGATAATTTTATATTCGGCATTTCTATCGACCTGGGTTACAAAATCATTGGTATCTTTTGATTCAATCTCCAGGTTAGGGATGTTATTCACCTGGCGTGAAATGTAATCACCCGCTGCGTGGGCAGCACGAATCGCAATATTGAGCATGGGTTGCATGAGAGAAAGCCTGGAGGGTCGATTGATAAGGCGCGCAGTCTATCAAAATTGGTATTTTAATAAAGAGAAAGATGCTCAACATTTAACTACAGAAGCTGAATCAGGCTCGGCTTGTACAAAAATGTAAACTTATAATTTTATAGCCATTCACGTGTCACGTTAATTAACTCCAATTGTTTATATTCCAGAACCATCGTTTCTAGCAGACTATATTGCTGTTCCAGATAGGGTTTATCATTGCTAAGCATACACACGCCAATTACCGCCAGCTGCCGGTTATCCAGCGCATCAATTTCTGCTACAGAGGCATTAAACCGGTTGCTTAGCCTGTCCTTTAAACTTTTAACCTGACTTCGCTTGTCCTTTAGAGAACGGGAATAAGGTATTTGAAGGCTAAATTTAATGAGTAGAACATGCATATTAATAATGTAGTCTTTAGTTTTCAGCGTCTTTTGCTTAAAAGTTTCACTGCCCGTGTTTCATCGAACTAGATGTTTTCATCAAACTGCCGTGGTAATGAAACATGGGAATATTTCTTTTTCACATCGGCTTCAGAGTATGTTACGCCGATTGGGCCTTGCAGTCGTTGTACCATAAGTTTTTCGCTTCATCCTAGAAAAATCATTTGAGAGCGAAAAAGATGCGTAAGAGATTGATGTGCATGGTGAAATATAAAACACCGTGGTCACCTGATTGGTGAAGAGTGTGTTTTATATTTTATCAGGTGCATCAAGACCTTGCGTAGCCTTTCGCGATTCAAGTGATTTTTTTAGGTCCATATTCTATACAGTATTACTGTTTCTGCTAGAACGCAAAGGTAACAGGAAATTATCCGTTTTGATATTGTGAAATAAACGTTCATAACTATCCCGATAAAGTTGTTGATGAAAGTCATAATCTTTGGCTAATGTCGGGTTTGACAGGTTTACTGTATTATTGCCTTTCATTTTCATCAGTATTAATTCATGGATAACAAACTTAGCAATATAATCCTGAAATCCACTGGCGCAACCGAACTGTTTTACGCTGGTAGCATCCAAAGTTTGTGGAGTGGTTATGGCAGTATTGATCGCTACGACCTGACCGGCTGTAAACTCAACACCGTGGTAGTCAAGCATGTGCGTTTACCGCAACAACATAAACACCCGCTTGGCTGGAATACCAATAACTCACATCAGCGTAAGTTGCATTCCTATCAGGTAGAAACTGCCTGGTACGAATTCTGGGCCAGCCAGTGCGACGAGGATTGTCGCGTGCCACATTGTTTCGCTGTGGAACATCACGACAACGAAGTATTAATGTTGCTGGAAGATCTCGACAGCAGCGGTTACCCGGCCCGTAAAAGCTCAGTAACAAAGACAGAACTAAAAGCCTGTTTACACTGGCTGGCACACTTTCACGCGATTTTCATGGGCCAGAAGCCACGAGGCCTGTGGAATATAGGAACTTACTGGCATCTCGATACCCGTCCCGATGAACTGCAAACAATGGCAGGCGGTGAATTAAAAAAGGCTGCCAGTCTGATCGATAAAACTCTAAACGATAGTGCCTTTCAGACTTTTGTGCATGGTGATGCCAAACTCGCTAACTTCTGTTTTTCGCAGGATGGCTCAAAGGTTGCTGCAGTCGATTTTCAATATGTTGGTGGAGGTTGTGGTATGAAGGATGTCGCCTACTTTATTAGCAGCTGTCTGGATGAGTCTGCATGCGAGTCTCAGGAAAAGGGTTTGCTCGATGACTATTTTAAATATTTACGACAGGCCTTATCCCTGTACCAACCAGACGTTAATCCCGCCGGAGTAGAAGCTGCATGGCGTCCGTTATACGAAGTCGCCTGGACAGACTTTTACCGGTTTTTAAAAGGCTGGAGTCCCGGTCACTGGAAAATTCACGGATACAGTGAGCGTCTGGCAGAAAAGGTCGTAAAGCAACTGCAAAAGAGGAAATGATTTTTGAAAAAATTTTCTCTCGCCAACACGCTAAGAACGCCAGGGTAACACCTCATAATGTTTATTGATGCTAAAATACAATACTTGTTTTGCTTCGCGTTCTCCGCGTCTTTGCGAGAGACTCTTTCTATCTTAAGTTTGAACCCGGGGAGTAATCTTGAGTATTAATAACATTGATCTAGATGAACTTTGCCTGCTGGCTATTGATGCAGCCCTGGCTGCGGGCGAAATTATTGATAGTTATAGTCAATATGAAGTTGATGTTGAGTATAAGGCAGTGGATAGTAGTGCTGCTTCACAGGTTGTGACTAAAGTTGACCGACAGGCCCAGGCCGCGATTATAAAAATCCTTCAACCGAGCTGTAATAAATACAATCTGGCACTGCTAGCGGAAGAGTCAGCCGATGATGGTTTGCGTCAGCAAAAAACGGCTTTCTGGTGTATCGACCCAATGGATGGAACACTGGCTTTTATTAATAAGACAGCGGGATATTCCGTATCAATTGCACTGGTGGCACAAAATGGAAAACCGCTGATTGGTGTGGTTTACGACCCGCTAGAACTAAACCTGTATCAGGCCATTGATGGGCAGGGCGCTTACAAAAATAAACAGGTCATTCGTGTACCAGCATTAAGCCTGCAACAACCGCTTATCCTGCAAACCGATCCGAGCTTTGTAGAACACCCCTGGCTGGAACAGGCTCGTGACGGGTTAAATGAAATTGCGCAGAGACTGGGATTAAACGGTGCAAATATTCAATTTAAAGACGGCGCGGTAATGAATGCCTGCAACATTCTTCAGCAGGCCAACAGCTGTTACTTTAAATTCCCCCGAAAGGAGAATAGTGGTGGCAGTATCTGGGACTATGCTGCAACTGCCTGCGTGTTTAATGAAGTGAATGCAATAGCCACGGATATTAGCGGTTTCCCATTGGAGCTTAACCGGGCAGGTACTACTTATATGAACCATCGTGGGTTTTTGTATTGCGGGCAGCAGCAACTGGCTGATGAAATAATACAGTTATATAGAACACTGCAGTTTGGACATGACGCTTAATAATTTATCAAGCCAGCAAAAAACAACATCCCGGGTAACACGACCTAAGTTGCCGTAGAGCGTTAATCAGGTTCAAGAGAATCACAGTGGTTTAACTCGAAAAAACCCGGAATTATGTGTATTTACTGTAATTAGAAGCATCCCGAGCCATATTACATTTTATATAAATTTAGTTTTACTGCCGATTTATCCTTAACCATGCTTTCTACTCATCTCGATTCATCAGTTTTCTTATGATCTGTATAAAAATGACATAAATCAGTACACTGTTTTTTAAAAAGATCATAATTTGAAGCTGGGAGTTTGAGCTCTTCTCCTCTTGTAAAATGAACATGCAAAACTGGTTGGAACCAAAATACCAGTAAAGCTGTTTAGTAAGATGCTGGTTTTGTTTTTAACAATAATCACTCTTAGGGAAATATCATGGAGTGACACAATTGAGGATTCTACAATGATTAATTTAAAAGACTTAAAAAAAATTGGGTATTTCATTGGATACTTCCTGATAGCCCTGTCGGCTGCCTGTAGCAGCAGTAATAATAACAATGACACTGTTGAGTTCGATCCTGCTATGGCACCACAGAATGTGCAGGTGGTTTCCGGGGATGGTGACAGTAGCGCAGTACAGAACACAATTTCCTGGACACGGGATCCTCTTAACCCGGACTATGTGATTTATGTAAGCAATACACCCGGAGTCACAGAAAATAGTAGTAAAGTTGTTCCTACTGCAACTGGTTTTACCTATGCCACTCATTCTGGAGATGTGATTGCTGGTAATACCTATTACTATCGGGTACAGGCCAGTTTAAATGGAGAGTCGTCTGTTCTTTCTGAGGAAGTCTCTGGCACGCCTCAACTGAGTATCACCAGCAATGCTCTCAACGATGTTGCCTGGAATGGTGTGGATACCCTGGTTGCAGTAGGTGACAGTGGTGTTATTTTGCACAGTGCAAACGGTATGGCGGATGCCTGGGACGATGATTTGACTAGTGGAACTAACCAGTCGCTGACGGCAGTAATATGGGAAAGTGTTAATTCTCAGTTTCTGATTGTGGGTGCCGGCAGCAGTGTTCTGATCGGAGATGGATCAACCGGCTGGTCTTCTATAGATTTAGAAGTATCGCCAGCTGCAAACCTGGAAGACGTTGCCTGGTTGGGTGATCGATATATTGCTGTAGGAAAAAATGGTATTATCATCACCAGCAATGGCGAAGGTACTGTATGGACTAAACTGGCAGTACTTACTGGACTGGATCCTGCGGTCGATGTCTCTGCTATTACACTGAAAGGTGTAGCAGGCGATGGTAATAATCTAATTGTGGTGGTGGGTACGAATGGTACCATTCTGACCAGCACGAATGATGGCGTAAACTGGCAAGCGGCTACCAGTAATGTCAACAATGACCTGAATGATATTAGCTGGGATGGTAGCCAGTTTGGCGTGGTGGGGTCGAACGATACTATCCTGACCAGCCCTGATGGTTTGAGCTGGACTAAACATAATCCCGGAACCTCCGATATTACCTTCATTGCTGCGACTCAGCTGGTTTCATCATCCCTGGCTAATCCAGTACTAAGTGCAGTGGGATCATCTGGAACCTTTGTAGTAAGTCCTGATGCAGTTACTGGTTACGCTATACCAACCGGCACTAATCAACAGCTCTCTGGAATAACATGGGTTGATAATGTGAGCCCTCCTTATTTCGTCATGGTTGGAAATGACGGCACCGTGTTGAACAGTCTATTGCAGTAATTCGTAACAGTGGATCCGGCACGCTTTGCGTTCCGGTTCCGCTTTTATGAATGGTTTAAGCATCCAGGCATGATGAATTAAGCAAGAGGGTGGAGCAGGCTTAGCTTACCCGAAAATCTCTGTTGATTAATGCAAGGCAGTTAATATTTTCTAACCTGTACTGCACTTCCCATCTTCCTGCAGGTTTTCTCTACATCAATCTTACCTATCTTTTTCGCACCCAAATGATTTTTTCAGGTTAAAAAGCTGGTACCCATTGAATTGAAGTTGTTATTATCAAATACCTGGATGGGAAAAATTAATTACCAGAGTATGCAGGTACTCTATTTTTCTCAGTTGTGTAATCTCAAAAAATAATTAGAACCTGAGGAGTGTAAACATGGCTGATACAGAAGGTAAAAATTCACAGCACAGTGAAAATATCAGGAAGGCTCGTGAATTACTCAGCGCTAGCAAGGTAGATCCGGCTGAAACACTCAATTTGGTCAAAAAGTTGAAGAGCCAGGACCGCGCATTCGGAGATGCCTGCAAATTACTCAAATATACACTGAATAAACCCGCCACTGAAATTAATGTGGAGCTGGAAAAGCAACTCAATCAACAACTGGCTCTGTGTACTTACAAAGACCCTGATCTTCCGGCTGCACTGCGACTGGATGATGCTTTTAAAATTCTTGATGATGCCGACCCTGTTTATCAGACTCAGGATCAGGAGACTTTGGGCATTGCCGGAGCCATTTACAAGCGCAAATGGGAGCAGAGCAATAACAAACTTTACCTCGAACGTTCACTGTCTTATTACCTGCGGGGTTACAGGCTTGGCATAGTTAATGGGTGGCATGTCGATCAGGGATATAACGCTATCAATGCTGCCTATGTACTGGATCTTCTGGGTTACCTGGAACAAAAGGAAATACTTGAAGCTAATGGCTCATCAAACTTGCCAGAGCAACGTTTCGAGCAGGCCGATACTATACGTAGAGAAGTTTTAGATAAAATTTCTGCGTTACTTGAGGTAAAACAACACGCCTGGATGAAGCAGGCATGGTGGGTGCTGGTGACTATTGGTGAAGCCTGTTTCGCACTCGCCGATTACGAACTGGCCAGCAGCTGGTTTAAACAGGCTGATGCACTTGAAAATGTACCTGACTGGGAACGGGAGTCGACAGCCAGACAACTGGCCAGTTTGCTTAGATTGCGCAGTGAACCTGTTCAGGGAACATCGGCTAAAATTGTTGGGGCTGAAGAGGTTCTTAGAGAATTTCTGGGTAGTGATACGGCTGTACTATCTGTAATGAGGGGCAAGGTTGGTCTTGCTTTATCAGGTGGCGGGTTTCGCGCATCTCTTTACCATATCGGTGTGTTGGCACGACTGGCCGAACTCGATTTGTTACGCCATGTTGAAGTCATTTCCTGTGTTTCAGGTGGTTCTATTATCGGTGCACATTATTACCTGGAAGTTCGTGATCTGTTGCAGAAAACGGCACAGGATGAAATTACAAAAGATGATTACATAAATATTATTAGCAGAATTGAAAAATCTTTTTTAGCCGGTGTGCAAAGTAATATCCGAATCAGGATTCTGACCAGTCTGAAAGCTACTTTTAAAATGCTGTTTTCAGCACATTACTCTCGAACTAATCGACTGGGAGAGTTATATGAGGAACAGATATATAGTCGCATAAAAGACGGCCTGGGGAATAAAGAGAGATACCTTAACGACCTGATCATTAAACCGTTTGCTGAAGATGAAAATTTTCGCCCGAAAGATCACAACTGGCATCGCAGTGCCAAGGTGCCTATTCTGATTCTTAACGCCACCAGTCTTAATACCGGGCATAACTGGCAATTTACAGCGAGCTGGATGGGTGAACCGCCGGCTGGTATTGATACTGAGATCGATGCTAATTAGTGCCTGAACGAAAAAACATAAGTTCTTAAAATCAAATGAAAAATCGG
>ERZ890953.1722-NODE-1722-length-10534-cov-3.699399_pt1 | contig 10534 bp, 14 predicted proteins | sample MGYA00521264_ERZ890953 | MGnify/ENA primary metagenome ERZ890953 (study PRJEB32303, sample SAMEA104408629) | aquatic metagenome | biome: Brackish water; feature: Chemocline; material: water | place: Baltic Sea | collected 2014-10-26T21:54:00 | depth 200 m ... | reverse complement strand
GATGTGGACGGCTGGAACTGGAGGAGAATACGATAGAGACGTAAACGGGACAGAATTCACGTTTGAACTTGACCCTATCTACTATCTAGATGCAGAGTCTTTCTTCGACTCCATGTATCGAGGTGCGACATTCGGCGAGGCGTATCTATCAAGTTCCGAAATTCATGATAGCCCATTTGTCTTCTTCGGGGATCCGCTCCTAGAGCTGGACTTCAAAACGGGGTCAGACTATGTTGATGATGGTTCCACGGATGAGACTAACGTATCGACGAACGCCATCATGAATAAAGCGTCTGAGCTTATGGGCTACTCCATCAAGGCGAGTACTGCGCTCGCCAATGCGAGAACGGTCATCTTAGAAAGCGATGACAGGGATACGGAACTTGCACTCCTTGTAAAAACAGATTCTGTAACTAATGGAGCAGACAGTGCAGACAGCCTCTACGGTCCACTTTCTGAAAGCACGATACATTTGGCGAATGCAGTAAGCAAGCAAAGGGATGGTACAAATTTCGCTAACATGCAAGCCATGTTTGATGAGTATGATTTGTACATCACTGAGTTCCTTGACGATCAACAGTCTGGGTTGGCGACTATATCATCGAGTCGAGTTCTTGAAACAGGCAAATGGATATACGAATTCTATCTTTCAGATGACCTTGAGGAATACGCCGAGTATCATTTCGTTTTGCAAGTTGCTACTGACGCATGTTTCGCCAATGTCATCTTAGAGAAAAACAGTTCTTCGTCTCAAGACGGATGGCAGTATAGAGACCGTTGGTATCATTTCTTGGACATGACAGACGATGGTGTTACTCCATCTTTCGCCAGAAAAACAGTTAGGTACATTTCTCAGGACGGAGATGATCTGACAAGGGGACAGGACTATTACGTCAGAATAAAACAATGGGACACTGTCTCAGATTCAGACTACGTTAACCATGACTCAACAATGATGGTGTCATCATAATGATTGACTCTACTACATACAAACAATATGCCGACTATCTATCTCAAGCGCTTGATGGGACGGATGGCGTGTCTGACACGATTACGGACATAGAGACTATTTACAATACCTACATAGGAGATATAAACACAAAGACTTATCCTGGCAACATCTCAGAACAGTTAAGCCATTTTTCGGCTTACTCAACAAGCTTGGAGAACGAAATAAGTGAAGCTATCGTTATCCTTCAAGATCACGTTGAAACAAACTCAGGAATGACAATCAATGAATGGCTAACAGATCAAGGGATACTTGTTCTACTGCGATTTGCGCAACAGTCGAATACTCTAGGCTATCCGATAGAACTAGAGAACATTGACATCACAGTCTGTAGCACAAGCGATAACTAATTATGCCTAAAAAGAAACTAAAAACCGTTGCATCATTGATCGAAGATCAACAAGCCGAAATCCAATCAGCGGAAGCGGCATCAGGCAAGAACTACATACCAAGCATAATCGAATTCTGTGAAAGCCCACTGTATCTTGCTCTTCCAAAGCGAGGTATCAACCTATTCCCTATGCAGAAAATCATACTGAAGGTTTTCTATAGAGGCTCGAAAGGAAATGAGGATCTACAACTGACTGAAGAAGAGATAGATCTGCTCAAAGACTTAGACCTGGTTGACGGAGACAGAGGGGATGTCCTTGGCAAATATCTCTCTTGTCATCAATTCAGAGAGCTTATCTTGGTGTGGGGTCGTCGTTCAGGGAAGGACTTCATGAGTTCTATCGTTGCAACGTATGAAGCCATGAGACTGTTAGAGGCTCCTGATGGAGACCCTTACAAAATCTACAACCTTGCACCATCTACGCCTATCTCCATTCTTACGGTCGCTACTGGAGCCAGGCAGGCAGGCATCGCTTTCCAAGAAATGAAAGACAAGATTCTCCAAGGTCCATACTTCGCCGATAAGATTCACCCTGACGGAGTTGAATCCGAGAGTATCTATCTGTTGACGCCAAAAGACAAAGAAGAGAACATGAGCATGAGAGAGAAGAAGTTCCCTATCAAGAAAGGGTCAGTGGTTATCGAAGTCGGACACAGTAACTCAGACGGTCTTCTTGGTAAAGGTGTTTTCGTTCTCATCTTGGACGAAGTCGCATCCTACAAAACGACTGGCGGCTCATCTGGCGGAGAAAGAACCTACACAGCTCTGACGCCAGCGTTGAGTACATATGGTAGAGATGACCCACTCAAAGACAAGAACGGAGATCCTCTTCTGGACGAAGATGGAAACCAAAAAACTAGAAGAGTCTATGACAGTAAGATCATCTGCATCTCGTCGCCTCGTGGTGAAGAAGGTCTTTTCTGGAGACTGTTCAAAGAGACTGAAGGCGTCGGTGACAGACTGTCATGTCGATTGCCGACATGGGAAGTAAAGACATCTGAGACAGTCGAATCGCTTAAGCGAGCCCATCCTGGCATGTCAGAAGAGCAGTTCTGGATGGAAATCGGAGCACAGTTCTCAGGAACCGCTGGCGACAACTTCTTCCCACAAGACAATGTCAAAGAATGCTTCGAGCTTGGTAGCAGGCTAGAATTGGATGGTAGCCCAATGGGAAAACCAGGACAAATCTACTTTGCTCACCTCGACCCAGCAGAAACGAGTCACAACTACGCATTGGTTGTTCTCCATAGAGAGCATGTCGTAGATTACGAGACAAAGGAGCATATAAGCTTCATCATCGTTGACCACATAAAAGTATGGAGACCATCAGACGGAAAGCCGATTAAAGTCCAAGAAGTCGATGAATATGTTGTCAAGCTCAAGAGGAAGTTCAACTTGGCTATGGTCACTTATGATCAATGGAACAGTGAGAACAGCATAAAAACGCTTCGGAAGCATGGCATTCCATCAAAATGCACAAGATTCTCGCAAAAATATAAGATGCAAATCTACACCGAGCTTTACAACTTAGTCGTCTCAGGACGGCTTGCACTGCCAGGGAATGAGCTTTTGAAGCAGGAAATGGTGAGTTTGCAGAGGAAATTCACACCTAATGGGTATAGGGTTTTACCCAGAAAAGATGGCGAATGCAATACTGATGACATCGTAGACGCCCTAGCAGCCGCTTGTTTCAACTCTGTTACGGCACAAGCCCATAGACTCCCAAGAGGGACGACAGTTAGCACAGGAGTAAGCCCGCAAGGGAATCAACGGCTATGGCAGTCTATGCAAGGGACTCCTTTGGGGTTCGGAACAGGACAGCAGGTAGCTAACGCTTTGGAAAAAAGAGGACCGCATCCTTATAGGAAAAGATAATCCGATAGTTACTTGGAGGATAAACAACTATTTTCCCGTAACTGTGAAATGTAACTAAAGACTATGTTCTCAAGGAGAGATCAATGTATAACCAAGAGAAATTCGACAAAGAAGCCGCTGTCAGCAGCATGGACTCTAGGCTCGAAGAAAACAGAGACAAAACAGACAATCATGCAACTACCGATCCTGGTACTATGGAACTGGCTTTGAAGAAGGAACTCCATAAGAATCCTGAAGGTGAATTGCAAGAGAAGCGATTGGACTCTGTCCGTAAAGAAACACAATCTGTAATTCAGGAGAAGAGGCTCAACGACGGCTCCGACAGTTGGCTCAAGACAAGAGATGATAGCGGTATTCCGCTCATGGATATGTACAAAGAGCATGAGCAGAAGTTCATCGATGCGCTCAAGTCAGCCGCCGACAGAGACGCCAACGTAAAGAACACTGACATTGTCTCTGAGAGAGAGAAAGCTGGAAGTCAGCTACTTGGACCTGGCAATAAAAAGGTCAAGGTAGACACGAAGAGCCAGCTACTGTCAAACTTCGATACGAGAGACGAATTCTCAAAAGCGAATCCTTCTGTCAAGGGCGCTTCCGCTGAAAAGCTGAAAACAGCAGACTCTATGCTCTATCACATCTTTAGGACTGCCGCAGTCGATGATAGAGAGCTTACGGACAAGGAACAGGCTACTGTTGCTACCATCAACAACGACAAGATCAAGATACTTGCACAGATCAACGATATGCCTGGTGAGATGCCTGGTGAAGAGGCTCCGCCAGCAGAAGGCATGGAGAACGTAAAGACTCCGCAGACAGAACATGCTGCTGAGGTTATGGAGTTACTCTCTAGCAAGCTTCCTCAAGAAGAGATCCTTCGAATTATTCATGACCCTGAACTTTTGGAGTCTAAGTACCAAGAGCTTCAAGCTCAAGAGAATCCTGATGGAGCACATGCTGCACTGAACGCCGAGCCAGTAGAGCAGACTGTTGCTCCAGAAGAAAATACACCGATAGAAGAGTATCCAAATAGCCCAAATAACAGATTGGAATAACATGAAAAATATATCTACAAAGAGTTTCTCTAAGCAAGCTCAGTCTGCACAACAAGATATGGATGCAAAAGTCATATTGAGCTTACTAGAAGATATGTTGCCACACAATGAAGTTGCTGACCTGGTAAGTTCTCCCAGAAAAATGTTCCAGAAATACTTAGAATTAGGCGGAGACCCGGAAAAACTTTCTCAAAGGATCAGGGACTCAATAGCAAGGTAAGGCATGATGAAAAAGATAACGACATCCAGTTATGACGCTACGAAGCCTCATAACCCATTGGACAACCCTGCGCCGGAATGGTCAAACCCGTCGAAAGGAAAAAATGGGCTCCCGCATGGGGTCGCTGATGCTTCTGCCGTGAAACATAAAGCTCAAATGATCATGTTTCTTGAAAGCAGGATGTCTCGTCAAGAGCTGGCTAGTATCATAAGAGATCCTGAGGCTCTCAAAAGGGCATACATACAGTTGTCCACAAACGTCTCACCTATACAGGGAGAAGTCCCTACAAAACAAGCTCAAGTCGAAAGAGAGAAGCTCGGGGCTAAAGAGCTGCTTGCCTATCTTGAAGAACGATTGCCGAGAGAAGAACTAATCCAACTCGTAAGTGTTTCGGCTAGTGACGGCGGGAAAGGGCTAGAGGACAAGTATTATGAACTCAAGGCTCAAGAAGAAGGTCAGGGCAATAGTGCAGAAGAGTTGAGGTTTAGAGTAAGTGTTTATATGGATGTTTATGTCCCTAGCTCTGGAGACATAGAAGCTGATAGAGCAGTAGCGATGGAGAAAGCAAATGATCTCGCCAGAAAAGAACCAGGAGCTTTCGCTGGCGGTGCTGCACTTTACGACCCAAGAAAAGGTCTAGACAAAAAGATTTAATGAATTGGTACAAACAAGCTGGTCGAGGCAACATCCCCAGGATGGAGGGGAGAGATCAAGACCCATACCGAAAGAGCCGACACGGTGACGGTACGGGCTGGGACATGCTACGACCTGGTGATGAAGATGCCAAAAACAGTCCGTCTGGCGTCAGTAGCGGACTCGGTACGAGATTCAGAGACAACTTCCCTGATGACTTTAGTCAAGGCAGCGAGGGAGAATACGGGGAACAGAGAAAAGACAAAGTTCCAGAGTCTAGTCACGCACTTATGGAGGCTTATAGAGGACACACAGCGCCAGAAATGACAGAAGTACTTACTTGGTATGACGAGGGTTCGCCATTACTTGCCGATAAACTAAATAACAGAGCGACTGAACGTGTTGGACCACACAACCAGCATCGAAGCAAGGATGTGTTCCAAACCGTCAGAGCACGACTTAGATAGGAGATTGCAATAATGGCTGACAAAAAGACTAAAACGATCAAAGTAGTTGAGGGTTACGGCGGAAGAATGGTTCTTCACCTACCTGACCACAAGATCCCAATGAAGCTTACCGGCGGCGCGACAGTGAGATTGACCGACGTAGAGTTCGAATCAGACTCAGTTCAAAGAATGCTAAAAATTGGCTACCTCGAAGAAGTCGGGCAAACCAAAAAAGAAGAGGTAGTAGAAGTCAAAACTGAGAATCAAAGACTCGATGAAACAAAGACAAAAGCCGCTGGCTGGGACTTTGTCAAGCAGAAAGCTCTCACCAAAGAGGAAAGCAAAGAAGCTGCCTTAGAACAGATTGGCTCTAAGGAAACTGACGAAGTTGAGTCACCTAACACTAAAATCGAAGAAGCGCTAGAAGATGAGATCAATTTCATCGATGAACCTAAGAAGGTTGAAGAAGTCGAGAAGGTCGAAGAGGAGCCTAAAGCTGCTAAGAAGACAGCTAAGAAGACTACCAAAAAGACCACAAAGAAAACGGCTAAGAAAACGGCTAAGAAGACTACAAAGAAGACAGCTAAGAAATCAACTAGCGCCAAGGCGAAAGCTCTACTAGAAAAAGCAGCGTCCAATGCACTCATTTATGAGAACGGTCAAGAAACTGAGATCGATTTCGTTGATGACTTGCAGAAGACGGAACGAGCTGAATTGCTTTGGAGACAAAGGACAGAAGAGGACTAATGGATACCTGGAAGCTATTGAGAAAAGAACTAGCGTTCTTCGGCGTTGAGATTGTCAATGACAATGCTTGTCGCTGCGCAGATCACGATAGCGGAAAAGTAGTAACCATAAAGCGTAAAATCAGATCTATCGAGAAAGAGATTCATGACAACCTGGACCTTTTCCAGTCTACCTGTCATGATCTCAATGAGATGATCTCGTCCCCACTAGTATGCTCTGAAGAGAGAAGCCCTGTAGACCTAAGACTTGAACGGCTTTTCATCTACGCGGTAAAAGACTTGATTGTACTGTCAGAGTTTTTGTGTGACTCATCTGGAGAATACAGAAATGCGATTTCAAAAGAAGAGTCTTTCAACAAAAATTTGGTGAAACTATCAAACACAGACATCTGTGATATTTCGAATGATGTCGTCAAATATCTGCCTCAATTCAAACTTGCGATAGCTTGGGTGTTCAGAAGGAACTCTGTTCTTTCTTACATCGCCAAGCTTCTGACTTCGTTTAGGAAAGGCGAGAAAGCTGTTTCTTCTTTGGAAGTGAAGACAGCCAAAGCTGGCGTATCTGGTCCTTGGTCTAACCTATCTATGCCTCTTCAAGAAAGAGCATTTGGATGGGATGGTATCGAAGAAGAAGTAAGAGGCAGAGACAGAGACTTACGACGACAGCGCAGATATCAGCAAGGTCTTGAGAACTACAACAATGATGGAAGAGTAGGCGAAGGCTATTTCTGGCGAGAAATAAGAAACGAACCGTTCGAATGGGCAGACAGAAAAGAAGAAGATCCGTATCCACACAGAAGCATACTTTCTGGCTAAGGGAATAACATGGATAAACAAGCACAATCACAATTAGTAGAGTTCCTTCTGGACAAGGTTCCTTCACTGAGAGCTGGCATTACGTCAAATGGAGAAAACACTCCAGAGACTAAACTGTTCTCAGTATGGAAGAACCCTAACAACTCCATTGGGACTCATACATACAATAAGCCAGACACGCTCAGTCAAACAGATATCGAAGAGATGTCTAAGCAAGGACTGATTAGAAGTTACGGTGACAAGCTTGAGATAACGTCTAAGGGCGGTAATGTAATCAAGGTCATGATACTTGGAGACGACAGGTCTGCATTGGCTGGAGACGACAGTGACATAGACTTCCGAACTGCCCAAAGAGCGATCAAAGCTGCTGCGACAAAAAGGTCTAAAAAGGTTGAGGATGACTGGTGGAGCAGATTCCAAGCATGAAGTCAATACTAGTGCTGCATCCTATAGTAACGAAAGAGCGAGACAGGAGTCTTGATAAAGAGATTCTTTGGTTTGATCCTTTGTACGGAGATATCAAAAAGTTCCAAGGAACTAAGCTCAAGTTCTCTTATGTCGAAGAGTCTTTTGTGGATATCGATGGGAAAAAGATTCCATCAGATGACGCCACGGAAGAGGCTCGTTCTCGATATGGAGTAAGCAAAATGAAACGGCTCAAAGCTGAGCCTGTTTCAATTGCTGCGAGAGAGAGATACAAAGAAGTAGACACTGATGCTGTCGAAAAGTGGTTCGTTCATCATACGAACTACAACGACACATCAGCGAAAATAGCAAGTCGTCCAAAAGAAGGTGTAGTTTTTGACATAGACGAATCTGTAGATGACGTAGATTACTTTTTGTACAGCTTAGATAGAAACAGGATAAAGTTTAGGATCCAATAATGCTTCGTGTAGAAATAGCAGACAACCCGAGGGCTCTTGAGAAAGGGCTTATGTTCAGGAAAGAACTTGAGGAAGATGCTGGCATGCTTTTCAAATTCCAGTCTCCTCAGGTCATGAACTTCTGGGGACTGAACACCTATATTCCACTCGATATCGCCTTTGTAGACCTAGACGACAATATCGTCAAGATAAGCAGAATAGCGCCTCTTGATCTGAGCGCTGTCTCTAGCGAAGAGCGTTGCGTTATAGCCATTGAAGCTAACGAAGGGTTCTTCAAAGAAAACAATATATCTGTTGGTCATAGAATCAGAGTAGACGATGAAGGCGAGTCTTCTGTCGTCGTGTTCGAGGAATAGCCAACATGAAAAGGATAAAGACAGCCAAGTTCAAAGCAGCTCAGAATGTCTACGATCCTGATATCGACGAGACTGAAGACCTCGAAATAGATTACGAGACATCGGCAGAAGAGTTGCCTGTGTTGACGAAGGATGATATCGGCGAGAGCATCCCTCAAGCTGGGCAGGACAAGGCAGTCGAAGAGGATGTCCGACCTGTTGAAGCAGACCAGAGCAAGTTCCCTGAATTCGGTTCTGCGATGGACGCTATGCAATGGGCTATTGATGAAGGACAAAGAGTAAGGCTACATTACACATGTAACTCTGGACACTTTATCATCAGGGACATTGAGCCGCATGCGATGTTCCAAGCTGAAACAACGAACAGACCGATACTGGTCGCTTGGGATAACAACGCAAATTGGTACAGAAGCTACTCTATAAACGACATACAAAAGTATGAGTGGAGAGGGGAAGATTTCTCTCCAAGATTTACATTTGAAGATAAACCACGAGATCTCCGAAGGAGATAGCGAGTAAAAGAAGAAGAAATAAAAGAGTGTAACCCTAAAGGGAATTTCAAATATGGATAAATCAATCGAACAGCTTACTATTATCGCCAATCAGCTCGACTCTCTTGGCTTCTCCAAGAACGCTGACATGATAGATGGTATCGCTAGAAAGTCTCTGAACTTAGTACATGCTCAGTATGTAGGCGTCCAAGGATATTGGATCCGCAACAGCCGTTGTTGGCAGAACTGCTACAGGCAGAAGAGGGCTGACAAGAAGGACATGACGAGTCAAGAGGTTTGGGCAGAATGTCAATCCGAGTATGCAGACTCTATCAATGATGAGGCTGCGAGCAACGAATGGGCTAAATATGCTGGGAAACAGTCATTTGAGAAAATGGCGAGTACTGATTATGGGAAGAAAGCTATAAGCAAAGAGAAGGATTACTTCCATACTAAAGTAGCCCAAAAGATCAAAGGTGGCATGGCATCACAAGACGCCATCGACATCACTATTCAAGAAGGCATGGAGCGATATGCAAGTGCCTTGCTGGAAGAGGTCGGCTCACTTCTCGTCATTGCTAAGGACTTGAGAGAGACTGGACATGAAGAATTAGCTACAAAGACAGCCGAAGCCGCCAATGCACTTTACAAAGATGCAGGGATAGGCAAATGGTTTGAAGGTGTTATGTCTTGAATAATCAGTATGTAAAATAAAGGATTTTTCGACAATAGTCTCGAAAATGAGGAAATAGGTTTAACGTGTTTGCAGAAACACTTACTAAGGAGCAAAAAATGGACATTAAGTTTGTAACCAACAAGATTCCTACGAAGACAGTGACGTTTGAAGATCTGTTCAACAAATACGCATCTGAACAGGCTGAAGGTATGGAGAAGACGGCTGCTAAAGAAGAAGATGAAGCCGAAAGCTCTGGACAACCGGAGTGGGAAGGCAAGCAAGAGAATAACAACAAGCCCGAGTGCTGCGAAGAGACGAAAAAAGCTTCTGGCTCGAACGAAGATGACAAGGCGGACTCGTCTGGTCAGCTTGATGTTGAGCCTCTTCACCAGAAGGGCGAAAGCACTGGCGAATGCAAGGACGAGGACGACAAGGCTGATAAAGAAGCCAGCACGAACGGCTGGGTCAAGATCTCGGCTTTGAATCCTAAGACCAAGAAGATGCTGTATGACTACTACAGAACCATCTACCCTGAGTCTTACGCAGCGGCGCTGACGGCTGAACACTAAAAGTCCTGGTTCCCTTATCTCTTTCGACTAAAGGAGTCATGACATGAGTATTACACCGTCGGGCAAACGAAGAATACAAGTAGCTCAGGCATTAGACCGCTCGCCTGCCATGGGAGCGGAGATGCCGGCTGCGGGTCTGCCTATGCAACAGCAGCAACCTGCTATGCAACCAGAAGCCGCACCGCCAGTAGAGGAAGACCCTCAAGAAGCAGATCCAACACAACAGGTTGAAGAAGAGGGCGATACAGCGAACGATATAAGTGACTACATCTTTAAGAAGCTTGAAGAATTTGGATATCCAGAACGTAGACTTCACGAATATGAGGAAGAGTTTGTTGAAGAACGGATTTTCTCAGAAGGAAACGTTGAG
>ERZ890953.1721-NODE-1721-length-10537-cov-5.234974_pt1 | contig 10537 bp, 6 predicted proteins | sample MGYA00521264_ERZ890953 | MGnify/ENA primary metagenome ERZ890953 (study PRJEB32303, sample SAMEA104408629) | aquatic metagenome | biome: Brackish water; feature: Chemocline; material: water | place: Baltic Sea | collected 2014-10-26T21:54:00 | depth 200 m ... | reverse complement strand
TGCCATTAAATCCACTAACACTAGTACCAGCATCAAGTAAAGCTAAAGATGTAGCTACGCTAAATGACTTAGGTACACACGTAACAAGTGCTGTACAAGTAACCCCAGTTAGTAATACTACTGATGGACTATCAGGTAGTCCTGTAGGTACACCTATAAAAGGTAGTACGTATACTTATACCGGTGATGTAAATAATGCAATGTATACATATACAGCTAGTGGGTGGGAGCAAGGTGGTACTCCGGGTGCTTTGACTGCTAGTGATTTTGGACCTGCTAATGAAAGCTTTATAGATGGTGGAGTGATCAATGCAGGCACAAGTATTAATAGTCCTATTATCAATAGTGGGGTAATGAATAGTGGGGTAATGAATAGTGGGGTAATTAGTGGTGGGACAATTACTGGTGGAACTATTGATGGTACCTTAATTACAGGTGCTATAATAAGAGCCTCGTATATAGATCTAACTTCTGTAGAAAGTCTAACAAACTGGGCAGTTGTGACAAATATGAATACAATTCCTGTTCAGTACTGGGATAACTTCGCACAAAATGATCTTGGTAATCCTATACCCGATATTAACGGCAAGTATAGGCTATATACTACTACTCCGCTGTATATTTCGTCATCATCTGGGTCTATAGCCCAGTCAGGATCTTATCAAAGTGATGCCCATACGTGGGATGATTATACTGTTGTTGGTAAAAAGATGATTACTGAAAGTGGATTATTACTCCCTAGCGGTATATTAACTTTTAGTGGTGGTGTGGACCTAGGTTTCCCCTCTCAGTACTACGGAGGTGGGGGAAACTCTACGGTCTACATTCTAGGGAACGAGTTCAGATTTGAGTATTACGCTGAGAAGCTACATTATGGCGATCTGAGCCTCAACTACAACTATGTTAAATTTTATTTTAATGGAGTTCTCGACTACACGTTAACTGCCGCCGGCGGCTCAGATACTAGTTCTAACAGGAATAAAGTTGTTAGCGGTATAACCATTTCAGTATCCTTACGGGTAGTAAACCAGTTGTCGGTCATTTGGGGAGATGACCCTACCCCCGGAGGACACTACGCTAGGTACACGTTAAGTATACCAGCATCTGTGAATTCAAGGGTATTAACTCCCAAGACTGGGTATACTGGCTCGATACTCTACGCTGAGCATCATGCTAAAGATGCTGTTACCTATGTGTCTCAAAGCTACACAAACGTCAACCCTTATATGAACTATTCTGTATCTCAAATGGAAATAGAGCAATACATATCATAATGAAGGAACTCAAATGACTGACTATTTAAACCCTCGCTCCAATGAGGAAAAAGTTTCTGCTTATAATAAGAGCGTAAAGGAACGGAATGTTTCTAGAATACTTGTTACATCATCACTAGGTAACGTATTTGATGGTGATGAGTTATCTCAAGATAGAATGATTAGAGCTATAAACATCGCTAAAATTGATGGAGATAGCTCTACCTATTGGAAGCTCGCAGATAATACTATAGTACTTGTAACTTTAACTGAGTTAGAAGAGGCTGTATCATTAGCTGGTAGAGAGATGAGTCTTATATGGCTTACTTAGACATAGACCTATTTGGTCCAATCAAATCAGCATTTTTAGTTACAACATAAACTACGCTATAATTACAAATAACTAAAGGAAAATAAATGCCAGTAACAATTACAACCCCTAATATAAGTAAGGCAGAGTTTACAGAACTAGTATCAGACTTATTAGAAGATATAGTACATGGTGACGTATCACCTCTTAAAGATGCTACAGAAGTATTTACAGACTACCTAGAAACATCTACTGATCTAGATAATACACAGAAGGCTGGAGCACTTAGCAGTTTCCTTAAAGAGACTTATGCTCAGATTAATCAACAGGTTCTAGGAACAGCTTTAGACTTACTGAAGACTAATGAACAATTCAAGCTTGATAAGTATATAGCTGAAGGTAAGTACAATAGTGAACTTGCACAGCAAGCTATTTCTGCTGAAGAGTTGTTATTGAAAGCTGCAGAAACTGCTATAAAAGAAAGAGAGCTAGACTTATTAGAGACTAAGATTGATAATGAGAATGCTAAGATACTAGAGATGTTGGCTAAGCTTAAAAAGCAATATGGCTATGGTGATGCTGTTCTTAATCCTCCTTCGACGTTTAATGCTAATACTGATTTAGGTACCTCTACTGATGATGGTGCACTTGATAAGCAGATTGCTGGATATGATAAACTTAACCTGAAAGATGTTCTTAAGACTATGGATGAGAAAGCCGCTTTAATGCAAAATGCTAAGGTACCTGAAACATTGCATGAAAAAGCAGCTAGGATAGAGTTAATTGCAGAGATAAGTAAACATGATTCAGGGACCTTAACATACAAACTAGTTAATGGATCTAATACATACATATACTCACCAAATATAAATGATGCTGTACCGTTTAATGGTACATGGTCGCCGGCTTTACCATAATAGGGCAATTGCATGGCTTCATCTGATTTACAACCTTGGGTATATGATTTCAAGTATAGCTACTATGAAAATTTCTATAATACAAGATTACAGCAAATGAGTCAGTCTGGAGATTTCTACCATATGTGGAAAGAAGGGTGGAACCCCCAAGATAGCGTTAAAGCATTGGATGGGGTATTAGTTAATAATGGAATTGATATATCTCACTATGTGCATAAGCATTATAATGGTGATGTTCCATTATGCTTGACTGAAAAACTAGTTAGAGAAATTGATAGGATAATAAATGATCCTGATATATGGTTGATTGCTTCTATATTCCCAGGAGGAATTGGTGTAATGATAACACTTGCCATAACAAGAGCTGTGGTAAATTTCTTAAATAAAATATTTGGTTCATTTATAGTTACAGCTACTGTTAATGCACTGGACCATGAGTGTGCTGTAGAATTTATAGAGAAGTTAAAAAACTATAGAGATGCCACTATGACGTCAAAAGAAGCTAAAAACATGCTCAGATACTATAAAGTAATTGGCCCAATGGTAGTGGATTCGATCGAAGAAGATCCGTTAAAAGAACATGTGTATAAGTACATATATGCTGAATACCTATCAAAATTACGTAAGTTGATTGACGATGATAATAGATTAGAAGTGTTTCATGTGTATTTCATGCTAATGGATGATATGATGGATAGATACAATATAAAAGTTAGTAAAAGGTTTGTAAAATGGCGGCAATATATGATGCAATCAGCTATGTAGTACCTCCTCCTGATGATGAAACAAATCCATCAGCAGAGGCTATGATAAAAACGTATAATGCTACAGAAATGGAGTTATTACGAGGTTATATAGATCAAACTACAGCTTGGATGCAGTCATATGGAATGGATCAGCTAGATAGTGAGGATGTTGTTGCAATTAGAGTTGGAGTACCATACATAGGTTCATCAACTGAAGTTACAGCTAAAACTATATACACTTCAGATGATGTACTTAGTAACTTAATATCCACAATTGGTATTGATTTCATAAAGTTCACTGCAAAAGACATAACAAAGCCCTCTCCATATAGAATGAAATCATTCACATATAAATCTCCAGTAATACATAGAGTGTTTGGTAAGTTTTATGTTCCAGGAGTGAATAATAAAACGGGGTATACGTACTTAGATGACTTCGAGGTAAGTCCTGGAAGTAACGGAAGTATGATAGTTGAGTATAATGATATTCAACAACTACCTCCATTAATTCCTGAAGAATTGCCTGACTTCGTACTAAAATGTATAGTATACTTATCCCAGAATCCTGGGCTGTTAAATAACTATGATGAGGCGCTTGATGATGAGTATGTGCCAAAAGGTGCAATTGAATACTACAGAACACAAGACTTATTCAGTACACTAGTAATTACTAGAGATAGAACACTAGATAAGGCACCAGTAATCAGTACAGAGGACTTGCCACTAACCAGAGAAGAAGCTATAAGATTAGTATTGGAAGAGACAGGTATGGATAAAGGGTTTACTGATTTAAAGTATGGTGGTACATTAACTGACATAAGAGTATTAATAAGAATACCTGCAAGTAGAGATAATCAAGAAGTACTAGAAGGATTACTAGGTAATGGTGATGTGTTCAATCAGATATTCAAAGAAGAGTGGATTAATTTATCTGATAAGGATGTTGCTGAAGGAGTCAAAACAGAATCATTAAATGATGTATACTCAACTGAGCTTAATGACAGTAATGTAGATGATATGTACAATGGTTATTATGGCTGTAAACGAAGTATCACTGTGCAGTCAGGTGGAACTGAGGAAGATCCATATACATATACCACAGCTGTATCCTATAGACACTTCAGAATATCTGATGATTGGTTGCAGACTCTAACACCAGAAAAGATTGCTATAGTGTTCTGGATGGGGCTTGACTTAAGTATGGCTCAAGACGTCCCTAAATGTACACTGGATAAGATAATAATTACTATTATAATTATTGTAATAACATATCTCACATGGGGTACAGCAGGAGCAGCAGCAGGAGCATTTGGGCAAGCTCTACTGGTTGCAGGTGCAATAGTAAGTATAGCTACTGTGTGGGGATTGATAACCCCAAAAGATGGTAAAAGGATTGGGGTTGCTTTAGCTGTACTAAGTCTAGGTACTTCACTTGTAGGATTTTCACAATATGCCGCTACAGTTGGTATGAATCAAGCTATTATGACAATAACACTACAGATAGCAAATACTGCTGTTCAGATAGTGGACTTATACGAACAAGAGAAATTTGATAAGCAAGTAGAAGCTTTAGAGGCTGAACAAGCTGAAGTTGATGCCGGACCAGAGTTCTACGCAAGTGAAATAAGATTTATACTTGGGGGATATGCCACTAGTTACATAGATAATGGAATTGGTGCAAATCCAGAGCAATATCTAGTAGATCAATTTGAAGATTTATCTGTGTATAAAGAAAAAGGATTTAGTAATGGGTAAACTATGGTATACTTACACAATTAAAATAAGACTAAGGAAATAATAATGAGCTATCAGGGATGGAATAACTATCAAGATTGGGCAAGTAATGATTTTGCAAATAAAGTGCAGGTAGCTGATGATATGACATTCATGACTCCTTCTACTGATGGAGCAGCTGTTCCTCAACAAAGTACTAGCTTCATATCTGATGGTCTTGGAAGTCTGTATGATAATACATTCGGATCTAAAGGACTTGACTTAGGAAGTTTCTTCGGTAGTGGTGCTAAAGCTACTGATACAAAGACTCCAGCTGGAGGTGGGTTTGGCAATGCTATTGGGCTTGGGCAACTAGTGCTTGGTGCCCTTGAATATAAAGACAGAAAGAAAATGAACAATGCTACTCTTGATGGAATGAGATTTAACCTTGCTCAGGGTAAAAAAGAAGCTGCTGTAGACGACGCTTATAGAAAAAGCTACGGAGCTTAGTAATGACTACTTTTGGCAATAACAAAGTAGCTACTGGTGGGTATCTAGACTCTACTAGTGCAATGCGTAATGCACTTACCGGTATTTCTAACAATATCACCGAACAACAAAAGATGAAAGCATCTCAAGAGCAATTAGCTCTTGCCAATGCTAGAGCTGATGCTCAGTTAGGTATTTCACAAGCACAAGAGGCTGATAGAATTAAGGCATTATCTGATAAGGCTATGTATGATAAGACTCTTTCTGGTATATTTAGTGGTATGAAAGATACTAAAGATGTAACCACTACTAATACAGATACTATAGTGACTAAACCTGGTATAGCTGGAGTAACTGGTAATGAGGCTAAGATTGCTGATATTAATAATCTCAATGCATTTAATGAACTTCGTAAAGAAGCTTTATTAAAGGGAGATTTCACCCCTGTTAATCCCTCTCTTAATGAGGGGGCTACTCATACTAAATCCAACTCTTTTGTCCCTCTAGGAGATGCTACGGTTCCTGATGGCAACTCTAAACAGGTTGTTCTTAGAGAGTACCCTAAGATACCTGGTGAAGGTAAGCGAACTTATTATGAGACTGCTGATGGTAAAAAGATTGATTCATTACAAAAGTGGTTTGGTGATTATGAAGAAGTAGATAACTTTAAAGATACTACTACTGAGTATGGTCCACTAGGTAGTGAAACTAACCCAATAGCTCCTGCCGCTAATTATACTATTAATGTCAATAAAGCCCATGCAGCTAGTAGTGATAAAGATAAGTTTATAGAAGATGAAGTTGCTAAAATCATAACTAATAGAGAAGAAGCACCGGATCTTGTTTCTACTGTGAAGGCTGTACCTGCTCAGACAAAAAAAATTACTAAAGAAATTACTAAGCAAGTTAAGTTAAAGCCTGAAGAGCAGATGTCTAATTTACGTAATTCTATATTAAATAGTACATTACCTGGCAGTTATAAAATGGAAGCTATGGGCAACCTTGATAAAATGTTCCCAAAAGGTAAAGAGATGACGTTCTCTGATCAACTTAATTTTGCTAAATGGCAAGTTGAGTTAGCTACCAAGTCTAGTACACTTAAGACAAGTGTAGCTAAAGAACAGTCTTTTATAGCTGATGCATATAAGCAATACCCTGAATTACAGAAACTAGGTATTATTAATCCAGATGTTATTAAATTACATATTCAAAACAAAAATAAAAAGGAACCAGTTGGGTACAATATCACAGCAGAGATATATAAATTAGCCACTGAAGCTGGTACAGATTATGACGATGCCAAAGCTTTCCTTACTAGAAATAAGGATGCCATAGCTAAACTAGCTCCTTCTGGTCAAAAGATTTTAATGGCTGAACTTCAGAATAAAATAGCAAATGAAAGTGGTCTGGACATTGGTAACTGGCTACCATCAGCATTAGGCGGTGGTACTGATACAGGGGATGTACTGCAGGAAGTAACTCTAAAGTAACTATGTTATAATTCCAGTAATAAAGGATATAAATGGCAAACTTTGATTTTACCTCTTACGGTCAGGCCGCTGGCCTAGGTAGCGGAATAGATGATACTCTTTCAACGTACTTAACTACACTAGAGGAAAGCACTCCTAGCCTTTCTAAACAAAAGGCTGACAGATTAGCTCAAAGAGCTGCTGATAAAAGTACTAAGTTAGGATTTGATAACTTAGCTCAGATAGGCTTTGAAGATCCTACGTCTAATGTTTTTAGTAGTGAATCTCTTCGTCCTATTGATGCTGACACATATCGTATAGCTGGTAGAGAAGGCTCTACTAGAACACTCGGCGTTGATACTTATGAAACTCCTAAGGATGCTCAATGGCTATTGGATCCTAATAATGCTGCCAGAATTGAGAAACAACGTCAACGACTCTCTGCTGAAATTGGTAGACCTGCTTCCATGCAAGATGTATTTACTGCTGGTATAAAGCAGAAAGAAGAAGTCGAGGCGTTATCAAATGCCCCACTACCCTCATTGTTAGAAGAGATTTACTTAAAGAATGCTAATACACATGTACTTGCAGATGGCACAACTCCTGTTAATTATGGTAGGGATCTTGGAGGCTTACGTAAGCTAGGTGGAATGGCTACTAGGCTATCTGATGGAGCCTTAGTGGATGGCCGTACTGAGGTAGCTAATACTAATTTAAAGCAAGCTGCTGAGGATGTACTTAGATATAAGGCAGGTAAATACCCTTCACAAGATAATGGAATAACCACTAGTGTTATTGGTGAGTCGGATGAATATTCAATAAACCCAGCTGATATTGCTATTAACTATGCTGTAGAGGCGGTAGGGTTTATACCAGAAGTACTGGCTGCGGCTGCAGATGGTGGTATATGGATCGGTAATAAGATAAATAAAGCTACAGGAAGTACTGAGCTTGACTTTAGTGTACTTGATAAAGTACGTGAGGCAAAAGATGCTGTCAAAGAGTTTGCAGGACTTGATGATACTGCGTATAATGCAGCCACTAACGGGGCTATTGATAACTTATATGAAGTATACTCTAATGATAAACTAGATACTACTGATAAGCTTGCAGCATTTAGTGGTATCTTATATGATAATGCTAATCTTGTACCTCAACTCACAGCAGACTCATATCAGTTTGTAAAACAGATGATGACAGGTCTTGCTAGTGGTAATGGACTGCAAGCTATAGATAAAATCTATGCTAAGCTGAGACCCGCTACTGAGAAGTCTCAAAGTGTCTTTAATAAGTTAGGTACTAAGTATGATCAAATGCAAGTTAAAGCAGATCAAGCTAGTAGACTTGCTACTGCAGGAAAGCTCAGTAAAATTAAAAACTTACAGATACAAGGTACCAACGCTGTCTTAAGAGGGGCTGGTGCTCCTAAGACACTTATTGATACTGCTGATACGCTTGATGAGATAGAGAAAAATGGTGGGGATGTTACGCTTGGTAGAGCTATTGCTACGTTCTCTATTAAGTTTGGTGAGAATAAATTAGACTCATTCATAGATAGAGCTACTATGGGTATGAGTAAGCAAGGTAAGGCTGTGTATAGTAAGATTGGTGAAGTCTTTAACAAGCTTCCTAAAACTCCTACACTTGGTGAGGCTCAAAGTGTTAAAGCAGGGCTTGTTGCTGTACTTAGTAGAACTCTTAAAGAAGCTGGTAAAATAGGTACAGCTACTACAACTGGACTAGGTATAGAAGGTCTTACCGAAACACTGCAAGAAGTTGCATCTATGTATAATGAACGATATGATACTGACTTGTTTAGAGATAAAGAATTCCTTGGAATGTTTGATGAGGAAGGTCAAAGACAACTAGTAGGTGCATTCGGGTTAGGTGTATTAGGGGCTGCAGGTCAGACTGGTATTGCCCAGACATCTAATATCACTAGTAAAGCTATAGGGCTAGCTGGTGAAGTTAAAGATAAAGTAGCTCCTGCTGTTAAAACAGTTAAAGATACAGCTAAGAAGGCTGCTGATAGTTTTAATATTAACCCAGATACTATGAAAGATGCTGCTGCTGGTATGACTAATGTAGCTAAGAATACAGCAGACGGTATTAAATCTGCTTATAGAGGTGCTAAGGATGCCGGAGCTGCTTATATAGTTACTAGAGAGAATGAGTCTGAGCAAACTGCTCAAGGCACTCCTGATGTATCTGATTCTGACTTAGATGAGGCGAGTACGCTTACATTAAAAGAGCAGTCTGAGTTATTTGATGCTAGTTATAATGAGGCTTTAGGTGTTTTAAACACTACGTTACAAGATGCTAAGAATATTGTAGAAGAGCAAGCGGCTGCTGGTAATACTGTTGAGTTTGGTCCTCACTTAGTTCCTCAAATAGCTGGGCTTATAGAACAGCTTAAAGGTGAGGTACAGAAGGCCAAGGAAGCTGGAGCAGGCCCTGCTAGATTAGAGTATATGAATACTAGGCTAGAAGAGCTTAATGCGCTTACTACAGTAAATACTACTGATGAAATGGCTAAGATAATGGCTTATGACATTACAGCTCCTTCTAAAGCGTCTATGGTTCTAGGTAGTTCTGCTGAAGCTCTTCTAGATGATAGTGGTAACCTATCTACTGAAGGGGCTAAAACTTTAGATGCTCTTATTGCAGATCCTAACGTTACAGCTGCTCAGAAAAAACTATTAGAGTTTAAGAAAGAGTTATTGACTACTAAAGATACTGAGCTGTCTAAAGTTGCTTATGAGAAGCTGTTTGGATCTGATACAAAACTAGGTGTTGTTAATTATGCTAACTCTATGATAAATGGAGAGTTTACTGCTGATGGTCTTGATAGACTTAGGGGATTCAGTCAATCACAGGTAGAGAAGGCTAGTAACTACAGAGAAGCTATTGAAGCTTGGGATGCAGCTAATGGTGTTGATACAGCAGCTATGGCCAACATGACTGATAACCAAAAGGCTGCTTATAGAAGTGCTAATAGTAATAAATCTACAAAAGACTATATAGACATAAAAGGTACTGATGGTAATATGCATGTAAATGCTGCACAGACTACTCTAGAAAGTATAGAGAAAGAGCAGAATCTTATTGATTCATTGATGACTAACACAGCCACTCCAAAGACATCACAGAAGGGGTCTGAGAGCACGCAGGAGGCACGAGCTCCTGTAGAAGATACTACGACTCCTGTTGAGGAAGAAAAGGCTCCTGAGGCTTCTATAGATGCAAAGCCTGCTCCACGTAAGACTAAAGATGAAGAAGACTTTGAAAAAGGTGCTGAAGTCTTATATAAGAAGATAGAAGCTGCTAAGAATAAAACTAAAAAAGTGGATCCAGACCCTGTTGTAGAAGATGAGACAGCTGGTATAGATGTAGCTGCCTTACAAGAAGAGTTTAGAGAGTCTTCACCAGTAGAGAAGAAATCTCCTGAGGAACCTGCAAAAGATACTGAGACAACTATTGATGTAGTTGGCCTCAATGCTGAGCTAGCCTCTATACAAGAAGATATAAGCTATCTTGAAGAAGCTAAAGAAAGTGAGACGTTAGCTGAGCGAGTTATTACTAATAGAGAGATAGCTAAATTAGAAAAGAAAGCAGATACATTATTAGAAAAGCTAGGATT
>ERZ890953.1720-NODE-1720-length-10542-cov-4.550873_pt1 | contig 10542 bp, 10 predicted proteins | sample MGYA00521264_ERZ890953 | MGnify/ENA primary metagenome ERZ890953 (study PRJEB32303, sample SAMEA104408629) | aquatic metagenome | biome: Brackish water; feature: Chemocline; material: water | place: Baltic Sea | collected 2014-10-26T21:54:00 | depth 200 m ... | reverse complement strand
GTACGTACCACCCGAATATGTGCCGACAATCCAGAGACGGCGCCTGGCTGACGCCAGGCGCTGTGTGTTGTGGCTATGGATTCAGCAGATAGCCCAGCGGGGTGAGGGTTCCGTCCGGGGAGACGCCGGTGACCTTCATGGTGCCGGCGCAGGTGTCTGGCGTCGGAAGGTCCTCCTCGGTATCGGCCGAGGCCAGATCCGGCGGGGCGGTAGCGTCGGTTATGACCTCGTCAGGCGAGCCGAAGTCGAAGGCCCAGGTATCTGCTGGTTTGGCCCCCCCTTCCTGCCCGCCGACGTCGGCGAAGTGGACCAGGTCATTGCCGGTCGCATCTGCCGTCGCCACGTCTTCTCCAAGAGGCCGAGCGCTGTCAGAGCACCCCAGCGCCAGCAGCAGAACCACCCCCCAGGGCGGCCAGAGAATCCTTTTTGCACCGAACATGCAGCCTCCCAGTCTTCGATTCCACGGGTGAGAATACTCTGGCTGGCCCGGCGATTCAAGGAATGGCTTTTGCACCTTTTCGCTCAACCCTCCTTGTGCTATTCTGCGAGCTATGAAAAGGGCCATTCCCACCGCGTTGTTCGTTCTAATTGCTGCCCAGTGGGCCTGTGGCGGCGGCGCCGGCACCGTTGAACCCGATGCCGGTCAGGACCTCCGTGAGACCCACGAGGAAGCTGATTTGCCGGTCATCCTGCCGGATTCCAGGGAACTGGAGGATGGGCTGTCTGACGGTCATACGGAGCTGGACTCGGGACTGGAAGAGGTTGCCCCAGAGGTCATCTGGGAACCCGAGCCATGCCAATCCCATGCCGATTGCGAGGATGGCTTTTGCGTTGAGGTGGTTGCCGGTTCAGGCCAGTTCCTGTGTGCACCCACCTGCATCGAAGAGTGTCCCGGCGACTGGCTTTGCAAGGCGATTCACCTTGATGGCCCTGATCTGGTCTCTATCTGTCTGCCCGGCGACGGCTGTCTTGGGGCGCCGGAAGGGGCCCCCTGCAACGGGCCGGACCCGTGCCTGGATTACGTTTGCGAGGCGGGATTTTGCGTTGGAACGCCGGTCCAACTAGATGTGATTCCGGACGGTATCGACGAGGACTGTGACGGCCAGATAGATGAGGATGTCTATCTGGGATTTAGATTTCTGGGCGGCACCTTTGGGGCGGGCTCGGGAATCCAATCAGGGGGAGGCTGGACCCTGGCCGGGACCGCGGCATTGTCGGGGTATGTAGGCACCAGCTCTTCGGTTGAGATGACGGTAATACCGGGAACTCCGTAGGGAGCCGGGAGGGATTCCATGGGACGTATGGTCAGGTGCTTGCTGGTTCTAACGGTGGTGGCCACCAGCTCTTTTGGTGCGTCAGTTGTCTTTGGGGAAGTGCCCCCCCAGATTCACTATCAGGGAGTGCTGGTGGACACTGCTGGGAATCCCGCTGAGGGCGAGTGGGAGGTGACCTTCCGCCTCTTCAATACCCCCGACGGTGCGTCTCCGCTCTTCACCGAGACTCGCACCCTGATGCTGGAGCAGGGGATTCTCTCCGTTGTGCTGGGGGCCCAGCAGAATAACAGCCTGGCCCCGGAGCTACTGGCCGGTGGTGAGTTGTGGCTGGAGTTTGCCTTTGCTGGTGATGAGGGGTCGGTGACGCTGGCCCCGCGACAGAAAGTGGTCAGCCATCCCTACGCACTCTACGCTGGACACGCAGATGTCAGCCAGCAGGCAGCCAACGCGGCACAGCTGGGGGGTAAACAGCCCGATGCCTTCGTGGAACTGGCGGCCCTGGGAGAACTCTGCATTGCCCCCGACCAACTCGCCGACTTGCTGTCCGGCCTGGGCTTTGTTGCCGGTGAGCACTTCACGGATGCCGACCTCGAGGCATATCTGGCGGAGAATGGGTATGCCCCCGGAGGCACCAGCTACGCCGACGATGACGTTCAAGCCTATCTCGACGAAGTCGGCTACCTCCCAGGTCCGCATTATTCCGACCAGGATGTTCAGGGATACCTGGATGATTCCGGATATGTGTCAGGCCCACACTTCACCGGCCAGGATGTTCAGGGGCACCTGGACGATTCCGGCTATGTGTCAGGCCCACACTTCACCAGCCAGGATGTTCAGGGGCACCTGGACAATTCCGGCTATGTGTCGGGGCCCCATTACACCGATGGCGACGTGCAGGCCTGGTTGGACGCGGCCGGCTACCTTCCCGGTGACCATTACACCGACGGCAATGTGCAGATCTATCTGGACCTGGCCGGCTATGTTGTCGGCCCGCACTATGCCGACGGGGATGTGGCCAACTACCTGTCCGACAGCGGCTACGTTTCTGGGCCCCACTATGCTGACCTTGACGTCCAGGCGTGGCTTGACCTGGGTGGCTACGTTCCGGGGGACCACCTTACCGTGGATGAATGCCTGGCCGCGGTTGCCGAAGAGGGCTACTTGAAGCCTGGTGAGCCGATTCCGCCTGAAATGCTTCCTCCGGACGGCCTTGACGAAGTGTCCAATGGACTTCTCACCACCACTTTCGATGCCACCTTCGCCAGCACCACCACTCCCGTCACCGTGCCCGATGCCTACCTGGGCGGAATCACCGACGTGCTCACGGCCCCGGATGTGGGGAAGATTCAGGACCTGACTGTGTCGCTCAATGTGCAGCATGCTGCGCCAGCGGAGTTGAAGATTGTGCTCACCGCTCCGGGTGGGCAGGTCTTTGTCCTGCATGACCACGGGGAAGCCATCGGTGGCGGCGTCGTTACCAGCTACGACGATGAAACCGCAGTAGTTGTAGGGGACCTCTCTCTCCTGGACGATACCTACGCGACAGGGGACTGGACGTTGAAGTTGGTGGATGATGTGCTGGAGAACGAGGGGACGCTGGTGGCCTGGGCTATCCATGTGGAGTCGCTCTCCGAGCAGTCCGTGCGGGTTAACGGCGATCTTGCGGTGGCCGGAGACTTCAGCCTCGACAACAGCAACGTGGGGCGCAGTACGCTCACTACTTTGACCGCGGGTGCAGAGAGTCCAGCCGATGGCCTGCACACGCACACCGATCTGGCGGTCTACTTCATCGAAGGCGGAGGGATCTGGGGTGGTGGCGGAACGTCCGTCTCCCAGGGTGGAGATTTCAAGAGCGTTTACTCGGGGGCAGTTACCGCCAGTGATCCCGCGACTGCGGCCCTGGTCTTCGAGCAGGTCTCGGTTTCCTGCAATCACGCTCCAGGCTGGGCCGGCTACGTCTGCTGTTGCGCTAAGGGCTCGGTCTCCGGGGACAACGGTTCCTTCTCGCTCATCGAAAAATGTGCCGGGGCCACCAATCAGACAGTGACCCACACCTGGGCCGTCGACCCCAGCATCGTCGCGGCCGCCGGCGGCTCCCTGAGCGTCCAGGGCAAATCCTGCGGTGGCGGCATCAACTTCTCCGGAGTCAGCGTCAAAGGCGACAAGTACCTGCCCGTGAAGCGGTTGGCCCAGTAGCGACTGGGACACACTGTTTTGATAAGTGCTTATGGGCGAGAAGATGGCTTTCCGGGCAGGCATTTGCCTCGGCACTGTCTATGCTTGTTCCCTGGGGGCCGGGCTGGTACTCTGGCCAGCGGATCCCAGGAGGATCCTATGCGGCCACTATTTGTTTGCTTGATGCTGGCGACCTTGTTGTGGGCCTGTGGCAACGGCGGGAGTATCGTCAAGGCAACGCCGGACCAGCGGGATACGCAGGGGCAGAGTGACGCTCAGGCCGTCGAGATGACCCCTGAACCAGATGGCATCGCCGTGGAACTGCACCAGCAAGAAGATACGGGACTGGACCTGGTCTTTGATCTGGCCAACGACCTGCCGCCCACTCTTGGCTGCGAAGCGGGCGAGGGCTGCTTTCTCGACCCCTGCAGTGAGAATAGCGACTGTCAGTCGGGGTGGTGCGTTGACCACCTGGGAGACGCGGTCTGCACCATCGCCTGCCAGGAAGAATGTTCCCCCGGTTGGAGTTGCCAGCAGGTGTCCGGTGGGGGGCCGGACCTGCTCTTTGTCTGCGTCTCCCAGGTGGCGAACCTCTGCAAGCCATGCGGCAACAGCGACAACTGCAAGAGCGTGGGCGGGGCCGAAGATGTCTGTGTCGACTATGGAGAAGAGGGGAGCTTCTGCGGCGGAGCATGTCTCTCCGATGAAGATTGCCCGTGGGGCTTTTCGTGTGTCGAGGCGGTGACCGTGGATGGTGTCAGCACCCAGCAATGCGTGGCCGACACCGGAGTCTGTCCGTGCGGCGCCCGTTCCGTGGAACTGGGCTTGTGGACCCCGTGTGCGGTGAGCAATGAGGCTGGCAGCTGCACGGGCAAGCGGGTTTGCACCGACGATGGTCTATCGGCCTGCGATGCCTTGACCCCGGTCACTGAGATTTGCAACGGGGTGGATGACGATTGCGACGACGATGTCGATGAACCCGCAACCCAGGGCGGGGATTTCGTCAACCTCTGTGACGATGGCGATGAATGTACCGCGGACCTTTGCGCCGGAGAAGCAGGCTGCGAGCATGCAGCCCTGGACGGCGACGAGTGCGAGGACGGGAATCCCTGCACGGTAGCAGACCTGTGCGTTCAGGGAATCTGCCTGGGCACCCCGGTGGAGTGTGACGACGACAATCCGTGTACCGACGATACCTGTAACGAGGCCGGAGGATGCCATTTCGAACCCAACTTCGCCGGGTGTGACGACGGTGACCCCTGTAGTGTTGGGGACAGTTGCCTGGACGGAGTCTGCAGCGGATTCTCAACCGCCTGCGACTGTCTGCAAGATGCCGACTGTCAGGCCCTGGAAGACGGGGACCTTTGCAATGGAACCCTTGTCTGCGACCTGTCAAAACTGCCCTATCAATGTCGGGTCGACTCCGACACCATCGTGGTCTGTCCCGAACCCGAGGGAGGGGATGCCCCCTGCCTGACCAGCAGTTGCGACCCCCTTAGCGGTGCCTGCGGTTTTGCGCCTGATCACCAGGGGTGGCCGTGTGACGATGGGGACCCGTGCACTCTTGGTGACACCTGCGCGGATGGGAGTTGCCAGGCCGGGGAGGATGTCAACTGCAACGACGGCAATCCTTGTACCGCGGATTCCTGTGAACTCGGCATTGGCTGTGTCCACGGTTCTTTGGACGGTCCTTGCAGCGATGGCGACGTCTGTACCGTAGGGGATGCCTGTGTTGCAGGTGAGTGTGTGGCGGGGGAGGGAAGCCTGCTGTGCGAAGATGCCAACCCCTGCACTAACGATAGCTGTGATGCCGGCCTCGGGTGTATCTTTCTTGCCCAAGACGGGGGCTGCGATGATGGCAATGCCTGCACCATTAATGATCATTGCCAGGACAAGGCCTGTCTCTTCGACGGCGTCCTGGACTGCAATGACGGCAACCTCTGTACCACAGATTCGTGTGACCCGGTGCAGGGTTGCGTCCACGAACTCAATACGGCTCCCTGCAATGACGGGAACAAATGCACCACCGATGATGCCTGCCACCTGGGAGAGTGTCTGGGGAGCGGCATGTTTGAGTGTGATGACGGTAATCCCTGCACCGCAGATGTTTGCAATCCACAGGCGGGCTGCCAGCAGACTCCCCTCGCCGGGGAGTGCGACGATGGCAACGCCTGCACCCTGGCCGATACCTGCCTGGCCGGCAAATGCGTCGGCACCGAAGTAGTCAGCTGCGAGGACAACAACCTTTGCACCACCGATAGTTGCCATCCTCTTGATGGCTGCACCTATTCGTTTAACAGTGTGCCGTGCAGCGACGGTGACCTCTGCACCTTGGAGGACCATTGCGTGGAAGGTGCCTGCACCGGAGGAGAGGAGTTGGCCTGTGACGATGACAACCCTTGCACCGACGATGCCTGCAGCCCCCAATCCGGCTGTATTCACCTGCCCAATGACGCGGAATGCACGGACTTGAATGAGTGCACAGTGGGTGACCACTGCGCCGGTGGCGAGTGTGTCATCACGGGGATGCTCACCTGCGACGACGGCAACATCTGCACCAATGACAACTGTGACCCCATTCAGGGGTGCATCACCTCGGCCAACAGCCAGCCATGTGACGATGGCGACGTCTGCACCGACGGGGACATCTGCACGGACGGAACCTGCGTTCCGGGCAATGCCGTGCTCTGCCCCGATGACGGTAATCCGTGCACTGCTGAGCTTTGCGACCCTGCCGACGGTTGCACCTTTGAATTGGTACCCGACTGTTGTGGCAATGGCGTGGTGGAAGGAGGCGAGGAGTGCGACGATGGCAACGTGGCCGATGGCGACGGCTGTAGCGCCGGCTGTGAGTCGGGTGTGGGTTGCAGCAACCAGGCCGAGCACCAATACCAGGTGGTGGCGGGCATCTGGGCCTGCTTGAACGACCAATTGATCACCACTTACCAGGAGAACAACGCCATGTGTGCTGCGGGTTGGACCCCGGCCACCAATAAGCTGGTACAAGGCTTGCCATTCCCGTCGCTTCAGCAACACCAGGCCATGGGCGTCTGGCACCAGCAGGTGGCGGGCAACGTCACGTACATCCGCACGGGGCAGAAACGGCGCGGGGGGTGCACCCCAGATGCTCACGGTGACATCTTCATCAATACCAACGGCAGCCACTACGAGAACGGCGCCGGCTGGCATGACCTCTTTAACGGCGGCCCGTCGTGCCTGCCCGATACCTACGCAGCAAACGACATCACCCCCAATCTGGCAGGGGTCATCTGCGTTCTGGGCCAATACGAGCCGCCCCAGCAGTAGAGGCTGGTTTCGTCGAACCACTTCGTCTGGCAGCGTCTGGCGGTGTCTGGCTTGACGCAAAGCGGCCTCCAGCGAAGGGTGTAGGCCGTTTTGCGGTCATCCCAGCCAGATTTGGACCAATGTCTCCCTTGAGTGAACCCGCACGGATATGGGTTCATGCTGGCTATCAGCGTGAATGTGGCGGGGAAAGCGTGGGGCGCTGCTGGCCATCACAGCTCGACATGACGAAGGGCCGGTGCAATTGCCTCGCTGAGAAGAAGACTGGCTGTACACCACTGCTCCCAGCGTTTACCATGGGGCGGTAATTGCCCATGGAGAAGTGGATGGTGAAGCGCCCATGTTCGAAGCTGCTGCGAATTTCCTGCCGGGACGAGACAGGTCTAGTCCACAAGATCACCGGGGTGCTCTATCGGGGTGGGTGCAATATTGTCTCCAACCATGAGTTTGTGGAACCGGGTACCGGGGCCTTCTTTATGCGCACCGGTTTTGAGGGGGGCAGTGAGCTTGCGGAGTTGCGCCGGGAGATGGTGGCGGCATTGCCGGCGGGAGCATCCATTGACCTGACGGCATCCGGAAGCCGGCGCATCGTCGCCATGGTTACCCGGGAACCCCACTGCCTTGGGGAACTGTTGCTGCGGGCGGCACACAAGGATCTACCGGCGAAGATCGTGGGCGTGGTCGGAAGCCGGCCCGACTTGCAGGGCTTGAGCGAGTCTTTTGGGGTTCCGTTCTACCTTGCTTCGACAACTGATTGCAGCCACGCAGAACACGAAGCTGACGTCCGCCGCCTGCTGGGAGAGATTGCCCCGGACTACGTGGTGCTGGCCAAATACATGCGCATTCTCAGTCCGCAGTTCGTTGCCGACCATGCTGGCCGTATTATCAATATTCATCACTCCTTTCTGCCCGCGTTTACCGGGGCCAGGCCATACCAGCAGGCCTACGAAAGGGGGGTTAAGATCATTGGTGCCACTGCGCACTTCGTCACCAGCGAGTTGGATGCCGGACCCATCATTGCCCAGGATGTCCAGCATGTGGACCACCGATTCACCGCCCGCAAGATGGCGGCGGCGGGCCGGGACGTAGAGAAGATGGTTCTGGCCAAGGCGCTGCGGTGGGTGCTGGAAGACCGGGTCTTTGTGTCGGGAAACAAGACGGTGGTCTTCGACTGACGGCTGGACGTCGTCCCGCCTGACTCAGGGCTCTAGGACCTGCAGGCCCGAGAAGTGGTCCCGAAAGAAGCCTCGATCCCTGGTCAGCAGGCGGTGGGCCGCCTCCATCGCGTGGGTCCCGATGAGGAAGTCGGCGATGATGCGGTCGCGTTTCCCCCCCGCCCGTCGATACTGCCGGAAAAGGCCGCCAGAACCTGCCAGCATCTCAGCGGTAAACGCGATGCGGCGAATTCCCGCAGCCTCCAAGAAGGCCTCCGTGCGTTCAAGGTCTCCGTCAAAGGCCGCGGCCAATTCGGCAAAGACGATGTCGCAGACCACGAGGGCACCGGAGCGTGAGCACTCAAGCATTGCCGCCAGTGAAGTTGCACCATGCTCCTTGGAGCCGGCGAGTATGTCGAGGAGCACGCAGGTGTCTACCGCAGTGATCATTCCTGGTCCCGCAGGTCGCGGACGAACTCATCGACATCGTCAATGTCGGTGAGGCAACCGAACCAGCCATCAAGGTGAGCGTGCTCCACACGGCGACGCACTACGACGCGCCCATCTTCTTCGACGAACTCTACTTCCTGCCCGGGCAGCAGTCCGAAGCGTTGGCGGAATTCCAGCGGAATTGTGACCTGACCTTTGGATGTGATGCGCGTCATGGAGCCTCCGTTCTTACTGACATAGTAATACCTGAGAAGTGTTACGTCAAGCGTGCGCTCATGCGTGGTTGCTTCGCGGGCCCGGGCGTGCCATTATTTGGTCGATGTCTTTCGCTGCCCTGTTTGAGAGGAAAAGCATGAGGAAGTTGGCTTTGATGCTCGCTGTGTTGGTTGTCGCGTGCTCCAGTCCCGGGGGCACAATTGTCACGACTGATGCTGGCCCGGACCAGCGGGGAGACCCCGTTGAGGACCTGGCCGTGGAACCCGACGGGTCCGGCGGTGCGGAGATGGTGGACGCCGCACCGATAGATGGCGCCGAGGTGTGGCTCTTCGATGTCGCCCCCGACCTGCCGGGACCGCAATGCGAGGAAGGCGAGGGCTGTTTCCTTGACGATTGCCAGGCCAACGACGATTGCCTCTCGGGATGGTGCGTCCAGCACCTGGGCCAGGGGGTCTGCACTCAGGCCTGTCAGGACGAGTGCCCACCGGGCTGGAGCTGCAACCAGGCGGAAACGGGCGGGGCTGATCTGGTCTTTGTCTGCGTCTCCAACTTCGCCAATCTCTGTCGTCCGTGCACCGATAGCGGTGACTGCGTGTCTACCGGTGGGGCCGAGGATGCCTGCATTGACTACGGCTCCGGGGGGAACTTCTGCGGTGGTCCATGCGTCGCAGACGGGGACTGCCCCTGGGGGTTTTCCTGTGTCGATTCGCTGACTGTCGATGGGATAGAAATCAAGCAATGCGTTGCCGATGCCGGGGAGTGCCCATGCACCGATTCGTCGGTGGCCCTGGCGCTGACGACTCCGTGCGTAATTGCCAACGAGTTTGGCGCTTGCCATGGGCAACGGGTTTGTCTGGCCGACGGCCTTACCGACTGCGATGCCATGAGCGCGGTGCCTGAGCTTTGTAATGGCATCGACGATGACTGTGATGGGGACGTTGACGAACCGGACCTGGTCGAGGGCAACTTCGTTAATCTCTGCGACGATGGCAACCAGTGCACGCTGGACAAGTGCCTCGGACCGGAGGGTTGTGTCAATGAGGTGCTGGAAGTCGGCGGCTGCTCCGACGGCAATGCCTGCACCGTGGCTGACCACTGCGATGCGGGAAGTTGTGTCGGCGAGCCGGTCATCTGCGACGACAAGAATCCCTGCACCGAGAACGTCTGCACCGAGAATGGCGGCTGCGCATTTCCGCCTGTGGCTGGTGACTGTGACGACGGTGACCCGTGCACTTTGGGAGACCATTGCACTGCTGGGGCTTGTGGCGGGGAGGAGGTCGCCTGCGACTGCCAGACCGATGGTGATTGCCTGGGACTGGAAGACGGCGACCTTTGCAATGGCACCCTGGTTTGCGACACTTCTGCGCTGCCCTATATCTGTCGGGTCGAGGCAGGGACCGAAATCGACTGTCCGGCCCCCACAGGCATTGACGCTCCCTGTCTGATGGCGGCCTGCAACGCGGCCAACGGCTCTTGCAGCCTGGTGTCAGCCAATGACGGGGCAGCTTGCAATGACGCCGACAATTGCACTTTCGCAGAATCCTGCCAGGCCGGTGTTTGCGGTGGCGGCAAGACCGTCAATTGCAACGACGGCGACGTTTGCACGGACGATTCCTGCGATGTGGCAACGGGCTGTGTCAACCAGCACAACCAGGCCGCGTGCTCCGACGGCGATGTTTGCACCACCAACGACAAGTGCGCCGCCGGTGCCTGCGTTGGCGGGGTTGCCCTGGCTTGTAATGACGGGAATCCCTGCACTGATGATGGCTGCTCCCCCGCTGCCGGCTGTACCTTCGTTGCCAATGCCGCAGCCTGCAACGACGGGGATTCCTGCACCGTTGACGACCATTGCGAAGGCGGACTGTGTGTCGCCAGTCAGGAAGGTAGTTGCGACGACGACAACGTCTGCACCAACGACTCCTGCGACCCGATACAGGGGTGCCTCCACCTGCTCAATCAGGTACCTTGTG
>ERZ890953.1718-NODE-1718-length-10547-cov-7.532978_pt1 | contig 10547 bp, 4 predicted proteins | sample MGYA00521264_ERZ890953 | MGnify/ENA primary metagenome ERZ890953 (study PRJEB32303, sample SAMEA104408629) | aquatic metagenome | biome: Brackish water; feature: Chemocline; material: water | place: Baltic Sea | collected 2014-10-26T21:54:00 | depth 200 m ... | reverse complement strand
TGGAAATTTTCATTTGTCCTGATTCAACTTTCGAAATATCTATAATATCATTTATAGTACTTAGCATTCGGGCACCGCTTTTTTCAATTATTTTTATGTATTTATCCTTTGCATGGCCAGTAAGGCCAGGTTGTTTTAGTAAAGATGAAAACCCAAGAATCCCATTCATTGGAGTACGTATTTCATGACTCATATTTGACAGAAATGCTGATTTTAAACGGTCGCTTTCTTCTGCTTTTTCTTTGGCGCTCTTAAGATCGTTGAAGTAACTAACCCTTTGGATGAACTTACCTATATTATTGGCGATTATTTCTAATGAAGACATTTCCAGTTCACTATATGGATTCAGGTTTTGATAATCTTGTACTGAAATTACTCCAATTGCCTCACTATCAGGTTCTATTCTTAATGGAACTCCCAACCATACAGAAGGAGTTTCACCATATCCAATTACTTTATCCTTTTTATAAACTTCAGATTTTAAATCTACTGTAATTAGTTTCCTGTTGCCTGTTTTTCTAACATAATCAGTGTAACCATCTTTCAGCTTATAGGTACGATCATATTCATAATTATCAATCTCATCTTTATGATAAGGAAACGTGTATGTATCACTATCCTTATCGTATAATGCAACATATAAATTATTTGAGCGAATTATTGTCTCTACTTTTTTATGCACAAAGGTTAAAAAACTAACTAGCGATATTTTTTGATCAGCAAATTGAGAAATTTCCAAAATTATTTTCTGGGTTTCTTCAAATCTTTTTCGCTCGGTTACGTCGCGTATTATTCCTTCACGAAATACTTTTTGAGTATCAGTATCAACAGTTAGCCACCCATGGTCTTCAACCCAAATTTCAGAACCATCCTTTTTTTTCATCCTAAAAACCCTCATTTCTTTGAGATCTTCTTGCAGAGTAACACTTTCACGATCCTCAATATCAAAATATAGTTCGGTTTTTATATCAATGGCCATAAACTCTTCTTTATTTGCATAACCCATCATGTTAACCATAGCCGGATTAACATCTATAAATACTCCTTCGTCAGTACTTTTATATACTCCATCAGGCATTACTTCCACCAAATTTCGGTAGTTTGCTTCACTCTTATGCAATAGCCCTTCAGCTTGTTTACGGCTTGTTATATCAATAACCACACCATCAATATAATCTGTTTTAGAGTCGTTATTATGTATGAGCTTGTAATTAACCGAAACCCATATAAGTGAACCATCTTTTTTGTTTTCTAACGTCTCATAATTTAGAAGTTGCCCTTCTTTTTTTAGCATAGACAACATTTTTTCACGAGGAGAGTTTTCGGTGTAATATTCATGTGCCGGAACAGTTAGCAATTCTTCTACAGAATCATAACCATATATATGTACCATTGCAGGGTTAACCGACAATACTTTACCCTCTAGAGTTGAGCGGAATATACCTACTGGCAAGTTTGTTACCAATGATCTATACTTTTCCTCACTTTTTTTTAGTGCTTCATCAGCATCTTTACGATTCGTAATGTCGTTTATAATTCCAACCAGGAATTTATTACCCGAATTATCATTTGATTCCTGAACTGCAACTTCTTTATTTTGCTTTTTAAATTCAATTGTTTGGGGTTCAAGTTTAGATTCGAAATCATTATATAAACTTGCATTGCGTATAAACTGTGCAAACATGCCTGAAAGTTCCTCCAAGATATTTAATAATTCATCAGGTCTATATTTGTCAATAATGTCGAACATTAGGATTGATCCCTCAACTTTGTTAGATACAATTAGGGGAATGGAAATCACTTTCTCAACTTCAATACTTCTTAATAGTAAGGATGTTGCTTTATTGGAAGTTTTGGTTTCAATTAATTGAATTTCTTTAGATGAATGAGATTGTGCTGCAAGTTTTTTTATGGTACTTTGGTTTGCCCACATTTTTCTTTCGGCAGGGAATACACTAAAAATATTTATTTCATCGTTTTTTGTTTTTAAGGCAACAACAACAATTCGTGCACCTAACAACAAATGAATTTGTTGTAATAGTTGTTCAGTAAACTGACCCGGATTCTCAGACAATCGCAGAACATTGTCTAGTATATTCCTGAAAATATTATCATTATTATTATTTTTCATACTCTTATTTATTAAGTGCGCGATTCAGAATTAATAACGCAATTATTTTATCTAACATCGGGGTTTAATTACTAAGCCAACTATTAATTTCGTCTAATAACAACTCTCCATCAATAGGCTTTGATACATATCCATCACAGCCATAACCCATAATCATTTCTTTATCACCAATCATTGCCTGTGCAGTTACTGCAATAATGGGAATTGATTTTGTTCTATCATCTGCTTTTAGTATACTAACGATTTCCTGTCCGCTAATATTTGGTAGTGACATGTCGAGTAGTATTAAATCAGGCTTATGAATTTCTATAAATTTCAAGCCTTCTTCACCATTAGTTGCTTCCCAGAGGTTATAATTCCCCTTTAGGATTGCCTTAATAGTAATCATGTTATCTGGATTGTCTTCAAGTATTAATATGTCTTTTTGTTTTGATTGATTTAAAACTTGTGCTTCTTTTTTGCCGGGTTTAACCTTATGTTGATTTGGTTTTTTAAAGTGATCAATGTTATCGATTATTCTTTTTATTTCCGCAAACAAATCTTCTGGAGTGGACTCACTTTTCGCTATTATTGAGGTAACATTTCCTTGTAATCTCATTCTGTCATCTTGTGTTATATCTTTGGCTGTTACAACAATAATCGGTAAGTCTTTTGTTTGTGGTTTATTCTTTACTTGATGCAATACTTTAAATCCATCAATGTCTGGCATCAGCAAATCAAGTACAAGAATGTCGGGAATTACATTTTCAATTTTGTCTATGCATTCCTGACCACTAACTGCAAGAATTGTAGATATATTTTGAGCTTTCATCATGTCTGCCATTCGCTTTAGGTCAAACTCATCGTCATCTACAATCATTACTATTCCCGGTGATTTATTGATTTTCCTGATTTCTGATATTAGCAAATTTTTATCGATAGGTTTGTTCAGGTAACTTATTGCTCCAAGTGCAAAACCAGTATCTCTATCTTCAGAAACAGAGACCACAATTACTGGTATATTAGTAGTCTCATTATTTGATTTAAGCTGTTGAAGAACTTCCCATCCATCCATTTCCGGCATTACAATATCTAAGGTTATTGCTATGGGCTTATATTTGTTTGCCAGTTTAATTGCCTCCATACCATTTGTTGCTGATATGGTATTATATCCACATTGATCCAGGTAATTTGAAATATCGGCTATTACTTCCGGGTTGTCGTCAACAACAAGAATGGTATTGTTCGCTTTTTTGATAACTACATTGCTTGAAATGGTTGGCTTGTCGATAGATTTACGCCCATGCCAACTAACTGGAATTGAAACACTAAATGTAGACCCAATCCCTAACTCGCTTTCAGCACTAATACTTCCTCCCAAAATTTCAATCATCTTCCTGGCTATTGCCAATCCCAGCCCTGTTCCTTCATATTTACGAGATGAAGTTCCATCAGCCTGACGAAATTCGTCAAAAACATGTGGAAGAATATTTTCAGATATTCCAATTCCTGTATCTTTTATTTCGATAATAATATTGTTTTGTTGATTTTTTACAATAATATCAACACTACCCTTGTCAGTAAATTTAATTGCATTGCTAACAATATTTATTAATACCTGATGTAATCTTGATTCATCTGTTTGGATACGTGGTAGATTCTTGGGGATTTCCAGATTTATGGATATGCCTTTATTGTCGGAAATTGATTGTACATTTTCAGTTACCAATTTAATAAGATTTTCAATTGAGATATAAGCGGGAATTATTTCTATTTTACCAGCTTCAATTTTCGACAAATCGAGGATATCGTTAATAAGATTAAGCAGTCTTTTTCCATTTCGCTCGATAATGCTTAAGTAATTGCTTTCATCTTTATTAAGTTTGCTTTTGGTATCAGTAATTAATACACTCGACAATGCCATTATTGAGTTTAATGGAGTGCGCAATTCATGACTCATATTCGAAAGAAATTCGCTTTTTAACCTGTTTGCAGTCATAACCTGCATTTTTTGCGATTCAAGTTCAATATTTTGAATTTGGAGCTCTCTGGAAGCATTGTATAATTCCTCAGCTTGTTTTTTCATTTCAGAGGTTTGCTTTTCAAGTTCTTGCGATTTTACCTCAAGCTGTTTGTTTATTCTTGAAAGATGATCAGCAAAAACCCTTGTTCTTTCGCTGGAAATTAAGTTTGAGTATGAAGTATTTATATTATCCCAAGATTTATTTATTATATCATGACAATCGATGCTAAAACTGCTTATTTTAGCCAGTGAAATAGTTGCCACTACAGTATTATCAACTATTATTGGGATGGTAATCAATTCTTTTGGAATGGTTGTGCCTGCTATTGTTTTATACTTGAAAATTGTATTTGCAGGAATATTTTGTAAATAGTAAATACTTTTTGATGAAATTGCATTACCAAAATCACCTTCTGTATAACTCGAGTCAAATGATTCCAAAAGTTCTTTATTGGCTCCAATTGAAACAAGATGTTCAAATAACTGGTCGGCTTCATTCAATATATAAAACGTACAAATATTTGCCCCTGATATTTTTTTGAGTTCTTTTAATAATGATAATCCGAAATCATTCATTGATGTTCTTCCAATCATAATTTCTGTGATCTGTGATATTCCCTGCTGAACATTTATTCTTGACTCAGTCATTTCGGCCATATTATTGAACTCCAAAGCGAGCAAACCCAATTCGTCTTGTGATGTAATTTTATTTCGAATAGAAAAGTTTCCACTTCTGATTTTTTTAGCAACAACGTTCATTGCCACAATAGATTTCGAAATAGATTTGCTTATGCTAATGGCAATTAGTGTAATTATTATTGATGCAACTATAAATATTAATATGAAATTCAGGATCATGATATCGATCGATGCATTTACTTCACTCATATCCTGTTTGCAAACAAAACCCCACTTGGTTTGAGGGATATAGGTATAGGCAGCAAGAACTTCTTCACCTCGATAATCTTGCGTTTCTATAACCCCTGTTTGTCCCTTTGATGCATTTAGGGCTGGTAGAGCTTTTATCTTAAGATTTAATGGGGCATTGTTGTACCATCGTAATATATTCAATGCTAGTATATCCTCGTTAACAATTAATGTCTCACCTGTTTTTCCAAGACCAATGCGGTCGAATAATAATCGAAATAATGAGTTATCTAAATCTACCCGGGCAACAAGGATGCCTACAATTATATTCTTGTTTTCCGCATCAAAAATAGGAATTGAATATGCCATTGAAATTTCAGACAATGTATTTGAGTAATAAATATCCTTAATTGATAGCTTATGTGTTTTCATGGGTTCTGTAAAATACTCATTTGTTGATTTGTCCTCACCAATAGCATATTTTCGAGTTGAAATTACAATCTTTCCGTTTTGTGGATTTAGTATAAATAGTTCACTATATGCCGAATAATTTTTTACAAAATTCTCTAGATGGTTTTGAATTTTGAGAAGTAATTCAGTGTCACTATTATCATTCTTTTTATTGTCAAACAAATTTTCAACACTGGTAATATCACTATCAATCGATAGAGTATTCATATCTGCAACTCTTTCTGTTAACCACACATTTATTTGCTCGGCTTTTAAATCGCGTATTGCAACGAGTTTGTCAATTGTTTGATTTTTAATGGCATCAATACGCTGAAAATATGTAATTATCAACACAACTAATAAGGGAATAAGTGTTAATATCAGAAACCAAAATGTTAATCGTGTTCTTATACTTTTAAAACTATATAATTTCATGCTTTTTTTTTTAACGTATTAATTATACATTATTGATAATTTGCTAAGCTGATTATATTTTTGGAGGAAGTGGTTTACTTGTCACTTTCCAATGCAGCAATGCGATTTTGCATATCTCTAATTAGAATCTCCCTGCCAACAAAAACCTTTATAGCACTGTCAAGTTCGTTATTTCTAATCTCCAAATCCTTAGTTCTTTCTTTAACAAGTTCTTCAAGCTGCTCCTGATGTTTCATTAATTCATTTTCAATATTTTTTAACTCCGAAATATCCGTCCCCATTCCAATTAAGAATGGTTCGTTGTTTATTATTATTGTTTTTCCGGTCCAATAATAGGGAGTACTGAAGCCTTTTTTGGAAATTAAATTCGCATATGCATGGGAGTTTCCAACTGAAAATGATTCCTGTATCCTATCAGCTATATGTTTTTTATCATCACCTTCAAATAGTTCAATGGGACTAAGTTGCTTGATTTCGGTTGCGGAATATCCCGTAATTGTTTCAAAATTCTTATTCCAATTGATAAATTTACCTTCAGTACTTATCTGATAAAACAATCCGGGAAGTGCATTTATCACTTGTTCGGTGAATTCCTTTTCCTGTATTATTTTTTTTTCGTTCTTTTTATTGTTTTTCTCTGCAAGCTTGCGATCACTAATGTTACGTGCAATTCCCGAGAATCCGACTATATTCTCATTTTGGTCTTTGATTGAAACTGAATATAGTTCCATATCTATTAGAGAGCCATCTTTGGCAACCATAATAAATTCAGAAGGTTCCCTATTGCCATCTATTCTGGCCTTCATTTTTTTCTGTATTTGAGGTACATCTTCTGCACGGAAGTATGTAAGCCCCATTGTTCCTAACATTTCTTCTGGTTTGTATCCCAATACAACTTCTACATTTGGACTTAAGTAAGTGTAACGTCCTTTTTCATCCATTTTCCAAACAACAATATCTTTTATATCACCACCTGAATTCCCAAGAATTGGTTGAGACTGCTTATAATATTCCTTTAATTTATTGAGTTCATCAGTTAATTCAGCGACTTTTTGAGTTAACTGATCGTTTGTATATGATGGTTGTTTATTCATATGATAGTCTGTATTAATAAATAAGAAAATCGATCCCGCAATTCACTTAATATCAATAGTTATTTTAAAAAGAGATTTTGAACTTTTGTAATAAGCTCGTCTTTATTAATTGGTTTTGAAATATAATCGTTTCACCCTGCCTTAATTGCTTTGCTGCTATCTCCAGGTAATGCATATGCGGTTTGTGCAATTATCTTTATTTGATTGTTAACCTTCCGAATTTCACGAGTAACAGAGTATCCATCCAGCAATGGCATTTTTATATCCATTAAAATTAAGTCTAGGTCAGGGTTATTTTTACAAATGTTTATTGCCTCATAACCATCTTTGGCATAGTATATATTATTTGCACAATCCTTTAGTACTATTTGTAAAAAAGAGCTGGCAATTTCTTCATCATCAGCTATTAGTATATTTAATTTTTTTGGTAGTTTAGTTTTTGTATGAGTTTCAATAACTTTGTCTTCAACAACTTTTGTGTCGGGAGTTTTTGTAACATAGGGTATTGTAAAATAGAAATTGCTTCCTTTTCCTTCTTCCGATTCTAACCAAATTCTACCATTAAGCATCTCAACATATGCTTTTGAAATTGACAACCCTAATCCTGCTCCTTCGTAAACCTTTGTGTCCTCAATATCTGCCTGAACAAATCGTTCAAAAATAGCATCCTGGCGATTCTTAGGTATCCCAATTCCTGTATCTCTAACAAAAAATACTAACTCATTATCAACCTTAAAGTACCCAAAGTTAATACTACCATAGTGACTGTATTTTATTGAGTTCTTTATTAGATTAACTAAAACGGCATATAGTTTTTCATAGTCAGTATAAGTAATTGCATCTTCGTTTTCAAATGCCTTGCTGGTTGATAGTTCTAATCCGGCTTTTACGGCTTCCGGCTTAAAGAATGAGTATATGTCATCTATTTGCTTATTAACATTGCAGTATGAATTATTAACTTCCATTTGTCCGGCTTCAATTTTCGAGATATCCATTATATCATTAATGATATTTAGCATCCGAAGTCCACTCTTTTCTATTACAGTAACATAGTCTGTAATTTGTTCTTTTTTTAAGTCAGGAAGTTTCAGAAGGCTTGCGAAGCCAAGTATGCCATTCATTGGAGTACGAATTTCGTGACTCATATTTGCTAAAAAAGCTGATTTTAGTCTGTCACTTTCCTCTGCTTTTTCTTTTGCATATACTAGTTCATTTTGAATTTTCTTTCGTTCACTAATATCCCTGCAAACTGCATGGATTATTTGCTTTTTTGAATCGGTAGAGATTGCTGTTAATAATACCTCAACGGGAAACAAATCTCCATTATTCTTTTTATGCAGCCAATCAAAGCGATGAGTTCCATTTTTTATTGCTGTCTGCATCATTCTTATCGACTTAGTTAATGATAGCTCACCATCTGGTTGATATTCGGGAGATACTTCTGAAGGGTGTAAATTATAAAAATCTTCTTTATTATTGTATTTGAAAAGCTCTGTCGTTGCCTGGTTGCAATTTATAAACCTTTCATTTTCCACAATAAATATAGCATCACCCGACTTTTCATATAGTTCCCGGAACTTTTTTTCATTTTTCTCGGCCTTTTCTTTAGCTTCAATTAACTCTCTTTTTATCTTGTTTTGTTCGCTTATATCTCTCCACACAGTATGAATGATTTCATTACCCGGTGCTTTTGAGATTGCTGTTAATAGTACTTCAACGGGAAAAATCTCGCCATTACTTTTTAGGTGATCCCATTCGAAACGATGAGTACCTTTATTAATGGCTGTCATCATCATGTCGTCAGCTTTTTCTGCTGAAGATCGGCCATCGGGTTGAAATTCCGGGGATAATACTGAAGGATGTACGTTAATAACCTCATCTCTATTCTTATATCCTAGCATTTCAACAACAGCCTTATTACAATCGATGAAGTTTCTATTTTTAATTATTAAAAATGCATCTCCCGATTGCTCAAATAGATCGCGGAACTTTTTTTCACTTTCTTCGAGGGCTTCACTTGCAAGTATACGATTGGTGATATCGCGATTAATTGCAAGGCTTGCTGGTGGCCCATTAAACTCAATTGGGGTTACCGTTACCTCAGTCTAGTATTCGCTTCCATCCTTCCTTCTTTTTTTCTCAATAAATGTAACTATTTCATTTTCTTGAAGTCTTAGGTCTAATGCATTGTTGTCCATTTCTCCTGACCCTTCAACGAATAAATCTTCAATGATATTCATTTGAAGCAACTCCTTTTTCGAATACCCAGACTGTTTAACAGCTGTCGCATTCACTTCAAGTATATCGCCCTTATCTTCACCACCTAGTTTAGTTACATAAACTGCATCCCCAAGATCTTCAAATAATCGTTTAAATCTAGCCTCACTTTCTTTCAGTGCATTTTCTGCTTTTTTACGCTTGGAGATATCAATTATATAACCCTGAAACTGTACTAGTTTATTATTATTGTCGAATATTCCGGTAACGTTTTCAATACAGTGAATTTTTCCACCATCTTTTGTAATTAGTTCTATTTCAATATTGAACAAACTCTTATGTTTTTCGAGTTTATCAATTATTTTATTCCTCAAATCCTTTTTTGAATAATGTATTGAGGTGTGAATTTGTTTTATTTCGTCAACAGTATAGCCAAGCATATTTGCAAAAGCATTATTACAGTCAATTAATTTCCCCTCAGGTGTGGTTGTATATACTCCTGAAATGTCTTTTTCGAAATACTCTCTATATCTTTTTTCGGATAAAAACAGATTATTTTCAGCTTCTATTCGTTGGGTAACATCATGCACAATAATTGAGAATACATCTTTATTACCAAGTTTTAATTTCGTTTGATATTCTTCCACATCACGTATTCCACCGTTTGAAGTTCTATGTTTAAATACAAAGTAATTTTGTTTATTTTTTCTTGCATCAGCAATTTTGATTTTAATCTCTTCTGAAGTTAAAGTATTTATATCGCTGATTTTCAAGTTACATAATTGCTCAATTGTGTAGCCATAAAAACTAGCCGCTGCTTCATTCGCATAAATTATATTTTGATTATCTGGATTAACAAGTAGTATAATGGCCACATTATTATCAAAGAAAGGTTGATAATCTTCTAGTGTGGTTTTTTCAGATAATTGCATTTTAAGCAACTTAATTTCATCCTTTAATTCTTGGTTGGTTGGTTCTGATTTCATTAAAGATTAAATTAGTAACGAAAATATTTTTGCAGATGGTGTAAATGTAATAAAATTAATTCTTGCATTGACTTTGAAGGTGATGGATGTAATTATTATTTTTCAGGATAAGAATGTGAAGGTTAGTTTTCGTTTTTAAACAAAACTGTTTATACCTTTGCCAAAATTATTTTATTATGAATCTAAATATTGAAAACAAATACTTCGTTGTAGGTGGGGCAGGAAGTGGGTTTGGTAAAGCAATTGCTGAACAGCTTGCATCTGAAGGAGCAATAGTATTAGCCATAAGTAGAACAGTTGAAAAACTGGTATTATTGAAAGATAAATTCCCGATTAATATTGACTATTTATGTGGTGATATTATG